>Ga0123333_10003399_pt1 | contig 15526 bp, 15 predicted proteins | sample BioC12SIPDNA_3_FD_89957 | JGI IMG/M metagenome (GOLD analysis project Ga0123333, IMG submission 89957) | Anaerobic biogas reactor microbial communites from Washington, USA - Biogas_R2_B C12 SIP DNA | ecosystem: Engineered > Bioreactor > Anaerobic > Unclassified | place: Washington, USA... | reverse complement strand
TGGCAGATCCACATCCCGGACATCCCGCGCCTGCTGCGCAAGCTGGCCCCCGTCCTGGAACGCCGTATCGCCGCCAGCCCGTTTGCGAATCTCACCCAGGATGTCGTGCTCAGCTTCTATCGTCGCACGGTGATGTTGAGGTTCTCAAAGGGGAGCCTGGTTGAGGTTGAGGAGGCGGACCCGGGGGAAGGCTGCGACATCCAGATACCGCCGGACGTGTTCACGCCGCTTGTACTCGGCTACCGCGACCGGGAAGAACTGGCCCGAGCCCACCACGACCTCTCGATTGATGGCCAGGCGTGTTACCTGATCGACACCCTGTTCCCCAAGGTGCCGTCGTTCATTTACACGATCTACTGAACGCCGCGCCGCGCTCCCAGCACGCTCTCGCTTCGGCAATCGACAGCAGCGGCGTGCTGAGCACCGCCCGCGCCCGATCGACCGGCAGATGAAGCACTTTCGGATGGCTGTCGGGCGCCGAGGCGCGCTCGACGAGGCGCGGCCCATCGTAGCCCAAAGCGTCGAGCAGCGCCGTCCCCAGGTCATAGCGACTCACCGGCTCCGGACCGACCACGTGCAGCAGTCCCGACACAGGCTTGGACACCAGATCGACCAGGCAGTCCGCCAGGTTGACGGCCCAGATCGGGCACCGGATCTGGTCGGTATACAGCCGCAGCGTTTCCCCCCGCTCCAGGGTGGCCAACATCCAGGCGACCTGGGCGTTCGCCGGATCGAAGTCGTAGATCAGGCTGGTCCGCACGATCAGCGCATCCGGACAGATCGAGGCTAAGGCACGCTCAGCGTCCAGTTTCGCTTGTCCATAGGGGCTGTTGGCCGCGGGCTGCGGCCGGGAATCTTCGGTATAGAACGCCTGCGATCCATCGAAGACAAGATCCGTAGACAGCGCGACCAGCCGGGCGCCGGTTGCAGCCGCGGCCTGCGCTAGGTGCCGACCGGACAGCCGGATCGCCTCGTCGTAACCCTCGCCGCTGCGCTCGGTCACCGCCGCGTGGACGATGGCATCCGGACGCACGGACTCGATCAGATCGCGAGTAGCATCGGGATCGCGCAGATCCAGCCGGATGGGCGTCCCAGCCCGGACCCGTTCGGGGCGCGTGAGATATGTCGCGGTCACGTCCCACCCGGCAGCGACAGCCTGCGCCGCCAGCGGGCCGCCAAGCGTGCCGCTCGCACCCGCGATGAGCATGCGCCCCAACGGGGCTGGCGAGGTCATGGCAGGGGATCTTCGAACACGATATCGCCCGTCTCCAGCGCCTCGAGCGCCTGGCGAGCCGCGGCCTGGGCGGCGATCTGCTTGCTCGTTCCGGATCCCTGCCCGCACATCGTCGAGCCGATCATCACCGCCACCGTGAATTCCTTCGCGTGGTCTGGTCCCCGGCTGGCGATGGTGCGGTAGATCGGCGTGAGGTTGAGCTCCGCCTGGCTCCACTCTTGCAGCAGGCTCTTGGCGTCCTTGTCGCCCGCATAATTGAGAATGTTGTCGAGTGCTGGGCCGAATAGCGGCTCGACAAAGGCGCGCGCCGCCGTCATTCCCTGGTCCAGGTACAGCGCGCCGACCAGGGCCTCGAACGCGCCGCACAGATTCTTGTGCCGTGTGCGCCCCCCGGACTCCGCCTCGCCGCGACCCAAAAGGAGCGTGCTGCCCAAGGCATACCGCTGCGCGAACTCGGCCAGCGTTTCGGTGCGAACCAAACCAGCGCGCAGCCGTGTCAGCCGCCCTTCGTCCATCTCGGGAAACCGGTTGTATAGCCAGGCTCCGGCGACGAAATCCAGCACGGCGTCGCCCAGAAACTCCAAACGTTCATTATCTTCCAAAGCGTGTTCAGGATGCTCGTTCAGGTACGATCGGTGGGTCAGCGCGCGCTGCAAGAGGGACAGATCCTTGAATTGCACCCCCAGTCGGGTTTGAAGCGCAGTCATATCACTCATTGAACCAGGTTTTACCTTTTTCGACTAAGCAGAACACCACAACGCCCGCACAAGGCTAGCGGGTCCGTTGACAGCAGGCCGTTTGTGCATCTAATAGCGATTATCACACTCGATTATAACGCAGCTCACTCGCGTTGGAGGTCCGCGGCGAATTAATTCTCTCTAGCGAAGGTCACACGGATCACGAGCCGGCCCAAACGCAACTCGTCGTTGTCTCGCAGAATACGGGGCTCCGATGGCAGCAGCCGCTGGCCATTCAGATAGGTGCTGTTGGCGCTGCCCAAATCCATTACCGCCACCGTATCATGCTCCCGGCTCACCATCATATGACGGCGCGACACCCCCTTCTCGAGCGCGTCATAGGGAGACAAGTCCACATCGGGCTGTTCGATGCCCGGTTCCTCGTGAGCTCGCCCGAGTACCAGGCGATGCCCAACCTCCAGGGTCAGCACCTCGCCGCTGTCCAGAAAGGTGAGCTGCAGCCGGCTCTTCCGGTCGAAATAAGCGGTTCCCCAGCGCCGCTGCGGCTCGAGCTTGCCGTACACATCCGATAGTTCCATCGTTGAGCTTGTCAGGCCGGACAGGGCCGCTGGTAGGATATGCCCGCAGGCATAGCAGTACGCCTCTGCATCGGAGTTTTCTTTACTGCAGTGAGGACAAATTTGCATCCCGACTTCCCCCACAGCCCGGAGACCTGCAAGCGCTGTCAGGCTATTATACACATACTTTGCGCAATTGTTAATGCACAAAGTGCCATCGGGTATATTTCCCGAAAGCGCTACCCGTCATCGATCGTCTGGCTGATCGCCGCCGCGACCAGTTCCTCGAGCGCCGCAGCCGGACTGTCGCGTTGGGCGGAGAGCCACACCAGAAACTCGATGTTGCCTGCGGGACCTTTCAACGGCGACGGCGCCAATCCCCGCACGCCATAGCCTGCCGCCTCGGCGCCGGACAGCACATCCAGCAGCACGCGGCGGTGGATCTGCGGATCGCGCACCACGCCCCCTTTGCCCACCTGTCCCTTCCCCGCTTCGAACTGCGGCTTGATCAACGCGATGACGTCAGCCCGGGCTTCCAGCCAGCCCCGAACAACCGGGAGCAGCAGTTGTAGTGAAATGAACGACGCATCGATCACCACCAGACCAACCGGCTCCGGCAGCGCCTCAAGGTAGCGGGCATTCGTTCGCTCCATCACCACAACACGCGCGTCCGTACGCAGGCGATAATCAAGCTGGCCGTAGCCCACATCGATCGCATAGACGCGCGCCGCGCCGTGCTGCAGCAGGCAGTCCGTGAAACCGCCCGTGCTCGCCCCGACGTCCGCGCAAACCCGGCCCTCCACGATCACGGGGAACGCCTCCAGCGCACCCTGCAATTTCTCGCCTCCCCGGCTGACGAAGCGCGGCGGCTGGTGCACCTCGACAACGGTGTCCCGCGGCACGTGCATCCCCGGCTTATCGCGAACCTCGCCCGCGACGCGCACTTCGCCCGCCATGATCATGCGGCGAGCGGCCTCGCGGCTGGGCGCCAATCCGCGATCCGCCAGCAGGACGTCCAGTCTGATCTTCTCCGCCATGGTATCCTGTTTTCTCTAGCCAGGACTTCGAGTATTCACCAGCCCGTTTCCCCGGTATAATGAAGCTCTATGCTTTCCCGCGGCTGTGCGGGATCGCGTGATGAATGCACACTGTAAACCGGACGACCTGACGATGAAATCTCTGGCAGCACCTCTCGCTCCCATGTGGAATTCGCTTCCCCAATCCCTGCGCGGCCTGATCCGGACGATGCGCCCCACTCAGTGGACCAAGAACGGGTTCGTGTTCGCTGGCATCATGTTTGACCAGCAACTGCTCGAGCCCGAGCCGCTGGGGCGTGTCATCGCAGCATTCGTGCTGTTGTGCATGGCCGCGAGCACCATCTATATTATCAACGATCTGGTGGATATCGAACGCGACCGCCAGCACCCGCGCAAGCGCAACCGTCCACTGGCGTCAGGACAGGTCCCGGTGAAGATGGCCGTGGCCGCCGCGGCGATCCTGTGCGCCGGGTCGCTCGCCGGCAGCCTGCTGCTCGATCTGCGGCTCGCCGCCGTCATCGTGGGCTATCTGGCCCTGCACATCGCGTATTCGTTCTGGCTCAAGACGATCGTCATCATCGACGTCTTCGCCATCGCTGCCGGATTCATCCTGCGTGTCGTCGCCGGCGTGGTCGTGATCGATGTCACCAACTTCTCGCCCTGGCTGTACGTCTGCGCCGGGCTGCTGGCCCTCTTCCTCGCCATCGGCAAGCGGCGCCAGGAACTGATCATGCTGGCCGATAACGCCCAAAACCACCGCGAGACATACAAAGACTACAACATGGCGCTGCTGGACGACATGCTGCGCGTGGTCACCATCGGCAGCGTCCTGACCTACATGCTCTACACGATCGAAGCGCCCACCATCCGCACGACCGGGCACTATATGATGCTCACCGTCCCCTTCGTGGTCTACGGCGTCTTCCGCTACCTGTACCTGATCCACGTCAAAGGCGAGGGCAGCGCGCCCGACGAGCTTCTCTTCAAGGATATCCCGCTGCTGGCTGACGTCGTTCTGTGGGTTGTGGCGGTTGGCCTGATTTTGTACGTGCTGTGAGGCCCGCGTCGCATGGTCCGCGCTGACGCCCCTGGCAAGATCATCCTGTTCGGCGAGCACGCCGTCGTCTACGGCCAGCCGGCCATTGCCGCGCCGCTGCATGCCGTCCGCGCGACAGCGGTGGCCGAGCCGGCGCTTCCCGTCAGCGGGCTGACCGTCCACGCGCCGGACATCGACCGGACGCTGCGCCTGGAGGCGCTCGATGGCGGCCCCGACGAGCCTCTGCACAACGCGCTCGTCTTCCCGATCCAGGTCGCGCTGCGCTATCTGGGGTTACCCATCCCCGATCTTCGCATGACCGTCCGATCCACCATCCCGATCGCCAGCGGCCTGGGCAGCGGCGCGGCGCTCGCCACAGCGCTGGTGCGGGCGCTGTGCGCCGCTCTGGGCCATTCCCTGACCAACGATGAGCTCAACCCGCTGATCTTCCGGGTGGAACAGCGCCACCACGGCACCCCCAGCGGTATCGACAATACCGTGATCGTCTACGAGCAGCCCGTCTATTTCGTGAGTGGTACTGGGCCACAGCCGTTCACCATCGCCCGCCCGTTCACGCTCTTGGTAGCCGACACCGGCCACGGCAGTTTCACCCACGAGACGGTCGGAGATGTGCGCCGCCTGCACGAGGCGGCACCCGCCCAGGTCGCCGCGATTTTCGCCGAGATCGGCGGCATTGCCCGGCAGGCGCGCGCGCTCATCGAGGCTGGCGAGTTCACTCCGCTCGGGCCGCTCATGGACAGCAACCACGACCTGCTGCGCCAGCTCACCGTCTCGTCCGATACGCTCGACCGGTTGTGTGCGGCGGCGCGGGCGGCGGGCGCCTGGGGAGCCAAGCTCTCCGGCGGCGGGCGCGGCGGGAACATCATCGCGCTGGTGGATGACGAGCGCGCCGGTCCCGTCGCCGAGGCGCTGCGTGCTGCCGGCGCCGTGAACGTCATCCAGACGGTGGTCAGGGCGCCGGAACAGGCCCTCCCATGCTCGCCGTCACGGTAATCACCGCCCTGATCTTGTTGGCCGCGCTCGTCCTCACCACCTGGCGTGCGCTCGGCTACATCCGCCAGCACCCGGAACTGCTCACCGACACCGCGCCGCCCGCCTACGCGCGCTGCCAGGAAACCCTGCGCCAGATTGTCGCTCGCTACCAACTGCTCGAAGCCCTGCCCGCCGCGGAAGGCCCGGTCACCTGGCGGGCGCCGTCCGGCCTCATCTATGACGTCAGCGAGGGAGGGATCACCGAGCGGCGCGAGCGCAGCCCCGGCTACCACCTGCGCTGGCCCGACATCGGCGGGGTGGGACTGCGCATGCAGCCCGGCTTCAAGCTGGTCGATCGTGACGGCGACGGGACCGCCGACAACCAGTTTACGGTGGATTATGCAGTCTACCTGCTCATCGTCCCGCTGAGCGGGCGCACGCTGAATGTGCCCATCCCCACCGATCAGAGCGACGACGCGATCATGTTCGTCGCGCGCACGCTGGTCCTCGCCCGCCGCAAACAGCGCCGGATCAGCGTGTTCGGGTTCGACAAGCCGCCGGCTCCCTATCGCCAGAAGCTCCCCAAAACCTGAGCCAGGCTCAAAACTCTGTAAGAATCCTTGCTCATCACCCACCTCGCAGTTATAATTTCGAATGACAGTAATGACCTCACAAGGGGCGTCCTGGCTTGACGCCTCTTTACTTGCGGAAATTGGGCAAAGGCGAAACGCGCATGACTGACTTTCTATTGGGATTGGCCTCGTTTGCACTGGTCCTGATCCCCCTGGTAGTGATCCACGAATTCGGACACTTCATCGCGGCCAAGCTGGTCGGGATCACCGTCCTTGAGTTCGGCATCGGGTTTCCGCCTCGCGCCGCGACGCTCTTCACGCGCGGTGACACGATCTACACGCTCAACTGGCTTCCCATCGGCGGGTTCGTGCGGCCCTATGGCGAAGACTTCGCCAAGCCCAAGACCGAGCAGGAAATGTCAGCCGATCGCGCCGAAATCCTCGAGCGTGGGATCAAGAATGCCAAGAGCGTGTTCCAGGCGGGCCCGTGGGAGCGCATGCTGTTCTTCGCGGGCGGCCCGGCCATCAACTTCGTCGCGGCCCTGGTGCTGTTCATCGTCATCGCGCTGATCGGGTGGCCGTTCGTCCGCGCCGACGTGACGGTCTACGATATCATGCCGGACTCTCCCGCCGCCGCAGCCGGCCTACAGCAGGGCGACATCATCGTCGCACTGGACGATCAGCCCGTCGAATCGGCGGACGATTTCAACGACCTGATCACTCAGCAAACGGACGAACCGGTCAACCTGCTCATCGAGCGTGATGGCAAGCAGTTCGACGTGTCGCTCACCGCGCGCGCGGTCGAATCGTCCGACACTGAGCGCGTGTATGTCACGGCCATCATCGAAGGCATGCCCGCCGAGGGTAGGCTCGAGGTCGACGACGTCATTGTGAAGGTCGACGATCTCGAAGTGACCAGCATCGAGGCGCTGCAGGAATACACCCAGGCCCACGAGAACGAGGAAATCGCCGTGACCGTCCTGCGCGGGGAGGACACGGTGGTCATCCCCATCGCGCCCATCGAAGACTCGGACGGCGTCGTGCGAATGGGCATCCAGATCGTACCGATCAAGCCAGCCATCATCGGTCTGACGGCTGTCAACCAGGACGCGGAGCGGTACACGAAGGCGCTCCCGCTGGGTGAGGCGCTCGAGGTCGGCTGGGATGAATTCGCCAGTTTGCACACCCAACTCTACGATTTCGTCCGCGACCTGATCCGCGGCGACATCTCCGCGTCAGAAGCCCGCCCGGTCAGCCCGGTTGGCATTGGCCAGATCGGTGGCCCGGTATTGGAACAGAGCCTCGACGAAAACGCCATGTACCCCATCGTGTTTTTCGCGGCGCTGATCAGCGTGGCCCTGGCGGTGACCAATCTCCTGCCCATCCCCGGCCTGGATGGCGGGCGCATCCTGTTCGTCATCATCGAGTTGATCCGCGGCAAACCCATGGAGCCTGAGCGCGAGGGGCTGATTCATTTCCTCGGCATCATGCTGCTGCTGGGTATCGTCGCCATCACGTTGATTAACGACATCGTCAACCCGATCGACATCAATAGCATGAGATAGCCCACAGGAGACTGGCAACTGAGCATGCACAGCATCCAAAACGACACCGCCAGATTCGAAAAGGCGATGGACAACCTGCGCGATGGCGATGCACCGTTTGCCGCTGAGACAATCTACAGCCTGTCGGACCTGGCGGGAGAGCGGCTGGAAACCTTCTTCGCCGTCTGGTCCGGCCTGCCCGCGGAGCGCCGCCGGGGTCTGATCGCCCGGTTGGTCGAGACGGCCGAGACGAATTTCGAGCTGGATTTCAGCGCGATCGTCTTCCCGGCGCTCGAGGACCGCGACGAGCAGATCCGCAAGGTGGCGGTTGAAGGGGTGTTCGAGGATAGCCCTCTCTCCGTCATCGAGCGTCTGATGGATATCGCCCAGAATGATCCCTTCTCGGAGATTCGCGCCTCAGCCGCTGCCGCGCTCGGCCAGTTCGTGCTGAGAGGCGAGCTGGGGAAACTGCCCGCCTCGCTGAACGCGCGCCTGCAGGATACCATGCTCGCACTGCACGATAATCTCCAGGAAGATCTGGACGTTCGCCGCCGCGCGCTTGAAGCCATATCCAACTGCGGGCGCGAAGGGGTCCACGAGATGATCCGCGCGGCCTATTATGCTGACGACCTCCCTATGCGCGTGAGCGCCGTGTTCGCGATGGGTCGCTCCTGCGACGAAGTGTGGGCACCCCAAATTCTCGAGGAACTGTCGAGCGATTACCCGGCCATGCGTTACGAGGCCGCCCGCGCCGCCGGCGAGCTGGAGCTGCGCCCTGCCCTCGCCCGCCTGGCGGAGATGGTCTACGAGGACGACCGCGAGATTCAGGAGATGGCCGTCTGGGCCATCGGGGAAATCGGCGGGAAGGCCGCGCGCAGCATCCTGACCCAGGTCGCTGCTCTGGCTGACGAAAACGGCGACGCTGAGCTGGCCGAGGCCGTCGGCGAAGCTCAGTCTGCGGCCTCGCTGTCCGGCGAGGACATGTTCCCGCTGTTCGACTTCAGCGAGCTGGAAGGCGATCTGGACGAGCTCGACCTGTACGACGATGACGACGACTACGACGATTTTGATGAAGATGGCGACGACGATCTGGAGGACTTTGACGAAGACCTTTACGACGACGAGCTCTTCACCGAGACGGACCTGGACGAGTACTAGACCCATTCCCCTACCATATGCATTCACTCGCGGTCGCTACACTGTGATGAGCCCGGTGTGGCGACCGCGCGCTTGACCACCGGGACCTGATCCTCCCGGTTTTAGGAGCAAAGACGATGACCGATTCTCTGCAACCCGACGATACCGGACGCCAGGCTGCGCCACATGACGACGACGAGCGCCTGCGGGACACCCTCGCGCGGATGTCCGAGGAGCAGTTTCGCCGCCAGATGCGGCAGGCTGCCCGCCTGCTCTCCAGCGGCAACGGGCGCGACGCAGTTCCGCTGCTCGAGCGCTGCTATGAGCTCCATCCCGAAGACGTGGACGTGCTGATCAACCTGGGGGGAGCCTACATTCTCGCCGAGCGACACCGTCACGCCGTGCCGCTCCTCGAGAGAGCCACCGAGCTTGCCCCGAATAACCCCGCCGTATGGTCGAACCTGGCTGCGGCGCATCTTGGCAAGCTGGTCACCGCGACCCGCGCCCGGCAGGATCGCGCCCTGGCGGCCTATGCGCGTGTGGTCGATCTCGCGCCGGACTATCCCAACGTGCACTACAACATGGGCCTCATCTACGTGGACCGGCGCGACTGGGACGCGGCGCATGCCGCATTTTCGCGCGCAGTCGAGTCCAACCCCGGCGATGACGACGCGCACCTGATGCGCAGTCGCGTGGACGAGATCCGCAGCCGCCCGCCTGATGCGGCCAACAACTGATCGGCCGTCCCGGCGCGCGCGAAACCGGCGAAGCTCACCAAATCCGCAAAGCCCTGTTATAATGGCGCCAGTGATGTACGGCTACTGTGGAAGCGCAGGTCTGTATGTCTGATAACCCGCTCCGGCTCCACGCGGTGGTGTACGGCTATGTGCAGGGTGTGAATTTCCGATCGTCGACCCAACGCGAAGCGGCCAGCCTGAACCTGACCGGCTGGGTGCGCAATCGGTGGGATGGCACGGTCGAGACGGTCGCCGAGGGACCGCGTTCGGCCATCGAGCGTTTCGAGCGTTACCTGCATCGTGGCCCGATGGCCGCCGAAGTCGAGCGCGTGGATGTGACCTACAGCCCGGCAACCGGCGAGTTTAGCGGCTTTCACATTCGGTATTGACGAGGGTCTATGCGCTCAAATCCCCAGCGCCTGGCCTGGATCACTCTGCTGGGCGCGCTGGCGTTGTTCTGTCTGCTGTGTGTCAGCTCCGTCATCTTTGCGCGGTGGCTGCTCTTCGAGTCACCCACCCAGCTCAGCGTCACGCTGCATGTCGCGCGGGGCACCGTAGGCGTCTCCAAGCCCGACACGTCCGGCGAGCAGGCGGTGAGGACCACTGACACCGTTGGGCAGGAGAACACCCTGAGCACTGACAATGACTCACAGGGCTACCTGGCGTTTGCCGATCCGTATTCCGGGCAGGTCCTGGCCACCGTGACGCTCCACCACGACAGCGTTATGACGCTGGACAGAGCCTCACGACCCCGCTTCAGCCTCAGCGACAATCCGTACTCCATCCGTGTCACCGGTATCGCCGGGCGGGTGGACGTGTGGGTCAATGGCGACCTGGACCGCGAACTGCGCCTGGACCTGGTAGGACCGCTCGGCACGATCCTCGTCAGCGAGCCGGGTACCCTTTTCGTCGAGAGCACCGCGGACTTCCAGACCGTCACCGCGCGCGACGGCACGGCCATTCTGGTCAGCTACACGGATCAGACCCAGCATATCGCCCCGTCGACAAAGGCCACCCTGTACCGCGAGTCTCCCAACATCGAGGTCGCCTCCAGCCCGATTGAGCTACTCCCCAACAGCGATTTCCGGCAGTCCGAAGACTGGCCGGTCGGGTGGAGCTGCGCGTTCCGGCCCTCGCCCGATAATCTGAACGGGCCAGCCGGGCAGTGGCTCGCCACGACGGTCGATGGTCGGACCGTCATGCACATCCAGCGCATGCAGCCCGAACCCGGCCCCGGCCGGACCGGCTGCGTGCAGTACCTCGCCGGTCCGCGGGGACAGGATGTGACCGGGTATGCCACCGTCAGCCTGCGCGCGACGATGCGCGTCCAGTACCAGAGCCTGAGCGCTTGTGGCGACCAGGGATCGGAATGCCCGGTGATGCTGCACATGGTCTATTTAGATCCGGCGGGCAATGAGCTGCACTGGTACCACGGCTTTTACACGAAATACACGCCCAATGTGGGCCGCACGCGCTGCGACTCGTGCCTTGAGCCGCACGAGCAGATCAGCGAGAATGCGTGGTACACGTACGAGCTGGAAGACCTGTTCGCCGACCTGCCCACCGACCGGCGGCCCGGCTCGATCATCGAGATCGAATTCTACGGCGAAGGCCACCAATACGACGTGCTGATCGATGAGCTGTCGCTGCTGGCCACCCTGCCCGACGAGGGAGCGCCGAGTGTAGCGAGCCAGTCCGCAGCGCCGTAATTGCCGGGCGATCCCCGCCATGCTATACTCTCGGCGTCCGGGGTAATCAGGTGGCTCGTGCCCGGTTGCGTTCCGCGTTTAGCCACAGGAGCCAGCGCATGACGCTCGATCGTGACACCGTCAACAACATCCTGCTGTTCGCCATCACTGCCATCGGGGCCGTCAGCGCGGCCATGTGGCTCGGCCTGATCCTGTGGACGTGGCGTGACATGCGCCAGCGCTCGCGCGACAGCCTCGCCCAGATCGCCGCCGCGCTGATGGTAGCCGTGCTGGGCATCTTCGGAATCATCATCTACGTCATGCTCCGCCCCCAGGAGACGCTCAGCGAAGCCTACGAGCGTTCGCTGGAAGAAGAAGCCCTGCTCCAGAATATCGAGGAAAAACCGGTCTGCCCCGGCTGCGGCCGTCCAATCAAGGACGACTGGCAGGTGTGCCCCTACTGCCACACCAAACTGCGCAAACCATGTGCCAACTGCGGGCAGATGCTCGAGCTTCCCTGGAACCTCTGCCCGTATTGTGCCGCAAGCCAGGTCCAGCCATCCGCAGCTGCCCAGCCCGCGCGCCGTAGTGTCGCCGCCCAGCTCGGAGAAGAACCAGCCCCTCCCCCCGCCTTCGAACCAGCGGAACCGGAAGCCGTAGAATTCATCGACGACGATACGTACTGACCTCAACCTAGCATAAAGGAGCGGCGCCGTGTCCAAAGTTCCTCCCATGGTGATAATGACGCTGATTGCCCTTCTGCTTCCCCTGACCCATGTCTTCGCACAGACTCCGCCCGACGCGCTGGCCAGCGCGCTCGCCGATTTGGGCCAGCGTGCCGGACGCGTCATCACGCTGGAGGACCTGTCGGACTGGCAGTGGTCCCGCGCGACCTATCCCGACACGAGCCTCGGCTGCCCTCAGCCCGGCCAGAGCGTCGCCCAGGTTCAGACCGAGGGCTACCGCATCCTGCTGACGTACAACGACGCGGTCTTCGACTATCGCGCCCCGGTCGCGGGTGGCGCTGCGTTTCTGTGCTCCGGGCCGGAGCAGGTTCCACCGCCGCCCGCCCAGCCTGCTCAGCTCGCCAGCACGCCGGCCCCGGCGCCCACCACCTCATCCCCTTCTGAAAGCTCCGGACGCGTCGTGTGTTCCGGCGCGATGCAGACGCGGCTGGCGATCGGCATCGAGGCGCAGGTGCGCCCGGATGGCCTGCCGAACAATGTCCGGCAGAGCGCGAGTCTGTCCGGCGAGCGAATCGGCCAGCTCAGCCCTGGCGAGCGCTTCGCGATCGTCGGCGGCCCGGGCTGCGGTGATAACCTCGTCTGGTGGCAAATCGAGGCGGGCGACCTGGCTGGCTGGACTGCCGAAGGCCAGAACGGGGTCTACTGGCTGGAGCCCCTGTCAGCGCCCGTTCCCACCGCGACACCTGGGGCCGTCGTCACCCCAGCGTCACCCGCCGCGCCGGTCGCTGGCACGCCCGGGCCGGCCCAGATCTTCGCCCTGCCAGCCGGCGACCAGGCCATCACGGCCAGTAATGCGAACACGCTGGCGCGCCTGGTGGAGCTGCCGCTCAACGATACGGTCACCGGCCTGGCCTGGTCGCCACAGGGTGATGTGCTCGCCGCCAGTGCCACCCTCGGTACCTGGCTATTCGACGCGGTCGGTTTCGCGTTGACGCCGCGCCTGCTCGCCGTGCCGAATGGTCCGACCCACGCTGCCGCGTTTAGCCCGGACGGGACGCTGCTCGCCACCGCTCACGACGATGGCACGGTGCGGCTGTGGGATGTCGAGACCGGCGGCCAGCGCGCGATCCTGCGCGATCACGCCGGGCCGGTCCTGGCATTAGCCTTCAGTCCGGACGGAGCGCTGCTGGCGTCGGGCGGCGGCAGCGCTGAGAGCGGGGCCGACCACACGATCCGCCTGTGGGACGCCTCGACCCGCGCGCTCCATGTGACGCTCGACGGGCACACCGGGCCAGTGCGCGCGCTCGCCTTCTCTCCGGATGGCACGCTGATCGCCTCGGCGAGCGCGGACGACAGCATCCGCCTGTGGGATGTCATCAGCGCCACTCCCGGCACGGTTCTGCCTGCTGACGGAGATGCGGCGCTGGCTGTGGCGTTCAGCCCGGACGGAACTCGGCTGGCCTTTGCCGGCGAGGATGGCCCCGCCCGGCTCCGCAGCCTGGACACGGGCGAGTCGATCGATCTCGGGGACGGGGCGGCTGGTGCACGCGCGCTCGTATTCTCCGCGGACGGGACTCTGCTCGTCACGGCGGGCGGCCGCGCCGATGAAGAGAGCAGCAGTGTCTTGGCCTTCTGGGAGGGGACGGGCGGCGAGCCGGTCGACGCGCCGGGCGACTTTGGCGCGGGACCGGACGCGACGGTCACCGGGCTGGTCTTTGGCCCTGGAGATACAACGCTGGCCTTCGTGACGGTAGAAGCCGGGCGCAGCATCATCCGGATTTGGGGCATCGCGCCGTAGGCACAGCGGCGATGGCCACTGCGCCGGTCACATCAGCAGGGAGAGGATCACGCTGAGCGTCACCGTGCTAGCGACGGTGCTCACCAGGATCGCGCCAGTCACAAAGTCGATGTCGCCGCCAAATTCGGTCGTCAACACCCCAGCGATCACCGCCGTCGGCATCGATGCCTGGACGATCGCCACCTGCCGTGTCAGTCCCGACAGGCCCAGCAGCGCGACGAGGGCGACCGCGATCACCGGCGACACGATTAGCCGCATGCCCGCCGCCATGACGATCGGCTTGATGCGGCCCCTGATGGACGCGCGCGACAACTGGATGCCCAGCAGCGCCAACATGGCCGGAATGGACGCATCGGCCAGGGTGGATATGGCGCGCGCCACGGGCACGGGCATCTGAGCATCCGACAGGTTGAACGCCAGCCCCAGCGCCGCGGCATAGGGCAGCGGCACCCCGGCCACATTGAGCAGCGCCCGCCGGGTCGACACGCTGCCCCGCGACGCCAGGAAGATCCCCACAGTGTTGGACACCAACACGGTCACCACGAAGAAGATGATCGCCCGGTCCGCACCCTCATCGCCGAAGGCAAACCGGTTGAGCGGGATCCCGTAGTTGCCGGCGTTGATCAGCACAGCCGTCAACATGAACGAGCTTTCCAGCTTGCGATCGAAGTGGGACAGGCGCGCCACCCACCACGCCGCCGCACAGACGGCAGCGGAGACGATCGCCGCCACTGCGACGAGCTGGCCCGCCTCTCCGGGAGTGAGTTCCGAATGCGCCACGCCGTCCAGCACCAGGAAGGGCGAAAACAAATAGATGATCAGCCGCGACAGGCCGGACGGGTCCGGTGAAAACAGACGGTCGACCACGACCGCAGCGCCCACGATCAGTACAATCGGGCCGATGATGTTGTAGGCGATATCCCCGAAGACCGACATGAGCGCTAGGGTTGTTCCCCTTCGCCGATGCGCAGCACCTTCAAGAAGTTGGTCTGTCCGCCGATTCCAAACGGCACCCCCCCGATGATCACGACCAGATCGCCGAGACCGGCCAGGCCGGTGTCCTGAGCCGTCTTCACCACCACGGCGATCATCTCGTCGATGGTCTTGAACTGCTCCACCAGGATCGGGGTCACACCCCACACCAGCGCCAGCCGGTTATAGGTGATCCGGTTGGGTGTCGCCGCCAGGATCGGCGTATTGGGGCGCTCGCGCGCCACGCGCCGCGCCGTATAGCCCGACCACGTGCTGGCGACGATCAGCTTGGCGTTGAGCATGCGGGCGATCTCGCTCGTCACGTGGCTGATGGCCGCGGCCACGGTGCGGCGTTCCTCACCAAGCAGCGCCTCGACCGTCATCGTCCGGGGATGAAGCTCGTCGTGATCCTTCAGGTACTGCTCGGCGATCTGGGCGATGCGCACCATCATCTCCACGGCCTGCAGCGGGAACTTGCCGACCGCCGTCTCGCCGGACAGCATCACCGCGTCCGTGCCATCGAAGATTGCATTCGCCACATCGGTAGTCTCGGCGCGCGTGGGCCGCGGGTCCTCGATCATGCTGTTGAGCATCTGCGTCGCAGTGATCACCGGCTTGCCCGCGGCATTGCACCGCTGAATGATGTTCTTCTGGTGAACCGGCACGCGCTCGGGGGGCGTTTCGACGCCAAGATCGCCGCGTGCCACCATGATCGCGTCCGCCTCCTCCAGGATCGCCTCGAAGTTGGCGATAGCCTCCGCCTTCTCGATCTTGGCGATCAGCGCCGCATCCCCGTTCAAATGGCGCATCAGCCAGCGCATCTCGCGCAGATCGTCT
>Ga0123333_10003396_pt1 | contig 15543 bp, 11 predicted proteins | sample BioC12SIPDNA_3_FD_89957 | JGI IMG/M metagenome (GOLD analysis project Ga0123333, IMG submission 89957) | Anaerobic biogas reactor microbial communites from Washington, USA - Biogas_R2_B C12 SIP DNA | ecosystem: Engineered > Bioreactor > Anaerobic > Unclassified | place: Washington, USA... | reverse complement strand
TACCCAGAAGCGCTGCGCGGCCGACACGGAAAAAAGACTCCCGACCCCTTCCCGCGCGATCATTAGGGGGCGGCGGGCTTCGGTTGTTCGGGCTGTTGGAGTTTTGGCCCCTCCGTGGCGTTTGCATCGCCGGTCTTGTTCTCCGCCGGTTTTTCCGTCGCGGGCTTTGACGGCGATTCGGCCGGTTTGCTTGGATCCGGTTTTTCCTCGGGCGCCGTCTGCATTTCTCGCCACGGCTTATTGGCCTTATAGCTCTCGAGTTCCTTGGCAAGCGGTTCCCGCTGCTCCTCGTCGCCCAATTCCACCGCCTTCTGAGACCACTTCCGTGCCGAGTCGAAATCGCCGGTCTCGGCGTAGCCGGCGGCCAGGGTGCTGAGGATGTGAGCCTGCTTGAACTCGGTCAGTTCGCAGGCTTTCGTAGCCAGTTCGATCGCCCGCTTGCCGTTGCGGATCTCGTCGACCGGCGACGTGGCCAGAACCCAGGCGAGGTTGTTCAGCACGCCCGTGTCTTCGGGACTCACCTCGATCGCCTGGTTGTAATCGGCGATGGCTTTGGCGTGCTCGCCGACACTGAGGTTCGCGTCGGCCCGGCCGCGGAGCGCGAACGGATTCTTGGGATCCTGCTGGAGCGCTTCGCCGTAGAACTCGATGGCTTTGCGGGGCTGGTTGTCGGCCTGGTAGAACATCGCCAGTTGCAGGAGCGACTCCAGATCTTTGGGGTCGCTCTTGAGCAGTTCACCCAACTGATCGATCGCCAGGTTGAACTTGCCGCTGCCCGCCAGCAGGATGGCGCGCAGTCGCATGGCCGGCTCCAAATCGGGGCGGAGCTTGAGGGCTTTTTCCACATCGGCGAGCGCCTCGTCGTCCTTCTCCATTTGCTGGTAGATGCTCGCGCGCAAGAGCAGAACGGCGAGATTGTCCGGCGCCATCTTCTCGGCCTGCTCGAGCGTGTGAAGGGCCGCCTCGTTGTTCTCCCGCAGAGCGTGGACGCGGGCTTCCTGGACCAAAGGAGCGATCGACTCCGGCTCCAACTCGCGGATCTTCGCCAGAATGACCAGCGCCTCGTCGTACCGCTTCAACTGGGCGAGAACCATTGCCTTCGCCTCCAGGGTGGGCGTGTGCTCCGGCTCCAGTTCCAGTGCGGCGTTGAAGTCGGCCAGCGCCTCCTCGGACTTGCCCTGACCGGCGTAGAGCAAACCGCGAGTTCGCAAGGCGGACGGATCCCCGGGCGCCGTCTCGATGGCCTCCTTGAGATAGGCGGCCTTCTTCTGCTCGTCGTCTTCGACACTCGCCCGCAAGGTGAGGATTTTCGCACGGAGCGCCGCATCGACGTTCACCGCTTTCGATGCCGACTCCAGTGCCTCCGCGGCCCGCTTCTCATCTCCATCGGGCAGGAGGTTCAGCCGCGCGATCAGGTAGAGCGCCTCGGGCTGATCGGCATCGAGTTCGACGGCCCGTTCGAGGTCGGTCAGCGCGACCCGGCGGAATGCCTTCCACTGCGCCGGCGGCGGTAGCGCTTCGAAAATCGCGGCGCCGGCGGCAGAACCCCGCTGGATCAACGTGGATGCCAGCAGTTGATTGGCGAATTGGGTATTGTCTTCGTCCAGACCTTTCGTAATCGCACTTTCACATAGCCGGATTACCTCGCCCAAATCACTCAGCGTATTGGCGGTGATCTTGGCCTGGGTTGCTTTGTCGAGATCCTCCTGGCCTTCATTGGCCGCCCGGACCTGTACCGAACACAGGCCCGTCAGTAGGGTGGCTAGCAAGGTGAGACGTAGGGTATGGGGCATAGCAGAGACACTCCGTTGGGGTTGCCGGCAGGCATTCAAACTCCGGCTTGTGGTTCCATAGGCCGTGCAATGGCCGATCGGTCGATCACGAAAGCCTCATCTATTATGGCAAGTGGCCCCGCAGAATACCACACTCGCAGACCCGGAGATGCATTCCGCAAAGCGACCGGCAGGACACGGATTGCCGACAGCCCGGCCGCAAGAAACCAACTCCAACGTGGGGTGCGTTAAGGGCCGTGTCGGCTTTCACCCGAGCAATAGCGGGACTGACTCCCCAATACAGGCGCACCCATAACCACTTGGCGAGATCCGTTTCGGCTACGGCGCCCCGGCGCTTGAATCGATGAGTCGGTCAGCGACGTGCCTGGGTTCGCTTACGGTATTGCCGGGGACTGAGTTGGCCCTCGGCCTTGAAGACGGCGGCCAGGTATTCGCGAGAACCGAAACCGGCCAGCCGGGCCACTTCCGGGACCGGCAGGTCGGTCTCGGCCAGAAAACGTTTGGCGCGCTCCAGACGCACGCGGCGGATTTCGGCAGCCGGACCGCGTCCCAGCACTTCGCGGAAACGTCGCTCCAGCCAGCGCCGCGAGACCGGCACCTCGCGGAGCACGTCTTGCACCTGGATCGGATCGGTGGCGTGGCCGCGGATAAAGGCCACGGCGCGGGCGAGATCCGCGTCGTCGACCGCCAAAGTGTCGGTCGACTGACGCGCGACGACTCCCGTCGGCTCCAACAACAGTGGAGCCTGGGGCGAGCGGCCGCCATGCATCAGCCAGTCCAGCAGTTTGGCCGCTTCGAAGCCGATCCGTTCCGATGTCAGCGCCATCCCGGAAAGAGATGGAGCGCATGCCTCGCAAAGCAGATCGTCATTGTCGGCCGCCAGCACGGCGACCTGTTCCGGAACCAGGAGATTCTCCCGCCGGCAGGCCTGGATCAATTCTCGGCCCAACTCGGTTGTCCAGGTGACGATGGCCACCGGCTTGGCGAGTGTCTTGAGCCACCGCCATAGGCCTCGCTGCCGCGTGAGCCAGGCGGTGCGGGCTCCACTGCCCGAGTCGGATGCCGTTCCGTAAAACGGGCAGTCCTCGCAGACGGAAGAAACCGCTTCCACGAAGCCGCGGTAGTGGCGATCCACGTAGGCACGGTGCGCCAACCCATAATAGGCAAAGTGGGCGAAACCGCGGTCCAAGAGGTGCTCGGCGGCCAGGCGGCCAGCCGCCTCCAGATCGGTGGCCACGCGAGGAAATTCGACGCCGGGCAGTTCGATGGCCGAGATGTTGACCACCGGCACGCCCGCAGCGCCGACGCGCCGCGCCGCGGTACGGGTGCCGACGCGGGCAATGATCCCGTCGCCGCGCCAGCCGGGCGGCAGCCACAGTGGCGAGTCCTGGCCGCCCGACTTGATCCACAAATACCACGGGCCGTGTTGGCCGTAGTTGAGGATCCCTCGCACCAGCCGGCGGCCCCAGCCGGTGGCCGTATCGACCAAGACCGCCACGTGCGGCGTGTCGTGGCCGATCGAAGTTTTGCGCCGTGGCTTCATTGGGTCGTTGCACGAATGCATTGAAATCAGTGTCGCAACCAAGAAGGGGTCGGGAGTCTTTTTCCGTATCGGCCTCACCGCCGTTCGGCATGTCCAGCGCACTGGGCGCCGATACGGAAAAAGACTCCCGACCCCCTTGCGCGCGATGCCTTCCCACATCCATCCTACCTTCCGCGCCGCCGTGTCGCAAATACTTACCTTTTTTGCGCAATCGCACATTGACGCTCCTTCGCGCCGGATGCGAGAATCCAGGGACCGTCGAACTGATTCGTCTACGCGTTCCGGGAGGATATCATGAACGTCTCGCGTCGTGACTTTCTGCGCACCGCCGCCGTGGCCGGCGGCACGGTCCTGGCCGTCCATCGCAGCGCCCACGCGGCCGGCAGCGACATCCTCAAGGTCGGCCTGATCGGCTGCGGAAGCCGAGGGGCCGGCGCCGCTTCCAATGCCATCAACGCCGATCCGGGCGTGAAACTGGTGGCCCTGGCCGACGCCTTCTCCGACCGCATCGAGGGATCGCTCAAACAGCTTAAGAAGCTGCACCCGGATCAGGTCGACGTGGATCAGGCCCGCTGCTTCGTCGGCTTCGATGCGTACAAGGACTTGATCGCCAGCGGAGTGGACGTGGTTCTTTTGGCCGCCCCGCCCCAGTTCCGCCCGTCGCACCTGGCCGCCGCCATCGCCGCAGGCAAGCACGTCTTCGCCGAAAAGCCGGTGGGTGTCGATGCGACCGGGGTGCGGAGCGTGGCGGCGACTTGCGAATTGGCCAGGAAGAAGAATCTCTGCGTCGTCTCGGGCCTCTGCTGGCGCTACGACACGGTGATCCGCGAGACAATCAAGCGGGTCCACGACGGGGCGATCGGCGACATCCTGGCCGTGCAGACCACCCGCAATCTGGGCTCGCTCTGGCACCGCCCACGCCAGCCGGAGTGGACCGAGATGGAGTTCCAGATGCGCAACTGGTATTACTTCACTTGGCTCTCGGGCGACCACAACGTGGAGCAGCAGATCCACGGCATCGACAAGTGTTCCTGGGCGCTTGGGGACAAGCCGCCCCTGAAGGCCTGGGCCACCAGCGGACGCCAGATCCGCATCGATCCGAAGTATGGCGACATCTACGACCACCACGCGGTCGTCTACGAGTATGCCAACGGCACGCGGATGTACGCCTTTGCCCGGCAGCAGCCCGGCTGTTTCAACGACTACTCCGAAGTGCTCTTGGGAACCAAGGGACGCTGCGACTTGCAGAAGGGGCGCATCGAGGGCGAGACCAACTGGACCCAAGGCCAACAGGCCGGCGACCTCTCTTCCTTCTCGGTGCGAAAGGCGACTCAGGGAGCGATCCGCCCCATGCACCAGGTCGAACAGGACGAACTGTTCGCCGCCATCCGCGCGGGCAAGTGCATCAACAACGGCGACTATATGTGCCAGAGCACGCTGGTCGCCATCCTGGGACGCACGGCCGGTTACACGGGCCAGGAGATTACCTGGGAGGAGATGACGCAGTCGAAGCTCGACCTCTCGCCCCAGCGCTACGCCTTCGACGCCGCGCCGCCGACCTTGCCCGGGCCCGACGGCAAGTATCCCGTGGCGATGCCCGGCGTTACCCGCTTCGTCTGATCGCCGTCGAAAGGAACAAGCCCGATGATCGAGATCGGCATTGTGGGCTGCGGGCGGATCATGGCCGCGCACTTGCGCGGCTATCGGCTGCTCCGCGAGGCGGGCGTGGACGACTTTCGCATCACGGCCCTCTGTTCGCTTTGGGAAGACGAAGCGAGGATGTACGTCCGTCGCGGAGAAGGCCCCCCGCAGCGATCGGCCGTAAGCCAGTTCGCCGGCGATCCGCTGGCCGTGGACGACCAGTACGTGTCGGACTTTCAGGACGACGCCGAGGTCCGGGTCTATAGCGACTTCCGCCGCATGATCGACGAAGCGCCGATCACGGCGGTCAATGATTTCACCAGCCACGCCCTGCACCACCAGGTGGCCGAGGCTGCGCTGGCGGCCGGCAAGGATCTGCTCACGGAAAAACCGATGGCGGTCACGATCCGCGCCGCCCGGCGGATGTGCGAATGGGCCGAGGCCCGCGAGCGGATCCTCGGTGTCTTCCAGAGCGGCCGATACATGCCGCGCACCCGCCACCTTCGATGGCTGTTCGACTCGGGGCTCGTGGGCAGCTTGCAGATGGTGCTGATGGGTAGCGTCGGGGCGCGGTGGGCGCCGGACCGCGTCGTGGCCGACACTCCCTGGCGCCACCGCCGCGACGAGGCCGGCGGAATCGCGCTGGACGTGGGCGTACACCGCTTCGACTTGATCCGCTATCTCGCCGGCGAGATTTGCGACATCCAGGCTCGCACCGCCATTGTCGAACCGGTCCGCTGGGGCCACGACGAGCAGCAGCGGCTGACCCAGCGCGTCGAGTGCGACGCCGAGGATACCGTCTACACCTCCTTCGCCACGGCCGCCGGAGTGACCGGCGAGCTGACGGCAAGCTGGGCCGGTCGCGGCGGAGGGACGATGCCGGGCACGGGCGACGTCTACTACGCGTCGCGCGGGCGCGTCTCGGGCGAGGAAGTCGCGCTGGACGACGGTACGACGGCCAATCTGGCCGAGCTGTACCAGCAACATTGCCCGCCGGATCGCAAGGCTCGCGACTTTCCCTTGGGATTGACCGACGCCTTCGCCCTGGCGCAATACGAGTGGCTCGAGGCGGTTCGTCGCCGCCGACCGCCCGAAACCAGCGGACGCGACGCGCTGCAAAGCCTGGCCTGCGCGTTTGCGGTGCTCGAAGCCGCCAATGCGGGCCGGCAAGTGGAGGTTCACGAGGTGGCCGCCGAGACATTGGAAGAGTACCAGCGGACGATCAACGATCGCTATGGAATTGCCTGAGCCGTGAAGAACGATTCCAACACGACTGAAGCGACCGATTCGCCGCGCGGCGTCGACCCGCGGCTCTATGTGATGATGTTCCTGCAGTACGCCGTCTACGGCCTGTGGCTGCCGATTGCCGCCCGGTTCCTCTCGGCCGACCGTGCCGTGGGCGGGCTGGGCTTCAGCGATTTCCAGATCGGCATGATTATCGCCGTGGCCGGCGCGATCGGCGCATTGACCGCTCCGTTCATTGCCGGCCAGATCGCCGATCGCTACATGGCGCCCTCGCGGTGCCTGGCCGTGCTCTTAGCTGTCGGCGGCGCAGTCAAGTTCGTCACGGCCTATCAGACGACGTATATCGCCTGGCTGTGGCTGTCGATTGCCTACGCCGTTCTCTTCGCCCCCACCCTCTCGCTGACCAACTCGCTGGCCTTGGCGCACCTGCCGGACCCGAAGCGGCAATTTCCGGGCGTGCGGGCGGTGGGAACGTTGGCGTGGATTACCGTGGCATGGGTCTTTCCCATGCTCTGGCTACAGTCGGACTTGGAATTCCGCTGGTTGCCCCCCTTCTTCACCGGCAGGGAGTTGCCCGACTCTCCGGCCAGGATGGTCGATTCGGTACGGGTCGCCGGCGCGGTGTCGGTCGGTTATGCGCTGTTCTGCTGGTTCGGGCTGCCGCGGACGCCGCCCAAGCGCGAGGCGGCGCGAAAGCTGGCATTCGCAGCCGCCTTTGCCCTCGTGCGGCGACGTTCGTTTGCGGTGCTGGTCGCCGCGGCGCTGGTAGTGAGCGTGATCCATTGCCTCTACTTCGTGCAGATGAGCAAGTTTCTGGCGGCGATCGGGCTGGCCGACGCGTACATCATGCCCGCCATGTCGCTCGGCCAATTCGCCGAGATTCTTGCCCTGGCGGTGCTCGGTCCGGTACTGAGCCGGCTGGGCTTTCGCACGGTGATTGCCTTGGGCGCTTCGTGTTACTTCCTCAAGTACGCATTTTTCGGCACGACACAATTGCCGTTGGAGTTGATCGTCGCCGCGCAGTTGATTCACGGATTTTCTTTCGCCTTTTTCTTTGCGGCCGGGTTCATCTATGTCGACCGCCTTGCCCCGCCCGATACCCGCTACTCCGCGCAGACCGTTTTCATGATGGTGATCCTGGGCGTCGGCCCGCTGGTAGCGGGCCCGCTCAACGGTTGGCTGTCCGAGCGGTATACGCCCGCGGGCGGAACACTCGACTATTCGCTCTTCTGGTACACCGCCGCGGCGATCGGCCTGGCAGCCACGGTGCTGGTGGCCGCGGGGTTCCGCGATGAGACGGGAGCGGGGGGAGGGGGGAGGGGGGAGGGAGTGATGGAGTGGTGGAGTGGTGAGCGGGATGGAGCCAGGCAACCGGCGATGAATCCAAACGTGAGACACGATGATGGCTAAGACCTACCGAATCGGCGTAGCAGGGCTGACGCACGACCATGTATGGGGCAACCTCGAAGATCTGAAAGCGTCGGATAACGGGCAACTCGCGGCCGTCGCCGACCCACACCAGGCGCTGCTGGATCGGGTTGTGCAACAATATGGATGTGCGGCTTATCCGGACTACCGTGAAATGGTCGATCGAGAGTCGCTCGACGCGGTTTACGTGTTTTGCGACAACGCCCAAGGTGCGGAGGCCGGCGCTTGGGCGGCCCGGCAGGGGCTGCACGTCATGGTCGAGAAGCCGATGGCGGCGACCCTCCAAGGCGCCGAAGGGCTGATCGCCGCGGCCCAGGCGGCCGGCGTGCGGTTGATGATCAACTGGCCCGTCGTCTGGCGCCCCCAGGTCCAGGCGGCGCTGGAAATTGCCACCAGCGGCGAGTTCGGCGCCATCTGGCAGCTCACGCACCGCGCGAGTCACGGGGGACCGGATGTGGAGTGTTCCGCCTGGTTCCGCGAGTGGATCCTCGATCCGCAGCGGAACGGCGCCGGTGTGCTGGTCGATCTCTGCTGCTACGGCATCAACATGGCCCAAGTCTTGTTGGGCCGGCCCACGCGTGTGACGGCCGTGGCCGGTCAGTGGCTCCAAACAGCCCCGGCAGTCGAAGACCATGCCATCGTCGTCATGAGTTATCCCCACGCGATCGCCACGGCCGAGGGGGCGTGGGGACAAGTCGGTCAGCCCGTGACCGGATACCTGGCGACGATCTGGGCGGAGCGGGGTTCGGTGACCTTTGGGCCGGGTAGAGGCGGACGCTTGTGGAGGACTACTGCAGAGCAGCCGAGCGGTGAAGAGATCTCGCCGCCCACGCCCGCGCCGAACATGGCCAACGGCACCGCCCATTTCCTCTGGGCCCTGGAAACGGGGAGCGAAGTCTATCCTCTCTGCCGGCCCGCGGTCTGCCGCGACACGCAGGAGGTTCTCGATGCCGCCATCCGCTCGGCGCGGGAAGGCGTCGGCGTGAGCTTGCCTCTCCGATCGGCCGAGCACGATTCGCCGGTCGCCTCCCTCTGGAAGTAGTCAACGAGGAGAGGGTCTGTGGCCAGCGGAATCGTCACCCACATCCAACGCTTCTCGGTCCACGATGGGCCCGGAATTCGCACCACCATCTTCTTGAAGGGCTGCCAAATGCGCTGCCCTTGGTGCCACAATCCCGAGACGTATCGCCGGCAGCCGGAAATACAGGTTTTTCCCGAGCGCTGCATCGGTTGCAAGGCTTGCGCCGAGGTCTGCCGACAGAGCGCTCACGAATTCACGGCGGCAGGGCACGTCTATCATCGCGATCGTTGCGTGGCCTGTGGCGAGTGCGTCGACACCTGCTATGCCCAATCGCTGGTACGGGTTGGTGAAACGCGCACGGCCGAGACGGTAGTCGCCGAGGTGCTCTCAGATCGACCCTTCTACCAGCCGGACGGCGGAGCAACGATTTCCGGAGGCGAACCGCTGGTGCAGGCCGAGTTTACTCGGGCGATCCTCGAACTCTGCCGGCGAGAGGGGATCCACACGGCGGTCGAATCCAATCTGGCTTGGCCCTGGGAGGTTGTCGCCCAGTTGGTTCCGCTGGTGGACCTTTTCCTCGTCGACATCAAGCTGCTGGACGACACCGCCCATCGGGCCTGGACCGGTATGTCCAACGCACCGGTTCTGGAAAACCTCCGCCAACTCGACGACTGCGGCAAACCGCTGGTCATCCGAACGCCCGTGATTTCCGGCGTCAACAATCGGCCCGACGACATCGAGGCCATCGCTGATTTTTTGGCCACGCTCGCCAGCGTCGAACAGTATGATCTCCTGCCTTATCATCCGCTGGGCACAGGCAAGTACGAAGCCCTCGGACTGGCCGGCCCGCCGCCGAGGTTCCATTCACCTACGGCGGCTGAATTACAGACACTGGCGGCGAGGGCCGTGCGTCCCAACTTTGCCGTTACCGTGGCCGGCGCTGGCGTCCGCAAGCAATATGCTTCTTCCTAATCCAGAGGCTCTTCCCGATGGCACTCGGACTGCAAAACCGACTCGACTACGCGACTCGTCTGGAACACCTCCGCCGGCGCAAGGAGGCCCAGACACAGGAGAAACTCCGGCGGCTGGGCTACATGAACGAGGACGATTACGGAATGGTCCTGCCGCCGGAGGATTTCGTCTGGCAGCCGAAGCCCAACCATCCCAACGGCTCGTTCTACGGTCTGCAGGGTTGGGCCGACAATTTCTGCGACTTGATGCGGCATCATCCGGTTTACGTCGACCCGATGGATGCGTTGGCCGGACGTTACATGGTGCTGTTGAATCGGATGCGGAAGTGCAACTGGCCGCCCGAGTTCGATTTCCCCGAACTACGACCGGACCAGGATCGCTACGGGATCATTTCCGGCATCGGCAACGACGCCCACTTCGCGCCCGACTACCGGATCGGCCTCACACGGGGATGGGGCGGCCTGCTGGCCGAGGTGCGGCAGCACCGCGCGGAGCATGGGCCGGAAAAGGCGGAGTTTTACGAGGCCGAAGAACGTGTGATTCGGGCCGTACAGGGTTGGATTCACCGCACGGTCCAGGCGATCGACGCAGCCACGGCCCGCGAGTCCGACCCGGCGCTGGAGGCCAATCTCCGTGAGATGGCCGAAGTGAATCGCTGGCTGATCGAAGGCCCGCCGCGGACGCTCCGCGAGGCCTGCCAATGGATCGCCTGGTTTAACATGGCCTCGCGGGTTTACAACCGCGACGGCGCGGGCGGGCAACTTGACGAGTTGCTTCGCCCCTATTACGAGCGGGACCGTGATGAAGGCCGCATCGACGACGAGGACGCGATCTTCCTGCTGGCCTGCCTGCTGCTGAATGATCCGCACTATTATCAGCTCGGCGGGCCTGCCTCCGACGGGCACGATCAGACCAGTCCCCTTTCTTTCCTGATCCTGGAGGCGGCGCACCGGCTGAAATCGACGTGCAACCTCACGATTCGCGTCCACGACGGTCTCGATCCGCGCCTGTTGCGCCGCGGCGTCGAGTATCTCATCGAGGATCGCAAGGCCTGGCCGCGATTCTCAGGCGACAAAGCCCTGGTCGAGGGCTTCATGCGCAACGGTTACTCGGCCGAATTGGCGCGCCAACGGATCGCCGTGGGCTGCAACTGGATGGCCTTGCCGGGCCTCGAATACACCATGAACGACACCGTGAAGATCAATGTGGTCAAGGTCTTCATGGCGGCCTTCGACGAGATGATGGCGGAAGCCGATGCCCCTTCCATCGATTCGCTTTGGCGGCGATTCGAAGAGCATCTCGGCAAGGCCGTCCTTTGCACGGCACGAGGGATCGACGTGCAACTCGACCACCAGCACCTCAACGAACCGGAACTGCTGCTGAATCTGCTCACGCACGGTCCGATCCAGCGGGGTCTCAACGTGACCAACGGCGGCGTGGACCTGTACAACATGTGCGTCGACGGGGCGGGCCTGGCCAACGTGGCCGACTCGCTGGCCGCACTCCAGTGCCGCGTGGCCGAGCAGCGTCGGATCGCCTGGGAGGAACTCGCCGAACACCTGCGCAACGATTACCGGGGCGTCGACGGCGAGCGCGTGCGGCTGATGATGCGGACGGCGCCGCATTACGGCGAAGGCGACTCGCTCGGCGATCACTGGGCTCTGGAAGTCTCGCGACTGTTTACCCGGCTGGTTGTCGGGAAGCCCACGCCGGGCGGACGGCGGATGATCCCGGGCTGGTTTTCCTGGGCCGACACACTGCGGTTGGGCAAGCAACTCGGCGCCACGCCCGACGGCCGCCGCGCCGGCGAACCAATCGCGCACGGCGCCAATCCCCGGCCGGGATTCCGCGACGACGGCGCGGCCACGGCGATGGTCAAGGCGATTGCCGCCATTCAACCTGGCTACGGCAACACGGCGCCCATCCAGCTTGAACTCGATCCATGCATCGCCCAGTCCGACGAAGCGGTCAACACGATCACCAGTCTCATCACAACCCATTTCGCCCTGGGCGGCACCTTGTTCAACATCAACATCGTCGACGCCGAGCAGGTGCTGGCCGCGCACAAAGATCCCTCGCAGTATCCGGACCTTGTCGTGCGCGTGACGGGCTTCACCGCCTATTTCGCCAACCTCTCGCCCGAGTTCCGCCAGTTGGTGGTCGATCGGCTGGTGCGGGGTTGTTAGAGGGGAACTGAAGAGGCTTGCGGTTCGTGTGGGTGGTGTGCTACCATTGCCAACTGCTGCACGGCCGGGGACACTCACCCAATTCTCCGGTGGGGCTAACGGTCAACAATTCCGTCTTCGGGAGATCTGACATGCGGGACGCCATCGTTGCTTACGTCAAACGAGTGAAAGATTTGGCCGAACACTGTAAAGGAAACGAGCAGGCGACCAAGAGAAGCCTAATTGAGCCGCTGTTCACATTGCTCCGTTATGACGTGACCGATCCACGTGAATGCGTTCCGGAGCATCGCGAAGACTTCGGACGTGGGCGCTCGGCCAAGCCGGTGGACTACGCCTTCTTCCAGAACGGAAGTCCCGTCTTCTTTGTCGAAGCCAAACAGGTTGACCGCAGACTTTCGGGCTACGACGAGCAACTTGGCGACTACTTTGCAAAGGCTCCGGCGGCCAAGTTGGGTATTCTCACCAACGGAGTGCATTGGCGTTTCTTTTCGGATATCGAGCACGACAACGTGATGGACAAGAAGCCCTTCGTGGAATGGCAAATACTGGGCGACGACGAACCGCCTTGGGATTTCCTTACCTTGCTTCAGAAGTCTCGGTTCAACCTGGAGCTTATGCGCACGTTCGCGCAGAGGCGACGAGCACAGAATCTTCTCGTCGACGAGCTTGCACGTTTGTTGGAGCCCTCGCCGGAGTTTATCAGGCTCGCCGTGGCAAATATCGAGACGAGGAATCTCGTTGCCAGTGTGGTTGAGAGTTGGAAGCCGGTACTGAAGGCCGCCATTGACGCTTGGGCAAAACAATACCGTTTGTCCTCGGTGCTTGGCGAAGATGGCGCGGAGCAAGTGGCCGACGATGAGCCGAAGAAGAGACGATCCGTCGAGACAACCAAGGCGGAACTCGATGGCCTGAGGGTTGTCCAACGGCTTCTGGGGCCAAATCGCCCGGTGGAATTTGAGGACACCGTGGCGTTTTTCAAGATTCACCTACCCGGAAAGCCTTTTTGGGCGGTGTGCCGGTTCAAGAACTTTGGAGACAAGAGACCCAGTGTTTGGGTTCCGCTGCCGAAGGAGCAGGTGGATTCCTTGATATCGTTGATGAAGATTACCGCGCGAGGGCGGCTCTGGTCGAGCATCGCTCTGGAAGACGTGTCCGAACTGGACCAGCTTGGTCCGGTCTTGTGTTCGGCGTGAGACCAGCGTTGGGCAGCGTATGGCAGCGGTGCGGAAGAAGGAGATGAGCCAGCCGACGAGTAATGCGCGAGCCCAACCTCACCACGATCCACCAGAAGAATAGCTTCGAGCGGTCCTGAGTGTATGGCGATATGGTCCAACAAGAACACCAGTCCTACGACAGAAGCAGCAAGTGGCTGATCCAGCACCACGGCGACTCGATGCTGCGGCTGGCCGATATCGAGAATATTGAAGCGTGGCGGCCGGCGCAGGCCGAAGTCGTCCAACCGCGGCAGTTGCCCGACGGGCTGCTGGAGGCTCGGCTGGAGGGCGAAGCCCGCGACGACCTGTTCCTGCTCGAAGTGGCGACCTACCCGGAACGCCGACTGGGAGCCCAATTGACTCGTGATTTGATGCTGGTCTATCTCGACCGTGGCGAGCTACCGGAGGCGGTTACCTTGGTGCTCCGCCCCAAGGGAAGGTTCCGCGTTCCGACCCAACAAAACCTCCGCAGTCGCCGAGGACTGTCGGCATGCCGTGTGAAATGGCGCGTCGTGGAATTGTGGAACGTGCCGGCGAAGAAGCTTCTCCAGTCGCAGGATGTCGGTCTGATTCCCTGGATACCGTTGACCGATTTCGCCGATTCGCCGGAAACCGTGATCCGGAACTGCCGGGAGGCTATCGAACAACATGCCCCGCCGGGGGAGAAGGCGAATTTGCTGGCGGTGACCCAGGTGTTGACACGCCTGCGGTATAATGATTCTGGGCTGCTGAGCGTTTTGCTGGGTATTCTGGGAGGCAGAAAGACCATGATCGAATCCCCGTTGATTCAAGAACTCGTTGACGAACGGTTTCGCTCCATGTTGGAAAACAAGGATACGATGGGTGAATGGCCCTTGATTCAAGAACTCGTTGACGAACGACTACAGGAAGCCGTTCGCGCGAACGCTCAAGAAAACATTCTGGCTTTTCTCGGCGCTCGTTTCGGCGAAGTGCCCTTGGGCTTGGCCGAAATGATCCGGATGGTGATCGATCGGGAGCACCTCGCGAACCTGGTGCGAAAGGCTGCCTCGTGTGCCGATCTGGAGGCGTTTCGCAGGGAACTGCAGCGTTAGTGCTTGCTACCGCTTCAACGCATTAAGAACCCACGACCGGAACGAGCGGATCCAGATTGTCTCATCGACTGTCTTGCCCTGATCGAGAAAGTGCTGCACCTGATCGATCGGGAGGAAAGGAAACGCCAGACTTTCGTCCCGCCGAAGATAGCTGCCGTCATCGGCAAGATGGTGGATTGCAATCGTGTCGCCGTCGCAGATCCATACCTCGGGAACTCCCAATGCCGCGTAAATCCGCAATTGGTCGAGGGAGCTGGAACTGATGTCGACTTCGATCACCAAATCGGGCGGCGGATCCTCGGCAAGATCGATTTCCATCCGACCCTGCACGCGCGGTTGATTGGCCACGTAGTAACACTCGTCCGGTTCGATCCCCTTCCGCTTCATCTCGGCTTTGAAGGTTGTGCTGCCGAGGCTGGCAATCGGGATCTCCAATTCCATGGTCATGGTTTCGATCATCCGCCCCAGACGCCGCTTGATCAACTCGTGTTCCGCGGAAGGCGACATGATTTCCAGATCCCCTTCGTCGTAAGTGAAACGACTGCCGGCGCTTTCGGTTTCGGCCAGCAACGCTTCGAACGTCTGCCATCGGACGTTGTTGAGCACTACGCGGCTTTCGCCCTGTCTCGTGGATGCCACTGCCATATCGAATCTCGCAAAGCTGAGTCCCACGGCGATCGACGTCCTGTCCCTCGCCCGAATGCCACAAATGAATTATACACACCCCTGCTGACCGCGGGAAGAGGACGCATTTGTGCAACACCGTCCGCTGATGGTAGGATGGAGGTGATCGGCAATTCTAACTTCGGACGTTTTCTTGCGAGAGGTATCGATGAACGGCATTTCAAGACGGCGTTTTTTGGAAGACTCGATGTTGGCCATCGCCGCGGCCGGGGCCGGGTCGGCCGGAGTGCTCCATCTCACAGCTCCTCAGGCGGCCGCCCGCGTCGGCGCCAATGAGAAGATCGGCGTCTGCGTCGTCGGTGTCGGTGGCCGGGGCTGGGGTTCCCATTGCGCGGAGTGGGTAAAGGATCCGCGGACCGAAATCCGCTACCTCTGCGATCCCGACTCCACCAAGGAAAAGAAGTGCGACGAAATCGCCAAGCGGCAGGGGGGCGTGCGGCCGAAATTCGTCACCGATATGCGGAAAGCCTTCGAGGACTCTGCGGTCGACGTTGTCAGCAACGCCTCATCCAATCACTGGCACGCACTGTGCGGCGTCTGGGCCATGCAGGCCAAAAAGCACTGCTACCTCGAAAAGCCGATATCCCATAATGTTCATGAAGGGCGGGCGTTGGTGGCAGCGGCCAAGAAGTACGCCATGTGCTGCCAGGTCGGAACGCAATGCCGGTCGAATCCGTCCAACATCGAGTCGGTCCGCTTCATTCAGGAGGGGGGGATCGGCGAGGTGAAGTTCGCCCGCGGTC
>Ga0123333_10003394_pt1 | contig 15548 bp, 15 predicted proteins | sample BioC12SIPDNA_3_FD_89957 | JGI IMG/M metagenome (GOLD analysis project Ga0123333, IMG submission 89957) | Anaerobic biogas reactor microbial communites from Washington, USA - Biogas_R2_B C12 SIP DNA | ecosystem: Engineered > Bioreactor > Anaerobic > Unclassified | place: Washington, USA... | reverse complement strand
TCAAAACGGTGGCGCGGACGCCTATCTGCGACATCTCAAAGAGCTTCGCCAGGAACGCTAATGTTTTTTGATGCGGTCAATGATTTTCGATTGAAAGCAACCCTGCTGTGGTTACAATAGGAGCATCTGAGGCGAAGAACCGGGTGCAATACGAAATGGACAGTTCCTTTCCGCACACGCGTTCGCTACATAAGCCGTTATGCGCTCGTAGCTCAGCAGGATAGAGCATCGGTTTCCTAAACCGAAGGTCAGAGGTTCGAATCCTCTCGGGCGTGGTTCTATTTATTCCCTTTATCAGCCATAAATCGCCGATTTTGCGCCAATAACAAGGTTTTTTTTCGATAATTCGGCTCGGATACCCCTTCCTTGTCGTTCCCGATGATTCCCGAAAATTCCCTTTTGCGGGGACAATGTGGGGGACAATTTTTATTTTGTCCCTTGACGTGCCCCGGCTTTTGGGGTATTATTTGATTGTGCCGAACGGAAAAAACAACCTGAACTTATCGTATTCAATCGCCGGGGAACGTTCACCACGTTCGGCACACCCGGCGATTGTTTTTTGGGAAGGGATAGGACATGAGAATCTACAAACACAATTTCAAAAACGACGGAAAACGTCAAGAATCCCTAAAATGGTATTGCGATGTAAGGGTAGGGGGCAAGCGGTTCAGGTTGCCTTTGTTTGAATCAAAACCACAGTCCCAAACGTTTGCCAATAAAATCGGGGACTTGATCGCCGCCAAATCAGGAGGCGAAACGCCGGGGGTTGCCCTTCAAGAATGGGTAAATCAGCAATCCCCCAAAATGCAAGAACGTTTCGCACAATGGGGGCTTATTTCAGCGGCACGGGTTGCGGGTAGGTCGTCTCTGACGGTTCACCTTGACGACTGGCGCGCCGCACTGCTGGCCGGGGGGACGGGACAGAAACAGTCCGCCCTTGTCCACCAGAGGGCAAAGCGGGTTTTCAATGAAGCGGGGTTCCGGTCGTTGTCCGAGATCACTGCCAACAGGACAATGACGATTATCGGCGCGCTGCAAACGGTCGTCCACAAACGCAATCCCAAGACCGACAAGATCGAGTTGACCCAGATCGGCAAGGCGTCGGCGTTTGGCAAGTTGCACCACCTGCGCGCCTGTAAACAATTCACAAAATGGGCTTACAGGAGTGATCGTTTGGCCGATGACCCCTTACAGCATCTCGAATTGAAAAACGTCCGAGTTGAAACGCCCCGGCGCGCCCTGTCCACCGATGAAATAACCTACCTGCTGGCGTATGTCGAGACTGCCCCGGAGCGATGGAATGTCTCCGGCCATGAGCGGGCGTTGGTTTATGAGTTGGCACTATCGACGGGGCTGCGTAAAGAGGAAATAGCGTCTCTGAAACGCACCAGTTTTGATTTTAAGCGGCTTACGGTCAAGATCAAAGCCGAACACACCAAAAACAAAAAGCCCGCCCTGCTGCCCGTCAAGGCCGCCCTGATGGACAGAATCAAGGCGCACCTGTCCAGCAAGCTGCCGACGGCTAAAGCGTTCAATGTGCCGGACAAGGCCGCTTTGGTCTTGCAGAGGGATCTGGCCGAATCCCGTCAGCAATGGATTGATGCTGTTAAAGACGAACCAGAGGAACACCAGGCACGCCATGACAGCGATTTTTTGAAGATTGTCACACACAGGGGCAAGGCCGATTTTCACAGTTTGAGGCACACGTTCGGGACGCTGTTAGCTGAATCCGGTGTTCATCCGAAGGTTGCAATGGACTTGATGCGACATAGCGATATTAACCTAACACTGGCACTCTATACACACAGCAACGACGACCGACAGGCGGCGGCTATTGACGGGTTGCCAGACTTTGAGACGGTCAAAGAAGAACCCAAAATACAGAGCATCGGTTAGGGTAACCGATGCACACGGAGCATAAACGATGGTAAAAAAGGGACTTGCGAAACTCGGACAAAATGTTTGTCCTTCTGTTTGTCCTTTTGCAGATAGAAAAACATTCAGATAGAGCAAAAAAGTATATTCAGGAGTACCAGGACAATGAGCGAGTACGCCAAAAACTGGCTGCGGATGTTCAAGTGGGAGTGGGGCAAACGCTTTCGCCTGTCAAACGAGAAGCAGCCGACGAACGGCAGCGACAGGAACCAACAAAAAGCAGATGGAGAAAAAGCCAACCTGCAAAAGTCGAAGCCGTAACAGATTTTTGAGGGCGCGGCATAGCTCGACGGAGCGAAAACCGGCAAAGTCCACCGGCTGGCCGCGCTTAATTTTGGACTGGTAAAGGACTGTGCCGATGGAAATAGAAGAATTTCGGGATTGGTTAAAATACCTGCCGGGCAAGCTGAATGCCTTGATTGACACACCGACAAAACAGAAGCAATTCACCGATACTGTAAAGGCCGCCCATCAAGATCAGGCCGTTATTGACTGGTCGCGGGAGTATTATTCATTGGATTTTCTGGACTCTCTCGAACCACCAGACACACTGACTGAAAAACAAAAGGAACTGGCGGCGTTTTATATCCTCAATGAGTTAGGTTTTGCTATCCAGAACCCGCAAGAGGCCGGAGGCTTCTGGGACTGTCTGAATCCCGATACCGATATTGCGCTATTCAGACGGACTGGCTTTGTGAAAGAGGGGTACCCCTTTACCCTAATATCACGCATTGAAGATGCTATTCAAATGGTCAAAACGGCCTTGTCGCTAACCGACCCAGTGTATATTCCAAGCGCGAGCGGACTGATTATCCTTCAGGTGATTGCATCAGCTGAAGCCCCGTTATTGAGAAAAGCCATATGCCACAAAGTAGACGAAGATATAAAGTCCACAACAACCGTGAAGAAGGAATTGGCCGCTCTTGAATCTGGGGGATATATTTGCAGGCCAAATGGCGAACGGAGCGGGTACGCTGCCACAAAGAAGGGCATACAACACCTTGAGGATAAGGGTATCAAAGAATAACGGCGCGCCATTAAATGGCCATTAAATGACCGATGGTTTGTTTGCTTTGCCTTGCTCATAAGGGCAAAATATCGGTATGAGTAAGGCAAACATAATCAGCTTGTTGGGGTTGGCCACAGCGACCAAGATGCCGGTTGGCTGGCTGCGGAAGAAGGCCGACGAGGGGGCTATTCCGGGCGTTCATATCTGCGACGGTGATTACAGATTCTCGCGCAGAGCCGCTATAAAGGCTGTTGAGCGTATCGTTGCCAAGGGGGGGGCGAAGAATGGCGAATAAACTCCCCGATGATGCCCTGCTTGTTGATTACAAGGCCGTCTGCGCGATGCTTTCCGTCGGCAAAAACGCCTTCTTTTCAATGCGGCAAAGCGGACGGTTCCCTATTCAACCGATCAGGCTGGGCGGCAGCGTGCGGTACAACCGGCGGCAGGTCGAAAGTTGGGTTGAATCAGGGTGTAGCCCGCACTGGAGGCCGGGGAGATGACGGGGCTTTTTTACAAACTGCCGCAGGATATAGCCGCGCGCCGGGACTTACTGCCGAGCGACAAGCTGGTATATGCCGTTGTGCTGAATGCTTTCAATGGCAAAGATGTATGCTGGCCGGGCAAGCGGGACATAATGGAAAAGACTGGGCTTTCTGGTCAGGCTGTTTGCGATGCAATCGACCGGCTGGACAAGGCAGGTGTTCTTGTGGTGGAACGCCGGGGGAACGGCAAGCCAAACCACTACAGAACCAGTCAGCAGATTAGACCGGTCAAGGAATTAGACCGGTCTAATTTAGACGCTACCGGCGGTCAAGGATTTAGACCGGAACCGGTCAACAGAGTAGACCATAAAAGAAAAGATCAATTTAAAAGATTAAAATATATACCCAAAAAAACATCTGCAAAATTCATCAAGCCATCCCCGGGAGAAGTAACCGAGTATGCGCAGTCAATCGGGTTTGTTCTTGACGGGCAGCACTTTGTTGACCACTACACCGCGCGGGGCTGGTTGCTCGGCCAAAACAAAATGAAGGACTGGCAAGCGGCAGTCCGCACCTGGAAAAATAATGAGGCAAAAAATGGAAAATCAAAAAATCGACCGAGACATACAGACGACTTTAGCGAAATGCAATCCGCCTATGGTATCAGCATCGAACAGTAGGCTTTGCGTTTGTGGCGGGACGATCGCGCGGGCACATGGGGCGAACGGCTGGGGCTTTTGGCCGCAGCGATGCCCGGCTTGCGATGCCCGCTTTGAGCGTGAGCGGATTCGGCGAGATCGGATAGAGCGGACGCACGCGATTCAGGCGCGGATTACGTTCATCCCCCCACGTTACCAGGCGGCACGGCTGGCGCACGTCCCCGGCAAGCTGGCAACGTCCCTGCTGGGTGGTGGTTGCTATGTGTGGGGGCCGACCGGTTGCGGCAAGACACACGCACTGTACGGACTGGCGCGGTATCTGGCAATCCGGCACGGCGGCACGGTGTTCATGTCGTTTGATGGGCTGTTGCGGGAACTCCGAGAGGGGTTTGATACGCGGAAAAGTGAATCGGCCATCCTGCGCCGGTATGAGCGGGCGCGTTACCTCTTGCTCGACGACGTTGCGGCTGGCAGTGATTCAGTCTTTGCGGCGCGGGTAATGCTGGCCGTGCTGGACTATCGGCATAATCACCTCCTACCGACATACTTTTCCGCGAATGTCCCCCCCGAAAAGATCAAGGCCGTGTATGGTGAACGGGTCTTTTCCCGGCTGGTAGGGACGTGCAGCGTTATCCGCCTGGGCGGTGAGGACAGGCGGCTTGAGAGGCAAGCTGCAAAAACCAAAGAAGAAACGCATTCGGCGCGTTGTCGAAGCTAAACAAAGAACACTTTATCAGGAGTATCAAAAATGGAACACAATGAACGACAATTTATCGGGAACCCGACGAAAAAGCTGCGCCACGAAGAACGGCTGGCCGAAGAACTTTTGGGCGACCAGGGCGAACGGGAACTGCTTGACCGGATGGACAATCCGTTTCAGGACGGCGCAACGACTGACGCAGAAATCGAGGCGGCAGCACGCCACAAGATCGACCATACCGGCGGTGAGCCGGACGATTATGTGACGTGGGACAGGCTGGACGGTTTGAGCCGCCCGGTTGGAGCTGACGAAGACGACTTTTTGACGGCCAACGAATTGGCCGCTGCGCTGGGCTATGCCGCGCTTGACGACCTGCCGAAAGATCACCCCCTGAAGTCTCTGGACGGAAGTGATTTCTTGACCAACAAGGACGTTGAGAATGTTCACCACTTCGAGACCACCAGCCGCCCGGCTATTGAGGCAGCGCGTCTCTATGATGAACTCAAACGCGGCGACAGCCCGGCAGCGACAGCGGTCAAACTCAAACAGCTTGACGTTGCGGGTCTTGTTCACCTGCAAGAGCAAATCCGGGAACATGGCGCAGTCGATGGCTTTGACAGCATCGAGATCAAAATGCGACTGCAAGAGCTTCAAAACGAATCGGACGAAATTGCCGAGACCGCCAATCAAGATGAGCTTTCCGAATTTTTCTCGGAAGCCGAGCGGCAAAAACGCGCCGATGAGTATGAGGCCGAGCAGTCCGGCCAACCCTTTACGGCGGGTGTTCGGGCTACCGCCAACAGCGTAGCATTTCTTAAGGATGAGGAGCCGGAGCCTGAACCAGAAGAAGAATAAAACGGGTCCGAACGGCGCGTCGTTCTGGCGTTCAGACGGCGCGTCGTTCTTTATGTTTCCTTAATAACTACCCATATTTCACAAAAAAAAGGATTTAAACATGATTACGGAAATTTTACACGACATTCTCAACCAACAGGCCGCCCCGGTAGTTACTCTGGCGGCAAAGGCCGACAAGATCATCGACGACCTGCAAACGCAGCTTGCGTCGGCTCACGGCGAGATCGAGCGGTTCAAGTCTGCCCGGTGCGCCCAATGCGGCGCATCTCTGCCGGTTGATGGAAAGTGTGTTGCCTGCCGGGTCAAAAAAATGCCGAAGTCGGCTCAAGAGGCGTTTCGCGCCGGGGCGGTTGCTCTCGCCCAGGCGGTCGCAATGTGTCGTAAGGCTGGCCGTTTCGTCGATTCGGGGGCAGCTTTCCGGCTTTTGATCGACGCGGTAGCCGACAGCCGGGACAATCTTGATCGACGTGAGGCGGCGCAGGCAGCGGCGGACAAACTGGCGTCAACCGGCGGCTTTTTGAACGCCAATCAGGGCATTGTCAACTTTTCAGAAGAACTTTTTTCGGAGTAACCATGACCAGATTAACAAAAAAACAAGAGACGTTTTGCAATGAATTTATGGTTGACTTGAACGCCACGCAAGCGGCGATACGGTCGGGGTATTCTCAAAAGACCGCCCGGCAGATCGCAACGGAAAACCTGTCAAAACCGGCTATTCAGCATCGCCTATTTGAACTTCAGCAGGAACGGATCACCCGATGCCGCGTAACCGCCGACGAGGTGGTCGAAAAACTCCGCGCCATTGCCGATCAGTGGAAAATCAACCCGTCTGCCGCTTGCCGTGCTTTGGAGCTTTTGGGACGACATCTGGGACTTTTCGAGAAAGACCATCGACAGGCGGCAGAGTCTCGCTCGACCGAAATTTCGGTTGTGCTATCTGCGGCGGTCGTCACCAAAACACCCCAACAGTCCGGCATGGAGCCGATTGTTTGTTGATAAAAACAAAACAAAAAGGACAAAGCGGGGGACAATAGTATTTATGACTTTTTGTAAGTTTATTTATTTCAGGGCTTTAAAAGGATAGAGCGTCGGTTTCCTAACCGAAGGTCAGAGGTTCGAATCCTCTCGGGCGTGTTCAAGGGGGAGTTGCCAACTGTTTATCATGAAATGGGGGAACACATGATTACAGGGATTTGTCACTGCGGTGCCGTCCGGTATGAAATACATGGGCGATTGCTCATGTTTGCCAATTGCCACTGTCCCGATTGTCGAAAATACACCGGGTCGGCATTCTCTTCGGTGTTGGCCACCGAGTCCCTGGGATTCATACTGACGTCGGGACAGGACAACCTTACGCTGTATCCGTCCTCCCCCGGCAAAGAGCGTCGATTCTGCAAAACCTGCGGCTGTCATATTTTCCTGCGTGCCGAACACAGGCCCGACATGATTTTCGTCCGGGCAGGCACACTGGATGACGACCCGGGAATTCGGCCGCAAGGGCAGTTCTGGACGAGTATGAAAGCTCCTTGGCATCACATTTGTGACTCGCTCCGACAACACCTCGAAGGATTGCCTCAGAAGTAAGTGGATGCAGCGGTTCGAGAATCGTCCACCCAACCGTTTTAAAAAACCCCCAATGTGCGCAAAAGGAAAGGGCCGAGTCGTTTGCACGGCTCGGCCCTTATAAATCCTGGCATTCACCTACTTTCGCCCAAAGGACTATCATCGGCCGGTCAGGCTTAGCTTCTGAGTTCGGAATGGGATCAGGCGTTTCCCCGACCGTATGGACACCAGGAAACTTATGAAGCGATTATCGCTAACCGCTGTTCTCTTAACTTTTACAAGTACATGTGGATATGAATGAGCGATTCGCAACGTACCAAACCTGTGCGAACATCAGGCCCATACCAACCCATGATTGATATGGTCAAGTCATCGAGCGTTAGTACCGGTTAGCTGAGCGGATTTCGCCGCTTACACACCCGGCCTATCAACCTGGTCGTCTTCCAGGGCTCTTCAGGACCGAAGTCCATGGAATTCTCGTCTTAGGGTGGGCTTCCCGCTTAGATGCTTTCAGCGGTTATCCTGTCCCGACATAGCTACCCAGCGGTGCCGCTAGCGCGACAACTGGTACACCAGAGGTCAGTGCTTCCCAATCCTCTCGTACTAAGGAAACATCCCTTCAAAATTCCTACGCCCACGGCAGATAGGGACCGACCTGGCTCACGCCGGTCTGAACCCAGCTCGCGTACCACTTTAATTGGCGAACAGCCAAACCCTTGGGACCACCTACAGCCCCAGGATGTGATGAGCCGACATCGAGGTGCCAAACCGCCTCGCCGCTATGAACGCTCGGAGGCGATCAGCCTGTTATCCCCGGAGTACCTTTTATCTGATGAGCGATGGCCCTTCCACTCGGAACCACCGGATCACTAAGTCCTGCTTTCGCATCTGCTTGACCTATCAGTCTCGCAGTTAAGCACCCTTCTACCTTTACGCTCTTTGCGTGATTGCCAACCACGCTGAGGGTACCTTTGAACTCCTCCGTTACACTTTCGGAGGAGACCGCCCCAGTCAAACTGCCCACCTAGCACTGTTCCATGCCCGGATTCACGGGTCACGGTTAGGCGACTAACATAGCGAGGGTGGTATTTCAACGATGGCTCTGTGATGCCCGGAAGCACCACTTCACAGCCTCCCACCTATCCTACGCACGATATGCCAGGCGTCAATACCAGGCTACAGTAAAGGTTCACGGGGTCTTTCCGTCTTGCCGCGGGTACGTGGTATCTTCACCACAACTACAATTTCACCGAGTCCGTCCTTGAGACAGTGCTCCAGTCGTTACGCCGTTCATGCACGTCGGAACTTACCCGACAAGGAACTTCGCTACCTTAGGACCGTCATAGTTACGGCCGCCGTTTACCGGGGCTTCAGTTAGGAGCTTCACATCCGAAGATGCTAACCCATCCCCTTAACCTTCCGGCACCGAGCAGGCGTCATTCTCTATACATCCACTTTACGTGTTAGCAGAGAACTGTGTTTTTGATAAACAGTCGCCAGAGCCACTTCACTGCGCCCTCAGCATGCCAATATCGAAATAAAGGCATCTGGAGGGACCCCTTATCGCGAACTTACGGGGTCAATTTGCCGAGTTCCTTAAGGACGGTTCTCTCGAGCGCCTGAGGATATTCTCCTCACCTACCTGTGTCAGTTTTAGTACGGTCACGCTGACATCAACCTTCAGCAGCTATTTCTCGGCATCTTTGCTGGTTGCTTCGGCATCAAAAGCGGCCTCGCCCTTGCGGGACCCGCACGACTGCTCACGGGACAACCTTAAAAAATGCGTCACTGCTTACGTCCGCCAACGTGGTGCAGGAATATTAACCTGCTACCCATCGTCTACGCCTTTCGGCCTGAACTAAGGGGCCGACTAACCCTGGGCGGATTTACCTTCCCCAGGAAACCTTAGGTTTTCGGCGAACAGGATTCTCACCTGTTTTATCGTTACTCATGCCGGCATAATCACTAACAGCCGCTCCACGGCTCGTTTCCGTACCGCTTCGATGCTGACTGCTACGCTCTCCTACCGCGTTACAATAAATTGTAACACCCGCAGCTTCGGTTTTCTGCTTATTCCCGTTCATTATCGGCACCCAACTGCTCGATCAGTAAGCTATTACGCACTTTTTAAATGGTGGCTGCTTCTAAGCCAACATCCTGATTGTCACAGCAATTGAACTTCCTTAATAACTTAGCAGAAATTGGGGACCTTAGCTGGCGGTCTGGGTTGTTTCCCTTTTGACCACGGAGGTTATCCCCCGCAGTCTGACTCCTGAGATAGTCCTTATGGTATTCGGAGTTTGGTAGAGGTAGGTAGGCTGGTGGCCCCCTATCCCCAATCAGTAGCTCTACCCCCATAAGGTAGTGACTCAAGGCTAGCCCTAAAGCTATTTCGGAGAGAACGAGCTATCTCCCAGTTTGATTAGACTTTTACTCCTCCCCACAGCTCATCCCCTAACTTTTCAACGTTAGTGGGTTCGGTCGTCCAGGGATTTTTACATCCCCTTCCACCTGGCCATGGGTAGATCACTAGGTTTCGCGTCTACCGCCTGCGACTGAATCGCCCTATTCAGACTCGCTTTCGCTGCGGCTTCGCACCTGAGGTGCTTAACCTTGCCGCAAACGGTAACTCGCCGGCTCATTATGCGAAAGGCACGCAGTCACCCATTTCCCCGAAGGGACATAGGGCTCCTACAGCTGTGTAAGTGCATGGTTTCAGGTCCTTTTAACTCCCTTAGTAAGGGTGCTTTTCATCGTTCGCTCGCGCTACTTTTCACTATCGGTTGTCGAGTAGTACTTAGCCTTGGAGGGTGGGCCCCCCAGCTTCACACGGAGTTCCACGAGCTCCGTGCTACTCTGGTACGCCAACAGTAACGGAGGGCAGTCACATTTGCTTACAGGACTTTCACCTTCTGTGGTCGGACTTTCCAGACCGTTCAACTGGTGCTGCCTTTGTAACTCCTTGTTGGCGCCCGCAACCCCAGGCCGAAGCCTGGTTTGGGCTATTCCGCTTTCGCTCGCCGCTACTTACGGAGTCTCGGTTGATTTACTTTCCTGCAGGTACTGAGATGTTTCAGTTCCCTGCGTTGGCTTCACATGGCCTATGCATTCAGCCATGGATGAAGGGAGACGGTTGCCCGCTCCCAACGGGTTTCCCCATTCGGACATTTCGGGATTAACGAATGCTAGACTTCTGCCCCGAACTTATCGCAGCCTGCCACGTCCTTCGTCGCCTCTCGACACCAAGACATCCCCCATGCACTCTTAGTAACTTGACCATATCAATCACAGATTGACTGGCCCATTCGCCATACTTCGACCGTTTCGCAGCGGCCAAAGTAGGTAGGTTTGGTGTTGCTATAATAAGCGCTCATTCCAGAATCGTTCTGCAAATTAGATTCACAGACGTACTCTGAATTGTAGTATTTCTTCGTACAGATGACGAATCTGCACGACAATACCCAAATTATATCCACTATGTACTTGTCAAAGAGCTATCTGAAAAGGTCTTACGACCTATCTCATTAATTCGTTTACTGGAGACGATGAGATTCGAACTCACGACCTACGGCTTGCAAAGCCGCCGCTCTCCCAACTGAGCTACGTCCCCGTGCAATTGACTATTGATTATTGACTATTGATTATTTCCAATAATCCAAAATCACTGCATGTCGCGGACGCTTCTGGCAATTGCCCATCTTAAAAATAGCCAATCGTCAATCGTCAATCGTCAATTTTAATGGGCCCGGGAAGACTTGAACTTCCGACCTCACGCTTATCAGGCGTGCGCTCTAGCCAGCTGAGCTACGAGCCCGACTCGATCTGCCGTACCTGACGGAGACCCTTTGCCTGTCCGGCCGGTCGGCTCTCAAGACTCAACGCTAAACTCTCATTTTGTTACCAAAGAGCAATAAAAAATGTCGCTGGCCATAAGTTTCAGCGACATTGCTGTGAGACACTACATACTAATCTCGACCTTATGAACCGTCAAGTCAAAAATTTTAATTTTCGTAAAATTTTTTCCAATGCGATAATAGTCCTTTTCGTTCACCGCACGCTGCACAGCGGCACATTCGGCTACGATTGTTGCCTGCCACTTAGACAGATAATATTATCACGCCGAAACAAAACGTCAATACTTTTTTTCAAAAAATCACGAAATTCTCACAATTGTTGTAACCTAATTAAATACAAGCCTTTACAGTTCAACAAAACGGCCTTTACTCCAGCATCGCAAGGCTGGCGGCCATCACCGCCATCCCGGCCACCACCCCGTAGATCGACAAATGGTGCTCGCCATACTCGCGGGCCGCCGGCAAAAGCTCGTCCAGCGAAATAAACACCATAATCCCCGCCACCGACGCAAACACCAGGCTCAGGATCATCTCATTGAAGAAGAAAAACAGCAACCCGAACCCCGCCAGCGCCCCCAGCGGCTCGGACAAACCCGACAAAAACGAATACACAAACGCTTTCTTCCGGCTGCCGGTGGCGTAGTAAATCGGGATCGAGACCGCGATGCCTTCGGGAATATTGTGAATCGCTATCGCAATCGCAATCGCCACACCCAGATGCGGATCGGCCAAAGCGGCCATAAACGTCGCCAGCCCTTCCGGAAAGTTGTGAATCGCAATCGCCAACGCCGTCATAATCCCCACACGATGCAGTGTACGCTGGTTCCGTGCCGCCGCCTTGTCGCCCATCTCCTCGACAATATGCACCTCGTGAGGGTTTTCAAAATTGGGCACCAGCTTGTCAATCAACGCAATCACCGCCATCCCGCCGAAAAACGCCCCCGACGCCGCCCAATACCCCCAGCCGGCCCCCAATTGGCGCTGCAGCCCGTCAAGCGCTTTGTGGAAAATCTCCACCAGCGAAATATAGATCATCACGCCGGCCGAAAAACCAAGGGCGATGGACAGAAAACGAACATTGGTGTGTTTGGCGAAATACGCGATGCAACTGCCGACACCCGTTGCCAGCCCGGCAAACAGTGTCAACCCGAACGCGAACAAGATCGTTTGCACAGAATAGTCGCTAATCATACCCGGCGATTATAGTCTCTGCCTGACACACTGTCCAGACCAGCCCCATATTATTCGTCTCGTACGGCAATCTTGCCCCTGCCGATCCGGCCCCCGGTGTCCTTTGTCAATTCCCCAAAATTCATTGACAAACCCCCTCCGTCCCGCTATTATGGATATCAGTAAGACAGTTCTATAAAAACCGGCAGAGCCGCTGTGAGTCCGCTTGCACCTGAGTTAAGGAGACGCATTATGTACTTTCTAAAAAGCCGCAAAGACAGTTCTATCTGGCGATTTGGCTGGCATTATGTATTTGCGCTTCTGATCTCTCTGTCCGTGCTGATCGTCGCGATCGGCTGGCCCTTTGCCTCGACCAACCGTGCCGGTCTGCTGCTTGCCACCGTCGGTGTATGTCTGGGGGTTGTCGCGCTGCTTTATGCCGTCTTTGCCGCGTTGCTGCTGGCGTTCGAGGCCGTGCGCAGCCTCAAAGACACCGGCGAAAAGCTGGACAACTCGACCGAAATGCTCAACCGGCAGAGCAATCTCCTGTTTCAAATCGCCCGGGGCGTGCGGCTCAGCGACACGGCCAAGGAGATCGTCTTCCGCGACGCCGAGCAGATGGAACTCGGCGAAGCGGCCCTCAACAAGCTCCACCAGCACGACTTCGAAGACGCCGAAGCCATGATCGCCGCCATGGCCGAGCAACCCCAATACAAAGAGCTGGCCAGCCGGATCAAGCGAATGGCCGACCGCTACCGCAGCGCCACCGAAGAAGGCCGCATCACTCAGGTCATTACGCACATCGAGGAGCTGCTGGATCAAAACCTGTGGGCACAGGCGGCCGTCCAGATCGAAAGCCTGGTCAAGACCTTTCCCCATTCCGAGAAGGCCAAAACCATGCACGCCCAGCTTCAGGAACGCAAAGACCGCCACAAACGCGAACTTCTGGCCGATTGGGACCTGGCCGTCCGCAACAAAGACACCGACCGCGGCCTTGAGATTCTCAAGGAACTGGATTTGTACCTCACCCCCGCCGAGGCGCTGGCCCTCCAGGAATCGGCCGCCACGGTATTCCGCACCAAACTCCACAATCTCGGCGTCGATTTTTCCGTCGCAGTGACCGAAAAGAACTGGCAAAAAGCGCTCGAACTCGGCAAGCACATCGTCCAGAACTTCCCCAACAGCCGTATGGCCGCCGAAATCCGTACAAAAATGGACATCCTGCAGGCACGCGCCGCCCAACCAAAAACCGAATAATCAACGCGAACAGCCCTCCCCCTGCCAAAGGGGGAGTCCCTGCGCAGCGGGCGACACCGCACTCGCATTGGCCACCAACATTGAAGACGGACGCCTTGACTTATAGGCGAATTCCTATATGTCTGGCAACCCTATTGTTTTTAAGTATTCAAAGGTGCTGTCATAAAACTTAGGATCGCGGGTCGGGTCTTCTGAATTCCCTGCGGGGATGACAATCACCATCCCTTGTCTGGCACGTGTTAATAAAACACGATACGCATTTTTTAGATAAACTTGGCGTTCATCCTTTCGAATGCGATTCCAGCGATTTCCGCGAAACGACCAATGTTCCCATCCGTTCTTTGAATATCGAAAATCTGCATCCCACGTCACACAAACCCAATCAAGTTCCAGCCCTTGCACATGAAACTCAGTCGCAACATCTTCGAGATAATAGGATGAACGAACATCATCTTTTCCACTCAAAAACCAATGAATAGGATCCATCGGCGACTTTACATCTATCGCATGGGGTTTTAGACGCTCTGCCTGCGAAGAAACGACAATGCCATAACGTTCTGATCCTCTGGCTTTGCTCTTTAACCATCGTTTTGCATCTTCAACGCTGCGTGTGATGACAATCGGATATTTCCCCAGTCTTGCAAACGTATTTCGTGCCTGTTCAATGTCAAGATCGAGCAATTGCTTTACGAAGAGCGATACATCTTCAGCGCGGAATGACCGCATTGAGACTCCAAGATGTAAATCATCATTGTGGACAACATTAGGGCGCGATGAAAGTTTTTTTAGCACTTCACCAGCACCATATTCACTGTCAATCAGCCGAGAGGATAAATATATATGCCAATCAGGAAAAGAGTGAATAAGCGATTCGACCCATTCTCCTATTCCGGCCTCTCCGATATTAATCTCTTGTCCCCCGCCAACGAGACAAACGATAACAGCCCAGTCTGGATGTCGATCAAGGCAAGAAATTAAGAACACCGGCTCTGATTGGTTGAATGTAAAATTATTCTTTTTACGATGCATAAAACTGACGGTCTGTTTCAAGTCCCATGCACGTTGGGCTTCGTCGAACAAGGCAACATGCTCAATCGGTGGACGCTCTAAATCTGAAAGACACTCATCACGAAAATGGTGAACATTCTGGATAAATGCTTTCACTTCACTCAAGGCCTCTCCCTTCTTAATCTTGTCACCTCGCTCTTTGCCACGCGCTACCTTATCGCGTGCAAGAGCTTCACGCAAAATCGCCACCAGTGGGCCATTGCCTGAAAGAAAGACACTGTATAATTCGCTGTTTTTGTCAATATGCGTCGTTGCAATATTCAGGCCAACCAGTGTTTTGCCTGCTCCCGGAACACCAGTCACAAAACAGATTGATTTGCATGAGCGTTCTTTTGATCTTTTGATGATCGATGAGATCGCATCGGAGGTCTTGCTAAGATTGATGGCGCTTGCATCACTGCGCGAAATATCGTGTACAGAATGGCCGTTATACAGAGCCATGGCGGCCTCTATTATTGTCGGAGTCGGACAGTAGCGACCTGTTTGCCATACAGAACTGTTGATAGGTTCGCCATCTGCAAAATTCAGAACACCTTCGATGACACTTTGCAAAGAATCTACATCGCATTTTATGGGTAATAATAGCTTATCATTTTGAGGTGTTGCTGCGACAAATGCCGTGTCAATCGTGGACTTCGTTGCGATGAGAATGGGCGCAATATATTGATCGTGACTTGTTTCGTGAAAGTTTTTCAAATCCAAAGCATAGTCCCACGTTTGATCGATGGCGTTTGAGGTGAACTCTTTTTCGCCAACTTTAAATTCGAGAACAAAAATCGTCGAACCAATAAGCAAAACCACATCGATACGCCGTCCCATACGCGGGATTGAATATTCAAAGAAAATCGAACCTTTAAAAGGAGGCAAAACTTCTTTGCCTCTTCAAAAAAATTTGTGGGTTTCAACCGGTTCCGGTAATGCACCAAGATTGTGATACAAGGCCAATTCCAGCGTTTTGAAGCTCTTAAAGCCATACGCTTTTCTGGTAGCCAGTTT
>Ga0123333_10003393_pt1 | contig 15551 bp, 14 predicted proteins | sample BioC12SIPDNA_3_FD_89957 | JGI IMG/M metagenome (GOLD analysis project Ga0123333, IMG submission 89957) | Anaerobic biogas reactor microbial communites from Washington, USA - Biogas_R2_B C12 SIP DNA | ecosystem: Engineered > Bioreactor > Anaerobic > Unclassified | place: Washington, USA... | reverse complement strand
TGGGCCCCGAGAACGATCCGGCCGGAATCGCCAGTACCGAGAGTGCCTCCGATGCCTTTGCGCGGATCGCCCAATCAGAGAGTACCTTCATCTCGCGAGGCGATGAGTCCGGCACACATGGGAAGGAAAAAAAGGTCTGGGCCGAGGCGGGCATCGAACCTGCCGGTGACTGGTACATATCTGCCGGGCAGGGCATGAGTGACGTGCTGACCATGGCCGAAGAACAGGAAGCCTATACGCTAACAGACCGTGCGACGTATCTCTCGCGCGTAAAGGACGGGTTTGAACTCGCCATCCTGTTCGAAGGAGATGCCATCCTCTTTAACCCGTACGGCGTGATGGACGTGAACCCGGAGAAGGGATCGCACATCAGGGCCGAGAACGCTCAGCAGTTCATCGATTGGATTATCTCTGCGGACACCAAAGCCCTCATCGCGACCTTCGGTGTGGAAGAGTTCGGAGCGCCGCTGTTCACTCCTCAGTGAGCCAGGCCACCTGATAGCTCTGACCAGGGCGGCTCCGGATCGGCCATGATCTGGAGCCGCCCTGGTTTCTTTCCGGCCAAGAGATATCCCAACTGTTATCCCAAGTATCCCAAGTGCGGGGACTGAAGGCCCTTGGCACGCGCACGCGGGGCGCTGTAGAATGGTGCCGCAACGATGTGCCAGGCCGCTGCCGTGGGAAGGCGCCCTGTGATCGTCTATCACAGGGCTGCCCGCCACGTCGCATGGCCCCCAAATGTGGACTCTGGCAGCGGGGACGGCCATTGCCTTTGCGGCAGAATCCGGCGGGACGGCGATGGGGTTCCACGGCCGGCCCATGGATAGGCGGTCGTGCCGTCGACCGTCAAGCTGCCCTGCGGTGCCTTCCTGAGCGCCGGGAGGCGCCACTCGCGTCCCGGACCTTATCGCCGCGATACGTTGCGCCCCTGACGAGAGGTAAGGAGACGGGCCTCTATGGAAAGAGATCGGATCGAGTGGGTTCGCCCCGTCCCCACAGGCGGTCGCGTGCGCATGGCCCTGCTGGACCTGGATGGCACACTCTCGCTGATCCGCGCTGGCTGGCAATCCGTCATGGCGGAGATGATGATCCAGGGGCTACAAGCCCTCCGAACCGGCGAGGCCCCTGAGGCGCTCAGCGCCGAGACCCGCGAGATGATCGGTGCTACCACGGGCAAGCCGACCGCGGTTCAGATGGAGGCGTACGTCTCTTTGATCCACCGGCGCGGCGGCTCGCCCCCCACAGTCGAGGACTGCCTCACGGACTACAAGCAGCGCCTGAGCCGGGTGATCTCCACACGGAAGCGGGCCATCGCGCGCGGGGATTTCCCGCCAGATCACTATATGGTTCCCGGTGCCCGCGCCTTTCTTGAGGAACTCGACCGCCGGGGTATCCGCATGGTCCTCGCCAGCGGCACCGACCACAACGATGTGGTGCTCGAGGCGGAACTGCTCCAGATCACCCGCTTCTTCCGGCTCGGCATCTGTGGGGCCGTTCCGGCGCCGGCCGAGTTCACCAAGGAGCGCCTTGTCGAGCGGTTGATCGCCGCGCGCCTGTATGCCGGCGACGAAATGCTCGCCATCGGCGACGGGCCGGCGGAGATCGCGGCCGTAGCGGGCGTGGGTGGGCTCGCCGTCGGCGTCGCGAGCGACGAGCATGACCCGGGGGAACTCGATTTGCAAAAGAGGGAACGTTTGATCGCAGCCGGCGCGCACGCGATCGTGGCCGATCTATCCGCCCCTGCTGCCCTGCTCGATGGCTTGAGAGTCGGCGCGCCCGGCGCCAACGGAGGTTGACATGCCTTACCCCTGCTTTGACCGCAGCCGCCTTCGTCTGTTGCCGCTCGAGCAACGCATACATGATATGCACTTGGACGAGGTGCTGCCTCTGGAGCCTCAGGGAACCGCGAAAACGCCCGATGCTCAGGTTCCGGTGCTTGCCGAGCGCATCATCGCCGCCAGAAGGTTGGGCCGCCCGGTGATCCTGATGATGGGGGCACACCTCATCAAAGTGGGGCTCTCGCGGTATCTGATCGATCTCATCGATCGCGGCATCGTCACACACCTTGCCTGCAACGGCGCCTCCGCGATCCACGATTATGAACTCGCCCGCATCGGCGCCACGACGGAGAGCGTCGCCCGATATATCTCGGAGGGCCAGTTCGGGCTCTGGGAGGAGACGGGGCACCTGAATGACGTGGTCCGAGAAGGCATTTCAGAAGGGATAGGCGCTGGCGAGGCCATCGGACGGTGGATCGCGGAATCGGGCTTCCCGCACGGCGAGCTGAGCGTCCTGGCGGCGGCTTACGAGCGCCGCATTCCGGCAACCATACACGTAGGCATCGGCAATGACATCATCCACGAGCACCCCAATTGCGACGGAGCCGCCTGGGGAGCCGCCTCATACCGCGACTTTTTGGTGTTCACCCAGGCCGTGACCGATCTGGAGGGCGGGGTGTTCCTGAACTATGGCACCGCCGTCATGGGCCCGGAGGTGTACCTCAAGGCCCTGGCCATGGCGCGCAACGTGGCCCACCAGGTCGGCACACGCATCAGCGCCTTTACCACCGCGGTCTTTGATCTGCAGGATCTTGGGCGCGACGTCCACCACACCCCTGACAAGAGCGAGCCCGCTTACTACTTCCGGCCACTCAAGACCATCCTGGTGCGAACGGTACAGGATGGTGGCCAGAGCTACTATATACGCGGCGATCACCGAGCCACCCTCCCGGCGCTACACGGGCTGGTACTGAGAGGCCTAGAGGGAGGTCTTGCCGATGGATAAAGCTCGTCTTCGGACCTTGCTGGACCGCTTCGCGGGCATGCACATTCTGGTGCTCGGTGACTTCTTCCTGGATCGCTACCTGGTCCTTGATCCCGTCCTGGCCGAGCGTTCACTGGAGACCGGGCTGGTCGCTCGCCAGGTGGTAGGGATACGCAACAGCCCCGGTGCTGGGGGAACGGTGACAAACAACCTGTGCGCCCTGGGCGCGCACGTCACCGCCTTGGGAGTCATCGGCGAAGACGGGATGGGAAACGAACTCCTGCGCGCCCTCGATGGCCTGGGCGTGGACACGTCTGCGATGGTGGTGAGCACCGAACGCTACACGCCTACCTACATCAAGCCGATGGAACGGATATCCCCGGACGTGGAACGAGAGACCGAGCGACTGGATATCAAGAACCGCACGCCCACTCCCGCCCGGCTTGTGGAGCAGGTCGTCGACGCGTTTCGCCGGAGGGCACCCGATGCCCAGGGGATCATCATCGCGGACCAGGTGCCCGAGGAGGGCTGCGGCACGGTGACGCGTCAAGTGCGCCTTGCCGTGGATGAACTGTCGATGAGTTGCCCTCAGCAGGTTATCGCCGTGGATTCGCGCAACCGGGTCGGCGCCTTTCAGAACCAGATCCTCAAGCCCAACGAGAATGAGGCCTGGGCCGCCGTCCATGGCGCACCTCCGGAGACTCCCCCCTCTTTGGAGGAGAGTGCGGCCTGCGGCCTGACGCTGCATAAGCGAACGGGCCGGCCCCTCTTTGTCACCGTGGGCGAGCGCGGCATCTTGTCGCTGGCGGGCGGCGAGGTCACTCACGTGCCGTCCGTTCCCGTGCCGGGGCCGATCGACATCGTCGGTGCGGGGGATAGCGCCATGGCCGCTCTGGTGCTGTCGCTGTGCGCCGGCGCATCGCCCCCCGAGGCGGCCCAAGTGGCCAACCTCGTGGCCTCCATCACCATCCAACAACTCGGCACCACGGGAACCGCCACGTGCGATCAGGTGCTGGCTCGGAACCAGGAGGCATTCGAATGATGCGAACGCTCCTGAGAGAGCCCGACGGCGAGCTCCACGCAGAGCTAACGCCAGATAGAGCACGGGGTATTCTGGTGGAGCGTCCGGGGAGCCTCCTCTGGGTCGATCTCGCCGAGGAGTCCATCGATAGCGCAGAGCACGTCCTGCGAGACGTGTTCGGTTTCCACTCATTGGCCGTGGATGACGCCCTGCGCGAATCTCACGTCCCCAAGGTCGATGACTGGGGCGACTACATCTATGTCACACTGCACAGCGTGACTCACGCAACCGAGACGTGGGAAGCGCTGGATACCCTCGAGGTGGACATATTCGTAGGGAAGGGCTACGTGGTCACCTACGAGTCCCGTCCTGTGGCCGCGCTGGAGCGGCTATTCTCCCTGGTTCAGCGGGACGACCGCCACCTGAGCCGGGGCGCCGAACACCTGCTCTACATGCTCGCCGATGAACTGGTCAGTGACTATGCCCCCGTCCTGGAGGATATAGACCAAGAACTGGATCGCCTGGAGGATGATCTGCTGGCGGAGCCGCTGCAGGAGGACATGGAGCGGATATTCCGCCTCAAGCGTGCCCTGGCTCATCTCCGCCGGATCATCGCGCCCCTGCGCGAAGTGATGGGCAGGCTGGCGAGGACCCCTTCACCGGCGATGGATCCGGCATATGGCGTGTTCTACCGCGACGTCTACGATCACCTTGTGAGACTGTACGACATCACAGAGAGCCTGAGAGACCTGTTGACGGGGACGCTGGACATCTACCTCTCGATAGTCAACAACCGCATGAACCAGACGATAAAGCTGCTGACGGTAGTCTCTACTCTGCTGATGCCGATGACCTTCCTCACCGGGTTCTTTGGCATGAACTTTTTCGGGCCCGTGGCCGAAAACGCGGCCTGGACGGGTGACATGGCCTTGATGATCACCCTGGCCCTGATCGTCGCGGTACCCATCGCGATGTACCTCTGGATGCGACGGCGCGCCTGGATGTGATCCATCCGAGCGCGAGCGCTCCGCTGGTTGACGCGTCACCCGAGGCCGAGGAGCGCCAGGACCTCTTCTTCCGTCTTGTTCTGGAGCGCGCTATAGTCGATCTGGTCGCCCAGCGCGGCCCGAGCGCGTTCCAGCATCGCCGGCACGCCAATTCGCTGCGCCGCGCGCACATATGCGATCGTGGTTCCTCCAAAGTCCGGCCGTCCAAAGGGGCCGCGATCGCATGGGAACTCGGCACACTCCCAGCAGCCGGCGTAGCCGCGTTCGGATGGGCAATCACGGGTGGGGCAGCCGGCATCGCCGCCTCCGGCGCGGCAGCCGGCGCAGCCTTCGCTCAATCCCGGGCAGCCAGCGCAGATCCAGCCACAGAAAGCGAGGGTCGCCGGATCGGTCCACTGTGTCATTTCTTGCCTCCCAGCACAAGCGCAAACATCTATCGACAGTATTCACAGGGAGAGCTCGGCTGTCAATGGCTCTACCCCCCAACTTCACGAGACGAACCGCAGCTTTGCACGTGGCGGCCTGGTGCCGTATTTCGTAGAATACGAGTAAGCTAGCCCGATAGCTCGGAGGGTCTTGATGCGCCTGGCCGGTATCTGTCTCATCACGTCGGATGTCACGCGCCTGACGCGCTTTTACTGCGACGTCTTTCAGATGCCCTCGGAAGGAGATGGCACTCACGCGTCCTTTGCCCTGTGCGGAGCTGAACTGGCCATCTACTCGCTGGAGGGTACCGAAGCCATGGCCCCCGGCTCGACCGTCGGGCTTTGCCCGGGAGCGTTCACCCTCAATATCGAGGTGAGCGACGTGGATAGCGAGCACGACCGTCTCCTGGCCATGGGGGTGCCTCTCATCAAGCCTCCGTGCACCTATGCTTGGGGCACGCGCTCAGCGTGGTTCCGGGATCCGGATGGGAATATCGTGAACCTGTACTGCCGGCCCGGGAAGGACTGAGGGGCCCGGTATCTAGGAGAGAGGATAGCAGGAGGATTGTATGCCCAGACGCTTGATCTGCACGGCACCGGGCCAGCTTGCCTGGGAGGAGTACCAGGAGCCTGATCTCGGGCCGGATGAAGTGCGAATCGCGGCCGACTATGCCGCCGCCAAGCATGGAACGGAGATGGCGGTGTTCAAGGGATACGGCCTGGAGCGTGGCGTCTACAACAGCCAGACTCAGCTCTTTGGCGCCGCGGAACCCGCCTTCTCCGCATTTCCGATGCGTGTCGGCAACATGGTGGTGGGGCGCGTCACCGCCTGTGGCTCCGAGGTGCACGGGCTCGAACCTGGCGATCGCGTCTGCTGCTACGGTGGCTTTGGCGAAGTGATCACCGCGCGCGCGTCCTTTTGCCGCAAGATGCCAACGGGCATGGCGTGGCAATCGGCCGTGTGCCTCGATCCGGCCGACTTTGCTCTCGGAGCGGTGCGCGATGGGCACGTGCGCCTGGGCGACGCTGTCGCCCTCTTTGGCGCGGGGGCCATCGGCCTCGTGGTTCTGCAGATGCTGCGGCTGGCGGGTGCCCGGCCGGTGATCGCTGTGGAACCGCTGGCGTCCCGCCGCGCCATCGCCCAGGCGCTAGGGGCCGACATGGTTCTGGACCCGGCCGCGTGTGATGCGGGCTCCGAGATCAGGCGTTTGACCGCAGGCCGCGGCGCCGATGTGTGTATTGACTACTCCGGCTCGCGCGCGGCCCTCCAGAAGGCACTGCGTGGCGTGGCCTATGGCGGGACGCTCGTCCTGGGCGCATACCCGGGCCCCTACGGGGCGGGCCTCGACCTCGGGGCGGAGGCACACCACAACGTGCCGAGCATCGTGTTCAGTCGCGCGTGCAGCGAGCCACTGCGAGATCACCCCCGTTGGGATAACGCCCGTCTCTACGATACAGCCTGGGCGCTCCTCGCATCGGGCCGGCTCACCGGTGAACCGATCGTTCAGCCAATCGTTCGCTTTGCCGATCTGATGACCGAGTACCCCGGCATATCTACCGATCCCGGCCGGTACATCAAGCTCGGCGTCCGCTTCGCTTGACCTGCCGCACGACACTGCGTCCATCCCGGTCGCGTAACCTGCCGTACAGGAGAGCATCATGATCTCACGGCGCGCACAACAGATCTCGCCCTTCCTGGCCATGGACGTCCTTGAGCGAGCCCGCCAGCTTGAGGAGAGCGGCACGCACATCGTGCATCTGGAGGTCGGCGAGCCGGATTTCGACGTGCCCGATTGTGTAAAAGAGGCCATCACCAGAGCGGTGATGGCCGGCAACACCCACTACACCCACAGCTTGGGCGAGCTCAGGCTGCGTGAGGCCATCTGCCGCTACTACAAAGACAGCTATCAGGTGAGCATCTCTCCGGAGCAGGTAGTCGTCAGCTCGGGCACCTCGCCCATCATGATGCTCCTCTTTGCCACCTTGCTCGAGGATGGCGACGAGGTAATCCTGTCCGATCCACGGTACGCCTGCTACCCGAACATGGTTCGCTTTGCCGGAGGGGAGCCTGTGGATGTGCCCGTGTACGAGGAAGACGGTTTCCAGATGCATCCCCAGGCTGTGTCGGAGCGGATTACCGCACGAACACAGGCCATCGTGATCAACTCGCCATCCAACCCGACCGGCACTCTGCTCACGCCGGAAAACATGCGGGGCATCGCCGACCTCGGCATCACCGTGGTCTCGGACGAGATCTATCATGGCCTCGTGTATGGTGGCCGCGCCCATTCCATCCTCGAGTACACCGACGATGCGGTCGTGATCGATGGGTTCAGCAAGCGCTATGCGATGACAGGCCTTCGATTGGGCTATCTCATCGCGCCCAGACGCTATGTGCGCGCGCTGCAAAAGCTGCAACAGAACTTTGTGATCTCAGCCAGCTCGGTGGCACAGGCCGGGGCGCTCGCCGCCCTGGAGCAGGCCGGCCCCGATGTACAACGCATGGCGCGACAGTATGATGCGCGGCGACGACTGATGCTCGACGGCCTCGGCAGGCTCGGTCTATCCCCGGCCAGTGAGCCCACCGGCGCCTTTTATGTCTTTGTGAATGCCAGGCATATCTGCGCGGATTCGTATCGGCTCGCCTATGATATCCTCGAGCAGGCCCGGGTGGGCGTCACGCCGGGGGCGGACTTTGGTTCCCGGGGAGAGGGCTACCTGAGGCTCTCCTACGCCAGTTCCACGAGCAACATCGAAGAGGCGCTCGCCCGCCTGGAAGCCTATCTCGCCGGCCTGCCGGATGGACGTTTGGCAGCCTAGAGACCCTGCCCCTCGGATCACGCCAACACACGGAGGAATGCCATGCCCTTGAAGCTGTGCGCTGTGCTGCCGAACTTTTACCGGCCGGAGGACCTATCCCTCGGTGACTTTTGCCAGATCCTCTCAGATATGGGCTACTCAGCGATCGAACTGATGACCCCGGGAGACGAGTTGGCATCGATTGTCGAGGCCGCGAGGCACCACGGCTTGGCAGTGGCCAGCATGATTGGCCATGCCAGCCTGGCAGACGGGCTGAACCGCGCCGAGAACCATGAACGCATCGAGGCAGAGTTGCACGCCCAGATCGATCTGGCCGCTCAATACAGCATCGGGGGACTGATCTGCTTCAGCGGCAATCGAAATCCCGGCCAAAGTGACCTGGAAGGGATGGTCACCTGCGCTCGAGGATTGAGGCGTATCGCCCCTTACGCCGAGGAGAAGGGCATCAACCTGAACATCGAGCTGCTCAACAGCAGGATCAATCATCCCGGATACCAGTGTGACCGAGTGGACTGGGGAGTGGCGCTCTGCGAAATGGTTGGCAGTCCTCGCGTCAGGCTGCTGTTCGATATTTACCATATGCAGATCATGGAAGGCGACATTGTACACGCCATCCGGCGCAGCATACGCTGGGTGGGCCATTTCCATACCGCTGGCGTTCCCGGCCGGCAGGACCTCGATGACGAACAGGAACTGAACTATACGGGGATCTGCCGCGCGATCCAGGCCACCGGCTATGATCTGTTCATCGGGCACGAGTTTCGCCCGAAGGGCGACCCCATCGAGGCCCTGCGCCAGGCCTACGCCGTCTGCACGGGCTAGGCCCGGATCCGGCCTCTATCGTAAGCCATCGCGTCGTTCGCTCATTGACACTTGACTCTGCGCTCGGCCATAGGCGCGGGCCCCACAAGCCACAAGGAGAAACGGACCATGATCAACTTTGGAGTCGTCGGATACGGCTATTCAGGACGCGCTTTCCATACCTACTTGCCCACCTTGGCAGATGGCCTGAACCTCCGTGCGATAGCGGTGCGCAACCCGGCCGTACGGCAGCAGGCCGCTGCAGATCATCCTGAAGCGCGCGTATACGCCGACCTGGACACCCTCCTGGCGGATGGTGCCATCCAACTGGTGATCCTCGCAACGCCACATGACACGCATCGCGACCTCGCGATCCAGGCCATGGAGGCAGGGAAACATGTGGTGACGGACAAAGTGATGGCGCTGAACGCCCATCAGGCCGAGGAGATGATCGCCGCCGCCAGGCGCAACGACGTCATGCTGTCGGTCTTTCACAACCGCCGCTGGGATTGGGACTATCTGACGGTCCAGAAGGTCGTGTCCGACGGGTTGCTCGGGGAGCCATTTCTGTTCCACGCGGCCGTCGCCGGCTATGGAGCTCCGCGTGGTTGGCGCGGGGACAGGGCCAAGAGCGGCGGGATCATGTACGACTGGGGCGCTCACTTTATGGATCAGGCCCTGCAACTCGTGCCAGCGCCGGTGGAGAGCGTGTTCTGTGACATCATCTACCGGCCGGCCCTGCCCACGGATATCGGCAACTACGGACTCATCAGAATGCAGTTCGCCAACGGTACACGCTACTCGGTGGAGATTACGAACCTCTCAGGTATCCAAAAGCCGCGTTGGTTTGTCCAGGGCGATAAAGGCTCACTGATAAAGTACGGCCTCGACCCCCAGGAGGACGCCATGCGCCAGAAGCGCATCGAGGAGGCAGAGGAGGACCCGGCCAACTATGCTCGCCTGGTAACCTACCGTAACGGAGAGCAAAGTGAACAGGTGATTCCTTCGGTCAGGGGAAGCTGGGTGAGCTATTACCAGAACATATCGGACGTGCTGAACAAAGGAGCCGAACTCGCAGTCAAGCCGGAACAGGTGCTTGACGTGATGCGCGTGTATGACGCCGCCATGCGCTCGGCCGAGACAGGCCAGGTGGTACGCCTCTGACAGGCGCAGCCAGGGCGCCAGAGAGCACAGGCGCTCACTCAAGAGAGGTCAAGGAAGACATGAACCGGCAGAGGATACTGAACGGCGATGCGTTGGTCGAGCACGGGCACCGCCAGGGCCGTCAGGCGATGGTGCAGATCCTGGAGGCAGGCCTTCAGGCAGCAGACCCCTACAACCATGTGAGACAGCTGGTTCGGCGCAAAGGCCAGTGGCTCACGATCGGCGGAGCCGACTATGTGCTCCCTGGCGATCCTCACACCGATGAGGAGCAGATCGACCTCAGCACTGTGGATCGCGTGCTGGTGTTCGGCATCGGCAAGGGCATCCAGCACGCCGTCCGAGCGCTGGAGGAGGTTCTGGGTGACCGCCTCAGTGGCGGTCACGTCATAGACAAGCATGGCTGCGATGTCATGCTCGAGCGCCTGCCGGTCACACTCGCTGCCCATCCCGTTCCTGACGAGTGCTGCGTGAGCGGTTGTCGCGAAATCCTGGCGTTGACCCGTGACCTCACTGAACGCGACCTCGTGTTCACGGTGATCGGCAACGGCGTCTCGTCCCTTCTGACGCTTCCCGCGGAAGGGCTGGCGCTGGAGGATGTCCGTGAGGTCACGCGGCTGCTGCAGATCGAACTGGGGGCGCCCACCAATGAGCTCAACCAGGTGCGTAACCACCTGGATCAGCTCAAGGGCGGGCGGATCGCACGCCACATCCAGCCCGCGCGCGCCATTCACATCCTCACCGGTGGCACACTCGACTATACCACGGTAATGGATCACAACATTTGGCAGCACACCATGCCGGAGAGCTCGACCTACGCCGATGCCATATCGGTCCTAAAGCGATGGGATGCCTGGGACAGCATCGCCCCGTCTGTACGGGATCATCTCCTGCGAGGCGATGCGGCGCAGGAGACCGTAAAGCGAGAGGAGTACGGTCGCTTCCGCTTCCGTGTTTTCGAGGCCATGCCCCCCTTCCTCGGCATGATCCCGGCCGCTCGCCAGGAGGCTGAGCGGCTGGGCTTTGACACGCAGGTGCTCTACCGGTTTTCGCACTTTGAGGCAGCCCCTGCGGCGGCCATGGCCGGGAGCATCGCGCTCAACGTTGAAGAGTGGGGAGAACCCTTCCATCCGCCCTGTGTGCTCCTGGGCTCGCATGAACTGCTGGTCACGGTCGGGCAGAGTGATGGCATGGGCGGGCGGAACCAGGAGTGGGCGCTCGCGGCCGCCAAGCGAATCGCCGGCAGCCCGAATATCGTGATGGGCTCGGTGGATTCCGATGGCAACGACGGGCCGGGCCACCAGTTCGCCGCGGCCGACGCCAGCGTGCCTCAGCTCGCAGGCGGCATCGTGGATGGGACCACCTGGCGAGAGGCCCTCCAAGCTGGCTGGGATCCTGAGGCCGAGTTGAGGAGGCACAACACCTCGCCACTTCTTTGGTCGCTCGGCTGCGGCGTACGGACCACCTACAACATCAGCGTATGCGACCTCACGGCCATCATGATACTTGGAAGCGCCCCACCGCGGACGCACCCCTGAGATCGCGCAAACCTCAAGAGGAGGCTGGAGATGATCGTACTGGGTATCGTGGGAAGCCCTCGCCGGAACGGCCGCACGGCAGCCCTCGTGGATGCCGCCTTGCTCGGCGCCTGCAACCAAGGCGCGGAGACGCGCCGGATATTCCTGGCGGACTATGACATCCGTCCCTTTGGCGGGCAGGGGGGCGCGGAGGAAGGTGTCCGCTTTGTGGCACCGGAACTCGGTGCGCTGTGCGCTCAGGCCGACGCACTGGTTTTGGGCGCGCCGGTCTACTTTGGGGACATCAACGGACTCACCAAGGACTTTATGGATAGCGTTCGGATACCGAACGAGAACGGCAAGCCGGCTCTGGGGATCGCCATTGCCGGAGGGTCCGGAAAAGGCCTGTACAGCGGCGTACAGAGCATCTATCACTGGTTCTACCATCGGCAGATGCGGGCCATCGACCCGACGCCGGCCACACGCTTCTCGATGGAGGATGTACTGGCGGCTCTGCCAGCCAGCGGAGCGCGGCTGGCGCAATCCGCGCTCAACCCGCAGCCCTTCGCCGGAGAAGGGCGGGAGGATCGCTGGGCGGAGCTTGTGGCTCACTACGCGGCCCTGCCCTATCTACGCTGCGATCCGGTGGACGAGTTCCTGACGCTGGCGGAGCAGCTGGTACATCAGAAGAGAGAGCATCCCGCCTGGGAACAGGCGTATGAGGAGCTCCATCAGGCCAGGGTGCTTTTGGCTCGGGATGAGCGGGCACAAGCGGGGCGCCACGCCGTGCGGGCCTATGACTTGCTCGTTCAGGGCTAACCGGCAGTTCACGGCACGCACAGCGGGGGGCACCCGGCATCCCGAGTACCCCCCGTTACGCCGATCACTCACGAGGTAAAGAGAGGCTTCGCGCCCTGCCGTGCGACCAGGTCGACCATGGTGCTCTCGTCCGGACGGGCACCAAAGCGCTCGGCCGCCTCCAGCAGCTTGGGCAAGATGTGAATATCACCGGAAGTGTTGAGGAACACCCGTGGATCTCCCAGTACCCAGCTGACGGCCAGATCGATATCGGCCTGTTCGCTGTATGGCTCATACCAGGTCGCTGAGAAGCGTTCGGCATCCTCCGGCCAGGGACGGCGCGTGAGCGACTTTATGGTCTGCATGGCCACATTCCGCTCCGTGCAGAGCGCCGCGAGCGCCTCAAAATCACGGGCATAGTGCGGATTCTGCATCAGGACATAGTTGTAGGGCAGCAGCACGGTATCGAAATCATAGCGCTCCAGGCTCCGGTGATGCATGACGGGGGCCTGCAGCCCGTGACCGGTTACCCCGATGTAGCGCACCAGCCCCTCCTCGCGCGCTTCGATAGCCGCCTTGAGCGCGCCATCGTCGCTCAGGGCCGTCTCCCACTCCGCCTCGTCCACCAGGTTATGCAGCTGGATGAGGTCCACGCTTTCCACGCGCATCCGATCCAGCGAGCGGCGAATCTGATCGTGGGCGCCCATGTAGCTGCGCTCGCCCGTCTTGGTAGCCAGAAAGAACCGGCTGCGCATCCGGGCCAGCCACGGGCCGAGCCTCAGCTCGGCGTCGCCATAGCTGGCCGCCGTATCGATATGGTTTAGTCCGTGCCGGAGCACCAGCTCCATCGTGCGGTCAGCCTCCGCCTGAGTAACGTTGCTAAAGGCAGCCGCACCAAAGAGCGTACGCTTGCTCATGTGTCCGGTGCGACCAAAGGCAGCAACAGGTATGGGGGACATTCTGATCACCTCCATCATAGGCGCCGGGCCCCGTGGGCCCCCACCGGCCGTCTAGGCCTCTCACTCTACACACTCATTCTAGCAGGCCAGTGACCTCGGTCAAGCAGCGAGTCGTCCTTATCTTTTCCTTTGTTTAGATGCGTTACATCTTGACTTTGGTTGCTTCTCCGCCAATAATGGTCCAAGGGGGAGGCTAAAGCGCTCTCCCGGTGCAGTGCGTCTGGCTTGCGCGCCAGGACCGGCCAGACGGCTCCGCATCATACGTTCGGGGGCGTGCAGATTAGCCCATGCCCAGCGGCAGCGTTCCCGATGCTCGGTCCGCCGCGGTCAGCATGTGAAAGGAGGCCGCGCTGCCCATGTACAACACAAGGCGCTGACTCAGCCGTGTATCTCTCTGGTGCTTGGGGAAAGGGTTGGATGAGCATGGCAGAGAAAAAGCTACTCTCCCGTCGTTCGCTTCTCAAGGGTGCGGCCGCGAGCATGGTGCTTCTGGCAGCTGCGTGCCAGCCCCAGGTAGTCGAGGTGGAAAAGATCGTCACCCAGGTGGTTAAGGAGACCGTCGAGGTCGAAAAGGTCGTCGAGAAAGAGGTCGAAGTAGAGAAGGTCGTCACCCAGGTTGTGGAGGTCGAGAAAATCGTCGAGGTTGAGCGGGCCGCAGAGGTCACGGGAACCTTCTGGGTTCTCCAGAAGAAGGACTTTTTCCCGGCCATGAATGAATGGTTTCGGGCCCAGATGGTTTCATTCTGCAAGGAAAAGGGCTGGCCGTTGGACATCTCCTACATGTCCGGTTACACGGGGGGCACGCCCGAGATCGAGAAACTCATCGCCTCTGTAGCCGCCGGAACTCCGGCGGATCTCATCATGCACGATCTGGGCATCGTACAACTCCGGCAGGCCTATGCGCTGGATTCGGTCAGCGACGTGGTGGAAGACATCGAGGCCGCCTTCGGTCCGGCAAGCGCGCGACAGAAGAACGATCTCTACACCGATGACCAGTGGTGGGCGGTGCCGTACTTTACCCGATCGGACGGCGGTTGGTTCCAGCGTTCGGTGATTGAAGGTGCCAGCGTCGACATCCACGGGATCCGGCAGTTCGTCGATCTCTGGGAGACGCTCCTCGAGGTGACGCAGCCTGATAAGGAGCTCTATGGCTGGGGCGTAACCATCAATGCCTCCAATGATGGCAACTGGTTCCGCCGCCGCATGTTCCACGGCTATGGCGCCTACCGGCAGGACGAGACAGGCCAGTATTGCACCTTCGACAGCCCTGAGGCGGTCGAAGCGATGACGGTGATGACCGATCTCTACATGAACGAAAAGTGGGAATCCCTGCTTCCGCCGGGCGTTCTCGCCTGGACGGACATGAACAACAACGAGGCCTACCTCGCGGGCAAGCTGATCTATACATTCAACGGCGGCACGGTGCTCGGAAAAGCCATCCTGGATGGAAACCCGATCAAGGACGACACCGGATTCCACGCGCCGCCAGGCGGGCCAGTGAACGAGGAGTTCAACAGCCTCAGCGCCAACAACTGGATGATCCTGCGGGGCGCCCGGAACCCAGACGCCGCCAAGGAGACCATCCGGCACTTTATGCTCTCTCTTGAGAACCAGGATGCCATCTTTGAGAACGCGCCGGCCTTTGCGCTGCCGGCCTACGCCGATGTCTGGGCCCAGTCCAAGTACATCCAGACGAACAAGACGGCGGCCGAACTGGAAAAAGTGGCCCGCGACGAGTTCGGCAGAATACCCGGCCAGTATCCGGGGCCCGCGCAGAACCCGGCCCTGGCCTCTGCTGACGCAGCCCTGATCGAGAACGACATGGTGGCCTCCATCCTCAACGGAACGCCGGTTGCCGAGGCCGTAAAGACGTGCCACGAGCGATACGTGGCGATCTTTAAGGAGTTCGGGCTCCCTGGCGAGAAGGAATAGGTCTCAGCACAGTCAGGGGCCGGCCTACAGCCGGCCCCGCCAGGCTCGCCAGGCCGACGCCACGGGCGCCCTCGCCGGCGCCCATCCATCCGGGAGCGCGCCGCCGGCCCGCCCGGGTGTTCCGCGTTCAGTGAGGAGATACCCAACATGTCAGCTACACCGGCCAGGGACCCGACTCAGGTCATCACCCCACCCACGTCTCTATACCGCCGGCTACAGCAGCGTCTCGGCCGTGACTTTGGCGAGGCGTGGGTGTTTTTCGCGCCAACGATCATCCTGATGGGGGGACTGATTGCCTACCCCCTTATCCGTGCCGTGTATGTGAGCTTTACCAACACCATCAGCCA
>Ga0123333_10003392_pt1 | contig 15557 bp, 13 predicted proteins | sample BioC12SIPDNA_3_FD_89957 | JGI IMG/M metagenome (GOLD analysis project Ga0123333, IMG submission 89957) | Anaerobic biogas reactor microbial communites from Washington, USA - Biogas_R2_B C12 SIP DNA | ecosystem: Engineered > Bioreactor > Anaerobic > Unclassified | place: Washington, USA... | reverse complement strand
CGCTGCTTGGCGTGGGCGATGGTGGCGCCCTTCATCGGCCCCTTCATCGCGCCCGGGCCGCAGCCGGTGCAGATGTCCAGGCCGCGCAGGCCGAGCTCGTAGCCGACGTTCTTGGTGTACTGGTACTCCTCGCGGCCGATCGAGTGGCCGCCCCAGCACACGACCAGGTTCGGCTCGGTCGGCTGCAGGATGCGCGCGTTGCGCAGCAGGCCGAACACCGCGTCGGTCAGGCCGGCGGAGGTCCGCAGCCGCTCGGACTCGTCCGGCCCCAGCTCGATCGCGGTCCAGGCAAGGTCGCGGACCACGGCGAACAGCAGCTCGGCCACGCCGCGGATCAGCTCGCCGTCGACGAAGGCCATCGCGGGCGCGTTGACCAGTTCGATCCGCAGGCCGCGATCGTGCTGCTCGACCTGGATGTCGAACGAGGGATACAGTTCCTGCGCGGCGCGCGGGTCATCCGAGGCGCTGCCGCTGGTCAGCACCGCCAGCGCGCAGCGCCGCAGCAGGTCGTGCAGGCCGCCGGTGGAGGCATCCTTGAGCCGCGCCACCTCGTCGCGCGACAGGATGTCCAGCGCGCCGCGGGGGTAGATCCGCGTGCTCACCACTGGCAGCGACGCCGTGGCCGCCTCGGTCCGCTTGTTGTCCATTGGCTGCCTCTCGTGTGTGGCGGGAATGTAGCGCAAGCCGGTGCGCGAACGGAAACGGCCGGGTCGCCCCGGCCGTTTCCTCCAAGCCTCCGCTCCGGATCAGAACTGGTAGCGGACCGTCAGCATCGCCGACCAGCGCGAAACCACGCGCGAGGGATGGGTCGCGCTGGAGTCATACCGGGACAGCGGATCCCAGGTCGGGCTGTCGGCCGAGCCGAGGTCGTAGACGTAGGTGCCGTCCGGGTTCACCCCCGCCAGCGCCGCGAGGTCGCGGGTGTTGTCGGAGAAGGTGCCGCCCCAGGTCTCGCCCCAGTCCTTGTCGATCATGTTCAGGACGTTGTAGATGTCCAGACGCACGATCGTCTTGTGGTCCTTGAAGAAGCCCGGCAGTTCCTGCTGGAAGCCGACGTCGAGCTGGTGCACCCACGGGTAGCGCGCCCCGTTTCGCTCGACGATCGAGCCGCGGCGCGCGGCCAGGTACGGGTTGGCGTCGATGAACTCGTGGAACGCCGCGATCTGCTCGGGCGTGGCGTTGCCGTAGCTCACGATCGGGTCGTCGACCAGCGGGACGTAGGCCGGATCCTGGTCGATGCTGTCGCCGTTGAGGTCGCCGTCGATCAGCCAGGTGTACGGCAACCCGTTGCGGCCGTTGTAGTACGCCGTGACGCTGGTCTTGTAGTCGCCGAAGAACGCGCGCTCCCAGCCCAGGGTGGCCTTGATCGAGTTGCGGATGGCACGGCCGGCGGTGGTGAGGACCTCCTGGTTCGGATTGACCCGCGACACGTACTGGTAGCTGGACCAGGCCTGCGAGCTGCCGTCGGACGCCACTTCCTTGGCGTCGGTGAAGGTGTAGCTCAGGCTGCCGTACCAGCCGTTGGACATCGGCTTGGTCAGCGAGAAGGTGATCGCGGTGGAACGGCCCTTGTCGGTGTTGCCGAGCTTGGTCGACCGCCAGTCGAAGGCTTCGTTGCGGCCGCAGTTGTTGCCGCTGAACTGGGTCGAGTCGAACGCGCTGCCGAACCAGCCGTCGGCGGGCAGGCAGCGGAAGTTCAGGCGGCCATCCCGCAGCTGGCCCTGCGGCTGGCCGATGTTGATCGCCTGGTAGAAGACCGCGTCCTTGGCGCGGATGTCGACCAGGTCGATCGAGCCGACCAGCCCCATCCACGGCAGCTCCGCGTCGTAGCCCAGGGTGAACTTCCAGGCCGTGGGCAGCTTGAAGTCGGGATCGATCGTGTCGACCTGGTAGGCCGGCAGTTCGGTCGAGGCGCCGCTCGGGATCGGCTGGTTGTACGGGTCGGGGCTGAACGGCGCGCTCGCCGGATCCTGCGAGCGGTACTGCAGCGCGGTCACGCCGTTGTTCTGGTAGGGGTTGGCCAGCCACACGAACGGCGGCACGCTCTGGAACACGCCGGCGCCGCCGCGCAGCTGCGAGAAGCGCTCGCTGTCGAACATGTAGTTGAACGAGACGCGCGGCATGATCACGCGGTTGTCCGAGCCGAGCTTGTAGTCGTTGCGGTAGCCGAACGCCTCCTCGAAGCCCGGGGTGCGCGGCGGCGCCCTGTCGGCGCTGGGGATGTTGACCCGCACGCCGTAGGTCAGCGAGAGCTGGTCGTTGACCTGCCAGGTGTCCTGGATGAACGGGCTGATCTGGGTGTAGACCAGCGCCGCCGCCAGGTCGGCCTCGGTGTAGCCGTCCACCGGGCGCCGCACGATGTAGTTGGAGTAGTTGCCGGCCTCGAAGTCGTCGAGGCTGTTGAAGCGGTATTCGCCGTGCAGCGTCTTGCCGTAGAGGTTGAACACGTCGTGGCGGAGGTAGTCGACGCCGCCCTTGATCGCGTGGTCGCCGGCGTAGTAGGTGCCGACCAGGCTGGCGGCCACGCGCTCGGTGTTGATCTGGTTCTCGTGGCGGTTGTCGTCCTCGCCGATGTAGATCGTCCCGCCCGGCGTCCTGACGATCGCCTCGGGGTTGTCGACCTCGTTGCCGTTGACCTGGTCGAAGGTCTGGTGGCTGAGCTTGAACTCGGTCGAGAAGTTCGTGCTCCAGTCGCTGAACAGCTGCAGCGACGTGTTCTTGGTGATGTTGTCGATGTTGTAGTAGTGGCTCGACAGCAGCACGTTGCGCGCGCCCTCGTCGTACGGCGAGATGCGGAATTCCTCCGTCTGCTGGTACGTCAGGCTGGCGCGGTGGTTGTCGTTGATGTTCCAGTCGATCTTGGCCAGGTAGCGCTTGTTCTCCAGGTCGTTGCTGGCGGCCACGCCGTAGCTGCCCGGCTGCATGCCCAGGCGGGTGGCGATGTCGATCGCGCGGTTGACCTCGTCCAGGGTCACGTAGCCGTTGGCCACGCCGTCGGCCGAGCCGGTCCCGCCGAAGTCGGAGATCGTCTGCTCCTCGTAGGAGGCGAAGAAGAACAGGCGGTCCTTGACGATCGGGCCGCCGAGGGTCACGCCGCGGGTCTCGTCGGTCCCGAACCGGTCGTACTCCTCGCCGTCGACCTTGCCGACCATGCTGCCGGCGTCCTTGTAGGCGTAGTACACCGAGCCGTGGAACTCGTTGGTGCCCGACTTGGTGACCGCGTTGATCCGCGCGCCGATGGTGTCGGAGGTGACGTCGTAATCGGAGATCTTCAGGTCGTATGCCTCGATCGTGTCGACCGAGATCGGGCTGCCCGTGTACGGCATGCCGTTGGGGTTCAGGCCGAACGGGTCGCCCTGGGACAGGCCGTCGACCGAGATGTCGTTGTAGCGGTTGTTCAGGCCGGCCACCGAGATCGCGCCGCCGGCCTGGTCGATCACGGTGATGCGCGGGTCCAGGCGCGCGACGTCGTCCACCGAGCGGCTCGCCTGCGGCATGATCTCGAGCTGGCGGCCGCCGACCGAAGTGCCGACGCCCTTGTTGTCGGGGTTGAAGGTGTCGAGCAGGCGCGAGGCGGTGACCGCGACCGCAGCCAGGGTGGTCGTGTCGTCGACCAGCTGCATGTTGACCGCGCCCACCTGGTTCAGGGCGAGGTAGACGTTGTCTTCGGTCCGCGTGCCCGCGCCCGGGGCGCTGACGGTGATCTCGTAGGGACCGCCCACGCGCAGGCCGCGCGCGTTGTAGCGGCCGCTGGCATCGGTCACGGCGCGGCTCACCGTGCCCGACTCCACGTGCGTGATCACGACTTCGGCGCCGGCCACCGGCTGCCCGCTGCCGTCGGTGACGACGCCGCCGACGCCCGCCGACGTGCTCTGGGCGAAGACGGGCGCCGCGGCGAGCGCGGCGATCAGGCCGATCGACAGTTTCGAGAGTCGAAGGCAGTTGCGACTGGTCATGTGGGGAGCCTCGATGGGTGGTCGTGGGATACCGGATGGACCGGTGGAACGTGTGGCCGGTGGTGCGCCATGGGAATGCGGCCGCGCCGGGCGACGTGGCCGTGGGTTAACATCAGATTAACACGATATCGGTTGCAGATGACACGCAAAAGACACTGGCCGGCCAATGGAAGTCATTGACAGCGCTGGAAATTGACAAGCGATCGAGATAGTTCCGGCAAGTCCTTGTCGCCCGGTCGCCACATTCAGGCCGCCATGCTTTGGGCGATGTAACCGCTCACGCCGTCAAGCAGCATCTGGACCGAGATCGCGACCAGCAGCATGCCCATCAGCCGTTCGATCGCGCTGAGCACGCGCGCGCCCAGCAGCCGGTACAGCCACGGCGCGCAGAACAGGATCGCGGCGGTGGCCGCCCAGGCCATGAACAGGGCCAGGCTCCATTCGCCCAGGCGTTCGGGCTCGCGGCTGCCCATCAGCATCACCGCGGCCATGCCCGAGGGGCCCGCCACCAGCGGGATCGCCAGCGGCACGATGAACGGCTCGCCGCCGGGGATCTCGCCCATCAGGCCCTCCGGCGGGGGGAAGATCATGCGGATGCCGATCAGGAACAGGACGATGCCGCCGGCGATCGACACCGATTCCTGGCGCAGGTGCATCACCTCCAGCGCGTACTTGCCGGCCCACAGGAACAGCATCAGCACCACCAGCGCGATCAGCAGTTCGCGCGCCAGCACCACCCGCTGCCGCGCCGGCTCCAGGCGCCGCAACAGGCTCAGGAACACCGGGATGTTGCCCAGCGGGTCGAGGATCAGGAACAGCAGCAGCGCGGCCGAGAGGATCGTCATGCGCCCTCCCCGCCACCGGCCAGCAGGTCCAGGCAGGGGCCGGTGAAGCCGGCCGGATCGCGCGCCAGGCGGTCCTCGTCGGCGGCGTAGGCGCGCGCGCGCAACGGCGTGCGCAGCGGCGGCAGGTGCAGCGCGTGCACCGCCAGGCCCGGCTGCTCGGCGGCCAGCGTCTCCACCAGCGCCTCCAGTCCGCGCTGGGCCACGCCGTAGCCGCCCCAGTAGGCCGGGAACGCGCGCGGCCCCGGATCCACCGCGAACACCACCCGCCCCGCGCCCGAATCGCGCAGCAGCGGCAGGCAGGCCTGGGTCAGCCACCAGCGCGCGGTCAGGCCCACGTGCAGGGCACGCGCGAAGGCCGCCGGGTCGCTGTGCTCGAGCGGGGTCAGGCCGGGGAAATGGGCGGCGCAGTGCACCAGCGCGTCGAGCCGGCCCGCGCCTTCGCCCACGCGCGCGGCGAGCTCGGCGTAGTCGTCCGGGGTCGCGCCTTCCAGGTCGAGCGGATACAGCAGGGCCTCGCCCCCGGCCTGCTCGACCGCGTCGGCCGCGCGTTCGAGCTTGCGCGCGTTGCGGCCCAGCAGCACCAGGCGCGCGCCGGCGCGGGCACAGTCGAGCGCGAGCGCCCGGCCGTAGCCGCCGTAGGCGCCGGTCACCAGCACCACGCGACCGGCCAGGCGCCGGCCGCCCGCGGGCGTCCCGGGGGCGCTCACGTCTTCTGCACTTCCGCGATCATCCGCGCCAGCTCGCCGCTCTCGTGCAGTTCCAGGGTGATCTCGCAGCCGCCGATCAGCTCGCCGTGGATGAACAACTGCGGGAACGTGGGCCAGTTCGAGAAGCGCGGCAGGTTGGCCCGGATCTCCGGGTCGGCGAGCACGTTGATCGTGCGCAGGTCGCGGGCACCGGCCGCCTTGAGCACTTCCACCGCGCGACTGGAATACCCGCACATCGGATGTTCCGGGGTGCCCTTCATGAACAGCACCAGCGGATGCGTCTCGACTTCGGCCCTGATGCGGTCCAGGACGGCCATGGGTCTCTCCAGTACCGGGCGCCGGACACGCACCGGAAGAATTCGGGGTTGCGTATTGTATTGCCTCTCCCCGCCCGACCACGCCGCCGCCATGCCGATCGAGCCCCGTCCGTTGCCCTGCGCGCCCGCCGCGTTCGTGCCGCACCTGGCGCCGGAGCAGGTGGAACGCCACCGCCAGGCGCAGCAGCGGACGCTGGACGCCCTCGACGCGCTGCGGGACGCCGGCGACGACGACGCGGCGCCCGACCTGGTCCGCCTGGCGGTGGAGGCGCGCGGCGCGCTCGCCGCGCACGCGGCCCAGGCCTGGGCGGAGGAGTTCCACTGGGCCGCCCTGGGTCCGGCGCGCGGCGACGAGCCCGGGGAGCCCGGCGGTGCCCTCGCCGCGGCCATCCAGCAGGCCTTCGGCGACCCGGCGCGGATGCGCGAGCGGTTCGCCGAGGCGGCCGGGCGCCTGTCCGGACCCGGCTGGCTGTGGCTGGCACAGCGCCGCGACGGCCGGCTCGCGATCCTGGCCACGCCCGCCTCGGCCACGCCGCTGACCGGCGGCGATACGCCGCTGCTGGCCTGCTGCCTGTGGCCGCACGCCATGCCCGAGGGCGACGACGCCTTGGCGCGCTACCTGGCCGGATTCTGGGCGCTGGTGGACTGGCAGGTGGTGGAGGCGCGGCTGGACCGGGCGCGCGAGGCCTCGCGCGCGGGGGCCGGACCGGGCTAGCCGGCGAGGCGCTCGATGACCGGCGCCACCTGGGCCTGCCGCCCCAGCGCCGTGCCCACGCGCTCGAGCGCGGCCTGCAGCGCCTGCGGCGTGTCCGCACGCAGCGTGGCGTGGCCGACCTTGCGCCCGTCGCGCGCCTGCTTGCCGTAGTCGTGCCAGTGGCCGCCGGGCTCGCGCAGCACCGGCGCCGGATCGGGCATCGCGCCGATCCAGTTGAGCATGCAGGCATGGCCGATCATCCGGGTGGCGCCAAGCGGCAGCCCCAGCACCGCGCGCAGGTGGTTCTCGAACTGCGAGGTCTCGGCGCCCTCGATCGTCCAGTGGCCGGAGTTGTGCACGCGCGGGGCGAGCTCGTTGGCCAGCAGCACGCCGTCGCGGCAGAACAGCTCCAGCGCGAACACGCCGGTGTAGTCCAGGCGCTCGGCCAGGGCGCGCGCATGCGCGTGCGCCTGCGCCTCGAGCGCGGGCTCGCAGCGCGCCGGCGCCAGGCTGGCGGAGAGCACGCCGTCGACGTGCCAGTTCTCGGTCAGCGGCCAGGTGCGGAAATCGCCGTCGCGGCCGCGCACCGCGACCACGCTCAGTTCGCGCTCGAACGGCACGAAGGCTTCCAGGATCAGGCCCACCTCGGCCGCCTGCGCGCCGAGCGCGGCCCACGCCGCACCGACGTCGGCCGTCGAGCGGATCCGGAACTGGCCCTTGCCGTCGTAGCCCAGGCGCCGGGTCTTGAGGATGCAGGGCGTGCCGATGCGCGCCACCGCCGCCTCGAGCGCTTCGCGTGTGGGCACGTCGACGAAGTCCGGCACCGGGATGCCGAGCTCGCGGAACAGGGTCTTCTCGGCCAGGCGGTCCTGGGCCACGGCGAGCGCGCCCGGCCCCGGGTACACCGGGATGCGCCGCGCCAGCCACTGGGCGCTGGCGGCGGGAACGTTCTCGAAGTCGAAGGTGGCCACGCCGGCCTTCGCGGCGAACTCGGCCAGCGCCGCCTCGTCGCGGTAGTCGCCCACCAGCAGCGGCGCGCACTGCCCGGCGCAGGCGTCGGCCACGGTGTCCATCACCAGCACCCGCAGCCCGAGCGGCGCGGCGGCCAGGGCGAGCATGCGCGCCAGCTGCCCTCCGCCGAGGATCCCGACCGTGCCCATGGCCGCGGTCACCGGCGCGGGTCGTCGTTGCCGGCCACCTCGTCGGTCTGCCGCTGGCGGAAGGAGGCGAGCGCGTCGGCGATCGCGGGGTGGTCGGCGGCGAGCATCGCGGCGGCGAACAGGGCCGCGTTGACGGCGCCGGCCTGGCCGATGGCGAAGGTCGCGACCGGGATCCCGCCCGGCATCTGCACGATCGACAGCAGCGAATCCAGGCCGTTGAGCGCGCGGCTCTGCACCGGCACGCCGAGCACCGGCACCGCGGTCTTGGCCGCGAGCATGCCCGGCAGGTGCGCGGCGCCGCCGGCGCCGGCGATGATCGCGCGCAGCCCGCGTTGTTGCGCGGTGGCCGCGTAGTCGAACAGCACATCGGGCGTGCGGTGCGCCGACACCACCCGCACCTCATGCGCGATGCCGAGCGCCTCGAGCTTCTGCACCGCGTGCTGCATGGTGTCCCAGTCGGACCGCGACCCCATGACGACGCCGACCAGCGGGCTGGCAGGATTGACGGACATGGCTGCTCCCGTGCCTAAAGACGTATTCTAGCGGTTCGCCCACGCCGCTTCCCGCCATGGACCGCAAGCTGCTCGACCTCCTCGTCTGCCCCGCGACCCGGCAACCGCTGGCCCTGCTCGGCGCCCCCGGACTGGCCGCGCTCAACGCGGCGGTGGCGGCCGGCACCCTGCAGCGCGTGGACGGCAGCCCGCAGGCCGAACCGCTGCGCGAGGCGCTGGTCACCCGCGACCAACGCCTGGTGTACCGGATCGACGACGGCATCCCGGTGCTGCTGGCCGAGGAAGGCATCGCCACCGGGCAGGTTCCCGACTTCCCGCGCGGCTGAGCGCGCCACTGCCGCAGGCGCGCGGCGCGCCCGCGGGCGTCCGCCCCGATCATGTCCGGAACCACGATTCCCGCCTTCGCCCCGCCCGACCCGGCCATCGTCGAGGCCGACGTGGCGCGCGCGCTGGCCGAGGACATCGGCGACGGCGACGCCACCGCCGCCCTGCTCCCCGACCGCGCCGGGCGTGCCCGGCTGCTGTGCAAGGAGCCCGCCGTGGTCTGCGGCCGGCCCTGGTTCGACGCCTGCCATCGTGCGCTCGACCCGCAGGTGCGCATCGACTGGCAGGTGGCCGAAGGCCAGCGCGTGGAGGCCGGGACCGTGCTCGCCGACCTGCACGGGCGCGCGCGCGCGCTGGTGACCGCCGAGCGCACCTCGCTCAATTTCATGCAGACCCTGAGCGGCACCGCCACCGCCACCGCGGCGCACGTGGAGACCGTGCGCGGCACCGGCACGCGCATCCTCGACACCCGCAAGACCCTGCCCGGCCTGCGCCACGCGCAGAAGTACGCGGTGCGCGTGGGCGGCGGCCACAACCACCGGATCGGCCTGTTCGACGCGGTGATGCTCAAGGAGAACCACGTGCGCGCGTTCGGCTCGGTCGCCGGGGCGATCCGCGCCGCACGCGCGGCGCGGCCCGAGCTGCCGCTGGTGGTGGAAGTGGAAACGCTCGACGAACTGCGCGAAGCGCTGGCCGAAGGCTGCGACCGGGTGCTGATCGACGACTTCGATCCGGGCATGCGGCGCGAGGCGGTCGCCATCGCCCGCGGCGCGCCGTTCGCCGGGCGGATCCCGCTGGAAGTCTCCGGTGGCGTGGAGTTCGACGGCCTGCCCGCGATCGCGGACGATGGCGTGGACTTCGTCTCGATCGGTGGCCTGACCAAACACGTCCGCGCGATCGACATGTCGCTCAAGCTGGGCTGAGCGGGGCCCTGGGGCGCGTTGGCCGGCCCCCGTAGGAGCGGCTTCAGCCGCGACCGCGCGCTTCGGCTGGTTCTGCGCCACGCCGGTCGCGGCTGAAGCCGCTCCTACGCGGGCAGCGCGGTCGGTGGGCACGGTCGCAGAAAGCACGACGGCCGCCCTGGGGCGGCCGTGGTGGCTGCGGCGGCGCGTGTGGCTCAGCGCGCCGGGCGCGCGCTTACTTCGCGTAGCGGCGCTTGAACTTGTCGATGCGGCCGCTGGTGTCGACGATCTTGTTCTGGCCGGTGTAGAACGGATGCGTCGCCGAGGACACTTCGACCTTGATCAGCGGGTACTCGTTGCCGTCCTCCCACTTGATCGTCTCCTTGGCGGAGGCGGCCAGCGTGGAACGGGTCAGGAACTTGAAATCGGAAGTCACGTCCTGGAAGACGACTTCGCGGTAATCGGGATGGATGTCGGCCTTCATGGGCGGGCACCGGAAATTCGCGGGGTAAGCGCGCTAGTCTAGCCCGTCGGGGGCCGGCGCCGCAAGCCGCCCTCGGCCGCCAGCGCCACTCGGGCCCGCGCCTCGAACCGGGCCTGGTCGTAGCGCAGCAGGATCCGGGCGTTGTCCGGCACGCCCAGCTGGCGGTTCCAGTCCACCACCGTCGCCCCCCGCGCCGGACCGTGCTCCAGGCAGACCTCGACCGGGCGCTCGGCCAGTTCCGCCGCCCCCTCGGGCTCCAGCGCCCAGGCCATGGCCAGCGGGTCGGCCAGGTACCAGCGGTCGCCGCGGCGGTCGGCGGACCAGCGCCGGGTCCGGCGCGAGATCGCCTCGTAGAAGCGCGCCTGCGGGGTGTCGGCGGCCAGCCAGCCTTCCGCCTCGGCGTGCGGCAGCCCGTGGGCGACGGTCGCCTCCCAGTCGGCCAGGTCGAAGCGCGGGAAGGCGCGGAACACGATCCGAGCCGCCTCGGGGTCGAAGTGGATGTTGAATTCCGCCGCCGGGGTGACGTTGCCGCGCGCGGTCACCGCGCCGCCCATCACCACCAGGCGCGCGATCCTCCGCGGCAGGCCGGGGTCGAGCGAGAGCGCAAGCGCCAGGTTGGTCAGCGGACCCAGCGCGACCAGCACCAGGCGCCCGGCATGCTCGTGCGACAGGCGCAGGATCGCGAGCGCCGCGTGCTCGTCCTGCGCCGCGCGCGCGGCCGGCACGTAGCCGACGTCGCCGAAGCCGTCGCGACCGTGGACCTCGGCCGCGTCCGGCGCCGGATGCAGCAGCGGCGCCGCGCAGCCGGCGAAGACCGGCACGTCCGCGCGACCGGCCACTTCGCACAGCTTCAGCGCATTGGCCACGGTGTGCTCCAGGCCGACATTGCCGGCCGACACGGTCAGGCCGACCACGCGGTGGGCGGGATCGTCGAAGGCCATCAGCAGGGCGAGGGCGTCGTCGACGCCCGGGTCGGTGTCGATCAGCAGGGGGATGGGGTCGGACATGGACGGAATCCGGCGTCGGGCGGTCCATTGTCCCCGTTCCGGCGGCCGGCGGGGCGCCACCGCGGACCCGGGCCCACGCCTGCCCGGTTCCGCCGCTCCCGTCCGGCCGGGTCCGCGCGTTCCCGGGTCGGCCGGCGCGGGCCGCGTGCGCGGCGGGGGTCAGGCCGCGGCGTAGCGCGCCGCGCCGCCGATCCAGCGGTCGACCAGGCGGTCGGCGACCTCCGGGGCCCGTGCCGCCAGCGACTCGCCGATGCGGTGCACCTCGGGCAGCAGGTCGGCATCGCGGGCCAGGTCGGCGATCCGGAACTCGGCCAGGCCGGTCTGGCGGGTGCCGAGCAGCTCGCCCGGGCCGCGCAGTTCCAGGTCTTTCTCGGCGATCACGAAACCGTCGCTGGTCGAACGCATGGTCTCCAGCCGCTGCCGGGCCATCTGCGACAGCGGCGGCTGGTAGAGCAGCACGCAGCTCGAAGCCGCGCTGCCCCGCCCCACCCGCCCGCGCAGCTGGTGCAGCTGCGACAGGCCGAGGCGCTCGGCGTTCTCGATGATCATCAGCGAGGCATTGGGCACGTCCACGCCCACCTCGATCACGGTGGTGGCGACGAGCAGGTCGAGCTCGCCGCGCTTGAACGCGAGCATCGTCGCCTGCTTCTCCGCCGCCTTCATCCGTCCGTGGACGAAGCCCACGCGCAGCTCCGGCAGCGCGGCGGTGAGCTGCTCCCAGGTGGTCTGCGCGGCCTGGGCGACGACCTCGTCGCTCTCGTCGATGAGCGTGCACACCCAGTACGCCTGGCGCCCTTCCGCGCAGGCGGCGCGGATGCGCTCGATCAGCTCCGGCCGCCGCGACGCGCCGAGCACCACGGTCTGCACCGGAGTGCGGCCGGGCGGCAACTCGTCGATCGCCGAGACGTCGAGGTCGGCGTAGGCCGCCATCGCCAGCGTGCGCGGGATCGGGGTGGCGGTCATCACCAGCTGGTGCGGCACGCGGCCGCCCTGCGCGCCCTTGTCCCGGAGTGCCAGGCGCTGGTGCACGCCGAACCGGTGCTGTTCGTCGATGATCGCCAGCGCCAGGTCGGCGAACACCACGCCCTGCTGCATCAACGCGTGGGTGCCCACCACCAGCTGCGCGGCGCCGCTGGCGACGTCGGCCAGCGCCTGGCTGCGCGCGCGCCCGATGACCTTGCCGGCCAGCCACGCCACGCGCACGCCCAGCGGCTCGAGCCAGGCGCGCAGGTTCGCCAGGTGCTGCTGGGCCAGCAGTTCGGTCGGCGCCATCAGCGCCGCCTGGCGGCCGCTGCCGATCGCCAGCAGCGCGGCCAGCGCCGCGACCACGGTCTTGCCGCTGCCCACGTCGCCCTGGACCAGGCGCAGCATCGGCGAGGGCCGGGCCAGGTCGGCGCGGATCTCCCCGAACACCCGCTTCTGGGCGCCGGTGAGCGCGAACGGCAGCGAGGCCAGCAGCGCGTCCACCCGGCCGCCGTCGTCGACCAGCACCGGCGCCGCGTGCGCCTGCAGGGCGATGCGCTGGCGGCGCAGGCTCAGGTGGTGGGCCAACAGCTCCTCCAGCGCCAGCCGGCGCTGCGCCGGATGCCGTCCGGCGAGCAGCGCACCGACGTCGGCATCGCGCGGCGGGCGGTGCAGGGTGAGCAGCGCATCGCGCAGCGACGGCAGTTGGTCCGGCAGGCAGCCTGGCGGCAGCAGCTCGAGCTCCTCCGCGGGCGGCAGTTGCTCGAGCGCCTGCGCGACCAGGCGCCGCAGCGTGCCCGGCCCCACGCCCTCGACCGCGGGATAGACCGGGTCGAGCGCGTCGCCGAGTTCGCCCGCCTCGCCCTCGTCCAGCACCCGGTAGCTGGGATGCACGATCTCGAGCCCCTGTTGCCCGATGCGCGGCGTGCCGTAGGCGCGCACCCGCGCGCCGATCCGGAACTGGTTGACCTGCTGCGAACGGAAGTGGAAGAAGCGCAGCACCAGGGTGGCGCGCGACCCGTCGCCGATCGCCACCCGCAGCAGCGGCCGGTAACGGAAACCGCGCTCGACCGCTTCGACCCGCCCTTCCACCTGCGCCGCCACGCCCGGCTGCAGCTCAGGCAACGGCGTGATGCGGGTGCGGTCTTCGTACTGGCGCGGCAGGTGCAGCCACAGGTCCTGGACCGTGGTCAGCCCGCGCGCGGCGAACTTTTCCGCCATCACCCGGCCCACGCCCGGCAGGGTGGTCAGCGGACGGTCGCCGGCGGCGGCCAGCACGGGGGCGGGCCTGGCCATCCCGACGCGCGGTCAGCCGGTCACCATGATCGCGTCGACCTCGAACAGCACGCCCTTGGGCAGCGCGGACACCTCGATGGTCGAGCGCGCGGGATACGGCGCCTCGAAATACCCGGCCATCACTGCGTTGACCGCGGCGAACTGCGACAGGTCGGTCAGGTACAGGCCCAGGCGCACCACGTCGGCGAGCGAGCCGCCGGCGGCCTCGGCCACCGCCTTGAGGTTGTCGAACGCGCGCCGCGCCTGTTCCTCGATGCCGCCGGGGACGACTTCGCCGGTGGCCGGATCGAGCGGGATCTGTCCGGACAGGAACACCATCGAGCCGGCCCGCGTGGCCTGGGAATAGGGGCCGATCGCGGCAGGCGCGCGCTCGGTCTGGATCGGGGTACGGGGCATCGCGCGTCTCCTGTGCGTGGATGCGTCCGATTATAGGTCGCGCGCCGGCCGAGCCCCGGCCCCGCTACGCGCGGCGCACGCCGTGGACCACGCCCAGGCGGCGGGTGCGGCGGATCACGTCGGCCAGGTGGGTGCGGTCGCGCACACCCAGCGAGAAGCGGATCACGGCGACGTTGGCGTCGCGCTCGAGGTATTCCACGCCCTCGATGTTGGATTCGGCCTTGGCGATCGCCGCCGCCACCTCGGCCAGCGAACCGGGCTTGTTCTCGGTCTCGATCACCAGCCCCACCGGGTACTCGCCGATCACCTCGCGGTCCCAGCCGATCGCCACCCAGCGGTCGGGCGACTTGCGGTAGTCGGCGACGTTGGGACAGTCCATGCGGTGCACCACGATGCCCTTGCCGGCGGTGTGGTAGCCCATGATCTCGTCGCCAGGGATCGGCATGCAGCAGTTGGCGAAGCTGATCACGCCGCGCTCGTGGCCGGTGATCAGGATCCGTTCGCCGCGGCGCTGCACCGGCGCCGCGCCCGGAGCCGCGTCAGCGGCGGCCGGCTCCTTCTGCGCCAGGGCCAGCGCGACCTGCGCCGGCATGCGGTTGCCCAGGGCGATGTCGGCCAGCAGTTCCTCCAGCCGCGGATAGCGCAGTTCGCCGAGGAACTCGTCCAGCCGGGCCTGCGGGATCCGGTCGAGCGAGGTGCCCACGTCCTCCAGCGCGCGGTCGATCATGCGGTGGCCGAGGGTCACCGCGTCCTCGTGCTCGAGCTGCTTGAGCTGGGCGCGGATCGCGGTGCGCGCCTTGCCGGTGACCACCACTTCCAGCCACTGCGGCTTGGGGAACGCCGACTTCGCGGTGACCACCTCCACCGACTGCCCGCTCACCAGCTTGGTACGCAGTGGCACCAGCTTCTTGTCCACGCGCGCGGCCACCGCGGTGTTGCCCACGTCGGTATGCACCGCGTAGGCGAAGTCGAGCGCGGTGGAGTTGCGCGGCAGGGCGAGGATGTCGCCCTTGGGCGTGAACAGGTAGACCTCGTCCGGGAACAGGTCGACCTTGACGTTCTCCAGGAATTCCAGCGACGAGCCGGTGGCGCGCTGCGACTCGAGCAGGTTGGCGATCCACGAATGCGCGCGCGCCTGGGCGCCGCTGGCGGCCATGCCGTGCTTGTAGGCCCAGTGCGCGGCGATCCCTCGCTCGGCGATCAGGTCCATCTCCTCGGTGCGGATCTGGACCTCGATCGGCGAGCCGTACGGGCCGAACAGCACCGTGTGCAGCGACTGGTAGCCGTTGGCCTTGGGGATCGCGATGAAGTCGCGGAAGCGCCCGTCCAACGGCTTGTAGACCGAGTGCGCCACGCCCAGCGCGCGGTAGCAGTCGCCCACCGACTGGACCACGATCCGGAACCCGAACACGTCCATCACCTGGGCGAAGGTCTTCCCCTCGCTGCGCATCTTGTTGTAGATGCTCCACGGCGACTTGACCCGGCTCACCAGCCGGTATTCGAGTCCCTCGGCGGTGAGCCTCTGCGCCAGCTGGGCCTCGATCTTGGCCATCGCCTCGCGCCGCACCATCGGCTGGCTGCGGATGTGCTTCTCGAGGATCAGGTGGCGCAGCGGATGCAGGGCGTGGAAGCCGCGGTCCTGCAGCTCGGCCTTGATCAGGTTCATGCCCAGGCGCTGGGCGATGGGGGCGTAGATCTCCAGCGTCTCGCGCGCGATGCGCTGGCGCGCCGGCGCCGGCTGCGCGCCGAGCGTGCGCATGTTGTGCAAGCGGTCGCTGAGCTTGATCAGGATCACGCGCAGGTCGCGCGCCATCGCCAGCATCATCTTGCGGAAGCTCTCGGCTGCCGCCTCCTGGCGGCTGCTGAAGTGCAGCTTGTCGAGCTTGGTGACGCCGTCGACCAGTTCGGCCACGGTCTCGCCGAACTCCGCGGCGAGCTGCTCGCGGGTGAGCGGGGTGTCCTCGATGGTGTCGTGCAGGATCGCCGCGACCAGG
>Ga0123333_10003388_pt1 | contig 15577 bp, 7 predicted proteins | sample BioC12SIPDNA_3_FD_89957 | JGI IMG/M metagenome (GOLD analysis project Ga0123333, IMG submission 89957) | Anaerobic biogas reactor microbial communites from Washington, USA - Biogas_R2_B C12 SIP DNA | ecosystem: Engineered > Bioreactor > Anaerobic > Unclassified | place: Washington, USA... | reverse complement strand
TGCTCGCCGCCCGGCGCCGTGATATCCTGCCTCCTGCCGAGCGGGGTGATGGCTCGGTCGCTTGCCAACCGCCGGACAACTCGATATCCCGACAGGAGGGCTTGCCGTGCGTGCCGGATTCGTCGCATTGGCCGGATACGTTTTCCTTGCCTCGGCGTCCGCCGCGGTCATTGGCCCGCCGATGCCCCCCCATCAAGACCTTCCGGAAGATCGCAGCCGTGAGCACGTCCAGATGCTGGATGCGGGCGCGAGCGGCTACACGATCGACTTCCGCGGCACGGTCGACGGCGCGATGACCCGCGACGTCGTCGGCTATGCCGCCTACGGGCAGGGCTGGCAGCCGAATCGGTCGCTGCTGCTGGAAAACATCGGCAAGATCGACGTCCGCAATCCCCGAGTCGTTGTCAACGGCAAGCGACGATGGTGGAGTCTGCAAGATATTCTCGCGGAGGCGACGCGAGGTTATACGGATCCGGCGGACCGGGCCAGGGCCATTTGGGAGTTTCACCGGCGACAACGCTTCCATGCCACCACCTGGGACGCCGAGTCGAGCGATGCCGTCAAAGTGCTCAATGTTTACGGATACACGCTCTGCGGCAATGAAGCGCAGATCGTCAACGACTACTGGAAAGCGGCCGGACTGACAACTCGCCGCGGATATCCCATCGGCCATTGCGTCAGCGAGGTGTTTTTCGACGGGGCGTTTCGACTGCTCGACAGCGACGAACACGTCATCTGCCTGAAACGTGACAATCGCAGCATCGCTTCCTGCGAGGACATCGTCCGCGATCACGACCTGGTGAAGCGAACCCACACCTACGGCATCCTCAACGCCGACAGCCGGCAAACGGACGAATTCTCGGCATCGCTCTACGTTTACGAGGGCCGCCGTGAGGGAGACCACGGCAGCCACACTCGCCACGCGATGGATCTCACTCTCCGGCCGGGCGAGTCGATCGAGTTCCGCTGGGATCATGTCGGCAAGCAGTATTCCGCGGGCCAGGCGATTGCCGAAGGAGAGAAGAAACGCGACGGCCTGGGCGATCTGTTGGCCGGCTGGGGTGGAACCGCCTACGACAAGCTCCGCAACGGCAAGCTGCGGTATCGGCCGAACCTGACCGACGACACGGCGCAACGGGGCGCTGAGAAGACAGAAAACGCACGGCTCGACCTGGCCGCCGGGAGCGTCGCCCCGCAACAAGCGGACAAGCCGGCGACCGTGCGGTGGTGCTTCACAAGCCCTTACGTTTTTGTCGGCGGGAAAGCGTCGGCGGCGATTCGGCTTGCCCCGGGGGCTTCGGCCCAGTGGCGTTTCTCGGCCGACGCAAAGACTTGGAAACCGCTCGCCGCCTTATCCGCCGAGGGCGAAATGCCGTTGGAGGCGGTGCTGGACGAGATCGTTTCCCCGCGTGGACGCCCCGATTACCGTTTCTGGCTGGAATTGGTGTTGGAAGGAAAGGTCACAGCCAGGGAGATTGCCTTTGAGCACGACATCCAGACGTCGCTCCTCTCTCTGCCCGAACTTGAGGTGGGAATCAACCGCATCGAGTACCGCGATGCGAACGACTCGCGCGGAAAGGTCCGCATCACGCACCGCTGGTTGGAACGCACCTGCTGGCGACCGCCGCAGGCCCCCGCCGATGCGATTGTTCCGAAGGACGGCGAGACGGTCGCGGGCTCGCAAGTCGCCTTCCGCTGGACGGCGGCGGCGGACCCGGATTCCGATGCCATCGCCGACTACCACTTCGAGCTTTCCGAACACTCCGACATGCGGTGGCCCCTTTCGCCGAACTTCGAGAAACTCGTCTCACGAACGCCGTCGGCGGGAAAATCCGAATGGACGGCGCCGTACCGCGGGCTTCTCAATCCCGCCACGACCTATTATTGGCGAGTCCGCGCCCGGGACGACAAGGGAGTCTGGGGCCCGTGGAGTCGAACATTCCACTTCCGGATCCGGGCGCCCGGCGTTCCGTTGGATGTCCGACTCGAGCCCGAAGACCGCGGATATACGCTCCACTGGAAAGCCAACCCGCAGGGCGCGATGCCGGCGGCGTACAAGGTATACGGCAGCGATGAGAAGGGGTTTTCGGCCAGCGACACGAACTATCCGGTGGTTCGAGGCAAGGGCTTCGTCAAAACGATCGAGCAGTTCACGGCAAAGCCATCCAACGCGCCGGACGCCGGAGTGGTTCAAACACCGCCGAATCTAATCGGTACCGTGCAGGAAACGTCGCTGCGAGTGGTGGGGGCGGAAGTCGATCTGCCCAACGCCAACTCGGCGTTCTATCGCGTCGTGGCGGCCGATGCAGCCGGTATCGAGAGCGGGCCGTCCGACTATGCCGAGGCACCGAGGCCGATGGTGGTAATCCCGGCGGAAGATAAGGGCAAGGTGGGTGCGGAGTATCGCATGGCGCCAAAGTCGGTTCTCTCCATCGGGGATCTGCGTTGCCGGCGGAGCGATCAATCGTCGTACAACGCGGCCTATTGGGACCGTGAGGAGTACACGTTTCGTGCAACAGCTTTGCCGGAAGGGTTGACGATCGACCCCGCAACGGGCGAGATTTCCGGCAAGCCGGTGAAAGCGGGGAGATCCGACGTCCGAATCACGGTGTCGGACCAGGCCGGCGACAGCCGAGAATTCACCTACCGATTGTTGATTGCCGACGGAGCGGCAGGAGATCCACATCTTTGAACGACCATCTTTGAACGCTCCCTTTCCCTTCTGCAACGAATATGAAAATGCATCCGCAATTCCCCTTCTTTCTTTTCTCCGTCGTGGTCTGCTGCCGCCTACTTTCCGGCAATCTTCTCATGGCAGGGGATTGGCCAACCTATCGGGCCGACGCCGCCCGCAGTGGCTACACCGGCGAGTCGCTTCCCCGGAAGCTTGCGCCGCGATGGATCTACCAGGCCCGCCATGCCCCGCGGCCGGCATGGTCGGGGCGGGACACTCGCATGCCCTTCGATCGCGCGTTGCTTCCGGTCGTTTCCGGCGAGAGTGTCTACTTCGGCAGTTCCGCCGACGGAAAGGTCTATGCGCTCGACGCGAGCACCGGCGCCATGCGCTGGGAGTTCTTCACCGGCGGCCCGGTGCGGTTTCCCCCGGCGGTCAATGCGGATCGGGTCTTCGTGGCCAGTGACGACGGCTTTCTCTACTGCCTGGCAGCCGCCGACGGCCGCGTCCTGTGGAAGCTCCGCGGCGGTTCCAGCGACAGCCGCGTGTTGGGCAACGACCGGATGATCTCGCGGTGGCCGGCCCGCGGCGGCCCGGCGATCGCCGACGGTGTCGTTTATTTCGCCGCCGGCATCTGGCCCTCGGAAGGGATCTTCGTTTATGCGGTCGACGTCACCGATGGCAGGGTGATCTGGTGCAACGACGACTCCGGTGCGATGGAAATGCCGCAGCCGCATGGAGGCGCCGTGGCCAAGAGCGGCATTTCCGGCCAGGGGAATCTTGTCGTCGCCGGCCGCCTGCTGCTGGTGCCAACCGGCCGCGGTGTGCCGGCGGCCTTGGATCGCCGCACCGGCCAGTTGCTCTACTTCCACCTCCAGCAATACCGAGCGCTGGGCGGTTCGGAGATCGCGGCCGCCGGTTCCCATTTTCTGCACAGCGGCGCGATCTTTGATGTCGCCACCGGACACGCAGCCGACGGCAGTCTGGCAACGATGGCCGCGGCTGTGGCGCCGGATCGTATTGTCTGCGCCGTCAAGGATGAACTGGTCGCTCTGGACCGCCGATCGATGTGGACTCGCCGCCAAGGCACCGATCGCAAGGGGCAGCCGGTTGAAAAAACGGTGCTCGACGCGCCCGTTTGGCGGATGAAGAGCCCGTTGGATCGAACCTTGGAACTCTCGGTCGCAGGGCGTCAGATCATCGCCTGCGGCGAGGATCGCATCTGCGTCATCGACCAGGATACCCAAGCGACCGTGTTCGCCTCGCCAACCGACGGGGCGCCCTTCGCTCCCGTGGTTGCAGGCGGCAGGCTCTTCGTCGCTACCGACCGCGGCTTCCTTTATTGTTTCGATGGCGGCAAATCGCGCGAACCCAAACGTATTGGCCCGGTAAGCAATCCGACGCCGGTGAAGCGCGACCCGCTCTATCATCGCGCCGCTTCCGAGATCATCGAGCAAACCGGCGTAACTGCGGGCTACTGCCTCGACCTGGGTTGCGGTGACGGTTCCCTCGCCGAAGAACTGGCTGAACAGACCGATCTGCAAATCCTGGCCATCGATCCCGACGCGGCCAACGTAGCCGCCGCCCGTCGCAGGCTCGATGCGGCAGGGCTCTACGGAGTTCGCGTCACCGTCGATCAAGGCGATCCGGCGGCAACCGACTATCCCGATTATTTCGCCAACCTGGTCGTGTCGGGCAGATCGGTGACGGCCGCGCTGCCGGCGGGGGCGGAAGCTGAATTGAACCGTATCGTGCGGCCCTACGGCGGCCAGGCGTGTCTCGGCCGGCCCGGAGAAATGACCAAAACGGTTCGCGGCGAACTCGCAGGGGCCGGCACGTGGACGCATCAATACTGCAATCCGGCCAATACCAACTGCTCCGCCGATCTCTTGGCCCGCGGGCCGTTGGCGATGCTCTGGTTCACCGACTGGGGCTTTCCGATGCCCAGCCGCCACGGCCGCGGTCCGGCGCCGCTGGTCCTCGATGGCCGCTTATTCGTCGAGGGGCTCGACGGCCTGCTCGCCGTCGACGCCTACAATGGCCGCCGGCTCTGGGAATATCCGTTGCCGGGAATTCTCCACGCCTACGACGGGGAACACCTCATGGGAACCGCCGGCACCGGCAGCAATCTCTGCCTGTCGCGCGACGGGCTTTTCGTGCGGACCGGCGGCAAGTGCCTTCGCATCGATCCCATTTCCGGCAAACTGCTCGCCGAGTATCAGCCGCCCCGGCAAGAGGACGGCCGTGAGGGAACGTGGGGACTGGTGGCCGTCGTCGGCCAGACGCTCTTCGGCACACTCTCCGACACCGAGCACGTCGTCGGATGGCGATACCAGAAAGGCGACATGTCGACCCAATTCACCGAATCGATTCAGCTCTTTGCGATCGATGTCGCCAGCAAGAAGCTCAAGTGGACCTATCAGCCAGAACATTCCATCCGCAACAACTCCGTTGCGATCGCCGCCAGCCGCGTTTACTTGATCGACCGGCCGACGGCCGCGGCGGATTTGCTTTCCGCAAAGACGGACAGTCGCCGCGGGCAGCCGCTGCCGCCCCATCCACCCGGTACGCTGGTGGCTCTTGACGCAGAAACCGGGCAACCGGCCTGGACGACGCCGGATGCCTACGGCACCACGCTGGCCGTCAGCGAGGAGCACGACATCCTGGTGATGTCCTACCAGGACACCCGATTCAAGCTCGATTCGGAAATCGGCGGCCGCATGGCCGCGCTGCGCGCCTCCAGCGGGGCAATACTCTGGGACGTGGCGGCGAAGTACGCTTCCCGTTTGCTGATCAACGGCAGCACGATCTACGCCCAGCCCGGGGCGTGGGATCTGCTCAGCGGCGAGCCGCAGGAGTTCGATTTCCAACGCTCCTACGGTTGCGGCACTCTGGCCGGTTCGCGGCACTTGTTGGTCTATCGGTCGGCGACGCTGGGCTACACCGATCTTTCCGACAACCGCGGCACCGAGAACTACGGCGGTATTCGTCCCGGCTGTTGGATCAACGCCTTGCCCGCCGCCGGACTGGTGCTCGTGCCCGATGCCACCGATCGCTGCACTTGCAGCTACTTGATCAAAGCTTCCGTCGCCTTGCAGACGCAGACGAGCACACCACAATCATTGAGAGGTTCTCGATGAAGGCGTGCCGGAGTGCCGTCTCCCCCTTGACCTTTATCTTCATGGCAGCGCTCGTCGGCTGCGAAAACGGATCGCCCGACAAGACCGCCTCGGCCGACCGACGGCGCGGCGACCAGGACGTGGTGACCGTTTTTGCGGCAGCCAGCGCGACCAACGCCTTGGATGAAGTCAAAGCTGCTTTTGCCGCGAAGTTCGGCGCTCGTGTCCAGTCGAGCTATGCCGCTTCCTCCACCCTGGCGGAACAGATTGCCAGCGGAGCCGAACCTGACATATTCCTTCCCGCCCATGTGAGTTGGGCAAATTATGTCGGGAGCAAGGCCTCGGTGGCGCGACGGCGCAATCTGCTCGGCAACCGGTTAGTGGTTGTCGTGGCATCCGACTCCCGACTGGAACTGGCGGCGCCTGAGGACTTGCTCTCCGTCGATGTGGAGTATCTCGCCTTGGGGGATCCCGATGCGGTGCCCGCCGGCAAATATGCCCGCGAGGCATTGACGGCGCTTGGCCTCTGGGAAAGAATCAAAAGCAAGGTCGTGCCGGCGAAGGACGTCCGCGATGCGCTCACCTACGTGGAAACCGGCGCCGCGGAAGCTGCGATCGTCTACGCCACCGACGCCTCCATCAGTAAGAAGGTTCGGGTTGCCATTGAGATCCCTCCCGAATTGACCGAACCGGTGGTCTATCCGGTCCTGTTGTTGAATCGATCTCGCGAAAATGAAGCTGCCGCGGCTTTTTACGAGTACATCGCTTCACCCGAAGCGGCGATGATCTTCAAGAAATTCGGATTTGCCGTGCTCCCGGAAGGCGAAGACACCGCGAAACGACCCGGCGGCAAAGCCTCCCATTCCCGCGAGCCATAGCCGTGCATCTTTTCGGCAGCCTTCTGACGATCGAAGAAGCCAGCGCCCTGCGACTCAGCTTTCAGGTCGCCACATGTGCGGCGGCGGTCGGACTTCCCTTTGCCGTAGCAGCCGGCTACCTGCTGGCGCGCAGCCATTTTCGCGGCAAATGGCTGATCGAAGTGCTCGTCAACCTGCCGCTCGTTCTTCCGCCCGTGGTCGTCGGCTACCTGCTCTTGGTGTGCTTCAGCCCCCGCGGTCCCGTCGGATCGTTGCTCTCGGCATGGTTCGGCGCCAGGATCGTGTTCACCTGGTGGGGAGCGGTTCTGGCCTCCGTCGTCGTAAGCTTCCCGTTGATGGTCCGCGCGATTCGACTGACGTTTCAGGGAATCGATCCTCGCCTGGAAATGGCGGCGCAGAGCCTCGGGGCCGGGCGATTGCGGACTTTCCTGACGGTAAGCTTGCCTCTTGCCCGCCGCGGACTGATCGCGGGATGTGTCCTCGGTTTCGCCCGCAGTCTCGGCGAGTTCGGGGCTACGATCATGGTTGCCGGAAACATCGAGGGGCAAACTCGCACCATTCCGTTGGCGATCTTCACGCTGACGAACCAACCCGGCGGGATCGATCGGTCCTGGAGGTTGGTCGGTTTGGCGGTTCTCCTCGCTGGCGGGGCGCTCGCCGTCAGCGAGTGGCTGGAGCGGAGGCGATCGACCGATGGCACTGCTTGACTTCCGTTGCCGGCACCCGTTTTCAAGCGGATTTCAACTGGACGTCGCGTTCGAATCGGAACATCGCTTCACGACGCTTTTCGGCCCATCCGGTGCGGGAAAAACAACGATCCTTTCGATCATTGCCGGTTTCGTCACGCCGCGGGAGGGCTACGTGCGGCTGGGAGACCGCACTCTTCTGGACACCGACCATCGAGTATCCGTTCCCGTCAAAAGCCGCTCGGTCGGGGTGGTGTTTCAGGATGCCCTTCTCTTTCCGCATCTCACGGTGGATGCGAACCTCCGCTTCGGGCAACGCCGCCGGCGAAAACAGAAACGGGTGGTCGACTTTGGCCGCGTGGTGGAAGTCTTGGAGGTCGGCGGACTGCTGAAACGGCACCCGCGAAACCTGTCGGGAGGCGAAAAACAGCGAGTCGCCTTGGGGCGAGCGCTGCTCAGCGGGCCGGAACTGCTTCTGATGGACGAGCCGATGGCGTCGTTGGATGCTCCGCTGAAGACCAGGATTCTCGCCTATCTTGAACGGGTCGTCATCGAATGGAACATCCCCACCTTGTACGTGTCTCACTCGCAAGCGGAGGTGCGGCGGGCTTCGGACTGGGTGGTGATTCTAGATCAAGGCCGCATCGTTGCGCGCGGTGTGCCGGAGGATGCCCTGGGGCAACCCGCGCCGCTGGGATGGAGCGATTCGACGCGTCCGATGAATCTGGTGCGACTCGATCGCGTCGAACGAACCGACGGCCAACTCAAAGGCTGGATCGGCTCTCAACTTCTCTCCTTGCCGCCGCAAGCACCATCGGGCCTGTTGCCGCGGTTCGCAATGTTCTCCCCCGCCCACGTGTTTCTCAGCAAACAAGATCTCGCCGGGGTAAGTGCTCGCAATCATCTTCGCGGACGGGTATGCCGCCTCGCCACGAGCAATCAGGCGATTTTCGTCGCCATCGACATCGGGCAAATCATCTGGGCTGAAGTGACTCCTGCCGCCGCCAACGAAATGAATCTCCGCGCAGGAGACGAGGTCTTTTGCCTCCTCAAGGCCCACGGTCTCAGTTTGGTCGATTGACGTTGTAGCGGTGACCGAGAAAATCGACGTGGCACAAAAGGCTGGTGCAACAGTATTGAAACTCAGGATCAATAGCTTCGCGGGCTTTTTTCGATCGGCCGGGCCGTGGGTAAAGATGCACGGTGAGGATCTCGTGCTCTTTGGGTTCCCTGACTGTGCGGCGCCACTTCGGGAAATTGCCTACGTGGCGGCCCGGCCGGCCTGCAGCAACTTGAGCGGATCCGTCCGGCCTGTGGCAATGGCCGGCCCGAGGGCGGCCAGCGCCGCGAATACGAGTACGACCGTCAGACCCACCAGAAGCGAGGCCACGGGGATCACCAGGACCGGCCGCAGGCCGCCGAAAAAGCTCATGTACTGCGACAACCCCGTGCCGCACCAACCGGCCATGATCCCAAACCCAAGACTCAAAGCGCAGGCGACGACGCCTACCAGGAGACCTTCTGCGACCACAAGGCGGACAAGCGTTCCCCGCGTGAAGCCCAACGCCCGCAACACGCCCATTTCCCATTGACGCGCGCGGACGGAACTGACGATCACCGTCAACACTCCGAGGCAGCCGATCACCACGGCCACCAGCGGCAGGACACTCACCGCCCACAGCCACCGCGCCGCGTTGGCGCGGATCGTCCGTCGCACGTCCTCTGCTGACACCGCTTGGATGTAGGCAACCGGGCGGCCATGCGCCGATCCCGCGTCCGGATCGCCCCGGCGCCATGCCTCGTCGGTTCTTCTCGGCTTTCCCTCCAGGACTTCTTCCCCCAGGTAGCTCGCGTAGTACTCGCGAGCCGCGGCCGCCACGTCGGCCTCGCCAGTGGCGGCGGTCGCGTACCGCAGCCAGACGTGCTTTGCCTTGAAGAGGTCGAAATCGCCACACACCATCCGATCATTCGCGATCACCAGAGCGGCTGCCCGATGGGTGCGAACCCGCAGACCGCCTACCTTGGTCAGCCAGTGCCAGCCCTGGAAATCCGCCGACGCGGCGATGGTGTAGGCGACCGGCTGCCCGGGGTTCTCGGGCGGCACCAACTCAAAGCGGTCTCCAATCTCAAGCCCTGTTTCCTGCAGGAAGTGTTCGGGGACGATACAGCCTCGCCCGTCTTGCATCGATTTCAGGGCGAGCTGGCGGGTGCCCCTGATGTACGTGAAATCCAATAGCGGCCGGTTTCCTCCGACCGCCTTGACCGGATCGATGCCGATGATCACCACGTTGTCTTGCCGTGTCACCGAGGCGCGCTCGCCGCTGCCGGTAAGGTCTTCACGAAGCCGCGGTTGCTCCACGACGATCGCCGCACACCGCTCGGCGTCGACGCCCGGCAGATGGGCAACCTCTTCAGCCGCCTCGCCAGTAAGCCCGTAAGGCTCGAAGTTGACGAGCATGTCGGGAGTCCATTTCCCGGGGACGAACGTTTCCAGCAGCGTGTAGCCCCACACCTGGATGCTGATATACAACGTTAGCCCGACGCCGAGCGCGATCGCCGACGCAACCGTCCGGCCCATATGGCACGAAAGTTGTTGGGCGAGGAGCTTGGGGCTCAAGCCGATCGCCCGCGCCAGTAAAGGACCGGCAAGCCGGTCTACCAGCCGCACGATGCCGGGGGCAAGCAACAAGAAGCCGGCAGCCAGGGCGAAGATGCCGTAAGCCAGATGGCTCTTCGCTTCCTGGGTCGATGTCGGCGGCAGCACGAAGGTGAGGACGGGCGCCACGCCGATCAACCCCAGGCCGACCAGCACGGCAAGCCAGTATCGACGGGCGTTGCCCTGCGCGCTCGTCTGCGGTGGAGCCATGGCGTCGAGCGGTCGCACACGGGTCGCGCGCCAGGCCGGAATGATTGCCGCCAGAAGTGCCGCCCCCAACGACGCAATCGCCGCCAGGAAGATTCCCAAACCGCCTATATGCGCCCCGTGCCGCAATACCGATACCGACAACGAACCTGCCAGCATCAGTAGCGATTGCCCGGCGATCAGGCCGCCCGCGAAGCCGACCCCGGCAATGACGAGACTTTCGACGAAGATGATTTGAGCCACCTGGGCCTTCGTCAGGGCGATCGCCCGCAGCATGGCGAACTGCCGCGTGCGTTCCGAAACGCCCATGTTGAGCGTGTTGAAGATCACCAGAAACGCCAGAAGCATGGCCATGAGCGTGGCCGCGTACGACTGCAGCTTGACGTTTTCGGCGGCGGCCGCTTCATCGAGTTGCTCTTCGAGGTCGTGGTCTTCCTGAAACTGGGCCGGTTCGTCGAACGCGCTCAGCTTCGGCCCCCAGGCATAGCGAAAGCCGTGGACGTCGACGCCTTCTTTCAAGCAGAGCCCCACAAATGTCACCACGGGATCGCGTTTCAGAATTTCGGCGGCCGTATCCATGCGGACATAGATCCCCGCAATCCCCGGGCTGGGCAGCGTCATGCTCGCCGACGTCCGGCCGGTGATCGGAACCGGCGGGTTATCCACGATCCCGACCACGCGGAGTTGCTGCGTCGCGTCGTCCCGCCCGATGGTCAACAAGTCGTTGACGCCGATGCCGAAGCGGTCGGCAATCTCGCCGCTCACGGCCGCGTCGAGCGCATCGGCCGCGTCCTCGTCGCCTCTTTCCTCCGCGATCCAACGGCCGCGGACCAGATCGAACGGCGGCGCCGGCGCATCGGTGCCCAACATGAGACACTCATTGACTCCTTCGCCCGGCTGCGAACCGGACCCTGGCGGCGGAGCCTGAAGCTTCACGGCCCGTGACTGGATGACGACGCGCTCGGCCCACATCGGTTCCGCGGCGGTCACGTGGGGATCGGCGCGGAGGGCCTCCACCACCTCGGGCGGAACCTGCCGGTCCCATTTCCGGCTAATCGGATCCACCGACAGCGTATAGCGGCCCAGTGCGCGTTGAGCGAAAACGTCGTACGATCGCAACAGTGCCTCGTACCCGCTCACCATCCACAACACCAGGCACGTGGCGGCCACGGTGGCGAAGACGGTCAGAAACAGCCGGACGGGATGTTGTCGCAGAAAACCCAACGCCAGCTTCAGCACGGTCTTCATGACGCTTCTCCTCCGCCGCTGACCACCCTGCGCAGGGCCTCCTGGTACGCGTTGGCCAGCCCCTGGGCGTCGGGAAACCCGGCGGTTTCGAAACCATCCACGATCGCGCCATCCTTGAGGATCCGGACCCGGTCGGCCACCAGGGCTACGCTCGGCTCGTGCGTGACGATCACAATGGTCCGCCCTTGCTCATCGCAGAGCGACCGCAACAGCGAGCAGATCTCCGCCCCGGCCACCGAATCGAGATTCCCGGTAGGTTCGTCGACCAACAGAATCGCCGGGTCGGTGACAAGCGCCCGGGCGATGGCCACCCGCTGCTGTTCGCCGCCGGAAAGGGCATCGGGCTTGTGGGTTCGACGGTCCGAAAGGCCGAGGCGTTCGAGCAGCGCAGCGGCCCTTTCGCCGCCGCGCCGATGATCCATGATCGGCAGAAGAACATTGTCTTCGGCGGTCAACAGCGGCAAGAGATTGTAGGCTTGGAACACCAGGCCGATCCGTTCGCGCCGGAACCGCGTGAGCCGGCCGTCGTTCAGGCTCGCCAGATCCCGGCCGTCCACCTGGATGGAACCTGCGTCGATGTCGGTCAGCCCGGCCATCGCGTGCAACAGCGTGCTCTTGCCCGACCCCGACGCACCCATGATCGCAACGAATTCCCCGCGCTGGACGGTCAACGAGACGTTGCGAAGCGCCTCAATCACCCGGCTGCCTTGTCGAAAGCGCTTGGTAACATGCTCGACCAGCAGGGGCGGCGCCGTACTACCGAGCACAACCGTGCCCTCGCTCCCCTCTCCCCTGTCGCCCGTCCTGTCTATTGGAATACCTTGTCTCATCTTTCCCCTTCCCGGCTGTTTTACAAGCAACACGATTGCGTTCAGGTCAGCGTTCTTTCAGGGTCACACTGACGCCCGCGCCCTCCATGTAGAAGATCGTCTCCAACTCGAGGGTGACACGAAATCCGCCTACGTCGATTTGACCAAATCGGCCGGTTGTTTGCACCCCGCCACAATTGCCGGAACCAACGCCGCCAGACCACACAACAGCAACGTCGCGGCGAAACCGAGCGACAGGTAATACCACGGAATCGTCAGCGGCGAAAGGAAACCGCCGAAGAACGAAACGTAGCGCATCAGACCGACGAAGCACCACGCACCGAGAATCCCGAAGCCGATGCTGATGATCGCCGCCGACAGCGCGATCAGCAGCGCCTCGGCCAGGATCAGCCGCACCAGGCCGAACCGGGTCATGCCCAGACATCGCAGCACGCCCAGTTCGAACCGCCGCGTCCGAATCGAGGCGGCAACCGTCCCCATCATGCCGAGCGACGAAATCATCAGCAGGATGAGCGGCAGCTTTGCCGCCGCCTGAATCACGCTGTCCCCTCGGCTCCCTACGCGGTCGTTGAGGTATTCGTGCGAACTGACCTTCACCATCGGACGGGAAATCGCGCCGGCGCCGTCGTCCGGGTGCGCTTCCTCGTCCACCAGTTTCTGGAGCGACCGTTCCAGGTCCGCGTCGGAAACCGTCGGCCCGCCGCTGGCGTGCATGGTTCGGTCGAACCAGAAATAGGCGGCGTCGTTCAGTTTGAAATCGTCCTGGACGGTCGTGTACGGAGCGAACATCAGCGCGCCCGAACGGTATCCGTACTTCCGGACGCCGCTGAGCTTCGCCATCCAGAGCCAACCCGGGACGCTGGCGACGCCGCAGACCTCGTATTCAATCGGCTTCGCGTCATCCGCCGACGGACCTTCCCCCGGTGCATCGGGGCGTTGTCCTCGCATTCCGCCACCCGCTCCGCCTGGACGCTGTCCTCGCATTCCGCGGCCAGGTCCGCCCGGATCTTGTCCGCGAACTCCACCACCCGCTCCGCCCGGACCTTGGCCTCGCATCCCACCGCCGGGTCCGCCTGGACCGCGCATCCCGCGTCCGCCGGGCTCCGGTTTCATCAGTTCGAGCTTGTCGCCGACGTGCAGTCGCGCGCGGAACGCGAACGAATCGGGAATGATGCAATAGCGTCCCCCGCTCTCCAGTTTCGCGAGGGCGTTGTCCCAAGTGCCTTCGACCAGGTCGACATCGACCAGACGCGTCCGATTTCTCGCGTCGGTGCCGAGATCCACGGGCTCGAACGCCTTGGCGACATCCAGACCGAAAACGACCACGCCCGCGCCGGCCTGCATGGAGGACATGCCGAACTCCTCGAACCGCTTCGCCTGCCCCGCCGAAAACAACGGCTGCTCCAGTGCGATCGGCAGGAACTTGTCTCGATCGACGCCGTCCAAATTGCGGACCGTGTCGATCCGATCGGGCGGCAGACCTTTCGGCAGGCACGCCACGAGCGTGTTGGGCAGCCGCTCGCTGTGCGTGAACGGAACCAGCATGGAATATCCCGAAATCTCGAGGAAGCTGTACACGCCCAGCCCGATCGTCAGCGCCACGGCCGTTCCGAGCGTCCGCCAGAGGTTCGCGCTGAGCTGGTTCTTGAGCAGGCTCTTTTCGATAAACAGCAGCTTCGCGATCGGCGCCGAAACGAAACGCTCGACGAAGAGCACCACCGTCGGCGTCAGCAGCACCAGCCCCAGAATTTGCGTCGGCAGTCCGACGTATGTGTACAGTGCCAGCCGCAACAGGGAAGTCTCCGCGCTGACGCCGTAATAGATGACGATCGGATTGACGATAAGCATCGCGGCGCCGACGATCCCGAAGGCGTAGAACCACCGCTTCTTGACGTTGTAGATGTATCCGCGGTTCATGCCTTCGAGCGGACTGACTTTGGCCCCGCGCCACGCCGGGATGATCGCCGCGAGCATCGCTCCCAGAAACGCCGCCGCGCCGGACGTGATGATCGACGAAGTATCGAGCGACGCCGTCTTGCCTGTGCCGAACACGCCGGGCTGCAACCAGACGGTCGCCTGGAGCACGATCCAGCCGGCCGTCATCCCGACGATCCACCCCAGCACGCAGAGGATCATGCTCTCGCCGAAGATGAGCGCGACGATATGCCGCCGCTCCATCCCCACGGTCCGCATCATGGCGAAGACGCGACTGCGTTCGCCCACGCCCATACTCAGCGCGGTAAAGACAATCAGCGTCGAAATGAGCGTTGTGAAGAGAATGATCGCGCTGATGGACGACGCGCTGCCCATCAGTCCGCCGCCGCCGCGCGGACCGCCCCGATGATTGAACGAATCCTGAATATCGCCGGCGTCCATGAATTTCATCTGGATCCCTTCCGACGCCAGGTGCTCGGACCACGACTTTTTGAACTGCGCGACGTTCGCCCCGTCCCGCAGGCGGACGTACAAATACTGCGCCTTGCCCTTGTCCGCTTCGTCCAACGGCTGGATCTTCTCGGCGGTTGCTATGGAAACATAGACCGCGCTGACGGCCGGCGAGACGCCGAAACCGAAACCGAAGCCGCCGCCGGCCTTCTGATCGACCAGCCCGACGATCTTGATCTTGTATTCCGTCTCGTCGAGTCGCACGGCCACGTAGTCGCCGACCCGGACAGGATCTTCGTCCTCGCCCCAAACGCCCAGGCTCTCGGCGGCCGCCGTCCCCATCACGCCCTGCATCTCTGCGCTATGGGCGTCGAACCAGTCGCCCTCTTCCAGTTCGAACGGCGACTGCTCGGCGTCGATCCCCACGATGGTCGGACTCCCCATCGGCGTTCCGTGGCCGGCACGCTGACGGCGGAGAACGCTCTGGGCGTCCGTATACTTGGCCATCGTGTATTTCCCGAAACTCCCGCGAATTTGCCGCGCGGGCGAGACTTGCATGACCAGATCATTGCTCCTCAGTTCGTCCAGCACCTTCGGCTCGACGAACAGCGGTGCGGGCGGCCCCAGCGGCATCGGCGGCATGGGGCGGGCCGCGCCCGCCGGCGGCTCGTCGCTTCGCTGCGGAATCATCGTCACGTGATAGTGGCCGAGAAACTTCTCCCCCTCGTTCTCGAATTCGAGCGCGACCAGTCCGATGCTGCCGACGAGCCAGACAAGCATCGCGGACATCGCCGCCGTCGCGATCACGGCAAGCGCGAGCCGCGACCGATGATACCAGGCTTCACGGAGAATCAGTTTGATAAGGAGCATGTTTGTGGTTCGCGGTTGCTTGGG
>Ga0123333_10003386_pt1 | contig 15582 bp, 14 predicted proteins | sample BioC12SIPDNA_3_FD_89957 | JGI IMG/M metagenome (GOLD analysis project Ga0123333, IMG submission 89957) | Anaerobic biogas reactor microbial communites from Washington, USA - Biogas_R2_B C12 SIP DNA | ecosystem: Engineered > Bioreactor > Anaerobic > Unclassified | place: Washington, USA... | reverse complement strand
GTCGAAGGATTCGTCGGCCTGGAGCTCGTACAGCTTCTCCATCGCCATGTACTCCTGCGTGCCCGACAGGGCCCCGGAGATGTTGCGGTAGAAGCGGTTGCCCAGGATGCGCTGGGCCTGCTCATCGTCGCTGGCGTAGCGCAGGACGACCTCGTCGAAGGTCGACTTGGTGTCGAGCATCACCGCCGACAGTTCGCCCTCCCACGCCCCGTCGATGCGCGCCGGGGTGTTGCCGATGCCGTCCAGCCCCAGGGCGTCGGCGAGGCGGCGCGCCGGGTCGATCGTCACGACCACGGCGCGGCGGCCGTCGCGGGCGGCCTGGAGGGCGAGAACGGCGGCGGTGGTGGTCTTGCCGACGCCCCCGGACCCGCAGCAGATGACGATCTCGGCCCCGTCGACCAGGCCGGCCAGGTCCGCGGCGGGTTCGGGCCGGCCGTCCGCGGGTCGGACGACAGCGGCGGGGTCCTCCGCGGGCCGGGCGTCGGCCGCGTCCGGGGCGGGGTCGGCGTCGTTCACGGCTCGACCTGCGGCAGGTCGGCCAGGCCGTCGAGGACGGCGTCGGCGAGGATCGACAGCCCCTCGGGGTCGAGTTCGGCGTCGAACAGGAACGGCAGCCGGATCGGGTGCAGCGGGAGCCGCTCGGCGAGCCGCTCGACCTGTTCGCGCTGGAGCGCGGTGCGGTGGAGGCGGAAGGTCGCCGCGTCGGCGAGGGCGGTGGCCTCTCCGGCCCGCAGCCGCGTTCCGGCCGCCTTGGCCGCCGCCTTCGGGTCGACGTCGAGGCCGTCGATCTCGGGGTACAGGCCGTTGACGACGACCGGCCCCAGGCTGACGCCGACCTCGTCCTCGAGCGAGTAGGCGGTCTCGACCAGCTCGTTCACCGGCGTCTCCTCCGGCAGGGTCACCAGCACCACCTGGACCCGGGTCGCGTCGGTGAGCATCGCCTGCACGTCGAGCGCCTGGGCCCGGATCGGCCCGACCCGTACCGCGTCGACCAGGCCGTGCGCCGAACGCAGGAACGTGATCGCGTGGCCGGCGGCGGGGGCGTCGATGATCACGACGTCGGGTGCGTCGTCGCCGTCGCCCTTGCGCATCGTCTGCTCGATCTGCTTCACCTTGCCCAGCACGATGATGTCGCGGAGGCCGGGGACCGCCGTCGACACCATGTCGACCACGCCGCTCGAAACCAGCCGCTTCGAGAGGCGCTTGAGGCCGTTGTCGTTCAGGTACTCGATCAGCGCCTCGTCGGGGGTGAGCGTCCGGGCCTGGACCGCTCCGGTGCCCGCCTCGGGATCGGCCGCGGCCAGCTCCGCCTCGGCGTAGTCGAGGTCGTCGACGCCGAACATCGACGCCAGTCCCGACTTGCCCTCGAGCTCGACGACGAGCGGCGCCAGGCCGACCCGGGCGGCGGCGAGGGCGAGCGCCGCGGTCACCGTGGTTTTGCCGACCCCGCCCTTCCCGGCGACGATGACGACACGGGACGAGGCGAAGAAGCGAGCCGCCCCGTCCGTCCCTGTCCGACCGTCGCTCGTTGGAGGCATGCTGTGCGCAGGCTATCGACCACCACCACGGGGCCCGGGGCTCCGGTCGTGGTCGCCGCGCTGCTCGCCGCGCTGGCGGGACTCCTCCTCCTCGGCGCCGGTCCCGCGGCCGGCCAGGACGGCGAAGGGGCCGGTCCGCCCGGCGCCGACGCCTGCGCCTCGGCCGGCGACCGCGGGGGTCGCATCTCGGTCGTCACCGCCAGCGGCCTGCTCGACCCGGTGCTGGCCCGGTTCATGGAGCGCAGCATCGACGCCGCCGAGGACGCCGACATGGCCTGGCTCGTGTTCCAGGTCAACAGCTCCGGCACGGTCATCGACGACGACCGCCTCGTCGACCTGATCGAGCGCTTCGAGGCCTCCGAGGTGCCGATCGGCATGTGGGTCGGCCCGTCGGGCACCCGGGCCAACGAGGGCATGGGCCAGCTCGCCGCGGTGTCGTGCCGGGTCGGGGTGGCGCCGGGCAGCCGCCTGGGTCGCCTCGGCGATCCCGCGGTCGACGCCGAGCGCTTCCGGCCCGGGTTCGTCGCCGCCATGGACCGCCTCCAGGACGGCACCGTCGGCGCCGACACCGCCCTCGAGCTGGGTCTCGCCGACTGGGACGCCCCGGTCCTGGGCGAGTTCCTGATCGAGCTCGACGGCGTCGAGACCACCGAGGTCGAGGGCCCCGACGGCCGCCGCGCCTCGACGGTCAGCGGCGAGTCGATCCCGGTGTTCTCCAAGCTGCCGATCACCGACCAGATGCTCCACACGGTGTCGAGCCCGCCGGTCGCCTACCTGTTGCTGCTGCTCGGCCTGTCGCTGATCGTGTTCGAGCTGTACACCGCGGGCGTCGGCGTCGCCGGGCTGGTGGGGGCGGGCGCGCTGGTGCTGGGCGCCTACGGCCTGGCCACCCTGCCCGCGCGCTGGTGGGCCGTCGCCCTGCTCGTGTTCACCGTGCTCGCCTACACCGTCGACGTGCAGACCGGCGTGCCCCGTCTGTGGACCGCCATCGGCACCGTCGCCCTCGTGATCGGCTCGCTGTTCCTCTACGACGGGCTGGCCCTGTCGTGGATCACGTTGCTCGTCGGCATCGTCGGGATGCTGATCTTCGTCATCAGCGTGATGCCGGCGATGGTGCGCACCCGCTTCGCCACGCCGACGATCGGACGGGGCTGGATGATCGGCGAGGAGGGGGAGGCGGTCACCGCCGTCGACCCCGATGGGGTGGTGATGATCCGGGGCGCCCGGTGGCGGGCCCGAACCAACCGCCAGACCCCGATCCCCGCCGGGGAGGCGTTGCGGGTCGCCGAGGTCGACGGCCTGCTGCTCGAGGTCGAGCCGCTCGAGGGCGCCGCCCGCGACCACCGCGAGCGTCGGCGCCGCGACGACGACGCGGCCGATCACCCGTCCTGACCTCGGCTCCTTCACCCGTTCTGACCAGGGCGGACGCGCTCGCGGGCGTTCCCCTAGTGCTCGCGAAGGTTCTCTTGTGGGGCCGTGACCTCGGTCCTATGGTCGAAGTCCTCAAGAGCCGGGGCGACCACGCCCCGACCACCTGGGGGGACCACCCGAACCGGGGTCGTCCGAAAGGGGCCGCCAGTGAGCGCACAGCGTGTGGAGGACGAGTGGCAGTTGCGGGCCGCATGCCGCGGACCGCACTCCGAGGTCTTCTATCCACCGTCCAACCTGGAACGGCGTGACGAGAAGGCGGCTCGCGAGGAGCGGGCCAAGGAGATCTGCCGTACCTGCCCGGTGAAGCAGCCCTGCCTGGAGTACGCCCTGCGCATCCGGGAGAACCACGGCATCTGGGGCGGCCTCAGCGAGGCCGAGCGCCGCAACCTCGTCTCCGCCTGAGCCCCGCCCGTAGCGGGGCCTCTCCACCCGATCCGCGAGCGCCCGCCGACCGGCCCGCGCTCCGACGATCGCCGTGCCCACGGCCCGGGATCCTGGCGATCGGCGCGGTCCGCGTCCGGCGCCGGGCGCGCCCACGGCACGCGGTTCTGGCGCTCGCCGCGCTGAGCGTTCTGGCGCTCGCCGCGCGTTGTGGTCCGCGGTCCGCGGTCCGCCGATCGTCGCTGTCAGGTGCGCCGCTGGACCAGCAGGGTCTGGCTCGAGTGGCCGATGCGGCCGTGCTCGTCCCACAGCACCGCCTCCGCCAGGCCGATGCCGCCCCGGTCGACCCGGGTCGCGGCGGCCAGGCCGACGTCGATCCCGACCGGCAGCCGTTCGAGGGACACGACCAGGTCGGGGTTGATGAACAGGTGCTCGGCGTGGGTGACCGCCGCGGAGATCCCGTTGCCGAAGTCGGCGGCCGCGACCACCCGCTGGAGCGGGCTCGGATCCTCGCCCACGACGACCGGCACCACCAGGCGGATCCAGTCGACCGCCGGGCCCAGCGCCTCGAACCCGCCCTCGACGAAGGCGTGCTCCACCGCGTCGCGGTGGAACGCCCGCCCGCCGCCGGCCGCCCAAGGTGACGGAGGATCGGCGTGAGCGGGTCGGGGCGGCGGCGGCTCGTCGTCCGGTCGCACGGCGCCGGTGACGTCGAGGTCGGTGGTGCGGATCGACAGCAGCGTCGCCCGGGCGAGGCGGCGGCCCCGGTCGTCGTGCACCTCGGCCGCCGCGCTGCGCACCGACCGGCCCGGCCGGGTCACCTCCGCCGTCACCGTCACCGGGTCGAACCCGAACGGTCGCTCCAGTTCGAGCACGAACCGGGCCGGGCGGCCGGTGAACCCCGGATCGGCCAGCGCCTGCTCGAGGGCGCGGGCGGCCAGGGCGGCGACGGGGCCACCGTGCAGCGCGTCGGGGTCCCACGGCCCGCGGGCCAGGTCGTTGGCGCGCAGCCGCCCGTCATCGAGCACGGTGAACAGGGCCTCGGACCGCTCGGACGTCGCCATGCCCCCGGACGCTACGGCGACGACCGGTACCGGGTTCCATCCGTCGTCGGACGACACCCGGTACCGGGTTCCGGGTGTCGGACGACCGGCACCGGGTTCCGGGCGTCGGGACGACCGCCGCCCGGGCGGGGGTCCCGGTACCCTGCGGGCATGTTGTGGATCGTCCTGCTGCTCGTGGTCGCTCCGATCGTCGAGCTGTGGGTGATCATCCAGACCGCCCAGGTGATCGGCGGCTGGCCGACCCTCGCCCTCGTCATCGTGATGGGCGTCGTCGGCGGCTGGCTGATGAAGCGGGAGGGCCGCTCGGTGCTGCGCCGCATCGACGAGCGGCTCAAGGCCAACCAGCTCCCGACCAGGGAGCTCGCCGACGGCTTCCTGCTCCTCGTCGCCGGGATGCTGATGCTCACGCCCGGCTTCGTCGGTGACGTGATCGGCCTGCTGCTGGTCCTGCCCCCGACCCGGGCGGTCGCCCGCGCCGCGCTGCTGAAGCGCTTCTCGGCGCGGATGGGCAGTGGCCTGTCGTGGCTGACGATCACCGATCTCGGCGGGGGCGCCACCCGCGTCCGCCGGGGCGGCGCGGTGTACGACACCACCGCCAGCGAGCGGCCGGGCGAGCCGCGCGAGCGGCCGCGGCTCGGCGAGCGGGCCGGCTCGTGACCGCCGCCGACGAGGCCGTGCCGCTGCGCGACGCGGCCACCGTCCTCCTCGTCCGTGACGGCGACGCGGGCCTCGAGGTGTTCATGCTCCGCCGGAACCTCCGGTCGGACTTCGTCGGCGGTGCCTACGTGTTCCCCGGCGGGGCGGTCGACCCCGGCGACCGGGAGGGCGGGGTCGGACTCCACTGCCGGGGTCGCACCGACGACGAGGCGTCGACCCGTCTCGGCGTCGATCGGGGTGGCCTGGCGTTCTGGGTGGCGGCCATCCGGGAGAGCTTCGAGGAGTCGGGCTACCTGCTCGCCTACGGCGACGACGGCGACCTCGTGCGGCTCCACGACCCCACCGTCGCCGAGCGGTTCGTCGGCCACCGCCGTGCCGTCGATCAGGGGGAGCGCTCGCTGCTGTCGGTCTGCGCCGACGAGGGCCTGAGCCTCGCGGTCGACTCCATGTGGTACTTCGGTCACTGGATCACCCCGGAGGGCGCGCCCCGGCGCTACGACACCCGCTTCTTCCTCGCCGCCGCGCCCCCCGAGCAGACGCCGGTGCCCGACGACAGGGAGGTGATCGGCTCGATCTGGATCCGGCCCGACGAGGCGCTCGACCGCCACGCGTCGGGGGACCTGGCGATGCTGCCGCCGACGATCGCCTCGCTGCGCGCTCTCGCCCCGAGCGACTCGGCCGAGGCCGCTCTCGCCGCCGCGGCCGAGGTGGTCGACGTGCCCACGGTGCAGCCCCGCGTCATCCACGACGACGGCGGGGTGCGGATCGTCATGCCCGGCGACGCCGAGTACGAGGTCGGCTACCAGGGCGACGGCTCGATCGGCACGTGGCCGTCGGTCTCGGACCGGAGCCGCCGGGCGTGAGCGCCGACGGCCGCGACCGGGACCCCGGTGCGAACGGCACCGACCCGGATCCCGGCGCGGCCGGTCCCGGCGGCGCCGCGGCCGCGCCCGCCATGCCGGCGGCGATGGTCGGCGACGTGGTGGCCGGTGACCTGGTCGAGGTCAGGCCCGGCGTGCGCCGCCTCACCGCCCCCAACCCGGGGATGATGACCGGGCCGGGCACCAACTGCTACCTGATCGGCACCGAGGCGGTCACCGTCGTCGACCCGGGGCCCGACGTTCCGGAGCACGTCGACGCCATCGTCGAGGCCGGCGCGGGCCGGATCCGCTGGATCGCCCTCACCCACACCCACGTCGACCACTGGCCGGCGACGCCGGCCCTGGCCGCCGCGACCGGCGCCGAGGTGGTGGCCTTCGACTCCCGCGACGGGCTTGAGGTCGACCGCACCGTCGGTGCCGGTGACGTGGTAGGGGAGGGTGACGCCGCGGTCGCCGTCGTCCCGACGCCCGGGCACGCCTCCAACCACCTGTGCTTCTGGGACGCCGGGCGGGGCCTGCTCTTCACCGGCGACCACGTGATGTCCGGTTCGACGGTCGTCATCGCCCCGCCGGACGGCGACATGGCCGCCTACCTCGACTCCCTCGCCCGGGTCCGGGCCCTCGGCGCCGAGGCCCTCGCCCCCGCCCACGGGCCGCTGATCACCGACCCCGACGCCTACGTCGGCCACTACATCGACCACCGCCTCGCCCGGGAGGCCGCGGTGGCCGCCGCCCTCGCCGAGGTCGGACCGGCGGGCGCCGACACCGAGGCGATCGTCGAGGCGGTCTACGTCGACGTCCACCCGATGCTGCATCCCGTCGCCCGCTTCAGCGTGTGGGCCCACCTCCGCAAGCTCGCCGACGAGGGTCGCGCCCGCGGTATCGACCCCGACGACCCCGACACCACCTGGACCCCGGCCTGACCCCCGTCGGTTCTACGCGCTGAGGGGGACACCCACGTTCCGCTGGGCGCGCAGAAGCGACCGGGTCCGCTCTGTCGGAACGGCGGGGGCTGGGGTAGCGTCCTGACCGACCGGTCAAGAACCAGACAAGGGGACCAGCGATGGCCGACTACCAGCTCTTCATCGGCGGCGAGTACGTCGACGCCGAATCGGGTGAGACCTTCACTACCACCGATCCGGCCACCGAGCAGCCGATCGGCGAGGTCGCCAAGGCCGACCGGGTCGACGCCCAGAAGGCGATCGCCGCCGCCCGCACCGCGTTCGACGAGGGCCCCTGGCCGAACATGTCGGGCGAGGAGCGCGCCGGCTACCTCGACAAGCTCGCCGACCTGCTCGAGGCCAACGCCGAGCGCTTCGCCGAGGCCGAGGCCCGCGACTCGGGCGGCACGATCAAGAAGGCGACCTTCGCCGACGTGCCCGGTGGCGCCGGCGCCCTCCGTTGGTTCGCCCGCATGGCCCGCGAGCGTCCGCAGGTCGAGCAGCTCGAGGGCTCGCCGTTCCCGCCGTCGGAGAACTACGTCCGCTACGAGCCCTACGGCGTGTGCACCGGCATCGTGCCGTTCAACTTCCCGCTGCTGATGGCGTGCTGGAAGCTCGGGCCTGCGTTGGCCGCCGGCAACACGTCGGTGATCAAGCCCGCGTCGTACACGTCGATCACCGCCCTGATGCTGGGCGAGCTGGCCCAGGAGGCCGACCTCCCGCCCGGCGTCCTCAACGTGATCGCCGGCCCCGGCGGCACCGCGGGCGAGGAGCTGGCCGCCAACGAGTCGGTCGACAAGGTGGCCTTCACCGGGTCGACCGAGGTCGGCCGCCGCATCATGCAGCTCGCCTCGGGCACGGTGAAGCCGGTGACGCTCGAGTTGGGCGGCAAGTCGGCGAACATCGTCCTCGACGACGCCGACCTCGACATCGCCGCCGCGGCGGTGCTGTTCGGCACGTTCTTCCACAACGGCCAGGTGTGCGAGTCCGGCACCCGGGCCCTCGTGCACAAGTCGATCTACGACGAGTTCCTGTCGCTGCTGGTCGACCGGGCCGGGAAGATCGTCATCGGCAGCCAGCTGGACTTCAACTCCGACCTCGGCCCGCTCGTGGCCCGGTCGCAGGCCGACACCGTCCGCCGCTACGTCGCCCTCGGGCGCGAAGAGGTCGGCGAGCCGGTGTGCGGCGGCAGCGAGCCCGAGGGCCTCGCCGACGGCCTCGTCACCGAGAACTTCTACCGGCCGACGATCTTCGCCGGCGTCAGCAACGAGGCACGGATCGCCCAGGAGGAGATCTTCGGCCCGGTGCTGTGCGTCATCCCCTTCGAGACCGACGACGAGGCCGTCGCCATCGCCAACGCCTCGATCTACGGCCTCGGCGGCGGCGTGCAGTCCGGCAACGTCGAGCGGGCGCAGGCCATCGCCGACCGCCTCCAGACCGGCACCGTGTGGATCAACGACTACCACATGATCAGCCCGGAGCGGCCCTTCGGCGGCTACAAGCAGTCCGGCATCGGGCGCGAGCTCGGCACCGCCGGCTTCGACATCTACCGCCAGGCCAAGCACGTCCACACCAACCCGTCCACCGGGCGCGACGGCTACATGCACCTGGCCGCCCTCAGCGGCAACATCTGACCGGCCGCCCGGTTCCGCCGGGTGATCCGAGCGCGACGACGGGGCCGGCCCCGGGGGAAACCCCGGTGCCGGCCCCGCCCGCGTCCGCGGCGGTCCGCGTTGCGTGGCGTCGGACGCGACCCGGTGTCGAGGCGCCCCGCGTCGGACGCGGTCGGCGCCCCGAACGCGCCACCGCCGCCCCACCCGGAGGGCGGAGCGGCGGAGGCGCCGGCAACTCGGTCGGGTCAGGTCCAGCAGTACTGGAGCCAGTCGGAGTAGCCCTGCTGCTTGACGCCGAGCTTGGTCCAGTTGCCCTCCCGCCAGATGCGCTGGTACGGGTCCCAGTAACGGACCTGGATGTAGCCGGCCCAGACCGTGTTGAGCGGAGCGTAGAAGCTGGCCGCGTTGCCGATCTGCTGCGAGCCGTAGTTCAGCTGCCGGAGCCAGTGGTTGCCGGACCAGTTGCTCACGATCGAATGGCCGCTACCGCTGGCCACGAAGTACCGCCACTGCACGTACTGGCCCTGGTAGGTCCGGTCGTAGTGGGTGCTCACGCTGGTGTACGGGTTGATGAACACCCGGCCGGAGTGGCAGACGAGCGTGCCGCTGGCGAAGGCGGCGAAGTTGACCGGGGCGTCGGGCCCGACGAGGGCGGCACCGGCGGGCTCGGGGTCGCTGGTCGGACCGGCGAGAACACCGAGGCCGGCGATCAGGGCGACGGCGAGGGCGGCGAGCCGGAAGCGCAGCCGGCGGGAACGGCGGTGGGTCGGGGCGGGGCTGGTGACGACGTCGTTGTCGTCGGCGGCGGTCGCGGGGTGGGTGGTGGTCGCGGGGGTGCTCATCGGATTCTCCTTGTGGTCGTGGTCCTCGGGCACGGATGCATCGTCCGCCCGGACGCTCAAGGAACGCTCAAACCCGCTCCCGACCTCCTGACCAGGCCCGACGCGCCCGCCCCCCACCCCACCCCTCCCGAACTGGCGCGCGATTTCCGCCCCGGAGGGCAGGAAACGCGCGCCGCTTCGGGGGGCAGTCAGCCGAGGAGGCGACCGACCGAGTAGATGACGAGGCCGGCCAGGCCTCCGACCACGGTGCCGTTGATGCGGATGAACTGGAGGTCGCGGCCGACCTGGAGCTCGATGCGCTCGGTGGCCTCCGACGCGTCCCAGCGGGCGACGGTGGAGGCGATCACCTCGCCGACCTCGCCGCGGGACCGTTCGACCAGCTCGACGGCGGTCGACGCGATCCACCGGTCGACCCGCTCCTGCAGGGTCGCGTCGTCACGCAGCCGCTCCCCGAAGGACCGCACCGCCTCGACCAGCCGCACCCGCAGCTCGGAGTCGGGGTCGTCGGCGTGGGCGAGGAGCGTCGCCTTCACGTCCCCCCAGACCGTTGCCGACCAGGTGCGGAGGGCGGGGTGGTCAATCAGCTCGTCCTTGAGCTGGTCGGCGCGGGCCCGCATCTGGGGCGAGCGGGCGAGGGAGTCGGCCAGGGTGCGCACCTTGGCGTCGAGGGTGGCCCGGATCTCGTGGTCGGGGTCGTCGGCGACCTCGTGCAGGAACCGCTGGAGGCCGGTGTGGACCCGGGTGAACACCCGATCGTCGACCGGCTCGGGCACCCACCACGGAGTCTCCTGGGCCATCCGCGCCCGCAGCACCCCCTCGTTCTCGACGACGGCGTCGGCGACCTTCCGCAGCAGCACCGACAGCAGCTCCTGGTGGCGGCCGTCGGCGACGGCGAGGTCGATGCCCCGGGCGAGCAGCGGTCCGGCCTCGATCGCCCGCACCCGCTGGGCGACGGCGGCCTCGAGCGTGGTCTGGACGTCCTCGTCGCGCAGCGATTCGAGCGTGGCCCGGAGCACGCCGCGGGCCTGGTCGCCGACCCGATCGGCGTTGTCCGGCTCGGCCAGCCAGGCACCGAGGCGGGCCGACAGCGACACCCCGGCGAGGCGTTCCTCGATGACGGCCCGGGTCAGGAAGTTCTGCTGGACGAACGTGCCGAGGCCGCGGCCGATGTCGTCCTTGCGGTTCGGGATGATCGCCGTGTGGGGGATCGGGATGCGGAGCGGGTGGCGGAACAGGGCGGTGACGGCGAACCAGTCGGCGATCGCCCCGACCATGGCCGCCTCGGCGGTGGCCCGGACGAACCCGAGCCACGGGTGACGCGACTCCAGCGACCGGGTGACGACGAACACGGCCGCCGCCCCGACGAGCAGCCCGAGCGCGATCGCCTTCATCCGGCGCAGGTCGGCCCGCCGCCGTTCGGCGTCCGCGGCCGCGCCCGGGGCCGAGGGGGATGGCGCCGCCGCCGCCCGGTCGTTGGGGGCTGTCGTCGCGCCCGTCGGGTCCGCGGTCGGGTCCGTGGCCGAGGCCGCCGCGGTCGGGCGCGTCATCTCCGCCGGGTCCGTCGTCGGGCCCGATGCGCCATCGCCGACCGTCGTCGGATCGGCCGCGCCGCCGCTCTTCATGGTCCGAAGCATGGCAGCGATCGGGGCCGGCGCCACCAGCACCCCCGGGTACCCCCCGCTTCCGCGGCGTCCTCCAGACGCGGGCGGGCGACGGCGGGGACCGGTTCTACGCGCTGTGGGGGACCCGGGTGTCCCGGTGGGCGCGTAGAAGGGGAGCCCGCGGTTTCTGCGCGCTGAGGGGGACGCCGGTGTCCCGCCGGGCGCGTAGATCGGGAACGCGGGTCGGTGGGGGCGGTTCTGCGCGCTGGGCGGGACGTGGGCGTCCCGGGGGCGCGTAGAACGGGGCCCCGGGTTGGCGCGGGTCAGGCTGCGGGAGCGCCGTCCGGCTGGTTCAGGCGGGGTCGCGCCACTGGTGGCGGCGGAGGTCGTCGAGCGACACGAACTCCAGCGCCGAGACGTGGGTGGCCTCGAGGACGACCGGGCAGGCGGCGCCCGCCTCCAGCGCCTCGGCCCAGCGGGGCGCGCACACGCACCACCGGTCACCGGGGCGGAGCCCGGCGAATCCGTACTGGGGCATCGGGGTCGACAGGTCGTTGCCCGAGGCGCGGGAGAACTCCAGGAACTCCTCGGTGACCCGGCAGCACACGACGTGGAACCCGGCGTCGTCGCCGCGCTGCTCGCAGCACCCGGTGCGGTAGTAGCCGGTGAGCGGATCGACCGAGCAGGGTTCGAGCTCGCCGCCGAGGACGTTGGTCTGGCCGGACATACCGCCATCGTCGCGGGTCGGGAGCCGGTCGCACCCACCCGGCGGGATGCGTGGCACGCTGCGGCGATGCGAGCGCTGGTGCAGCAGGTGACCCGGGCCCGGGTGGCCGTCGACGGCGAGGAGGTCGGCGCGATCGGGCCGGGCCTCTGCGTGTTCGTCGGCGTGACCCACGACGACACCCCCGCCCACGCCGAGAAGCTGGCGGCCAAGGTGTGGAACCTGCGGATCTTCAACGACGACGCGGGGGCGATGAACCTCTCGGTCGCGGACGTCGGCGGAGCCATCCTCGCGGTCAGCCAGTTCACGTTGTACGGGGACACCAGCCGCGGCCGGCGCCCGTCGTGGATCTCGGCTGCCCGTCCGGAGCAGGCCGAGCCCCTCGTCGATGCGTTCGTCGCCGCCCTCCGGTCCCTCGGCGCCGAGGTGGCCACCGGCCGGTTCCGCACCGACATGGAGGTCGAGCTGGTCAACGACGGCCCGACCACCCTCATGCTCGAGGTCTGACCGCTCCGGCCGGGTGTGGCGCGGGCGGGCCGGATCGCTTCTGCGCGCTGAGGGGGCCACGGCTGTCCCGGTGGGCGCGTCGTTCGGTGTGGCTCGGTTCTGCGCACTCAGGGGGACGCGGGTATCCCGGTGGGCGCGTAGACCCGGTTCCCGGGCGGGATCGGACGGAGGGTGGGCACGGACGGCCGGGCCCGTCGGCCAGACTGACCGGCCGTGGCCGAGGACGACATCGCCGACGACCCCGCGCCGACCGACCCGACGTCGGGCCGCCCGGCCGGCGAAGGCCCCGGCCCCACCGACGCCGCGCGGTCGGCCTCGGGTCGACGCTCGACGGACGCCGCCGACCCGGCCGACCCCGACGCGCCGCGGGCAGCCCGGCGGTGGGGGCCTGCGGGGATGGCCCTCGGCGCGGGCGTGCTGCTGGCCTTGAGCCTCCCGCCCTGGGGGTGGTGGCCGCTCGCCTTCGCCGGGATCGTCCTCTTCGACCGGGCGATCGCCGACGCCCCGGCCTGGTCGAGGTTCCGGCGGGCATGGCTGACCGGCGCCGGGCTGCTGATCCCCTCGACGCTGTGGATGGCCGCGTTCACGCCGCCGGGGTACGTCGTCCAGGTCGCCGGGTTCTCGGCCTTCCTCGGCGTGGCGGTCATGGCGTCCCCATCCTCGCGGTGGCGGTGGGTCGCCCTGCCGGGGAGCTGGCTGCTGTTCGAGGCGGTCAAGGGTCGCTGGCCCTTCGGCGGGGTGCCGCTGTCGGAGCTGGCGATGGGCCAGGTGTCGGGTCCGCTGGGGGCGGTCGCCCGGGTCGGGGGCATCCTTCTCGTCGGCGCCGCGACGATCGCCGTCGGTCTGGCGGTCAGCGCCCTGATCGAGCGGCGGTTCCGGGAGGCGGCGGCGCTGGTCGTGGCCGTCGCCGTCGTGCTCGGCGTCTCGCTCGTCGCGCCCCGGGGCGAGGACACGGGCGAGACGATCTCCGTCGCCTACGTCCAGGGTGGTGGGGAGCAGGGCACCGTCGACGCCGAGACCGACGACCGTGAGGTCTTCCTCGCCCATCTCCGGGCGTCGGCGCAGGTCCCCGTCGGCACCGACCTGACCGTGTGGCCCGAGAACGTGGTGAACGTCGACGGCGCCCTGGCCGACGCGCGCGAGGGCGACGAGCTCGCCGACCTGGCCCGGCAGAAGCAGACCACGCTCGTCGTGGGCGTGGTCGAGGGCGACGGGCCGGACCACTTCCGCAACTCGGCGATCGTGTTCGACCCCAGCGGTGAGGTCGTCGCCCGCTACGAGAAGGTCCGTCGCGTGCCCTTCGGGGAGTACGTGCCGTTGCGGTCGTTCTTCGAGCGGATCGCCCCCGCGACGATCCCCCAGAAGGACGCCGTCGTCGGGACCACGTCCAACACGGTCGACTCCCCGGCGGGGCGGCTCGGCATCGTGATCTCGTGGGAGGTGTTCTTCGGCGACCGGGGCCGTGACGCAGTGAACGGCCGGGGCCGGGAGGCCGACGTGCTGCTCAACCCCACCAACGGATCGAGCTACCGGGGCACGATCCTCCAGAGCCAGCAGGTGTCGTCGAGCCGGCTCCGGGCGATCGAGACCGGGCGCTGGGTCGTGCAGTCCTCGCCGACCGGGTTCAGCGCGTTCGTGTCCGACACCGGCACGGTCCACCAGCGCAGCCGGGTGAGCGAGCCCCGGGTCGAGCAGCGCGAGGTGCCCCTGCGCTCGGGACGGACGTTGTACCTGCGATGGGGTCCGTGGCCGCCCGTGCTCCTCGCGGTGGTGCTGATCGCCCTGGCCTGGATCCTCCCCCGGGCCCTCGCCCGCCCCCGGTCCGCCACCTCGTCCTGACCCGATCCCGCTCGGGCCGCCGCCCCGCGGAGAACGGGTCGGGTCCGGACTCCCGCCGGTTCTTGGCGCGTGGGCGGTCGTTTCCGTCCGCTGGCGCGCGGAGAACGGGTCAGGGTCGATCCGAGACCCCGGCCGGCGGAGGACCCAGGCCGGCGGAGGCCACGGCCCCCGGGCGACCGGACGGAGCGGTCGGCGGCGCTGGCTTCAGTAGCCCATGTGGTCGCGGAGGCGTCGGCCGACGGCCATCGAGCGGCTCATGCGGTCGACCCACTCGGCGAAGGCGGCCCGGGCGGTGGACGGGGACACGCCGTACACCTCGGCGGCGACCTGGGCCAGGCCGTCCTCGTCGCGGACTCCGCGCACCCGGGCCTCCTGGGCGGCGATGGCGTACATCTCGAGGCTGACACCGTCGATCGGTGCGAGCAGCGGATCTTCGAGAACGTCGGTGTGGTCCGCCCGCAGCGGCGTGGACATGGGGGAGAGTCCCATCGCGGCTCGTTGCCTCCATCGGTCTGACCGCCCGTTGCGGCCACGCTCCATGAGAGCACGACCGCCTTGGGTGTCGCATGAGTGATCAGTACGCAGATTTCGGCCGCGAATCTCGCTCTCCGTGGCGAGGCGCGGGTCATGCCCCCGTCAGAGACCACCCATCGTGAGGGGACGCTCCGGTCGCGAGACCGGCGTTACATCTGGGGTCTGACCCCGGATGTAACAACCGGTGGCGTCGGGCGCGCGGCTGGCCGCGGGGTTAGCCGGCGGCGAGGAGGGCGGCCGCCGCGTCGCGTCCGGAGGCGACCGACGCCGGGATGCCGACGCCGCGCAGGTACATGCCGGCGAGGCGGACCGTCGGTACCCGCTCGGCGAGCGACGCCTCGGCCGCCGCGACCCGGTCGAGGTGGCCGGGCCGGTACTGCGGGAACGCCCGGCGCCAGCGGTGGACGCTCCACTCGACCGGGTCGCCCCGGAGCCCCACCACCCGCCGCAGGTCGTCGACCACGGTGGCCACGAGGTCGAGGTCGTCGAGGGCGGTGACGTCCGGTCCGCCGTCACGACCGAGCGCCGCCCGCAGCACGAGGGTGCCGTCGCCACGGGCGGGGTCGAGGCGGGCCCACTTGGTCGAGGCGAACGAGCAGGCGGTCGTCTCCATCCCGGCGTCGCGGGGGACGAGCACGCCGCTCGCCCGCTCGGGGAGGTCGACCTGCGACGGCGCCACGGCGAGACGGACGAAGGCGACCGACACGTGGTCGATGCCGTCGAGGAGCCGCCCCGCCTCCGGGTCGACCGCCCCCACCAGCGGCCCGGCCCGATGTCCGGGGACGGCGAGCACCACCCCGTCGGACGCGACGCGGCCGCCGTCGTCGAGCACGACCCCGTCGGGTTCGACCGCGGCGACGCCCGACCCGGTGCGGATCGTCACCCGGCCGGTGGCGCGGGCGGCGGCGGCGACGGCGGCGGGCAGGGCGTCGATCCCGTCGGCCGGCGCGGCGAACACGGGCGGCGTGTCGGGCGGTGCGGCGGGTCCGGCGACCGAGGACGTCGGAGCACTCGGCGAGGCGCTCGACC
>Ga0123333_10003377_pt1 | contig 15601 bp, 10 predicted proteins | sample BioC12SIPDNA_3_FD_89957 | JGI IMG/M metagenome (GOLD analysis project Ga0123333, IMG submission 89957) | Anaerobic biogas reactor microbial communites from Washington, USA - Biogas_R2_B C12 SIP DNA | ecosystem: Engineered > Bioreactor > Anaerobic > Unclassified | place: Washington, USA... | reverse complement strand
TCGTCGAAGGTGAACCAGGCGTGGTAAGAACTTGCCGGATCTTCCAGGGCCGCCCGGAAGATCGGATGCCGGTCGGAAATGTGGTTGCAGGCGTAGTCGAGCAATACACGAATGTTGCGCTTGTGCGCCGCTTCCACCAGTGCATGGAGCGCAGCGTCGCTGCCTAACCGCGGCTCGACGTGAAGCAGGTCGATGGCATCGTAGCCGTGATGTGATGGACTGACGAAGATCGGGCTGAGCCAGATGCACGTTGCACCCAGGTCTGCGATATAATCCAGCTTGTCCCGCACCCCCCACAGCGTTCCGCCGCAGAAACCACCCAGGTCTTCGGTCTGCAGCCAGTCACGGCCATCGCCCGGATAGAAACGATCGACGAATACCTGGTAGATGACGGCCTCCCGCGCCCATTGCGGCGGCGCGAAGTTGTCCACATGGTAAGCAAAAGTGTGCCCACGAACCGGGTCGCCTGCGGTGACGTCTGGCAGCGGCTTGCCTGCGAAGAACGCGGCCGCAGCATGCTCCGCGGCCAGCTGCACTTCGGGAAAGTCGGCAAACACTTCGGCTGTCACTGCTGCCTCACCCGGCGACGCCGGAGCGCCGGACCACGCGCCGATGCGGTAGCGCACGGTCACGCCTTCGGGTTGGGCTGGCAGCACGCCGCACCACGTCTCCACATAGCCCCAGACCAACGTATCCCAGGCGACGTCCGATTTCTCCAGGTTCAAGACCCAGCCGTTCCCGGCAACCCCGCGCGACCCAGCGGGTTCCGTGCCATCGAGCGTGTAGTAGCAGGTCACGTGATCCGCAGAGAGATCCGGACCGAGCCGCACCGTGACCGTCACTGGCTGGCCCGGAAGGGGATCGAAAGGCTCCAGGTCATGGCCATGCTGCAGCCCGCTGGTGGCCGAGCGATGGTGTACGAGCTTCAGCTCATCGGTAGCCAGGGTGCCGAAGGTGAATTCCTCCATGTCAATGCTCCATACGAAAGATATCCACACCTGCGGACTGCGTGCCGGCCCAAAGCTGCCCCTGTGCGTTGAGGGCGAACGCCAGCGACTCTGCGCCTGAGAAGCCGGAGTTACTCTCGGTGTTGCGGCCCACAAGTGCAGCACCGCGGCCAGAAGGACGATGCCGAAGATCACCAGGGCTCGGGATGAACGCAATGATCGCATCAGACCACGCCGGGAAAAAGAGCCGGATGGCTGTGTTCCAGCGCATCCGGCCAGGGCACCCCCTTATGAATCTGCTTGAGCGCCTTATTCAACCGCAAGCCATCTGCCAATGGCTGTCTGCTCAGCCCTTCACGCCGCCCAGGGTGAGGCCCGATTCGAAGAACCGCTGCAGGTAGAGGAACAGCGCTGAAACCGGGATGATGATCATCACGGCGCCGGCCGCAAAGTATCCCCACGGCACGCTCATGCTGTTGGCGAGGCTGTACATGCCGGGCACCAGCATCTTCGCGCTGTCCGGGGCAGGCACGAGCACAGACGCGAAGACGAAGTCGCTCCAGCCGGCCAGGAATGCGAAGAGGGCCGTGACCGCCAGCGCTGGTCGCGCCAGCGGCAGCGCGATGAGCAGGAACGATTGAATTGGGCCCGCGCCATCAATCATTCCCGCTTCCTCCAGATCGATGGGGATTGTGTCGAAGTAGCCCTTCAGGTTCCACGTGCAGAAGATCAGCGTGCCGGTCGTGTACGCGAACACCAGACCCAGCTTGGAGCCGTACAGGCCCAGAGCTGACAGCAGTTGTGCTACAGGGATCAGCGAAAGGATGCCGGGGAACGCCTGCAGCGCCAGAAAGAAGATGAGTCCCAATTCCCGGCCCTTGAAGCGGAAGCGCGAGAAGGCGAACGCTGCCGAGGTGGCAAACAACATCGAACTGCCCATGGTGATCGCAGCAACGATAAGACTGTTCGTCAGCCAGGTGAGGAAGGGTCGGTCGAAAAGCATGACCCGATAGTTCTCGAAAGTCCATTCGATGGGCAGGAGCATGCCGGCGAGGTTCAGGCTGTAAAGCCGGCTGCCCAGGCGGCCTGAAGCGAGAATGGCAAACCAGACCGGATAGAACGCAAAAATTGCGGCCGCGATGAGCAGGAGATACTGCAGCGCCAGGATGACGGGGCTCGGACGCCGTTTCATTCGTAAGCTCCCTTCGTGATGCGCGTGACACGCAGGCTATAGAGCGTCGCGGCAAACAACAAGATGAAAATGATCACCGCAAAGGCGCCCATGCGGCCGTAAGCCTGGGTCTGGGTTATCTGCTTGAAGGCATACACCATCACAAACTCAGTGAAACCGGGCTTGCCTGCGCCCTTGATCGGGCCGCCGGCAGTCATCGCAAATGCAGTGCCGAACATCTGGAAGGCCGAGATAGATGTCAACACGATGGCGGGCAGGATGGCCGGACGCAGCAGGGGCAGCGTAATGCTGCTGAACTGCTGCCACCAGCTTGCGCCATCGATCTCCGCCGCCTCATACTGCTCGCCCGGAATCGACTGCAGCGCACCCAGGATGATGATCATCATGAAGGGATAGGAGAACCAGATGTCAGCGAGCACAATCGCTGACATCGCCCCCCACTCCATGTTCAGCCAGGTCGGTCCCTTGATGCCGAACACCGCGCTCAGGAACTGGTTGATCGTGCCTTGCTCGCGGAAGAAGAACTGCCAGATCAGGGCAATGAGGATCGCCAGCGAAGAGGCGGCCCACGGAACGAACAGGAGCACGCGGAAGATGGCGCGGCCCTTGATGAAGTCGCTGTTCAGCACCAATGCGAGCACCATCGCAAACACGAGGGTCAGCGGCACACGCAGGACCACATACAGGACTGTCTGGACGATGACGCCCACGAAGTCGCCTGCATTGAGCAGCGTGTAGTACGCGCCTCCCAGGTTGACTAGAAGGGCCACGGCGATTGCACCCACGATCCCCGCCAGCCAGACTACGCCGGATGATACTGGCCGGACCAGCTGTCGCCCGAGGCGTTTGTCCACCTGTGCGGCGATGATGATGGGCACGAGCACGGCCAGAATCCGCAACAGATTGAGCAGCGAAGGACCGGTGAAGAACTGACCTAGCAGGTCGGTGTAGTTGGCATAGAAAGGTTCCCGAATGCGGAAAGGCTGGCCCAGCCCAGTGGGTGCCTTGGTCAGTCCCCAACAGGTTGGCTCAATGATCTTGTTCGCGACCTCAGTGCAATCGGGATAAGGACGAAACTGGTTGCGGTTAGTGAAGGAGATATAGGTGCTGAAGAAGATGGGGTAGACGTTGAAGACCAGGAGCCCGAGGAGCATCGGGCCAATGAAGAGTAAGATCATCAACGACTTGCGGCGTCCCGACCAATTGATCATTGGGTGACCTCCTTGAGAGTGAGGTGGCGCGCGCCGTGTGAGATCATCAGATGTGTCATGGGGCGGCCGAAATACTCAGCCGCCCCATGACTTCAACCGGTTATTGCATTTCCTTGACTTTGTCTTCGATGGCCTTCTGTGCGCCGGCCATTGCGTCGGCCGGCGTCTGAGCGCCAGTCCAGATAGCGGCGCTGGCATCACCCACCGGGCCCCACTGCGCACCGGCGTACGGCGTATTCGCCATCGGCACGCCAACATTCAGGGCTTCGCCGAAGCCGGCGATGGTGCCCAACGCCTGGATCTCAGGATCCTTCAGGGCCGCGGTGACGGCCGGGATGGTCTTGTTGGTCAGAGCGATCGGCTTTTGCACCTCGGCGCTCGCGAAGTACTTGATGATGTCGAGTGCCAGTTCGGCGTTGCCGCGGTCCACGGCGTTCTTGCCGATCATCAGGGTCTTGATGCCCACAAACGGCTTACCCACGGAGAGGATACCGTAGTTGACCTTCGCCTCTTCGACGGCGGCGATCGCCCACGGGCCGGTCCACCATGCACCCACCTCACCGGCCTGCAGAGCGGCATTGCAGATGTCGTAGCTATTCTCGCCCAGGGAGACCTTGCTGAATGCAGCCAGCCACTCGGCAGCTTTCAGCGCCTCGGGCGTGTTCATGTAAACCTTGCCCGTGTCGTCCACGTATTCGGGAACGCCGGAGCCGAAGTAGATCGGGGCGACGTGGTATGCGTCAGAGCCGCCGAAACCCTGGTTGCAGACCATAACCTTGCCGGTGTCGGCCTTGAACTGTTCGGCCTTGACCAGCAGGTCATCCAGGTCGGTGGGCAGGTACTTGTCGGTCACGAGGTCCTTGTTGTAGACCAGCGCGATACCTTCCTGGCTCTCGGGCAGGGCCCAGATCTTGCCGGACCAAATGACACCCTTCACAGCCGCGGGCTCGAAGGTGCTATCGAGGAATGCCTTGTCAACGCCCAGGTCATCGAGGGGCACGATGTTGCCGGCCAACGCCAGCGAACCGATCTGATCATTCGCCCAGCCGATGATGTCGGGACCCTCACCGGCGGGAATGGCCACCTTCAGCGCGTCCGAAACACTGTCGGGCTTGGATATGTCGATCTTGACGCCAGGATTCGCAGCCTCGTACGTCTTGAACGCGGCCTCGATCGCTTCCAGGTACTTGCCATCCCACTGGTGCCAGATGGTGATGGTCTTGGCTTCGGCTGCCGGAGCTGCGGTTGGGGCCGGGACCTCAGTGGGCGCAGGAGCAGCAGCCGGGGGCTCGGTTGCCGCTGGGGCTGCCGCGGGCGCCTGAGTGGGCGCAGGAGCAGCGGGAGCCTGGGTGGCAGCGCCGCCGCATGCCGCGAGCACGAGGCTCGCCAGGATCAGCATGACAAAGATTAGATTGGATCGCCGTGACATCGTTCTTCTCCTTTTCCTCAATATGTAGATAGTATCTCAGAATCACAGTCCAGGACAACAGGGCGTTACTCGGTGATGTACCTCCTTTGATCCATCATCCCCAACCAGACGAACCGGCCACAGCATCCCTGGCGCATGCCAGGAACCCGCCAAGACGCGTTCCACAAGCCAGCTATCGAACGAAAGGGTGGGCCCTTAATGATGGCATCAACTCTCATGAAAAAACGTGAAAGCTGAATAAATATACTAGCACTGTGTCAATGGCATGTCAAACAAATGCAGCGTACTATTATGACCATTTTCGCTGCGGCCGCCCTGGCATTCACCGCTACGGCGTAGCGACCGGTGTCGCCTCATCCCCGCCCATCTCCGAGACGCAGGCGTCGGCCATCTCCTGCATGGCTGGTGCAGCCTCATCCGCTGTCATTTCGCCGGCCATGACTTTGACAAAGTAGGTATCCATGCTGCGCCAGACACAGGTCATCTCCAGGGCAGGTGGCACCGCGCGCGCCAGGCGTAGTTGTTCGGCCACCGGGGCAAAAACGGGATCCGACACAACTACCGGGCCGGCCAGCACTTCTTTGCTGCTGGGCAGCCGCTGCATCTTGGTCAACCACTGCTCCTGCGTTTGAGCCGAAGTCATGAACTCCACGAACCGCGCTGCAGCGTCAAGCCTTGCGCCATCCACACCATCGGCAATGTACCAGAAGCGGCCGGTTGCCATGGGCCCGGGCAGAAGTCTCGTCTTGTTGACCCGAGGCAGCGATGCAATCCCCACCTCCACGTCCAGGCCCTCGTACCGGTCCAGGTTCCAAACACCATCGATCACATAAGCAGCTTTGCCCTGGCTGAACAGGTCGAACGCCATTTGATAGTCGACCTTTTCGGGCATGACCCGGTGTTCCATCTCCAGGTCGACCAGGAACCAAAGCGCCTCAACCATCTCGGCTGTAGCCAACGCAGGCTTATCCTGCACATCCAGGGGCCAACCCCCAAAACCCGCGAGCCACGGAATCAGCCAATAGGACTCGGTCGTGTCGAACACTAGCCCGTACTGGCCAGTGGTGGCGTCTGTCAGTGTCTTGAGCTGTCCGATCCACGCATCGGTATCGAGGGGAACCTGGGCCACCAGGGCCTTGTTATACAGAAGCATGAGATGGCCACCGTAGTTGTCCGGCAATCCCCAAACTCTGGAACGAAGCGTCGCTCCGGCCAATGCACCGGACAAAAAGCCATCAAAAAACTCGGCCGCAAAGATTTCATCCAATGCCTTGACTATTTGTAGTTCGCCGAAGGGGCCGGTAAATTCTCCCGGCGCGCGCACAAGGTCTGGAGGTTCGCCCGCAAACAAAGATTCGGCGCGAAACTGATTGCGCAGATCGTTGTAGCTGTAATGTTTGCGCTCGATCGTGATCTCGGGATTGGCCGCGGTGAAGGCTGCTGCAAGCTCGTCCAGGAGCACGTCCGCCGCATCGTTGTCCTCCTCCCAGTATGTGAGCGTGATCGGGCCGCCAGGAGTGACGGGCGGGGTCAACGGCGGACTGACAAAGGGAGTTGGTGAGGGCGACGATATTGGCCCCGGAACAGCCGGCGCGCACGCGCCCAGGACTACAACCGTCACAAAGAAGATCGCGAGAAGCTTCGACAAACGCACCCGGCATGGCTCCATTCATAAGGACTGGCTATGTCGATTATAGCGACTGATCCTTGATCGGCCAAGGAAGCTGCATTCCCGTCATCTTCGTGCGGAACACGTGCTGTGGTAGAATCTCCCCATGCCCAACTCTTCCGCCTTTCTGGACGTCACGTTACCGTTCTCGGAGCAACTCGCCGTGTGGCCGGGCGACATACCGGTGACGGTAAACCGGTCGACCGGCATCTCCACTGTTTCAGAGCTGCGCATGAGCAGTCACGTAGGAACCCACGTCGATGCACCTGCACACTTCATGCCCCAGGGCAGCACGGTGGATCAGCTCCCGCTGGATCTACTCATCGGTGCGGCTTGGGTCGCCCACATCCCAGACACTTCCCTGATTACCGCGGAACTACTGGATCGCTGCAACATTCCCGCCAGTTTCGGGCGGCTGCTGCTCAGGACAGACAACTCACTGCCAAGTTCCCTGGGCCGGACTGCCACGGATGGGGTCACACCCTTCGACACGAACTACACCGCCTTGGATCCTGCGGCAGGTGAGTGGCTGTTGGCAAGGGGGATTCGTCTGGTCGGGATCGACGGTCCCTCCGTGGACCCATTCCATTCATACGCCTTCGCCGTACATCGCATGCTCCTCGCCAACAAGGTCATCATCATCGAGAATCTGATGCTCGCTGGCGTTGAGCCAGGCGGCTACCGGCTCATCTGCCTGCCGCTCCGCTACGAGGGCGGCGATGGTGCACCGGCGCGCGTGGTGCTTGAGCGCCTCTACAAACAGGAGAAGTGAGAGTGCATCCATTGCGTGGTGTGTTTGCCCCGATCGTGACCCCGTTCCGCATCTCGGATGGCGAGGTCGACCTACCTTGGATTGCAGAGCACGTAGCATACATCCATGCGCGCGGTTGCACGGGCATCATCCCCTGCGGGACAAACGGTGAGGCGGCGTCGCTGAGTGTAACGGAACGGTTGCAGGTGACAGAAACGGCATTGACGTCCGCCAGGAATCTGGGGATGCCGGTGATCGCCGGCACGGGCGCGGCGGCGCTCCCGGATGCAATCGCCCTTACCCGCCATGCCTTCGACATAGGCGCTGACGCGGTGCTGATCATGCCCCCGTTCTATTTCAAAAAGCCCCCCGAAGTCGGCGTCGCCAACTGGTACCGGCGGCTCCTGGATGCTGCTGCGCCCCGTGGTGGACGCGTATTGCTCTATCATATCCCCCAAACGACTGGGGTCCCGATCAGCGACGGCGTACTCCAACAGCTGCTGGCATCACATGGCGAGCTGATTTGGGGAATCAAAGACTCCACTGGCGACCCCGCCCAATTGGCGCATTTTCGATCGGCTTTTCCGCAGCTTGCCTACTTCGCCGGAAACGATCATCGCGTGGCCGAAGCCTGCGCGGCAGGCGGGGCAGGCTCGATCACTGCGGGCGCGAATGTGTTCCCTGACCGCGCGGCTGCGGTCCAGGAAGCCGTGTGGAGCGGCGGCAATGCCGCACAGGAACAGGAGCGTCTTTCCGCGGCGCGAAATGTGCTGGATCTGTTTCCGCTTCAGCCGTCCACCAAGGCTGCGCTCGCTGAATGGGCCGGCCTGCCCGCAACTGCAGTGCGCCCTCCACAGATCGAGCTCTCCGCAGAACAACAAACACAACTACACATTGCCCTTAAGGAGTTGGCATGACGAGTCCAACAATGCCCAGCGCGCCGGAATTCCTGACCTGGCAAGAGGTCGACAAGCTGATCGATTACTTGCTGCCTCAGTTGCGCGGTCCCTACGATGCACTCTTGATGATCACACGCGGCGGAATCGTTCCTGGTGGCATGATCGCAGAGGCGCTGGGGCTGAACTACATCCTGACGGCCGCGGTCAAGTTCCCGGAGGCGGGACAGGCACGATTGGCCTGGCCCACCTTTCTCCAGTTCCCCGAGGACCGCCTGTTGCGAGATAAGCACATTCTCGTCGTCGACGATATCTGGGCCAATGGGCGGACACTGACGACGGTCAAGGGTCGCGTGTTGGCAGCTGGTGGCAGGCCTGAGGCTGCCGTCCTCCATTACAAGCCAGGCAGCAGCCTGTTCCGCGAGGCCGGTCCGGACTATTATGCGGCCGTGACAGATCGCTTTATTGTCTATCCATGGGAAGTGCAGCGAGGTCCGGACGAACTGCAGACGCGCGTGCCACAGGTCAATTAGTACTGTCAGTGGAACCAACCTCTACAAGTTGGCGTCATGGTATCACGACACCGGGATGACCGGTGGGTGACAAGATATCCAAACCAAGAGGAGGGTTCCCATATGTCTGCTCGTCGAACGAGTATCGTGGCTATATTGGCAATAGTGGCGTTGGCTGCCGCGCTTGTGCTGAGCAGTGGCGTGGCGCCTGCCCAGGCGCAGACTTCAACGCCGGCGTCCAGTGGACAAGCACTTGCTCGCACCATCACCGTGGTTGGCCGCGGCGAGGTGAAAGTCAAGCCCGAGGTTGCAAACACTAACGTTGGCGTTGAAGCTCTGGCCCCAACAGTGGATGCGGCGATGGAAGATGCGCAGGCGCGCATGGATGCCGTCCTGGCGGCCCTGAAGAAGCTCGGTATTGCCGATAAGGATATTCAAACCAGCAACTTCTCGATCAACTTCGAGCGCTCGCAGGTCGGCATGCCCGAAAGCACGAAGACTGAAAGCACCCAGCCGGCGGGCTTCTACCGGGTCAGCAACATGGTGTCGATCACCATCCGGGATCTGGAGCAGGTCGGCGCCGTGCTGGACGCAGCCGTCAAGGCTGGCGCCAACAACGTCTGGGGCATCACGTTTGGCCTGGATGATACGGATGCCCTCGAAGCCGAGGCCCGAGAAGCCGCGGTGAAGAACGCCCGTGCCCGGGCCGAAAGCCTGGCCGAGCTGACCGGTGTGTCGGTGGGTGATGTGGTCTCTGTGAGTGAGGTCATCGGCAATGTGTCCGGCATCATGTACTCTGCGGCTGACGGCCGCGGGGGCGGCGGTGGCACGCCGGTCGAGCCGGGCGAGGTGTCCTTCACCACACAGATCCAGATCGTATACGCAATCGAGTAGCACCCTGAGGGCGTAATTTCGCAGTTCAACGGCGGCACTCCTTTCTTCACAGGAAGGAGTGCCGCTTATTTCATTAAGGAAGAGCCCCGGCTCAGGACATCTCTTCCCGCGGACGCCTGAGTTGTGATAAAATCCTCCCAACGCGCTGATATTTCCTGAACGCATTGGCTGTCTGTTACCGCTCTGCCGGAGAATTTATGGTCCATCGACTTCGCTTATTGCCTCCGCTGCTGTGCCTCGTTATGCTGTCTCTGGCCATCCCGCGTGCTGCCACTGCGCAGGAAATCCCTACAAAGTGGCGGGCACTGGGGACACCCGGTGGCGTGATCACGCACTTATCCGCGAGCAGAGATGGCCGGGCTGTATATGCGGTCAGCAGCGTAACGCTAAACCGGCAGGCTGACCAGACCCAATGGCGTGACACCGGCGCGCCAGCCAGCGCTGACGCTCTATACCGCAGCACTGACGGCGGCGCAACCTGGCTGCCCGCCACGAACGATTTGCCCCCGGGCAGCATCACCGAACTGTGGGTTGACAGCAGCGATGGGTCCGTGTGGGCCGGTCTCCGTGAGAACTCGAACGAGATGGAGCCACGCGCCGGGCCATGGCACAGCTTCGATCAGGGGCGCACCTGGCAGCGGGTGCGGCTCGATCGCAGCGACCTGCTCATTCGCAGCATCGGACGTGACGCCAGGGGTGACCTTCTCATCGGCGCCGCGAGTGTGAACGCAACGAACGCAGGCTATGTCTATCGGAGCGCGGACAACGGCGCCACCTGGGCAAGCGTCGAACTATCGCCGGCTGAAGATGGGTCCAGTGATGACCTGGCGGCGCTCGTCGCTCATCCCAACAATGCACAACTGCTGTTTGCCGTGACGACCGCCGGGAAGGTGCGCCGCTCTGACGATAGCGGCACAACATGGTCGTGTGATCCGAGCTCCGCAGCCTGCGCTGCGGAGCGAGCATTCAGCCAACTGGTCATCGAGCCGGATGGAACGCAGGCGCTCCTTTTGCTGGGTGCTCGAGGTCCGGATTGGTCTGTGTTGCGCAGCGGCGATGGCGGTACGACCTGGTCCGAAGTACAAGCCACCGGGCTGCCTCAAGTGCAGCCCGGTGTAAGAGCCGCCGCGTCATTGGGCAATGGGATTCTCCTGGCCAGCACGGCCGGCGGAACTTATCGCAGCGCGGATCGTGGACGCACATGGCAGTCACTCGAGGGTGCGCTCAGTGCCGGACCGGTGCTGGAGTTCGTGCTGCTGCGCAACGGGCAGGACGCCGGCAACGTCTCCGATGTGTTGGCCGCCACGGGTTGCGGCCTGTTTGCCTCGTCCGATGCTGGCGCGCTGTGGCGTCCCCTGGGTACAGGACTGCCTGCCAACCCCCCACTCGCCGGACTGCTCACACATCCCGACCAACCCTCCCAGCTAGTTGCGCCGATCCAACAGGGCCGGATAGGCCCAAGTCTGTTGATCAGCAGGGATGCCGGCCGCACATGGTTGCCAAGCGACGGCGGCATTTCCACAGATAGCGCAACCGCGTGGGCTATCGACCCGACCAACAGCCAGGGCTTCGTGCTTGCAGGTTGGGAGCACATTTCCACCACGCGTGACGGCGGAGTAACGTGGAACACCCATCTACTATCCTCCGGGAAGCACACCGCGATCGCCTTTGCGCCGTCCGCACCCGGCCGCATCTACGTGGACGGCAATCCGGGGTTGGTCAGCCTGGACGGCGGCGAGACTTGGTCAGCCATGCGGGTGGCGCCTTCACAAGGCGATCCGCCTCTTGTTGTGGAGGGGATTGCAGTCCATCCGGCTGATGGATTACGCGTCTGGGCCGGAACCGATCGTGGCGTGCTTCAGAGCCGGGACGGCGGGGCCTCCTGGGAGCCGTTCGGGCTGGATGGCCAACAGGTGCGGTGGCTTTCAACATCTGGCCTTCCACCGGACAGCGCATCGCCTGTGACGCTCTTTGCCGGCATGAGTGAAAACGGGATTATGCGCTGGAGCAGCGCGACGGAGGACTGGCAGCCGGTCAGCAACGGATTGCCAGCCGGCAGCAATATCATCGCGTTCGTATCAGATGAACGATCGCCGGGTCTCTTGTGGGCCGCGCGCGACGGCGGAGGCGTGTACCGCAGCACCGATAATGGAGATAGCTGGCAGAATGCGGGTCTCAGCGTGGGCGACAATCTTGGCTTGGGTCTGGCGATCAACCATGCCGTTCCCGGCGGGCTCTTCATGGCGACGGCGGCAGCAGGTGTGTGGTCGATGGGCGCAGAAGGGCCGGCTCCGGCCGTTACCCAGACACCGCCGGGCTCACCCACCTCCACGCCAAGCGGCCTGAGGTCGCGCAGCGGCATAGATGCTCGCATCGAAATCGTATGGCCTCACGATTTTGCCACAATCGACCAGGCGCAGCTCGCTAATGCTGGCATCCGGCTCTTCATGCCCGAAAGCCTGCAACCACCGGATTGTGGTTGGCGGCCCAAGGTGCGACTATGGCGCGCAGTGAACAGCGAGCCGGCGCTGCCCTTGAAGAACGCCGAGCAGCGTAGTGTAGACGGTCAGCCCTTCCCATATTGGGAGGCGAATGATATCGATGTGTCGCCTGCCCAGGACGTCTCGGCCAAAGTATATTTTCTGGTGCGGGTAGATGGGGTGGATACGGCTACCAGCGTTTGGGCCCATGCCGCCGACGCGCGTACCTTCTTTCCGGAGCAACTCGTGCCCAGCGGTCTGGCTACGGGCGCAATCGATGCGGTCGATGCGCGCATTCAGATCGTCTGGCCCCACGACGCGCAAGGCAATCAGCGGAACGTCAGCGAAGCACCCCTGGCAAACGTCATGGTGACGCTTTTCAAACACGGCACTCGGCTATCGGTGCCTCGCAGCTGGCGGCCAGCGCATATTACGCTCTACGGCGCATGGAACAACGAAGTGGCTCGGCCCCTGGCAACAGCCGCAATTGCCGCGACTCGCCAATCGGGCGCTATCATCTATCCTGTGTGGGAATTCAACGACGTGCCGGTGGACCGCGCCATGGATCCAGCCAACCGGTTGTACTTGTGGGTGGAGCTGAATGGCGTCCAAAGCTATCCCACCATCTGGGCTCACGGCCTCGATTCCCGCACCTTCTTCCCCGCAACAGATGAAACTATCCTGGGATGCCTCCCATGATTTTCGTCTCCACCTGGACGGCCATCCTTACGGGCCTGGCCCTGATCGCCGCGGCGATTCTCCTTACTATTTGGTGGAAGCAGCACACTTTCCAGTGGGCCATGGTGCTGACCGTTTGCTTGATCGCTGCCCCCTTGCTCAGTTGGTGGTCCGGGGAAGTATTTGTAGTTGAGCCGTACCGCGCAGGATGTGATGGTCTGTGCATCGGTTACCGCGGCGCACCGATCGCAACTCACCGAATCGACGGCGAGGGTGCTGAATTCTCTCGCATCGGGTTTGCAGTCAACAGCCTCGGATATCTGGCTCTGGCGCTCAGTTGGTCGGCGGTGATTCACGCCATTCTGGCGCGCTTCGGGGAGCTCCGGCGCAACGCAACGTTGGTACAGGTGATCCTCGGACTGGTTCTTGCGATCGGCCCTGTAGCGCTTTCGCCACTCTTTCTGCCCCCACCGCAGGCCAGGGTGCGCGGGGATCCGCAGAGAATCGCGATCAACGCCCAACGTGAGGTTTATTTGTACGATCAGGAGGCAGAAGCGCCCGTGCTGCAGGTAGGACTGCAGGATGTACGGCCGCGCTCTGACGGAGAAGGGGGAATGCGGGTGTGCCTGCGCGTATACACCTTCTTCTACTTGCCGGTCGGAAACATGTTCCTGGATATGACGCCGGAGGGTGTGCACAGCAACGCCGGAGGAGTGCTTTCCAAAGAGGCTTCCTGTTGGCCGTGAGACCGTATTGTGCGCTCCTCTGTCTAATGTGATAGACTTTTTTGTGAAAAGGGGAATGGCTGGCCGGCCATTCTGCGCACCGGTGAAAGGTGAGTCTTGATGCAGAAATCAAATCGCAACTTGCTGATTGTCCTGATCGTGGCAGCACTCGTCATCTGCTGCTGCTGTGTTGTTATGGGCGGGATCGGCGCCCTATTGATGGTGACGCCCTTCGGACAATCCGAACGACCCACCGTAATGATCACACGAGTCGTGACGCGCATCGCCACCTCCCAGGAGACGCGCATACCCGCTGCCGCAACACCGGCGCCCGCCGACATCGAGCGACCGCAAGGTGATACGACAAGTCAGCCAGAAGCCACTGCAGAAGCCGGCATAGTGCCAACGGCAGCGCCGGAAATAATCCCTGACGCATCCTCCGCAGATGAGATCGCAATGCTCGAGGCAAGCGAGATGCCGCCTGCCGATCGACGGCTGCTGGCCATGCGCCTGAGTCCCGCTGAGGGAAACATCCCGGAGATCGTTGCGGACGCTGCCCCGCAGTACAAGGTTGGCGACAAACAGCAATTCTGGATCTCGAACAGCGACACTCAGGAACACAACCAGATCACGGCCGAATTGAAATACATCACCAGCGTCCTGGCGGTGTGGGTTCAACAAGGCGTAAGACTGAACCAGAACGATCTCGAGGCCTCGGCCAAGCGTTTCACCGAAGAGACATATCCGACCAATCGTGAGTTCTTTGGCAGTGAATGGAATCCCGGCGTCGATAACGACCCGCGGCTACACATCCTCCATGCACGCGGCTTGGGCGAAACCGTGGCCGGATACTACTCCTCAGCCGACGAATACTCCAGGCAGGTCAATGAGTATTCCAACGAGCGGGAGATGTTCTACGTATCGGCAGACTCTGGCAACGCGCCGCCCAACAGCACATACTATGACGGCACATTGGCCCATGAATTCCAACACATGATCCACTGGGCCAACGATCGCAACGAGACATCCTGGGTGAATGAGGGCATGTCGGAACTGGCCAGCTATCTGAACGGCTTTGATGTGGGCGGCCACGACCTGGCGTACGCACAACGCCCTGACACGCAGCTGACAACGTGGGGCGATCCAAGCGAGGAGAGCGTGACCGAGCATTATGGCGGTTCGTACCTGTTTACGGCATACTTCCTGGATCGCTTTGGAGAGGAACTGACGAAGGCGGTAGTCGCCTCCGATAAGAACGGCGTGGCCGGCTACAACGAAGCCCTGGAGCAGGCAGGACGCTCTGAACGCTTCGACGACGTTTTCGCGGACTGGGTGATTGCCAACTACCTGGATGCGCCCGATGCTGATCCTGAAGGCCGCTACGGCTACGCGGACATCGACCTCTTCCCTCTGGCTATCTCCGAGGAATACCGCCGCTATCCTGTCTCAGCAAAGGCACAAGTCAGCCAATACGGCGCTGACTACATCCGGCTCGCTGGCCACCAACCAATCACGATTCGATTCGAAGGCCAGCAGCAGGTTCCTCTGGTTGACGCAGCATCCCAAGGTGCGTACTCCTGGTGGTCAAATCGGGGGGATGTAAGCAACTCCACGTTGACCCGGCCGGTCGATCTCCGCTCCGTCGATGCCGCGACGCTGGAATTCTCGGCCTGGTTCGAAATCGAGGATGGCTGGGATTACGCGTATGTGGGGGTGTCGACCGATGGCGGGAAGCGTTGGGACATCCTTGAAGGCAAATATGCGACCGATGAGAACCCCGTCGGCAACGCCTTTGGTCCGGGCTGGACCGGCATCAGCGGCGGAGAAGATCAGGCCCGGTGGGTGGAGGAGCAGGTGGACCTGTCCCAATACGCGGGAAAAGAAATCCTCCTCCGTTTTGAGATGGTGACCGACGACGCGGTGAATAAGCCTGGGCTGCTGATCGACAACCTTCGCATCCCCCAAATCAACTGGCAAGATGACGGCGAAACGGGACAGGGTGACTGGGTCGCGGACGGATGGATACTGACTGACAACTCGGTTGAACAGGGTTGGCTGATTCAGGTGCTGGAGATTGGTGGCGGCACGTTGACCGTCGAACGGCTGGACGTCGGCCCCGACGGCGTGGGTGAGCTGCGGATCGATAATATGGAAGACTTGCAGGACGTGACGATGATCGTCAGCGCCCTGGCGCCGGTGACAACCGAAAAGGCTACC
>Ga0123333_10003374_pt1 | contig 15604 bp, 13 predicted proteins | sample BioC12SIPDNA_3_FD_89957 | JGI IMG/M metagenome (GOLD analysis project Ga0123333, IMG submission 89957) | Anaerobic biogas reactor microbial communites from Washington, USA - Biogas_R2_B C12 SIP DNA | ecosystem: Engineered > Bioreactor > Anaerobic > Unclassified | place: Washington, USA... | reverse complement strand
TACGAACTTTTTCCTAGTGCAATGACCATAGTATCATCGGGTATGCGTAAGTACTCCACCGAACGCGTGAGTACGAAACTGTTCGGCGGGATGATGCAGATCTCCTCGTTCGACTCGACAAGGCTTCGGGTGTCGAAGTTCTTCGGGTCGACGACGGTGTTGAAGGCGTTCACGAAGATCCGCCATTCGGGCGCTGCGCGCAGGTCGTAGCCGAAGCTGGACAGGCCGTAGCTGATCACGCCGTGGCGCACGAGGGCGTCCTCGAACGGTTCGATCATGCCTTCCAGGGCGCGTTCGCGGATCCAGAAGTCTGGTCGGATGCTCATGCTGGAGTGTATCAACGGGGCCGCTGCCGGCGGACTCGTGGCGTGACTCCGGCGAGGGGTGCCTGCTGACTCTAGGCACAAGCCTAGGCGAAGGACGATAGTGATGTGATATCATCGTGACATCGAACGGCCGCGACCGGACGGCGTGGCCGGCGGCCTCACCGACCCGTCGGTGGGCCCTACCCGAGGAGGGTTCATGGTTCGCGTGTTGGAGAGACCGGCTGCCAAGGTCAACGGGTTCGCCATGCTGTTCGTGATGCTGGCGCTCATCGGCGTCGGCGTATGGCAGTTCATCGTGTCGGTGAACGACAGCGACATCCCGCGGTTCGTGATCGCCGTTCTCGCGATCATCCTCGGCTTCATGCTGGCAGGCGGCTTCCAGGCCGTGCAGCCGAACGACGCCAGGGTCTTGACGTTCTTCGGCAGCTACGCAGGCAGTGTGCGTGACTCCGGCTTCTTCTGGGTCAACCCGTTCACCATCAAACGCCACATCAGCCTCAGGGTCAGGAACTTCAACAGCGAGACCCTCAAGGTCAACGACGCCGACGGCAACCCTGTCGAGATCGGTGCCGTGGTGGTGTGGCGTGTCCAGGACTCCGCCAAGGCCACCTTCGACGTCGACGACTACGAGGAGTTCGTCGGCATCCAGTCGGAGACGGCCCTGCGCAGCCTCGCGACGCGCTACCCGTACGACGCCGCTGGCAAGGACAGGGCGAGCCTGCGCGAGAACCCCGACGAGCTGGCCACGTCTCTTAAGAACGAGCTCGAGGCGCGCCTCGACGTGGCAGGAGTCGACGTGATGGAGGCCCGCCTCACGCACCTCGCCTACGCCCCCGAGATCGCGCAGGCCATGCTCCGCAGGCAGCAGGCTCAGGCCGTCGTGTCCGCTCGGCAGCTTATCGTCGAGGCCGCCGTCGGCATGGTCGAGGACGCCATCAACGGACTGGCGGCCAGCGGCGTGGTCGAACTCGACGCCGACAAGCGTGCCGCCATGGCGAACAACCTGATGGTGTCGCTCACCAGCGACAGCGGCGTCTCACCGGTCGTCAACACCGGCACGCTGCACACGGGGTGAGGCCATGCACCACGGTAGCTACGAGAGGGTGGGTGTCATGAAGCGAACAGCCGACCTGAGCCGCGCGTTGGTCGTTACCATCTCGGCTCTAGCCCTGAGCGCGTCGGCGCTCGCCCAGTCCGACGTCACGCCGGGACGGCTTCACGTGTACGACCTGTTCCAGGGGCCAGCGAACCTCGGTGAGACGGGCATGGCGTTCACGCCGGTCGAGCAGGCGTCCGACGTGGGCGCCGACGTCGGGCTCGCCGGTACCTCCGACTCGTACGTGACGATCCCCGGCCTCCTCGATCTGACGGCCGAGCTGACGGTCGGCGTGGACGGTTCAGCGGTGACGTACCACCTGGCGGGGACGGTCCAAGGCGTAGCCATCGACATGCAGGTCGAGTTCGGCGACGAGGGCGCCGCCATGACCCTGCAGCAGGCGGGCCAGACGCAGGAGATCGCGCTGCCTGCGGCCGGGCCGCTGTACGTGATCGACAACAACCTCATCGACGGGATGCAGGTCCTCGCTCGCGCCGCCATGCTCGCAGCGGGCGAGGAGGTCGAGGTCGCCATCGTCGTGCCTCAGGCTGCCATGCTCGGCAGCGCGACGGCTACCGCGAACGAGGCGGCGGAAGACTTCGAGCACCTCGGGGAGACCATCGAGGTCACCCGCGTCGAGGTGACCATGACGGTCGCAGGACAGGTCATCGGCTCGACCATCTACCTCGACGACGACCGCGACATCGTGGTGCTGGAGCAGCCGCTCGGCGCCGTCAGGTTCGTGCGCAGAGCCAGCGCCGGCGGTGACGACAGTGCGGCGGCAGGTGGCGGGGCGAGCGAGTTCCTGGCCGCCGCCCGCCAGTGCGTCACCGTCACCGAGGTGAGCGTCGCGTCGACGGGCGAGACCCTCGCGGGTCTCCTCACCCTGCCCGTCGGCGACGTGGGCGAGGCAACGCACCCGACGCTGCTGGTGATCCCGGGCAGCGGCGCCGTCGACCTGGCCGGCAACTCACTACCCGTCATCCGCAACTCCGGGCTGGAGCAGCTCGCGTACGCCCTCGGTTGTCGCGGGTACGGTGTGTTGCGCATCGCCAAGCTCGGCATCCCGCCTTCGACAGGCGACGGCAACGCCGTCACCCTCGACACCTACGCACGCAACACGGCGGACTGGCTCGCCATGCTGGCCGAACAGCCAGGCGTCGACCCCGAGCGCATCGGCATCATCGGTCACTCCGAAGGTGGACTCGTCGCGCTCCACTCGATCGCCACGGGGCTCGTCGAGCCTGCTGCGCTGGTGCTCGTCGCCACCCCGGGGAGGCCGATCGACGTGCTCCTCGCGGAGCAGCTCCTCGCCCGTGCGGCGGAAGGCGGAGCGACGGAGGAGGAACTCGCCGCCGTCCAGACCCAGACCGCCGAAGCCATCGAAGCGATCAGGTCATCGACAGGCACGCGGCTCGAGCTGACTGGGGCGTTGGCTGACAACCAGGTCGCTCAGGCGTTCGGGCACGCTGCAGGCCTGCTGCGCAGTCAGATGGAGCAGGATCCAACCGCGTTGATCGCAGGCCTCGACCTCCCCATCCTCATCGTCCAGGGCGAGAAGGACCTGCAGGTCCTGCCGCTCGACGGGCAGCTGCTCGCGGCTGCGGCCCCGAGCGCCACGCTGGTCACACCACCGGACCTGACGCACTCCTTCGTCGACGTGATCGGCCCAGCTCTTGAAGGTCTCGTGCCCGCCCCCGATGCGGTCATCTCCGACGCCCTCGTAGGCGCCATCGGTGACTTCCTCGGCGCCGTGCTCGACGACGCACAGCCATGACCCGGCGTGGCTGAGCGGAAGCGCTTCCTCCTGCGGATCGACCCGCGGCTCTACGCGGCGCTCGAGAAGTGGGCTGCCGACGACCTGCGCAGCGTCAACGCACAGATCGAGTTCGTGCTGGGCGAAGCGTTGCGGCGGGCGGGCAGGAGCAAGGTCCCAGCGGCCGCGCAGAGCGACGCCGGAGGAGCTGCGCACGGGGACGATGACGCGGTCGAGGACGGATCCTAGCGGCGCCCGTCGTTGCGCAGGTACGTCTCCACGTCACGGTTGTGAGCAGGCAGGTTGGTGTTCGGCCTGAACACGGGCACGCCGCCGTCGGTGCCGTGCAGGAAGTACAGGTACAGGGTGCCGTCCTCGGTGTAGCGCTGGGGTGACAGGACGGCCAACAGCGCCTCGCGACCCGGGTTGCCGATGGGAGTGAAGGGCAGGCCTGGCCGGGTGTACGTGTTCCACTCCGTGTCGACCTGCAAGTCCCCCGCCACGGCGCTCAGCTCGGGTAGCTGCTTGCCGAGCCCGTACGCGACGGTCGGGTCGGACTGAAGCAGCATGCCCAACTCGAGGCGGTTCGCGAACACGCCCGCGATGATCGGCATCTCCTCGTCCGACGCAGCCTCGGCTTGCACCATGCTGGCGAGCGTCACCCAGTCGTACACGCTCAAGCCGAGCTCCTCGAGCGCCGCAGCCGGGTCGATGTCCGCGAGCTCCTGCCTGAACCGTTGGACCATGAGCCCCAGCGCCTCGTCGGCCGAGGCGTGCAGCGGCACCTCGTACACGGCGGGGAACAAGAACCCCTCCAACGGCCTGCCGGGCGGCAGGAACGGGATCGTCATGACTCCCTCCGGCCCGGTCACGACGCTGTTCAGCTCGTCGGTGGTCGACACCTCGTTCGCGACGAGCCGCTCGACGACGTTCGCGGCCCTCCACCCCTCCGGCACAGCGATGTTCACGACCCGCGGACGCCCACCCTCCACCAACCGGGCCGCGATCTCGGCCGAACTCATGGTGGGGGACAGGTCGTAGAGCCCCTCGCCCACAGAGTGATCGAGGTCCCTCAGCCGCAGGTAGGCGGCGAACACGCGCGGGGAGCGCACCAGCCCCGCGTCGGCCAGCTCCGTGGCGACGCGGTTGCCGCCCCAACCGGGCAGCACTTCGAACTCCACCACCCGAGGCGTGGCGCTCGGTGGCGACAGCAGGAACGAGACCACGACCCCGGCAGCGACCAGCAGCACCACCACGCTGAGCAGGAACGTCACCACGCGCCACCCGCCGCGCCTGCGCCGGGGCGCAGCCCGAGCGGCGCTGTCCTTGACGGTCGGACTGCTCGAGCCGGAGTGAGTCACGCGACCGGCGCGGCCGATAGGGGGTGACTCGGAAGAGCCGGGGTCCGGCTCGGCGGAGAAGGGCAGCCCATCCTCCGTGCGGTTGCCAGGCGTCTGACCGTCGTCGCTCACCGGCTGCGCTCCTCCATCACCCTGGCAAGGTACGACTCCAGGATGAGTACCGCGGCAGCCTCGTCGAGCAGCCCCTTGGCCTGACGCTTGCCGCGAGGCAACGGACCGCCGCCGATCTGCCGCTGCGCCATCCTGGTCGTGAGTCGCTCGTCCTCCAACGCCACCGACGCCCCGAGCGGCTCGAGGACGGGTTCGAGCTCAGCCACGAACGCGCGCACCCTGGCTGTCTGGGCCGAGTCGCTGCCGTCGAGGCTGAGAGGCAACCCGACGATGACCAGCGACGCGCCCTCCTCCTTGACAGCCGCAGCGACGGCCAGCACGTCGGTCTTGGTGCCGCGGCGCTCGATCGCTCCGCGCCCGAACGCCAGGCTCGAGCCGACCTCGCCGCGCGCCACACCGATGCGGGCGTCGCCGACGTCCAACGCCACGACGGTCGCACCATGTGCCGGCGAGCCGGTCGAAGCCACGTGGGTCAGCCGACCAACGCTTCCGGGACCGCTGCGAGGGCCGCAGCCAACGTCGATGCGTCCTTGAGCCCTGCCTGAGCGATGTCCGGCTTGCCTCCGCCGCCACCCCCGACCGCAGCCGCGATGGTGCGGACGATCGTGCCGGCGTTCGCGCCCTTCGCGCGCGCGGCCTCGGTGGTCTTCGCGACGATGAGCGTGCCGCTGCCTACCACCACCACGTCAGCGCCCGTGCGGGTCAGTTGCGTGTCGGCCGCGTTGCGCAGCGAGCCCGCGTCGAGGCCCTCGAGCGCCATCGTCGCGTACGTGTAGCCGCCCGCCTCCTTGAGCTCCACGGCTGGCGCGGCGGCGGTCTGCGCGGCAGCGAGCCTGTCCCGCAGCCGCGCAGCCTCACGCTGCGCGTCCTTCAGGTCGGCAGCGAGGCGAGAGACACGCTCCTCGAGCTGCTGCGGGTTGCCTCCGACGACCGCGACCAGGTCGCGTTGCTGGCGCCTCAGCTCGTTGACGTGAACCAGTGCAGCAGCGCCCGTGCGCGCCTCGATGCGGCGCACACCGGCCGACACCGCCTCTTCCGCTGTGACGATGAACAACCCGATCGTGCCCGTGCTGGTGACGTGCGTGCCGCCGCACAACTCGATCGACACCGCTGTGCCGCCCGTGGCGTCGGCGGCCGCGTCACGGCCAACACTGACCATGCGCACGTTCTTGCCGTACTTCTCGCCGAACAGCATCATGGCGCCAGCAGCGCGCGCTTCCTCGATGCCGACGACCCGCCAGTCGACGCCGAGGTCGGCCTGGATCCAGCGGTTGACGAGCCCCTCGATCTTCGCGAGCTCGGCCTGGGTCGGCGCGCCACCGTGAGTGAAGTCGAACCGCAGGCGGTCGGGAGCCACCAGCGAGCCGGCCTGGGACACATGCGTGCCCAGCACGGTGCGCAGCGCGGCGTGCAGCAGGTGCGTCGCCGTGTGGTGCTTCTTCGTCTCGAGTCGCTCCGGGTCGACGGACGCCGTCACGACAGCGTCACGGGACAGCGTGCCCCTGACGACCGTGACCGCGTGCACCACCAAGCCCTGGCTCGAGCGGGTCGTGCCGGTGACGGTCGCCTGCCCCCCCGCCTGGTCACCTGGCCACGTCAGCTTGCCGGTGTCCCCGACCTGGCCGCCGCCCTCCGGGTAGAAGGGCGTGCGATCGAGCACGACGGTGCCGCTCTCACCCTCGCCCAGCCGTTCGACTTCCGCGGTGCCTGAGGTGACGGCGAGCACCCGCGCCTCGGACTCGGCCGTCTCGTACCCGAGGAAGGTCGTCTCTCCGCTACGCGCCGCGACGGCCCCGTAGAGGTCGACGCTGCGGCTGAACAGCTCGCGACCGCCCTGGTCGCCGCGCGACGCGTCGCGCGCCTGCTCACGGGCGGCCTCGTACCCGTCCCTGTCGACCGTGACGCCGCGCTCAGCCGCCAGCTCCTGGGTCAGGTCGAGCGGGAAACCGTACGTCTGCCACAGGTCGAACGCCGTCGCGCCAGGCAGGACAGAGCCCTTCAGGTCGTCGAGGACGTTGCCGACGCGTTCGATGCCGGACTCGAGGGTGCGGAGGAAGTGCTCCTCCTCGTTGCGGATGACGCCGGCTACGCGGTCGCGGCCGTCGACGAGCTCGGGGTAGGCCGCCCCCATCGACTCGATGACGGTGTCGACGAGCGTGTGCAGCACGCTGTCGCGCAGGCCGAGCAGCCAGGCGTGACGCGCCGCGCGGCGCGCCAGCATCTTCACGACGTAGCCGGCACCGTCGTTGGCCGGCAGCACCCCGTCGGTCACCGCGAACACGACGGCCCTGACGTGGTCGGCGATGACGCGGTGCGACACGCTAGTACGGCCCTGGTACGGGGCGCCTGACAGTTGCGCGACGCGGCGGATGGTGGGTTGGAACAGCTCGGTGCCGTAGGCGTCTTCCGCACCGGTGACCAGCGTCACGAGACGCTCGAAGCCGAGACCGGTGTCGATGTTCTGCTGCGGCAGCGGCACCAGCTCACCGCCGTCGCGGCGGTCGAACTGCGTGAACACCAGGTTCCAGAACTCGATGAACCGGTCGCCGCCGCCGGTGTTGGGTCCGTCCTCGTCGGGCGTGCCGTAGGCGGGGCCGCGGTCGAAGAAGACCTCGGAGCAGGGACCGCAAGGTCCGTTGGGGCCGAGGCTGACCGCGTTGGCCGGCCAGAAGTTCTCGTCCTCACCGAAGCGCGACACGCGCGAGGCCGGCACGCCGACCTCGTTGACCCACACGTCGGCCGCCTGGTCGTCGTCGTTGTAGACCGTGACGTACAGCTTGTCGGGGTCGAGACCCAGCCACTCCTTCGACGTCGCGAACTCCCACGCCCAGGCCGCAGCCTCGCTCTTGAAGTAGTCGCCGAACGAGAAGTTGCCGAGCATCTCGAAGAACGAGTGGTGCCGCAAGGTGCGTCCGACGTTCTCGATGTCGTTGATGCGCAGGCACTTCTGGGCCGTCGTGACGCGCGGCCATGTGCCGTCGTAGCCCGCGAACTTGGGGGTGGCGCCGAGGAAGTACGGCTTGAACTGCACCATGCCCGCGCTGGTATACATCAGCGACGGGTCCTCGCTCTTCAGCGACGCCGATGGGTAGATGAGGTGGCCGCGTTGCGCGAAGAAGTCGAGGTAGCGCCTGCGCAGTTCGTTGATCGATCCGATGCCGTGTGTCACGAGGGTTCCTCCGGGTACCACTGCAGGAGTATACCGACCACGCCGCAGTTCCCGCTGCGGGCGCAGGTTTCGCTGCGGGCGCGCCCGTCGTGGCAGGGCATGCAGCGGGGTATGTTGCCGGCGATGACGAGCCGCCACGGACTGTTCGCCCCCGAGACGCGGTCCGTGCTCGTCGTTGCCTGCGCCGCGTTCCTGTTGTGCGGCGGCATGGCGTCGCTGTACGGCCCGCTCTTCCCTGAGCTTCGCCAGCGCTTCGGCGTCGGCCTCGACGAGGTCGGCGTGGTCGTCAGCGCCCACTTCCTCGGCGCGTTCACGATGATCGTCGCCTCCAGCGCTGCCTTGCGGCGCTGGGGCTACCGGACCGTCATCCTCGGCGGCCTCGTGCTGCTCCTGGTCGGGCTTGGCACGCTCGTGCTCGCACCCAGTTGGTGGCTGGTCGTGACCGGCGCGGGCGTGGGAGGCCTCGGCTTCGGCCTGCTCAACGTAAGCGTCAACCTCGTCGTCGCGCGCGCCTACGGGGAGCACGCAGCACCCGCCCTGAACCTCATCAACGCCATCTTCGGCGGTGGCGCCATGCTGTCGCCCCTGCTCGTCGCCGCGTTCGCGCCCGCGTTCACGCCGCCGCTCGTACTGCTCATGGTCCTCGCCGTCGTCGTGCTGCTGCTCGCGACCCGCCTCCACGCCCCCGACCCCGCGCCGCCGATCAGAGGCGGTGAGGGCGTCGCATGGTCACTGGTCGCCGGCTTCGTGGTGCTCTACTTCATGTACGTCACCACCGAGGTCGGCGTCGCGTCGTGGGTGACCGAGTACCTCGCCCCGAGCGTGGGGCTGGCGTGGGCGGCCGCCGCGACCTCGATCTACTGGGGTGCCATCACGGTCGGGCGCGTAGCCGCGGTCGCCCTCTCCAGCCGCGTCAACCAGCCGACGCTCCTCGTCGGATCGCTGACGCTGGCGCTGATCGCCCTGCTGGCCGCGCACTGGCTGCCTGTCGCTCCCGTCGCGTTCGCGGTGGTCGGGCTCGGCCTCGCGCCGGTGTTCGCTACGGCCCTTGCGTGGCTCACGCGCGTCATGCCGCGCCGCGCCGAACAGGTGACGCCCGTCGCGCTGGCTGCAGCCAACCTCGGTCCCGTCGCGACGGCACCGCTCATCGGGTCCGCGATCGCCACGTGGGGCACGTCCCTGGTGCCGACGGTCCTCGCCGCGCCCGTGCTGCTCGCGCTCCTCAGCGTGCTGTGGCTACGTGCGAGGGCTGACGCGTGAGGGTGGGAGCCGACGCATGAGGCGGGACGAAGCGACCCTGCCGACGCGTGAGGTGGGCGGCTGCTACGCCAGACCGGTCCTGCGAGTACCCGTGCCGTGCGGCCCCGTCTTGAGCCGGGCACTGCGTCCGCCCGTCGCGTAGCCTGCCGCGACGATCACCGGAGGCACGAGGCTCGACCAAGCCGCCGCCCACAGCATCCACCGACCCGCCAGCGAGGTTGGCCACACGCCGGTCAACGGCACGAGACACACGACGAGGACGAGCACGCTCCACGCGAAGGCGCGGACGGGGGCGAACACGCGCGGTGCCAGCAGGCCGCGCACGGCCGCCAGCAACCCCAACGTCACGGCGCCGAGCAAGAAGGCGTGGAGGAACAGCACACGCAACCCCAGTGACAGGTAGAGGCTCTCGCCCGCAGGCAGCGCGATGACCAGCTCGACCAGCGCCTTGAGGGCGATGAGCCACGTCGCGGCGACAGCGACCTGGTAGCCGGGCAGGTCGGTGATGGGCTCTGCCGCCGGCGCGACCTCGCTGGTGTCGGGCTCCGCACGGGCGGGCGACGCTGCAGCCCGCCTGAGCGCCGCATGCTGTCTGGTCACCAGTGACAGCGCGAGGTACGCCCAGCTGACGGCTGCGATGACGGCGGCGGCGGTCTCGAGTCCCGCCACACCAGGCACGGAGTACGCGTCGGCGGCGAGTCGTGCGAGCGACCGGGCGGCGAGACCCAGGGTCAACAGCCAGGTCGCGACTCCGAAGTACGGAGTGGTGCGGGCAGCCACGCCGAAGTGGGTGAGGACCAGCGCGGCGAGGACGCCGACCCCGAACCAGCCGTCGGCGAACAGCGTGAGGAACAGGTCGACGAACGCCGCGTTCGTGACAGGGGTCGCTGTGCCGCCGATCCCTGAGGCGGCCAGCAGCACCGCGCCGGCCGACGACACGAGTAGCAGCACGACGGCGCCGTCGAGGAGACGCAGGGCAGGGTGCCTTGTCAACCGCCAGGTGCCGACGAGGTAGAGAGCGGCGAACAGGTACCAGACCAGCCCGTTGAGGCCAGAGGCCATCATCGACAGGGGCAGGTCGCGGCCCCCGAGAGGCATGAGCCGGTACCCGCTCACCAAGAAGGGCACGTAAGCGACGAGCCCAGCGACAGCAGCGATCACGGCCACGAGCCCACCGCCAGGCAGCCGCCCGCCTGCGCGACGCGTGGCCTCGGCGGCGAAGAGCATGAGGGCGGGCGTCGCCCACGAGAAGAACATCAGGTGCGAGTGGGCGTGTCGCACGTCGTCGAACCTGAGGTTCAGCGGGAGCCCGTACAAGAAGGCAAAGCGCAGTACGGCGCCGGTGAGCATCGCCAACAGGAGCGACAACAGCGCCAAGCGCCACGCCGGGTACTGGAAGCGCAGCATCGCCCTTCGAGCTTAGCGCCGAGCGCGTCCGGGCCGTGCGCAGAACGCGACTCCTGCACGACCGGCGCCGCGGGGGTCGCGTGCAGGAGACGTGGTTCTCGCGCCTCGGAAGGCGCGATCTACACCAGGTTGCGGCGCAGGCGCGAACTGATGGCGTCGACGACCACCACGAACGCGATGATGACGAGCAGCAGCATCGAGATCTCGTCCCAGCGCCTGAACTGCAGGCGTTGGATGAGCGGACCGCCGATGCCGCCGGCGCCGACGAGACCGAGGACGGCTGCCGAGCGCAGGTTGATCTCGAAGCGGTAGAGCAGGTTCGACATGAACTCGGGCAGCACCTGCGGCACCACCGAGTGGATGAAGACGTGGAGCTGGTTGCCGCCGGAGGCGCGGATGGCCTCCATTGGTCCCTGGTCGATGCCTTCGATGACGTCGGAGAAGATCTTGCCGAGGAAGCCGATGGAGTGGATGCCCATCGCCATGATGCCCGCGGTCGGGCCCGGGCCGGCGGCCGCGACGAAGATGATGGCGAGCAGGATCTCGGGGAACGTGCGTATCGCGACGAGGATGGCCTTGCCTGGCAGTGCCCAGCGCGTGCCTCCGAGCAGGTTGCCCGACGCGAGGAACGCCAGTGAGAACGCCAGCACGCCACCGAGGATGGTGCCGAGTATCGCCATGAAGAACGTCTCGGTCATGGCGTTGAACGCGAGCGGGAACAGTTCCCAGTCGGGTCTCGAGAAGCCGCGCCACAGAGGCGGGAACGAGCGTTGCAGACCGGTGACGACACGCGTCCACGGCGGCATGTCCATGGTGATCAGCACGATCACGAGCAGGACGACGGAGCCGATGGCTCCCGCGACCATCAGCGCCTGGTTGCGGCGCATGGCTGCGGGGGGTCGCGGAAGAGGTGGCAACGCGGACGGCTGGGTCTTGGCGGTCATATGAGCTTCGACCTCGCCCATACCGAGATGCCGTCGATGATCAGCACCACGGCGAAGATGACGACGATGATGAGGCCGACCGCGGTGTAGTCGAAGAAGTTGAGGCGCACCTGGAGCAGGAAGCCGATGCCGCCCGCGCCGACGAGGCCGATGATGACGGACGCGCGCACGTTGATCTCGAACGAGTAGAGGATGTACGAGATCATGGTGGCAGCCACCTGCGGAACGACGGCGAACACGATGGTCGCCACCTTGCCCGCCCCGCTGGCGCGCAGCGCCTCGAGCGGCCCTGGGTCGATGGCTTCGACCGTCTCGGAGCCGAGTTTCGCGAGCACGCCGATGGTGAACATGGTCAACGCGACGGCGCCAGGCAACGGACCGACCACCAGGATGGGCACCAGCAGCGCGGCCCACAGCAGGTCGGGGATACTGCGCAGCACGGTCAGCAGGATGCGGGCGATCCACATGCTGATCGGGTCGTTCGCGGTGTTGCGTGACGACAGGAAGATGAGCGGCATGGCGATGAGCGTGCCGAAGAACGTGCCGACGTACGCGATCTGCAGCGTCTCGATGAGGGGCTTCCACACCGACGGCAGGTAGGACCAGTCGGGCGCGAGACGACCGAGGAACTTGAAGAAGTCGCTGGTGCCTTCGAAGAGCGATGCGATGTTGAAGTTCGTCTGCCGGTACGCGATGACGACGATGGCAGCCGCGATGGCGAAGGTGAGCAGCGACCTGAGCCGACCGGCGAGCGGCGGCCTTGGGAGCGTGCCGGGAACCGGTCCGGCGTCAGCCGCCACGGATGTCCTTCTCCTTGTCGATCGGACGCCCGTAGATCTCCTCGAACACGGCGTCGGTCGACTCCTCCGGCGTGCCGTCGAAGACGACGAGGCCGTCGCGCATGCCGATGATGCGGTCGGCGTAGTCGCGAGCCATGTCGATGAAGTGCAGGTTGACGATGGTGGTGATGCCGTCCTCGCGCGCGATGCGCTTGAGGTCGGTCATGACGGCGTGCGAGGTGGGTGGGTCGAGGCTCGCGACCGGCTCGTCAGCCAGCATCACCGACGGCTTCTGCGCCAGAGCCCGTGCGATGCCGACGCGTTGCTGTTGCCCGCCCGACAGCGCGTCGGCGCGGACGAAGGCCTTCTCGGGTATGCCGACGCGGTTGAGGCAGTCGTGGGCCAGCGCCAGGTCACTGTGCGGGAACGCGCCCAGCACCCCGCGCCACGCAGGCACGTCGCCGAGCCTGCCCGACAGCACGTTGCGCAGCACGCTGGTGCGCTTGACGAGGTTGAAGGTCTGGAAGATCATCCCGATGTCTGAACGGATGGTGCGCAGGTTGCCGCCGCGGGCGCGCGTGACGTCCTTGCCGTCGACCGTCACCGTGCCTGCCGACGGCACCACCAGGTTGTTGACCGTCCTGATGAGCGTCGACTTGCCCGCCCCTGACAGGCCCACCACCACGACGAACTGACCGCGAGGGATGGTCAGGCTCACGCCCTTGAGGGCACGGAGGCCGGTCTTGTACGTCACCTCGACGGAATCGAACTCGATATGCGCCATTCACGGCCTTCCGCACGTGCGCCGATGCTTCGGCGACTGCTGTGATTCGTTCGCTGACGAGCGTCCACTGTGAAACGACCGGCGCGTGTGTGGCACGCGCCGGCGTCGGTTGCTGTTGCGGTTAGGGCTGTCCTGCGCTCAGCGCTGGAAGGCCCTGGAGACCTCGCGGACGATGTCGTACGCCGAGGCGTCGATCCGCGCGAACTCGGTCACGTTGAACAGGGCCTGGGTGTGGACCCTGCCCTCTTCGGTGCTGGCGATGTCGATGAGCGCGTCGGCGATCTGCTGGGCGAGTTCTTCGTCGAGGTCGGCCCTGACGACGGCACCGTCGTTGGGGATGTCGGCGGAGTAACCGAGGATGCAGACCTGCTCCTTGACGTCGGGGTAGTCGGCTTCGATGGTCTCGCGGCCGTCGGAGCCGGGCGAGCCGCCGAACGTCACGGCGACGTCGACGTCACCGAGGTAGACGGCGAGCATCGAGGCGTCGTGCGAGCCAGCGAAGATGCCGGTCATCTCGGTGTCGGGGTTGATGCCGTGCTGGTTCAAGAGCGTGACGAAGGGGAACTGATAGCCCGAGGCGGAGCCGGGGTCGACCCACGCGATGGTCTTGCCGCGGAGTTGCTCGAACTCGGTGATGCCGCTGTCGCAGCGAACGTTGAACTGCGAACGGTAGGTGGTGCTGCCTTGGCGAACCGAGGCGACGATGACCCTGGCGCCGTAGGCGTCGACTGCCTGGACCAGCGCGGCGGGACCGAAGAGCCCCACGTCGACGCGGCCGGTGCCGACGGCTTCGACGAGGCCGACGAAGTTGGTGCTGACGAAGGTCTCGACGGGGATGAGCAGGCGCTCGCTGAGCATGTCGGCGATCGGGTCGAGGCTGTCGACGATCGCGTCGGCCTCACGGCTCGGGACCATGCCGAGGACCAGGCGGTCGGGGATATCCCCGTCCTGGGCGAAGCCGACGAACAGGGTGCCGGCCAGTACCAGAGCTACGAGGGTCGTGATGAGTCGCTTCACGTATGTGCCTCCCATGGGATGGAGCAGTGAAAGTGACGGCGTCGCCGCGTGGCGAACGGCCGACCCTCCTGCCGAGGTCTAGAGCTTAGCACGCACTCTTTCGCCGGTTTCGTACGGATCGCGCAGGCCGGTGCCAAGCTCGACGACAGCGTGCGCCAACGCGGCCGTCGAGTCCACGAAGGCCGCGGTTCGCAGCCCTCGCGTGCGCAACTCGGCCGCGAGAGACCGCTCGTCGAGCACCAGCGGAGCCTCGGTGCAGCCCGCGATGATCACGGCTGCGCCACGCTCGACGAGTCGCGCAGCCAGGTGCGCCATCGAACTCCGCACGTCGGCGTCACCAGCGGCTCCGCCCTTGATGCGGCCGAGGAGCGTCATGAACTGCTCGACCTCGGCGGGAGTCGGTTCGACGATGCCGATGCCTGCGCGGCGCAGGGCGGCCCGATAGGTGCCCGCCGCGTGCGTGCCCGAGGTGGCGAGGATGCCGACGGCCGCTTCCCCGTTCGGCTCCTGCTCGACGCCGTCCGAGCTCTTCCCACCGCTGCGAGCCAGGAGGTCGCCTGCCACGCGGACTGCCTCCTCGACGATGCTCACGAACGGCAGGTCGACGGCGGCCCTGATGTCGGGCTCGAAGGCGTGGGCGCTGTTGCACGGCATGACGAGTAGGTCGGCGCCCGCGGCAGCGAGCCGACGCGCCTTCGCGACCAGTGCCGGAGCGCTCGACGGTCCCGTTCCTGCGATGGCCATGCTGCGGTCGGGCACCTCGGGGTCGCCGTCGATGAGGAGGCGCACGTGCTCCTGGTCACGGGTCGCGGCGGTGGCGGCGACGACCTTGGCGTAGAAGTCGACGGTGGCCGCTGGGCCGAGGGCGCCTATCACGCCGATCAACGGGCGGGCCGAGTACCCGCCGGGCGCGTCGGCCGGGCGCGCGGTCCCCTCGGCTCGCTCGTCCTGCTTCGCGCTCATGCGCCGAGGAGCACCGACTGGTAGGCGTACAGCGCCGCTGCGCCGCCCGTGTGGAGGAACACGACGTCGGCGTCGTCGTCGAAGACGCCGCGCCTGACCTGATCGATGAGGCCGGCTGCAGCCTTCCCGGTGTAGACCGGGTCGAGGAGGACACCCTCGAGTCGAGCGAAGAGCCGCACGGCCTCGATCATCCCCTCGGTCGGCAGAGAGTAGCCCTCGCCGACGTAGTCGTCGAGAACCTTCACGTCGGCCGGCTCGATGGTGTGGCTCGAGCCAGCGAACGCCGCCGTCCTCCGCGCGAGGTCGAGGATCTTGGCCTCCTGCGCGGCCTTGTCGGCCCTGACGCTCACGCCGATCACGTCGACGCCTGCGTTCGAACCCGTCATGCCCGCCACGATGCCCCCATGCGTGCCGCCACTTCCGCTGCCGAGCACCAGGTGATCGATGACGAGGTCGAGGTCGAACGCCTGCTGCAGCAGTTCATGTGCGCACGCAACGTACCCGAGGGCGCCGAGCGGGTTGGACCCGCCGCCCGGGATCACGTAGGGCACGCGCCCGGCCGCGCGGACCTCGGCAGCTTCCGCCTCCATGGCTGCTGCCAGGTCGGTGCCCGCCGGGACGACCGTGAGCT
>Ga0123333_10003373_pt1 | contig 15605 bp, 13 predicted proteins | sample BioC12SIPDNA_3_FD_89957 | JGI IMG/M metagenome (GOLD analysis project Ga0123333, IMG submission 89957) | Anaerobic biogas reactor microbial communites from Washington, USA - Biogas_R2_B C12 SIP DNA | ecosystem: Engineered > Bioreactor > Anaerobic > Unclassified | place: Washington, USA... | reverse complement strand
GGGGGTGTTGGTGACGGCATTGGTCTGTATCAGCGTAGGCAGCGTCACATTGCCTCTTGGAACCACGTGGAAAACGCTGCTGGAGGCCATCCTGGGGCGGGTACCGCAGGAAGGCGTTGCGGCCCCTATCCTGCTGTCCGTACGCACCCCCCGGGTGGTCGCGGCGGGGCTGACAGGAGCAGCCCTTTCCCTGTGCGGCGCTGCCATGCAGGGCCTCTTGCGAAATCCTCTGGCCGATGGTTCCACCCTGGGCGTGTCCTCGGGCGCCTCGCTGGGGGCGGTGCTGGCCATGGCCCTGGGACTGCAGATACCGGGGCTGCCAAATGCCGGGCCTATGGTGATGGCCATTCTCTTCGCCTTTTTATCCTTGTTGCTGATACTTTTTTTGGCCTACGCTTTTGACCGCAGTTTTTCCACCCACACCATCATCCTGGTGGGCGTCATTTTCTCCATGTTCGCCGGCAGCCTCATCTCCCTTGTCATCGCCTTTTCCGGCGAAATGCTGCGTACCATCACCTTCTGGAGCATGGGTTCCCTGGCCGGGGCCAGCTACACCCAGGGGCTGTTGCTGCTCATCGCGCTGGCAGTTTTTGGCGGGTTGCTCCTGGTGCGCGGGGGTGAACTGAACGCCTTTGCCATCGGGGAGGAGAACGCGCACCACATCGGCATCAATGTGCGCCGGGTAAAGCTTGAGGCACTGGTGTGCGTGTCCGCCATGATTGGGGTTGGCGTATCCATCGGCGGCACCATCGGCTTTGTGGGGCTGATAGTCCCCCATATCGTCAGGCTCATCACCGGGCCCAATCACCGCAAGCTTCTGCCGGCAGCAACCTTGGCGGGGGCCGTTTTCCTGATGCTCTCCGACCTGCTGGCACGCACGGCGCTAAGCCCCGTGGAATTGCCCATCGGTGTGGTCACATCGCTTATTGGCGCTTCCACCTTTGTGGCCGTCATCTTCCGCCGCAGGAAGCGAAGGGCTGCATGATGCTTACCGCCAGCCATATCACGCTCAAATACGGGGAAAGAAAGGCAGTTTCCGATGTAAGTTTTTCCCTTCAGGAGGGGCAGTGGCTGATGGTCATCGGCCCGAATGGCGCTGGAAAATCCTCCCTCATTGCAGCGCTCTCAAACACCCGGCCATTTCAGGGCAAGGTGACAGTAAGAGGGCAGGACATCCGCATCCTGCCCCCAAGGCCAAGGGCACAAGCGGTGGGCGTTCTGGCCCAGCACCAGGCACTGCATTACGCCTTCACAGTGGAAGAGGTTGTGCGCCTGGGCCGATATGCCCACCGCAATGGATGGCTTGCGGCCCATGACCCCCAGGGGGAGGCGATGGTGGGCCAGGCCCTCCAGTGGACGGGTATGGCCGAATTGCGGGAACGCAGCGTGCTCACCCTCTCGGGAGGTGAACGCCAGCGGGTCTTTTTGGCTCAGGTGCTGGCGCAGGACCCAGCCATCCTGATGCTGGACGAACCGGCGGAGGCCCTCGACCTGAAGTATCAGAAGACGCTTTTTGAATTGACCGATGTATGGGCCGCACAGCCAGGAAAGGCGGTGATTTCCGTAGTGCATGACCTGTCTGTCGCCCGGCGATTTGGCAGCCACGCACTTCTGATGCGGGATGGGAAATGCCTGGCTCAAGGCACCAAAGCAGAAGTCCTGCAGCCAAAACACCTGAACAAGGCTTATGGCATGGATGTGGGCGCCTGGATGCGTACCCTGGCCCTGCCCTGGGCGGGGTACGAAAATGGACAAAACGGCAATAATCAGGTATAATTTGCCAAAACCAAGAGGGATGGGATGCCATGAAGTGCCAGTTTTGCAACTCAGAGGACAGCCGGGTAGTGGATTCAAGGCCAACGGACGACGGCACCAGCATTCGCCGGCGGCGGGAATGCATCGCCTGTGGCAAGCGCTTCACCACCTATGAAAAGGTGGAGACCATTCACCTTCTGGTTATCAAAAAAGATCAGACCCGGGAACTGTTTGACCGGGACAAGATCCGCGCCGGCATCATCCATGCCTGCCACAAGCGCCCTGTGGCCGCCCAGGACATCAATCGGATCGTGACCCAGGTGGAGCAATTTGCCTATAACAGTATGCAGCAGGAAATTACCACCAATCAGATCGGTGAAATGGTGATGGAGGCACTTCGCGAGCTGGACGAGGTGGCTTACATCCGCTTCGCTTCCGTCTATCGCCAATTCACCGATATCCCGACCTTTATGCATGAAATGAGCCGGCTGATGAAAGAAAACCGCGGGAAAGCCGATCCGGCGGAGTAATTTCGCACCAACGAATAAGGGGCTTCCATCTGAAAGACGGGAGCCCCTTTTGCTTGCCGGATTGGTTTACTGCAGGTTGCTGGTGGCCACAAACCCACGGGCGGGCTGGCCATCCAGGGTGACCTCCACATAGGTCCAGTGGTTGCCGTCCCCCGTATAAGCCAGGGCTACAACAGGCGTCCCGGCCGGGAGCCGCGCCATACGGCCGTCTGTGGGGCTGAGAATCGGATCATCGGTGAGGTTGCCCTCCCGCGCCATGGTCATGGGAGCGTTGCCCAGTGAAAGCGGGCCGACGGACTCTCCCGCAGGCACAGCCGATTTGTCAACATAGCCGATCCGGTAGAGATTGGAACCATAGCCATAGCCAATGAGGGCCCAGTCTCCGACATAGCCGTAGATACGCGCCTGGCCGCCAGCATAGCGTGCCTGGCCGTCAGCTGCACGGTAGTATTCTGTGCCGGGTCCGGAGTAAACATCAAAGTCCCCAGTCAGCGTCGCGGTGGCATGGGCGGGCAAAGGTTGCGGGCCAATCGGCGCCTCTGTAGGTTGCGCTGTCGGCTCAGGCGTCGGTTCAGGTGTTGGTTCAGGCGTTGGCTCAGGCGTCGGTTCCGGTGTCGGTTCCGGCGTCGGTTCCGCTGTTGGCTCCGGTGTCGGTTCCGGCGTCGGTTCCGGCGTCGGCTCCGGTGTCGGCTCCGGTGTCGGTTCCGCTGTCGGCTCAGGCGTCGGCTCCGCAGTCGGCTCCGCTGTCGGCTCCGGTGTCGGTTCCGCTGTCGGTTCCGGTGTCGGTTCCGGTGTCGGTTCCGCTGTCGGTTCCGCTGTCGGTTCCGCTGTCGGTTCCGCTGTCGGCTCAGGCGTCGGCTCCGGTGTCGGGGTGGGGGTAACAACTGGCGCAGCATAGGTAAAAGTCACCGAGGCAGGAGCAACGCTCCCGTCAGCACCCACCATGACCTCCACATCGCGCGGCCCCTGGAGGGTATACCCCGATGGGACCAGCGCGTCATTCGCGCTGATGACATTGGTGCCCTGAGTGACACGCAGGCTTTCCTCATAAAGCGTGCCGCCTGCCGTATCCGCATAACGCACGGGCAAGTCTGCTGTGGCTGGCGCCCGGAATGTAAAGGTGATAGCAGGCGGCGTGGCCGTACCGCTGGCACTTACAGTTACCTGCTGGGAACCGGCTCCCTGAAGGGTATAGCCGGCAGGGACATAGCCCGTGTTGGCCACCACCGTGTGGGTGCCCTGGGCCATATTGATCTGGTCGCTGTAAAGCGTATGCCCCTGGGTGTCCAGATAGTTGACCGGAACCATCACAGTGACCGGCGCGCGCCGGTAGACAAAAGTGATGGCGCCGGGGTCGGCGATGCCTGCAGAGGACACGGTGACATTCACTGTGCGCACGCTGGACAGGGTATAGCCTTCAGGCACCAGCGCGTCATTGGCGGACACCTGGGTGGTGCCCTGGTTTAAGGTCAGGTTCTCCCGCCGCAGCAGGTTGTTGTCGGTGTCCAGGTAATTGATGGTGATGACCGCTGTCACCGGAGGCTGTTCCTTATAATAGGTGAAGGTGACGGAGGCGGGGTTGGCCCTGCCATCAGGGCCCACAGTGACCGCTGCCTGTGTCTGCCCGGTGAGGTTGTAGCCCGCGGGAACGCGGCTGGTGTTGGGGCGGATGGTGGTGCGGCCCTCGGCCAGTGGCAGCACATCGGTATACAGCCGCTCCCCGGATGTGCTCATATAATAGACCGGCACATTGACAATTACCGGTGGCCGCCGGGTGGGCGTGGGCGTCACGTCAACAGGTGCCAAAACCACGTTGGGATCATAATAGAGTTTGTTCAGCGTTTTTGCCCCGGCGATACCATCCACGGTAAGGCCGTTATAACTCTGGAACCGCTCCACCGCCCGGCGTGTCTGCTGGCCAAAGATGCCATCCACATTGCCGGCCAGGTAACCCAGCTCCTTTAGGCGCACCTGCAACACCCGCACATTATCCCCCCGGTCACCCACATACAGGGTGGTCATCCGGGGCGTCGGAGTGGGTGCTGTTGTCGGGGCAGGCGTCAAAAATGGCGTGGGGCTTGCGGTTACGATGGGAGTGGGGGTCGCAATCTGGGTGGGCAGCGGGGTCAAGGCTGGCGTCTGGGCCACCCCTGTGGTGAGCAATACGGTCATGTAGACCAGCAGGGTTCTCAACAAATCCATCGTGTTCACTCCTTTTGCCAAGACTTGCGTCGATTATCCAACGGATGAAGGCTTGGCTTTCATGCATTTCCTTTCAGGGAGATGAAGCGCTCGAACTCGGGCAGGATGCCGATACCGTCCGGATAGTGGGCCGCAAACTGCGGCACAGCATGGCTCGGGAAGGAATTGCCCTCAATGAACTCCGGGCCTTCCGGCGTGATGGCCACATCCCAGGCGACAAAGCGCATCCGGGGTACAATCCGCATTGCCTCCAGGCAAGCCTGCCTTGCCTCCTCAAAGAAAGGAACAGCAAAACCGGTGATGGGCATTTCCGTCAGGGGATGGCGGGCAAACTCGCGGCCTTGTTTGTCCGCGGCCACCGTGTTGATGATCCCGGTCTCCAGGTCTACCCGGGCGGCCATACCGCCGCAGTCCACATTGTCCATCACCCGGCCGTTACCGATGCGCATAAAGGCGTATACAATCCCGCTGGCCTTGTCTCCAAGCATTGTGGCAATTCGCACGGTGTTTACGCTGCCGGGATAAATGGCGGCCATGTCCGGATGCTGAACCAGCGCTTCCTCCAGGATGCAATCTCCCTTGCCATGGAGGCGCTTCAGAAGCGCTTCCACATCCTGGCAGTCCTCCGCCTCCAGCCGCTCCACTCCCACGCCGCTTGAACCGTCCAGGGGTTTTGCAAACAGGGCGTTTTTCCCTTCTATGAAGCCCTGAAGATCTTCCGCCCGGGTACCCGCATCCACCCGCAACCAGCCTCTTTTCACCCAGCGGGAAAAGGTGGCGTTGAACAGCGCCTTGTCATCAAAATAATGCCAGAAAGCCTTATCGTTCATCCGGCGGACAACCGCGTTGCTGATGCCCCGGGTGATGACGGTTTTGCGCTGGGCGGGCTTCAGCCGGTCCATCCGGGCAATCATATAATCCATATACCCGGCATTGTACCGGATGCCGCAGCACAGCAGGTCCATCAGCAAATATGGCGTCCACCGCCCCGTCTGTTTACGGATAGTCTTAAGGGTCACCCGAAAACGCTTCAGATCGATTTTTGCCAGACGGCGCACAAAAAATGCGATTCTGCTCATATCACACATTAAAGCGGAACAACGTCACATCGCCATCCTGCATCACATAATCCTTGCCGCAACTTTGCACCAGTCCCTTTTCGCGGCAGGCGGCCATGCTGCCCTGGGCCATGAGGGTAGGGTAAGGCACGATCTCAGCCCGGATAAAGCCCCGTTCAAAATCCGTGTGGATTTTCCCGGCGGCCTGGGGTGCCCTGGTGCCGCGGGTAATCGTCCAGGCACGGCACTCGTCCTCTCCTGCTGTCAGAAAGGAAATCAGCCCCAGGAGGCTGTAGCTTGCCTTGATCAGGCGGTCCAGGCCGCTTTCGCCAATGCCCAGTTCCTCAATGTACATCGCCTGCTCTTCTTTGGGCAGGCCCGCGATTTCCTCCTCGATCCGGGCGCTGATGATGACGCTTTGGGCATGCTCTTTTTCCGCCCGGGCAAGCGCTGTTTTAAGCAGAGGCAAATCCGGGGCAGGCTTGCCCAGTTCGTCCTCTGCCACATTGGCGGCGTATATCACAGGTTTGTCTGTTAGCAGGAACCAGCCTTTGGTGATCTCGTGTTCCTCCGGCGTCAACGGGCAGAGGCGCGCCGGCTGCCCCGACTCCAGGGTCGCCATCATTTTGTCCGCCGCGTCAGCCTCCTCCTGGTACTTTTTCTCCCCGTTCCTGAGCAGCTTCCTGGCTTTTTCACCCCGCTTCTGGACCGTTTCCATGTCGGCGAAGATCAATTCCAAGTTGAGCGTCTCCATATCTCTGCCCGGGTCAACAGAGCCCTCCACGTGGATGACATTGTCATCCTCAAAGCAGCGCACAACATGGATGATAGCATCCACCTCCCTGATATGGGAGAGGAAACGGTTGCCAAGCCCCTCGCCCCGGCTCGCGCCCCGCACCAGGCCCGCGATGTCCACAAATTCCACGGTCGCGTGGGTCACCTTTTTCGGCTTATACATCAGCGCCAGCCCGTCAACCCGCCCATCCGGTACTCCCACGACCCCGGTGTTGGGTTCAATGGTGCAAAAAGGGTAGTTGGCCGCCTGCGCTCCAGCTTGGGTAATGGCGTTAAACAGCGTGCTCTTGCCCACGTTGGGCAGTCCCACAATGCCAAGTTTCATTTCAAGTATCTCCTCTCAGTCAACGAGCCTATTATACTGTGCTATCAGGCCAGTGGCAATCAGCACGGATGCAAAAACCCCACCCCGCTTGTTACGGGATGGGGTTTTACAGTTCGCGGGCGTCAGGCCTGGATCTCACCGTGCAACCGGGGCAGGGCACGCTGCACATTTCCGCTTCTCAGGCATCGCGTGCACACATTCAGCCGCATGGGGCGGCCTTTCTTTACCACGCGGATGTTCTGCACATTGGGCGCCCAAGTGCGGTTGCTCTTGCGGTTGGAGTGGCTGATCTTATGGCCGCTCATCAATCCTTTTTCGCAAACTTCGCAAAATTTTCCCATCTCTTATCCCTCCCTGTGGGGTCAAATCCCCGCGGCCTGCCTGCCGCAGCAATTTGACAGCTTAAGTAATATAACACAGGCCCCGAATTTAGGCAAGGAAAAAAACGGAAATCATCTGCATTCTGTTTTGGCGGACAACTGCCCCGGGCACACCTTTTCTGTGTTAGAATGGAAACGAAACCATTCATCGAAAACAACGGGAGGGCAGGCTTTTGCTGGGAGCTATTATTGGCGACATCGTTGGATCTCGGTTTGAATTCCACAACCACCGGAGCAAGGATTTCGATTTTTTTGCTCCGGGCTGTTTTGTCACGGATGACAGCATCATGACCCTGGCCGTGGCTGAATCCCTCCTGTCCTGCCAAGGGGATTGGGACAAACTTGCCCGGGAGACCATCCGGCACATGCAGGCCCTCGGGCGCAAATACCCGAATTGCGGCTTTGGGGGCATGTTTTATCAATGGGTTTTCAGCCCTGATCCCAAGCCCTATAACAGTTTTGGCAATGGAGCTGCCATGCGGGTGTCTCCCTGCGGGTTTGTTGCCAGAACTGAGAAAGAGGCGAAGAGGCTCTCACGGGAAGTAACCGCGGTGACCCATAACCACCCCGAGGGACTAAAAGGCGCTGAGGCCACCACCATCGCGGTCTTCATGGCCCGGCAAGGCGCAACGATCAAGGAAATCCGCCAGCGCATGGTTCGGGATTACTATGAGCTGGACTTCACCCTGGACAGCATCAGGGCACACTACAGGTTCAATGAGTCTTGCCAAAGGACGGTGCCTCAGGCAATCGAGTCGTTCCTGGAATCAGTTTCCTTTGAGGACGCCATCAGGAATGCCATCAGCATCGGCGGCGATTCCGACACATTGGCCGCCATCACCGGCGCCATCTCCCAAGCTTACTACGGCATTCCGGATCCGCTTCGGGAAAAAGCGCTGAGTTTCCTTGATTCCAGGTTGCTTGATATTTTTTTTGCCTGCGAAAATACGGTGAATTGAGGAGATACCATGGGTAAAAACCGCTTGCACCTGTATACCGGCAATGGCAAGGGAAAAACAACCGCTGCCATGGGGCTGGCGCTCCGCATGCTGGGCCATGGCGAGAAAACGCTTATCACCCAGTTCATGAAGGATGGCACTTCCGGCGAAATCATGGCCCTGTCCACACTTCCCAATGTTAAAATATTTGAGGGAGCCCGTATGCAGGGTTTTATCTGGCGGATGGGGGAAACACAGCTTGAGAAAGCCCGCCTGGAGAACGCCGGGGCAATTATGCGCCTGATGGATGAGATCCGGGCATTTGAGCCCCGGCTCATCGTTTTGGATGAACTGGCCGTGGCAATAGCCGTACGCCTTGTCACAGAGGAGGCCGCCTGGCGCTTGATCGACACCGCCCTTGAGTACGGGGATACCGTGGTGACCGGGCGCTACGCTGGAGAAAAACTCGTCGCGCGCGCTGATTACATCAGCCGCATCGAGGCGGAAAAACATCCCTTTGAAGAAGGACAGCCAGCAAGGCGGGGCATTGAATTCTGATTATCTTTCCAAAAGTGTTACCGGCTGGCTCTGGGCTGTGAAGTTGAAGCCCGCAACCTGCGCGCTGACATGAAGCACGTATTCACCAGGCGCAGCGGACTCCCCTGAATGGGTCAGCCCACTCCAATACGCAACAGTGCCCTCCGGCACCAGATGAAGGGGCCGGGTGGGTTTACCCGCCAACAGGGTAGCGATGAAGTTCCCCGCCTCATCCCGGATAACAGCGGTGAGGGCTAAAGGGCCGTCATGGCGGATAAAAAAAGCAGCCTCTTCGCCCCTTACGGGCATGAAAGATGGGCTGGCGCTCACCATGAGGCGTGGGTCCTGGACATCGCTGCGCACCGCCAACACCGGCAAAGCCTGCGGAAAAGCACGGTCCTCCTCTACCGTAATAAGGAGCATCAGCAGATAACCCGACAGGGGCGCTCCCGATTCTGTCAGGCGCAGAGCAGCTTCTTTTCGCCCGGAGGCCACCAGCCCCGCGGCGTCCCCTGGCTGGGCAATGCTTTGGGGCAGGTCAAAACGCCAACTCCCCTCACGCTGGTAGACCAATTGATAAGCGACCCGGGCAGGCTGGTTCAAGGTGTAGGAAAACCGGATTTCCTCGTCTTCAGGGCCCAGCAGCGGGTTGTGAAGGCTCAAGCCGGTGATTACTCCCACTTTCCCTGCAGCCTGCCTGGCCTCATAAACAAAGAGGGGAAGCGGATCCCCCTCGGGATACAACTGGGGGCTGGAAGCGCCGTAATAGAGCCGCTGGTGACTGAGAAGTTCCTCAAGCGTCACCACACCGTCCCGGTTGGCATCCGCGGCAAAGTTTCCCTCAGCGCCCAATCCCTGAACCATGGCCTGGGCAAAATAGCTTCCGCCGCTGAGTACTCCCCGGGGATCGGTCCAAAGGATGCTGGGCTCCCGCGCACCCGCGCTGGTGAGCACCTTGAATTCATCCCCTGTAAACAAAGAGGCCACCGCCAACGTTTCATCCCCCTTGTGAATGGCGGCGCCGGAATAACAGGCATCGAGAATCAAGACCTTTATGCCTTTGATGTCTTTTAATCCTTCATAGATTGCCCGGATGTCAAGCGTTGCCTCATGCTCACCATCGCTTAGCAGCAGGGCAAAATTGAGCCGCCCTTCCTGGGGGGTCAGCAGGCCGTGGGAGCTAAAGTAAACCAGCGATATGTCCCCCTCCCGGGCGTCCCCCAGCGCTTCTTGTGCCAGGGCCGCGAAGCCGCCCGCATCCAGCGCCCGGTTGACTGCTGCCCGGATAGCTTGGTAGCCCCTGGCATCTTCCAAAAGCGCCCGGCGAAGCTTCACCACATTGTTGTAAGAAGAGGGGGTGGTCTCCGGCATCGTCACAAACCGGTCAGAGGAAATCAGCAGCGCCCGCAGGGCGGGGCCCTCTGCTCCGGTGCCGCCAACCGCTGGGAAAAGGGGCAACGCAGCCAGACAAAGGCTCAAAAACAGCAAAAGCCATCTGGCGCGCATTCCCCTCTCCTTTCGATGCTGTCCTATGGGGCCATCGTATCATCCAGGCAAAACAGCGTCAAGCAAGCCGGAGGAGTTCAGGGAAGCCAAGCTGAAAATTTAAAAAAACGCTTTACAACTTCAGAGATATATGCTAATTTTGGAGTGGACCAAGCCCAGGGATTCAGGTGTTCCGTCCGGTATTGCCCATCAGGTAACTGATGCGTGGCCCAGGAAACACTCATCGCATCGGTTTGGACAATACTTTAGGAGGGACATGATATCATGTACACCGACAAAACCCTGACCTGCCGTGAGTGCAGCGCTGAATTCGCTTTTACCGCTTCCGAGCAGGCGTTCTACGCCGAAAAGGGCTTCCAGAACGAACCCGGCCGCTGCCCCAGCTGCCGTGCCAACCGCCGTACCCAGAGCCGCGGCGAGCGCCAGATGTACTCCGTAATCTGTGACGAGTGCGGCGCCACCACCCAAGTGCCTTTCCAGCCCCGGGGCGATCGGCCTGTCTATTGCCACGACTGCTATAGCAAGCACAACACCAACCGTTACTGAGAATCAATATCTCAAAGAGCCTCCGGGCTCTTTTTTTATGCCAGAAAGCATCCGTGGGCGCTTATACTTTGGGACAGGCCGGTTTTTCACTTGTACGCTTCGCCTATGTGAAACTGCCATGGGAGCCATTCGGCGCGAAGTGTCCAGTGAATGGGCAAACGCACCCGATGGGAGGATGATTTCTGACGGCTCAGCCGGGGGAAAGCCTCACCGGCAATCCCGTCGCTCCCTTTCCGGGATACGGTGCATACCAGGGGCGCGCGCCGCGAGTGCTCTCAACACACGAAACGTATGCGGCTTATGCGTGTACGGAAGGTTACCTGAGTATAACAATCTGGCGGGCTTGCCCCGGCCTGGCATGGCGTAGCATGAAGCCTGATGAAACCCGTCCCACGAAAGCGTTCTTTGATTATATCTGGCATAAAAACGCCCAATGGACTTTGCCTCAGGGACGCGGTTTCTGCGAAGGGCAGTGCCCCAAATAACGCCTATCAGGGTGCGATTGCCTACCGTGTAATCTCCGCCGCCGGCGCCTTGTGCTCCTGAAGCTGCCTCAATATCTCACCGCCCTCACGGGCCAGGTAGTTTATCACTTGCCGGGCAGCAAGGCCAGTGTAGTCCGCGGGGTTCATCAGGCCGTCAAGTTCCTGGCGGCTCAGGCCAAAGGCCGGGTCATCCGCCACCCGGCTTAAGAGGTCATTGGGCAGCCCCTCTTCCTTGACCCTTCGCCCTGCGGCCATGGCGTGACGTCGGAGGCGTTCGTGGAGTTCCTGGCGGTCACCACCCCGCATGACCGCACGCATCAGAATGTTCTCCGTGACCATGAATGGCAGCTCTTCCCTGAGGCGCTTTTCGATTATTTTGGGGTATACCACCAGGCCCCTGGCCACATTCAGGTACAGGCTCAAGAGGCCGTCTGTCGCCAGAAATCCCTCCGCCAGGGAAATGCGGCGGTTGGCGCTGTCGTCCAGGGTCCGCTCCAGCCACTGGCTGGCAGCGGTCTGATCAGCATTCATGGCATTGGTGATGATGAAGCGCGAGAGGGATGTCATGCGCTCCGCACGCATGGGATTGCGCTTGTAGGGCATGGCGGAGGAGCCCACCTGGGCAGCTTCAAAAGGCTCTTCAATTTCCTTCAGATGCGCAAGCAGCCTGATGTCGCCGGCAAACTTGGCTGCCGACTGCGCGATGCCTGAGAGCAGATGCAGAATCCTGCTGTCCCACTTTCGGGAGTAGGTCTGGGAGGAGAGCGCAACGGGCTTTTCAAAGCCCATCTTCTGGGCGGTCAGCAGGTCCAGGGCTTCCACCTTCTCCTGGTCCCCTTCAAATAACGCCAGGAAGGAGGCCTGGGTACCCGTGGTGCCTTTGCTCCCAAGGGGCCGCAGGTCATTGATCAGTGCGTCCAGCGCGCGCGCATCCTCCAAAAGGTCCTGAAGCCACAGCGCCGCACGCTTTCCCACAGTGGTGGGCTGGGCAGGTTGGAAATGGGTGAAACCCAGGGTGGGCAACTCTTTATAACGGTCCGCGAAGTTGGCCAGCGCCAGAGCTGTTTGGGCCAGCCTGCCACGGACCAGGCGCAGGGCATCCCTGAAAATCAGGAGATCGCCGTTGTCCGTCACATAGCAGCTGGTGGCCCCCAGGTGAATGATCGGCGCCGCCAGCGGACAGTCATCAGCGAAGGCCTTCACATGTGCCATCACATCATGGCGCAGCGCCATCTCATACCGATCAGCCGCATCCAGATCCACCGTATCCATGTGCGCGTGCAGTTGGGCCACCTGTTCCCGGCTCACAGGCAAGCCCAGCTCATGCTGGCTCTGAGCCAGAATCACCCAAAGCTGCCGCCATACGCGCGCACGGTGCCTGCGGGAAAACAAGCGCTGCATCTCAGCACTGGCATAGCGGGCTGAGAAAGGGCTTTCGTATCTCTCGCTGTTCTGCATGAATTACCTCCTGCCAATATGCAGATGATAGCACGCCATGCCGTCCGGAGCAATGCCGGGGCCCGCGGTGCCTCATGTCAAATTGAGCGCGAAGGGTTCATCCATGCCTCACGTATTTTGAGCGCGAAGCGGGGCTAGGACCAGCAGGAAATTTCTGCGGGGATTGATGGGGAGTGGCCCCGCATGGCGGCAGAGGCTCCCTGTCAATCCGCTAAGAAGAACATTTCCAGGTAAAGCGTGACATGCACTGCCTGTTTTCTGCCTCTCAAACTCAACGCACATGCTGCACCACAACACGCACGCCTCCCTGTTGCTTGCTCAGACGGCGTTGTTTGGCTTCCTCTGCCTCTTCAATCAAGTACTCGGTTTTTGATTTCGCCAAGCCTGTCAGGATGCATTGCAGTCGGGTAATGTCACGGGTCAGTTCAGCTGGATTGATGGAATCCCGGTGTGCTGCCAGTTCCTCCGCTTGCTGAGGCGAGAGAACCCCAGAAGCAAGCAATCGGGCCAGCGGTGTTTGCGGGGTGTCATAGATGCGTTTGCTCCTGCCCACTTCATCTGTCTTCCAGCCCTGGGGTTTCCTTGTGGCGGTGAAGTAGTTCATCTTCAGGCAGACCCGCTTCCACAGCAAGGCCAGGGTTTTGAGTTCCTCCATCGTGTCGTACCGGTAGTAAAAACCATAGCGCCGGACTACATGGTTGTTCTTTGACTCCACATGCGCCTGGTCATTCTTCCTGTACGGCCTGGCACGGGTGAAAAAGATGTCCCTGTTTGCCGCCCAACTGACCACGTCGTAGTTGACCAGTTCACTGCCATTGTCGCAATCCAGACCCTGTACCTGGCAGGGGATGCTGGCCATGGCAGCATCCAGCGCCGCACGGATGTGTTTATGCGCATTATTGCGCATCGCTTCCAGTTGAACCCAGCCTGTCACCACGTCGGTCAGTGTCAGGGTTCTGGCAAACTCTCCCTTCAGGGTAGGGCCGCAGTGCGCCACCGTGTCCGCCTCAAAGAAGCCCGGCTCCAAGGGAACTTCGTCTCCCGCTTTCCGGATTTTGATGCTGTTTCTGAGCAGGACGCCAGGCTTGGTGGTACTGATGCCTTTCAAGCGCAGACGGTCACGCTCCGCTTTCAGATACCGGTCCACTGTTGCCGCGCTCATGCTGAGCAATTCTTTGCGTACCTCTTCTGTCCAGCCGTCCTGACCCAGCACCCGTTCCCCGTGGGTCTCCAAAGACCTGATCCAGCCGGGCAGGTCGGCCACCAGGTACTTCCCGCAGGGCATACACATGATGCGCCACAGCCAGAGCAACATCTTCTTTGCTTCCGTGCTGTATTTGCTCGGCCGACTCCTTCTTCGGTCCATGCGCAGGATGTTTCTGCTGCCCAGCGTCGGGGAGGTCAGGTACCGCCTGGCCGTCGATCTGCCCAGCCCCGTGCTATGGCAGAAATGATCCAGGATTCCGGACTTCTCTGATTTCCCGGCCCGATGATACGCTCCCTTGAGTTGCCTGGTCACTTCAATTCTTGTTCCCATGGATACTACATTTCCTTTCATTCAATGAACATACTCGTTTCGCGCTCATTCTTATCTGAGGCACGACTCCCTTTTCGCGCTCATTATATGTAAGGTACGCCGCAGCGTTGACATCGCAAGCACGCCTGGGTATACTGCACCCGACAAGTGAATGAAGACGCGCGCCTGGCGCGGGGGATCCCGCGCCAGGGAACACGGATGAAAATTCCGGGCTAACCCAGTAACCGTGAAGCTGACAAACAGACAGCAGGCCACTGCGCAAGCGGGAAGGCGTCTGTGCGGAAGAAGCCAAGCCGGGAGACCGAGGCGCGCTGGAAGCTCCTGCGGTGGGGCGCGTCACGGCGCGTTTGCTTTCGGGCAGTTCCATGTGCGGAGCTGCCCGGATTTTCATTTGATCAGCTGGAGGAGGAACCCTATATGAGCAAACGCATACTGGCTCTCATCCTTGCGCTGTCGGCCCTGATTGCCCTTTTCGTCCCAGGACAGGCTGAAACCCTCACGGTGACTGACATGACGGGGAGGGAATTGACATTTGAAAAGCCAGTGGAGCGGATCATCGTGATGATGCCCGGAGACTGTGAGATTCTCTATGCCATCGGCGCGGGGGACCTGGTGGTGGGCCGGGGTGAATATTGCAGGTTTCCGGCTGAAGTACTTGAAATTGCGTCCGTAAAGTCCGGCCAGGAGACCAACCTGGAGCAGGTCATCGCGCTGAAACCTGATGTGGTGGTGATGACCAGAATGGCCCAGAGCCTGGAACACTCCCAGACCCTGGAGAAGGTTGGCATCCCGACCCTGGTGACCGATGCCCAGGATGTTGAAGGCGTTCATACGGCCATCGCCCTTCTGGGCCAGGTGACCGGAAAAGGTTCCCAGGCGGCCTGGCTGTCTGAGCATATGAGGTCTGTTTTCGCTGATATTTCTGCCAAGGTGGGCGGGCGCGCGGCCGGCAGCGTGTACTACGAGGCTTCCCCGCTTCAGTGGGGGCTGTGGGCATCAGGCTCGGCCACTTTCATGGATGAACTGGGCAAACTCGCCGGCCTGGCCAACATCTTCGATGAATCCCAGGGTTGGGTGGAGGTATCCGAAGAGCAGGTAATCAGCCGGAATCCTGATTACATCCTCACAACCACCATGTACACAGGCACCGGCCCAACGCCTGTGGAAGAAGTTATGTCCCGGGTTGGCTGGCATCGCATTACGGCAATCAGGGAAAACCAGGTGCTCAATGTGGACGGTGATATCTTCACGGTGCCCGGCCCTAGGCTGATGGACGCGCTCAGTTTCCTGTACGGTTATCTTTACGATTCAAAAGCGGCAGCGGAATGATCAAGGGGGGAATCGCTTTGAAAGGCGCTTCCCCGATCGCATATGAACAAGCAAGCATCACAGGAAGGTTTAAGCCCTTACGCCTGGCTCCTGATGGGAGTGGGGGTGTTGGTGACGGCATTGGTCTGTATCAGCGTAGGCAGCGTCACATTGCCTCTTGGAACCACGTGGAAAACGCTGCTGGAGGCCATCCTGGGGCGGGTACCGCAGGAAGGCGTTGCGGC
>Ga0123333_10003367_pt1 | contig 15613 bp, 11 predicted proteins | sample BioC12SIPDNA_3_FD_89957 | JGI IMG/M metagenome (GOLD analysis project Ga0123333, IMG submission 89957) | Anaerobic biogas reactor microbial communites from Washington, USA - Biogas_R2_B C12 SIP DNA | ecosystem: Engineered > Bioreactor > Anaerobic > Unclassified | place: Washington, USA... | reverse complement strand
CGCTCGCGGAGCGGATCGTCGAAGATCCCACGATCTCCGAGCCGCTGTACGAATTTCTCGACAAGGAATGCGGGCAGTGGCTGGAGTACCATGCGTCTACGATCTGGCCGGCCCTGGCCACTGAGTGCAATATGCTCGAGCCGGTCTGCCACCCGCTCTCGCCTGTGTTGGTCATCGAGGAGACAGGCTACAACTCGTCTGCACTGCCCATCCTGCACTCTCGTGAGATATATCCCGATGCTTTCATGCGTTTTGAGATGATCCGTCGTCGAGGTCGCTCTGTTGAGCGCGATTGACACGGCCGCGCAATCTTTGCCCGCCGCGCAGCGGCGCGCCGAGGCCGGTCTCCTCGCGCGTATTCTGCCAACACGTCTGTTGGTGAATGCCCAGTTTCGCCTGGTCTATCCGTTTCTCCCCGCCATCGCGCGCGGCCTTGGCGTACCGCTTGAGACCGCCGCGCTGCTCGTTGCGTTTCGCGCTGCGTTCGGTGCGATCAGCCCCCTTTTCGGTCTCCTCGCCGACCGGATCGGGCGCAAGCCGTTGATGGTTGCAGGGGTGGCTGCCCTGGCTCTCGGCGCAGCCGTAGTGGCTGCGGGCCAGGGGTTCGGCGTCGTCTTGTTGGGCTTCGGCTTGCTCGGCATCTCGCAGTCCGCTTACGATCCGGCCATGCAGGCCCACGTCAGTGATGCCGTGCCTCAGGAGCGGCTGGGCCGCGCTCTGGGGATCGTGGAACTTTCTTGGGCCGGATCGTGGCTCATCGGTGTGCCGGTTTCCGGTTTCTTGATGGCGCGCTGGGGTTGGCAATCGCCCTTCGTGGTGATCGCAGGCCTCGGCCTTCTCTGCATCCTGCTGACGCTGACCGTCCGAGAGGTGAGATCGCCGGCCGCTGTGCGGTCGCGCCCAGGCTCGGACGCGGAACTTGCAGTCACGGCGAGCCAGATCGAGCCGTCAGTCACACCCCCAGCGGCCGGTCAGGAGCAGTCACTGGGCGCCAGGACACACGAGGCCGTGCTGCCCGGTCCCGTTCTCTTCGCACTTGCGGCCAGCTCTCTGATTCTCTTTGCCAATGAGTCGCTCTTCATCGTGTATGGCGCGCTGATGGAGCAGCGCTTCGGCCTGCCGTTGGGCGCGCTCGGTGTTGCCTCGATCGTGGTCAGCCTGGCAGAGTTGGTCGGGGCAGGCGCGGTCGTCGCGCTGGCCGACCGGTTGGGTAAACGCCGGTCGCTGATCGTTGGCCTGCTTTTCAACGCGGCGTGTTTTGCCCTGCTGCCTTTCACCGGCGCAGTCCTTCCCGTTGCCCTGACCGGGCTTGCGGTCGTCGCGCTGACGTCCGAGTTTTCGATCGTCACTTCGATACCCTTGCTCTCCGGCCTGGCCGATCGCTCGCGAGGACTCGTGATGGCCTTGCGGACGGCCCTCATGTGGGGCATGGTCATTGTGGCTTCGTTCATCGCACCCCGGCTGTGGGATGCGTTTGGCTTGCCGGCCGTCGCTGCAACCTCGGCGGCCTCTGCTCTCCTGGCAGCGCTGCTCGTGTGGCGCGGCATCCGGTCTGACACCCTTTCACCCTGATTCGTAACACGTATTACCAAAAGGAGGCGTTGTACATGCGTAGCAACTGGTTACCCGAGATCGTCAAGCGGGCGCAATCCGGGCCTTACATGAAGGAATCGGACTTCGATTTGAAGATGACCCGTCGCATCAAGGAGCTGGTGCGGGAGAAGGGCATCAAGTATGATGCCAGCAACCTGTGTCCGGCGGACGACGACATGGCCGACCGCATCTGGGAGGCGGGCCTGCAGCTTTTCGTGGAGATGGGTGCGTACTGCCAATCGACCGAGCGCTGCATCCGCTTCACGCGCGACGAAGTGCTGGAGATCCTGGGTCAGGAACCGGGCGCAGTGACTCTTGGCACGGGCAAAGATGCGGTCGTGATGCGGCATCGCGGGGTCGAAGACCCGCAACGCGCGATCATGCACTCCGGTCCCACCGGTCTGCCCAGCAGCGAGAAGTACCATCCGTTGATTCTGCTCTCCTGCGCGCAGGAGCCGCTGGTTGACTGCCTCGGCGCAGGCTCCGTTTCGACCTACTTCGGCGAGAAGATCCTGCCGGGTACGCCGCTGGAGATCCTGGGCGCGCGCAGGGACGCCTCTGTGGCGCGTGAGGCGGTCCGCATGGCCGGACGTCCCGGCATGCATATCAATGACGTCGCTGTTCCGCTTACATGTGCAGGCAAGATGGCCGCGTGCGATCCCCAGGCCGGACTGCGTCCGTCGGATGCTTTCCTGGTCTCTCAGATGGTCGAGCTGAAGACGGATTTCGACCAGCTCTCGCGCGTCGCCTACCTGGATAACATCGGCATGGTGAACGTGGACCTGATGACCCCGCTGATCGGCGGCGTGGGCGGCGCGGCTCCGGGTACCGCGGTGGTCTCCGTGGCCGATCACCTGCTCGGCGTGGTGTTGTATGACTCTGATTACCACATGTTTTCGCTCACGCATCTTCACTACGTGAACAACACCGATCCTCTGGGGCTCTGGGTCGAATCGATGGTTGGCCAGGCGTTGGCGCGCAATAGCAAGATCGTGACACTCAACGATATCTATGTTGTCTCCGGTCCCGGCACGAAAGAACTGTTCTATGAGTGCGCAGCCGGCGCAGTTGTCACTACGGTCTGCGGCTTCAACATGCAGGGTGCAGGCACCACGGGCGGCTTCTTCCCCGATCGCGTGACCGGGCTCGAGGCGCGTTTCATCGCGGAGGTTTCCGCCGCCTCGCTGGGACTGACCCGCCAGGACGCGGCCCAACTGGTGCAGGAGATTCTGCCGCGCTACCAGGCCACCATTACGAACCCGAACCGCGGCCGGCCGTTCAACGAGGTCTACAACGTTGAGACTGTGCAGCCCACTGCTGAGTGGCTTGACATGTACTATGCGGTGAAGGAAGACCTGCGCCGCGTGGGCTTGAAGCTGGCATAGCCCGCTGCCATCATCTCTAGGAGCACAAACTATGAGCATTTCTGAGGAAATCAAGACTCGGCTGTCGGATGCGTTGATCGATGGCGATGCGGACCTTGCCGAGGAAACAACTCTGGAGGCCCTGGAAGCGGGTTCGGATCCCGTTGCATTGATCAACGACGTCATGATCCCCGCATTGACCGTGGTGGGCGACCAGTTCCAGGCAGGCGAAGTATTCCTGCCCGAGCTCATGCTGGCAGGAGACGCCGCGCAGCGGGTGTCCAAGCATGTCGAGGCCGCGATCGCGGCACAGGGCAGGACGACCGAGTCAAAGGGCACGGTCGTGATCGGCACCGTAATGGGCGACATCCACGATATCGGAAAGAATATCGTGGTGACCATGCTTAAGGCGCACGGTTTCAAGGTGATCGACCTTGGCCGCAATGTGACACCGAGCACCTTCCTGACCGCGGGGCAGGAGAACGCCGCCCACGTCATCGCCATGTCATCCCTGATGACGACAACCCGGCCCATGATCGAGAACACCATCAATCTCCTCAGCGAGGTTGGCGCGCGCGACCAGTTCAAGGTGATCGTGGGTGGTGGCTGCGTGACCGAAGAGTGGGCTTCGGCGCTCGGCTCAGACGGCTATTCCCCCGACGCAGTGGGTGCGGTCGAGTTGTGCAAGAAGTTTTCGGCGCGGCCCTCTTGACAATGTGCATGTGGCCGCATATAGTGGAGCGCAACTCCCTTTCTGCGGCCCTCTCTTCCTGGTAGGTGACCTATGGATCAATTAAGTTGGAAGTCATCGGAAATGCAGGCTCGTCTCCGAAGCGCGATCGAGGGATTGGATGAGGCTGATGCGGTGGCGCTCGCTCACGAGGCGCTGGCGGCTGGTCTTTCGCCCCTGGACTTCTTTCGCGCCGTCATCGAGCCAGTGCTGACCGCGATCGGCGATGCTTTTTCCCGGCTTGAGGTGTTCTTGCCGGACCTGATGCGCGCGGGCGTCATCGTCAAGGCCATCCAGGCTGAGGCGCTCGAACCTGCGATCCGGCAATCGGGTGGCGCCAGCACTTCGGAAGGCACGGTGGTGATCGGAACGGCTCAGGGCGATATCCACGACATCGGCAAAAACATGGTGGCCCTGATGTTGCAGGTCAATGGCTTCCGGGTGACCGACCTGGGAACCAACGTGTCGACCCAGGCGATCATCGATGCAGCCCGGCGCGAAGACGCCGACATCATTGCGATGTCTTCGCTGCTCACAACCTCACTTCCCTTTATCAGGGACGTGCTTGCCCGTCTGGATGCGGCCGGTGAACGCAAGCGGTTCATGATCGTGGCAGGAGGTGCGCCCGTGACCGTCGAGTGGTCGCAGGCGGCCGGGCTTGACGGCTTTGCGGAGGACGCCATCGAGGCCGTAGCGATGTGTAAGGGCCTCATGGCTGGCCGCAAGGGGGTAGCATGAGGAACACCACCCGTCTTCTGGACGTGCTCGACCGTGCCGAAACCGGCCCGATCGTGGAAGAGCTCCAGTGGGACATGCAGATCGTGCCACAGGCCGTGATGGGTCTGCTGGCGCAACACCGGATCAAGATGCCTCCCGTGGCCGAGGCTGTGGTCACCACGGATGATGCCCTCGCAGACCGGCTCTTTGAAGCAGGTTTCAGTCTTGCCGAGCAGCTCGGCGCATACTGCGTCAGCACCAGCCGCCGGATTCAGTTCACCCGTGAGGAGATTCGTGCAGCGTTGGAGGTTGCACCGGTCGAAGTGACCATCGGCGAAGGCAATGACCGCGCCACCGAGCGCAAGCGTAAGGTGGAAGACCGCTTGCCGCCCTTCATCAAAGGTGGCGGCGTCGGCACGCCTCTTCCGGAGGATCTCTATCTGCCTGTCACGCAATCCTACGCGCAGGAGCCGCTGGTCGATGCGGTCATCAACTGCACGTTGGGTCATGTGTACGGCCGCGAGCTGCGCAGCCGGACGCCTTGGGAAGTCCTGGCTGCATGGCACGAGGTCGAATTGTCCAAGGCCGCCTGCAAACGCGCGGGCCGCCCGGGCCTGGCGCTGGGCTGCGTGGAGAACGCTGTATCCGAGATAGGCGAGCTGTCCGGGACCTCACACGGCGGGTTCAGTACGCAGGACTGGCACCATATCGCCATGATCTCCGAGTTCAAGACCGACTACATGGCGCTCAGCAAGCTGGCACACCTTGTGCGCACCGGTAGCGTGATCCACGCTTTCTACAACACCATCTACGGCGGCTCGTGCGGCGGACGGGATGGCATGGCGCTGGCCATCGTGTCGGGGTGCATCCTCCTCCAGATGCTGTACATGACCAACACCCATTCGGTGTCGCCAGCGCATCCCTTCTACGATAACGACACGACGCCCGAGATCCTCCAGGCCATCAGCCTGGCGCAGCAAGCGCTGGCGCGCAACTCCCGCCTGATGACCGATGTCGTGATCACGCCGGTGGGCGGCCCCGGCACGAAGACCCTGCTCTATGAGTGTGCCGCGATGGCGATCATGGCCGCGGCCTCGGGCGCAACCGGCCTCATAGGCCCTCGCTCCGCCGCAGGCGTCAATATCGCGCACGTTTCCGGCCTGGAAGCGCGCTTCACCGCCGAGGTGGCGCGTGCGGCCTCCGGCATGCCTCGCGCCGACGCCGATGCCATCGTCCGCCGCCTGGTGGATCTGTACAAGCCTGACCTGGACAAGAGGCCCAAGGGCCTGCCGTTCCAGGAGGTGTACGATGTAGTGACGGTCAAGCCGCGTCCCGCATGGCTTGAGATGTACGAACAGGTAAAGGGCGAGCTCCGGCAGATGGGACTGCCGCTCGCCTGAGATGCACCTCTATACACAGATAGGAGGAGAGAATGTTCAATCGAGTGATGGTCGTGCTCATGGTCGCCGTGCTGATGCTGGCGGCCTGTGCACCGGCAGCCGCCCCAACGCAGGCGCCTGCCCCAGCCGCGGCCGAACCAACGAAGGCCCCTGAAGCAGCTGCTCCGGCGGAGGGCAAGGGCAGCCTGGCAGTGCTTCTGACGGGCCCCTGGGATGACAACTCCTGGAACGAGGCGGGATATACCGCCGCACAGGAACTCGGCAAGCAGGGCGTCAAGATCGCTTACTCCGAGAACGTGGCCGACGCAGATGCGCCGCGCGTCCTTCGCGAGTACGCCGACCAGGGCTACCAGATGATCGTCGCCCATTCCTTCAGCTTCCGTGACGCAGCATTCCAGGTGGCCACGGAGTACCCGAAGGCCAACTTCGCGTGGGGTGGCGGCAACAACGAGACGGCCAAGAACGTTGCCGACTATGCCCAGCCATTCTACCAGGCAGCCTACCCTCTGGGGGTGATCGCTGGCCACATGAGCAAGACCGGCAAGCTGGGTGCGATCTACGGATTCGACATCCCAGTGTGCCACTCCATGGGCGAGGCGCTTTTGGCTGGTGCGAAGACCGTCAACCCGGACGCGCAGCTGATCATGACCGCAGTCGGTGACTGGGTCGACGTGGCCAAGGCCAAGGAAGCTGCGCTGGCCCAGGCCGACGCAGGCGTCGACTTCTGGGTCGAATGCGGTGAGGGTCCGGCGCTGGGCACCATCGAGGCCGCCAAAGAGCGCGGCGGTTATGTGACCGGCTATGTCGGTGACATGACCGAAAACGGTCCCGACGTCGTTCTGACAAACATCATGTGGGACCTGGTGCCCATGTTCACCAAGATGCTCGAACAGACCCTTGACGGTTCGTTCGACAACCCGTGGTATGACTATGGTGTTCCCCAGGGCGCGCTGAAGCTCAAGTACAACGATGCCCTGAAGAGCAAGATTCCTGCCGAAGCGCTGGCCGCGGCGGACAAGGTCTTCGCCGAGATCCAGTCGGGCAGTTTCGAGGTGCCGTTCGTAGCCGAAGCGGCGAAGTAGGGCAACAGCACAAGCCTGCCTTGTGCTCAGCCGTGCCAGCCACTGAGGTCGGGTGATCACAGGAAGATCGGCCAGGAAGCTGGCTGATCTTCCTGCCTTCACCTGGCTATCTCCGAGATTCTCGTGGCATCCGTGGCCAGGCACGGTGGAGGAGGCGTTCAGCCTTGACCGCAACCCCTGAACCCATCGTCAGCATGCGGGGCATCGTCAAGCGTTTTCCGGGCGTGACGGCCAACGCGGGGGTCGACTTCGATCTGCAGCGCGGCGAGGTTCACGCCCTTCTGGGCGAGAACGGCGCCGGCAAGTCCACCCTGATGAATGTCCTCTTCGGCTTGCACGAGGCCGATGAGGGCGAGATCTGGTTGAAGGGCCAGCGTGTGGCCTTCCGGAGTGCCGCTGATGCCATCAGGCACGGGTTGGGCATGGTCCACCAGCACTTCATGCTCGTCAAACCCTTCACCGTTGCAGAGAATATCGTGCTCGGCCAACCTTCCGGACGGCCACCTCTGCTGGAAGATCGCCGGGCGGTAGAGAAACGCCTGACCGCACTATCGCAGCAGTATGGGCTGGCCATCGATCCCTCTGCCGAGGTCTGGACTCTCTCGGTCGGCGAGCAGCAGCGCGTCGAGATCCTCAAAGCCCTTTACCGGGGTGCAGATGTCCTCATCCTCGATGAGCCGACTGCGGTTCTCACGCCGCAAGAGTGGACGGGACTTCTCGAAATCATCAGGCGGCTGGTCGGAGAGGGCAAATCGATCGTCTTCATCTCGCACAAGCTTGGGGAGGTGTTGGCTGCTTCGGACCGCGTCACCGTCATGCGGGATGGTAAGGTGGTCGGCACGGTTGCCACGCGGGAGACGGATAAGCAAGCCCTGGCGTGCATGATGGTCGGCCGCGAGGTTGTGTTGGTCGTTCCGAAAGGAGCCAGCCAGCCCGGCGAGACACTCCTGAGGCTCAGGAACGTCAGCGCTGAGAGCGACCGCGGACTGCCTGCACTCCGCAGCGTCAGCCTGGATGTACGTGCAGGCGAGATCGTCGGGATTGCTGGCGTTGCGGGCAACGGCCAGACCGAGCTCGAAGAGGTCATCGCCGGCTTGCGACCCGCAACCGGCGGCGAGATGTCCATCTGCAGCCATGCGCTCGCGCTGGGAGGAAAAGGCGAGTTCTGCGGTGTTGGCCTCGCGCATATCCCATCCGATCGCTACGGGATGGGTCTGCTGCGGGACTTCTCCGTTGCTGAGAACCTCGTGCTGCAAAGGGTGGGCGACCAACCGTTCACGCATCGGGGCTGGCTCAATCGCGAGGCAATACGTGACAGTGCGCGCCACCTCGTCGCCGATTTCGACGTGCGCGTACCCTCCGTGGAGACCTACGCCGGAAACCTCTCGGGTGGCAACGCACAGAAGATGGTCCTGGCGCGGGAGTTGTCTCGTGAACCCAGGGTGCTGTTGGCCGCGCAGCCGACGCGCGGGCTCGATGTCAGCGCGATCGAGTTCGTACACCGCAAGCTCGTCGAACAGCGGGATTCAGGCGTCGCGATTTTGCTCGTTTCGACCGAGTTGGACGAGATCCTGGCGCTCAGTGACCGCATTGCCGTCATGTACGAGGGTCGGATCATGGGCGTTGTCGATGCACGCGAGGTCGACGTCAATGAGATCGGCTTGATGATGGCCGGCCAGAGCAGGTCAGTTGGCGCCGGAGTGGAGGCATCGTGACGGCAGTCAAGGTCGAGAAGGTTCGGACCGGGCAAAGCGGGGCTCTACCCTGGCTGGTCACCCTTGGCGCGCCGCTGCTCGGCGTGGCCGCGGGTCTGCTCATAGGCGCGCTGCTGATCCTGCTGGCCGGAGCAGAACCCATCGAAGCGTATTCAGCCATGATGAAGGGTGCGTTCGGTGGCAGGCGGCAGATCGAAGAGACGCTGCTGAAAACTGCTCCGCTGTTGTTGATGGGGTTGGGATTGACCGCGGCATTCCGGGCGCGCGTCTGGAACATCGGCGGCGAAGGTCAATATTATATCGGTGCACTTGCCGGCGGCGCGATCGCGCTGAACTTCGCGGATCAATGGCCGCGCGCACTGCTGATCTTGGTCATGCTCCTTGCCGGCGCACTCGGCGGCGCGCTGTGGGCTGCACTGGCGGCCTTCCTCAAGATTCGACGCGGTATCAATGAAATCATCAGCACACTGATGCTGAACTATATCGCCATCCTCTTCATGGAATACATGGCGCGGGGCCCCATGCAGGAGCCGGGGGGCTATCTGCCCGAGAGCGCCCAGTTCGCAGCTGCTGCCCGCATGCCTGCTCTGTTTGGCAGCCGGATTCACATCGGCGTCCTTATCGCGCTCTTGATGATCCCCGTTGTTTACGCTTTGCTCTGGTCGACCCCGCTGGGTTTCCGGCTGCGCGCAGTTGGCTCGCGATCCAGCGTGGCTCGCTATGCAGGCATCAAGGTCGAGCGGCTCATTCTATTTGCGCTGATGTTCTCTGGCGGGCTGGCGGGCCTGGCAGGCATCATCGAGGTGAGTTCGCTGCACACGCGGCTCAAAGGTGGCATCTCCGGTGACTACGGCTTCAGCGGCATCCTTGTGGCGCTCCTGGGCCGGATGCACCCGGTGGGTGTCGCGGTCGCAGCGCTCTTTTTTGCAGCATTGACGATCGGTGCACAATCGATGCACGTTCTTTATCAGTTGCCGGTCACCCTCGCTGGTGCGGTGCAGGCCGTGGTCGTGCTCTGCGTTCTGGCAGCGGACGCCATCGCACATGGAAAGCTTCACAGGGGGCAGTAATGGATTGGAGCCTCGTTCTGAACTGGGCCTTCGTAATTGCGCTTTTCACTGCTGCCATTCGCCTTGCTGTGCCAGTGCTGCTCGCCACGCTCGGGGAGATTGTGACCGAGCGCTCCGGCGTCATGAACCTGGGTCTTGACGGCGTGATGGTCGTGGGCGGCGTCTCCGGCTTTTTGGTCGCTTATTTTCTGCAGAGCGGACCCCTGGCGGGAATCAGCCAGTGGCTCGGTCTCCTGGCGGGAGCCGCAGCCGGCATGCTCATGGGTCTTATCGTCGCTGTTTTCGCAGTGACGCTGCGCGCCGACCAGGTTATCACCGGCGTGACGCTCGTCGTATTCGGCCACGGGGTCGGCAACTATATTTACCGCCAGCAGTTCAGTTCCTTGACCGCTCGCACCAATGGTCTGCCCGTGTTTGAGGTGCCCCTGCTCAGCCAGATCCCGGTCATCGGGGATATCCTCTTCAAGCATGATCCGACCGTGTATATCACGGCGCTCCTGGTTCTGTTGGTTTGGTTCTTCCTCTTTCGCACCACCTGGGGTCTCAATATTCGCTCGGTAGGGGAGAATCCGGGCGCGGGTGAGACATCCGGTCTGAGGGTGGCGGCCGTGCGCTATGGCGCCACATTGATCGGCACAGCCCTTGCCGGCTTCGGCGGCGCGGTTCTCACCGTGGTGCAACTGCGGATGTTCCGCGAGGGCATCATGGGTGGCCGCGGCTGGATCGCCGTTGCGCTGGTCATTTTCGCGCGGTGGAAGCCCGAACGGGCGCTGGTTGGTGCGTTACTGTTTGGCCTGGCGGATGCGGTTCAGTATCGCATCCAGGCGCTCAGCCAGGTAGGGCGCGGGGCAGGGACCATTCCCTACGAGTTCTTGCTCATGCTGCCATATGTCCTGACGATCCTTGCGCTCCTGGCTCGCAGCACTCGCCGGGGGCAGGCGCAGGCGCCGGAGGTATTGGGCCGGCCGTACATCAAAGGTGAACTCTAGTCTGCGATCGGACTGCTACAATGGAGTGTGCTAAAGTGACAAAGATCAGCGAATATCACCGGCCACCGAATCTTGCAGAGGCTCTGGCCCTCCTCGGCCGGAGCGATCCCATGACTCGCCCGCTGGGCGGCGGCACCCATCTTCGCCGGCGTGGCTTGTGGCCGCAGGCCGTAGTCGATCTGTCGGCCCTGAAGCTGGACGGCGTTGCTCGAGGCGAGAATGCATGGATGATCGGAGCAACCACGACGCTGGAGCAACTTGCTGCTGCCGAAAGTCTGCCGGCCGTGATTCGCCGGGCTGCAGTCCGGCAGGCGCCGCGCAACAGCCGCCAGCGCGGCACGATCGGCGGCATGATCGCCACAAGGGACGCCGGAACACTCCTTGTCTCCCTGCTTGCGTTCGATGCCCGGCTCATGATCGAGCCTGACAGCCGGCTCTTGTCGCTTCAGGACTACCTGCAAGAGCCCGAAGAGAGCGGGCACCTGATCGCGGCCTGTTTTCTCCCCGTCGCGCGTTCATGCGCATTCGAGGAGATCAGCCGGACACCCGCGGATGCACCCATTCTGGCTGTCGCCGTGGGCGTGGAAGCGGCAGGCGGCGAGCTGCGCAACGTCATTGCTGCTGCAGGTGGCGCAGATCAACGCGTTGGCATCGTTCCTGGCGCCAGGCAGCTCCGGCGGGCCGAGGTGGAGGAGGAAGTCGCCGCATTGGGTGCGGCCATGGCCCAGGCGCCGTGGCAAGACGATGTGCGTGGCACTGCTGAGTATCGGCTGGCCATGATGCCCATCCTGTTGGGACGGGCTATGGCGTCGCTGTTGGCTTCGCAGGAGGTCTCCAATGCAGGTTAATGTTCATGTCAATGGCCAGTCGCTGGTGCTGACCGGCGAGCCCGGCATCACTCTCCTGGACGCGCTGCGCGATGCCGGCTACTTCAGCGTCAAGCACGGCTGCGACCGAGGTGAGTGCGGCGCATGTGCGGTGTTACTCGACGGCAAGCAGGTCAACTCATGCCACGTGTTGCTTGCGCAGGTCGATGGGTGTTGCATCCGCACCGCTGAGGGACTCGGCCAGGTTGCAGAACAGGGATGGAAACAAACGGCCGGGCTTCACCCACTGCAGCAGGCATTCATCGAGCTGGGCGCAGTCCAGTGCGGCTACTGTACTCCGGCCCAGTTGTTGGCCGCGCAGGAGTTGCTCGATCGAAAGGGTTACGACGGAGCTGAACCGCAACCGGTCAGCGAGGCCGAAGTCCGCGAGGCGCTGTCGGGCGTCCTCTGCCGCTGCACCGGCTACGCCAAACCGGTCGCTGCCGTGTTGAAAGCCGCGGCGCGACTGCGCGGCGAGGAACCGGTGCCCGGTGACGTTGCGGTCCATCCCAGGGATGAGGGCGGCTTGCCTGTTGCCCTTGACTTCGGCGGAATGGAGCCACGCATCGGAGACCTCCCTGGCCCTGAGCCGGCCCGGGGAGGTGTCACCACCCGAACCGACGCGCCGCCCATGTTGTTGGTGACTGCGCCGGGCGAGGAGCTGCGCGTCGTCGGCAAGTCCGTGACAAAAGTCGACGCGGTGAAACTCAGCCAGGGCAAGCCGGCATTCACCGATGACCTCGACATGCGCGGCATGCTGATCGGCAAGGTCATGCACAGCCCTGTGGCCCACGCGCGCATCAAATCGATCGATGTCACCGAAGCACGGCAGCTGCCAGGCGTGGCCGCAGTGCTGACCTATAAGGACGTGCCCCGCGTCGCTCATTGCACGGCCGGTCAGACGCATCCGCTGCCTTCTCCGCTGGATACGTTCTCGCTGGATCATAAGGTGCGGTTCGTGGGCGACCGCGTGGCGCTGATCGCGGCTGAGTCTGAGGAGATTGCCCTGGCTGCAATGGACCTCATCAAGGTCGAGTACGAGGAGCTTCCGGTAATCATCGATCCGCGCGACGCACTCAAGCCCGGTGCACCCATCATCCATGACGAGCCGGACTATGTCGACTTCGGGGAATCGGATCGCACGCGCAACCTGGCCGCGCACATCTTTGTCGACATCGGCAATGTGGACCAGGGGTTTGCCGAGGCGGATCACATCTTCGAGGGCGAGTATCTCGTTCCGAAGGTCCAGCAGGCATCTATCGAACCGCACGTCGTCATCACCTATTGGGATGAGGACGACCGTCTGGTCGTGCGCACCTCGACGCAGGTGCCGTTCCATGCTCGGCGCATCCTTGCCCCGGTTCTGGGCCTCCCGGTCAAGCGCATACGCGTCATCAAGCCTCGCGTCGGCGGCGGTTTCGGCGGCAAGCAGGAGGTGCTCATCGAGGATGCGGCCGCTCACCTGACCATTGCGACCAGCAGGCCTGTCAGGATGGAATACACGCGCGAGGAGGAGTTTATCGCTTCGCGTTCGCGCCATCCGATGCGTATCCGGCTGAAGACCGGCGTGAAGTCGGACGGCACGATCACGGCCAACGAGATGCATGTTCTGTCGGATACCGGAGCAAATGGGTCGCATGCAATGACGGTGGCGGGAAACACCGGACACAAGGCGATGGCGCTGTATGTGGGGGATGGTCCCTACCGGCAGAGCCCCAATATCCGATTCACCGCGGATGTGGTTTACACGAACACCGCGCCTTCGGGTGCGTTTCGCGGCTACGGCGTGCCCCAGGGTTATTTCCCCGTGGACACGCAGATGGAACGCATCGCTCGGGCTCTGGAGATGGATCCACTGGCGTTTCGCCTGAAGAACACCGTGCGCGCGGGAGAGGCCCAACCCTTCTCTAAGGCGTGGTCCGAAGGTCGCGAGCCGGTGCCTGAGTACATCGAGACGTGCGCCCTGGAGGAGTGCGCGCATCGTGGGGCAGAGCTGATAGGGTGGCGCGAGAAACGGGGCAACATGAACTGGCACGCGGTCCCTGGCCGCCCGAACCTGCGCCGCGGTGTCGGTGCCGCGCTGGCCATGCAGGGCAGTGCCATCCCATTCATCGACATGGGCGGGGCGTCGCTCAAAATGAACGACGACGGCTCCTTCAACCTGCTTGCCGGCGCCACGGATATCGGCACCGGCTCAGACACGATCCTGGCGCAGATGGTCGCAGAGACGGTCGGGTGCTACGTGGAGGATATCGTCGTATACTCGTCGGACACCGACTTCACGCCGTTCGACGTGGGAGCATATGCCTCGTCTACCACGTACATCTCTGGGGCAGCTGCCACGCGGGCCGCGCAGCAGGTGGCCGAGCAGATTCGCGAGGTGGCGGCGGCCTTGCTTGGGGACGACGTGGCGCCGGCAGACATCCGCCTGGCCGATCGTCGTGCCTGGGCCCCGCATGGGCGCAGCGTTACGCTCGAAGACGTCGCACTGGAGTCGTTGCACAAGGCGAATCAGCGCCAGATTATGGCTGTCGCTTCGTTCAATTCGCCCGTTTCGCCGCCTCCTTTCGCGGCTCAATTCGCTGAGGTGACGGTTGACATACAGACCGGTGAAGTGCGGGTGAGCAGGTTCGTGACCGTCATGGACTCCGGCGTGATCGTCAATCCGATAGCCGCGGTTGGCCAGGTGGAAGGTGCCGTGTCTCAGTCGTTGGGTTATGCGCTCTGTGAGGAGATGCCCTACGATCGTGAGGGTCAGCCTCTGATGCGCGACCTGCGAGATTACCACATCTTCGCAGCAGATGAGATGCCTGAGCTCCTTACCGAATTCGTGCCGACCGTTGAGCCGACACATCCCTATGGCGTGAAGGCGGTCGGTGAGGTGCCCATGGACGGTGTGGCGCCTGCCGTTGCTAACGCCATCTATGACGCGGTCGGCGCCTGGATCAACGAGCTGCCGGCTACGCCTGAACGCGTGTGGCGTGCCATGCAAGGGGGCTACTGATTGACCTGCCTTCGAGACCCATAGGTTCTCGAAGGCATCTGTGGAGAGGGTGTAGAACGTGTATCGAATTGACATGGAGCCGATCGGCCGGCGCTCGGAAGTTGAGCCTGGCCAAACCCTGTTGGATGCCGCCCGGCAGGGCGGCGTGGACCTGACCGCGCTTTGTGGCGGTGAGGGCTGGTGTCACGGTTGCAAGATACGGGTCATTGAAGGCAAGCTGTCTCCGGTCACAGTATCCGAAGAAGCGGCCCTGAGCGCGGAGCAGCTTGCGCAAGGGTTTCGTTTGGCCTGCCAGGCGGAGCCGCTCAGCCATGTGAAGATGGACATTCCGCCCGAGTCGTTGGCAACTCAGCAGAGGCTTCAGATCGAGGGCAGGGAGGCCGAGACCGAGGTTGATCCGGTAGTCCGCCAGGTTGACGTAACGGTTTCTCCCGCCACACTTCACGACCTGCGCGCAGATACGGTCCGGCTGCGGGAAGCGCTCGGCGAAGATGTTCGGTTCGCACTGCCCGTGCTCCAGACTCTGTCAACAAGGCTGCGCGAGCAAGACTGGACGGCTCGTCTGGCCGTGCACGACGGCGAGGTGATTGCCCTGGCTCCGGCGGGTGTGCTTCTGCTTGGACTGGCCGTGGATGTCGGCACCACCAAGCTTGCAGCCTATCTGGTAGATCTGGAGACCGGCCACACGCTTGCCAAGGGCGGTGCGCCGAACCCGCAGATCGCCTATGGCGAGGATGTCATCAGCCGGATCAGCTACACGATGACCCACGCCAACGGGGCAGAGACCCTCCAGCGACGCCTGATTGAGACGCTTAACGAGTTGGCTGAGAGTCTATGCACAGAAATCGGACGCAGTCCCCAGCACATCGTGGATGCCGTGATTGTCGGCAATACCGCGATCCAGCACCTGTTTGCTCGGCTGCCGGCAAAACAGCTCGCGCTGGCGCCGTACGTGCCGGCAGCCAGTGAGGCGCTTTCATTGCGAGCCTCAGAATTGGGACTGCATCTTGCCCCGGCGGCCTATGTCTATGTCCCCCCGAGCATCGCAGGTTATGTTGGCGGGGATCATGTTGCTATGGCGTT
>Ga0123333_10003366_pt1 | contig 15616 bp, 13 predicted proteins | sample BioC12SIPDNA_3_FD_89957 | JGI IMG/M metagenome (GOLD analysis project Ga0123333, IMG submission 89957) | Anaerobic biogas reactor microbial communites from Washington, USA - Biogas_R2_B C12 SIP DNA | ecosystem: Engineered > Bioreactor > Anaerobic > Unclassified | place: Washington, USA... | reverse complement strand
TCCCACTGTGGATTGGCCGGATCACCGGGTTCGGTATTGTGCTGCTCGTAGTACGGGCCCTTGACCTCGTAGGGCCGGGCGGTGAATCGGACCTGGAGGTCGCCGCTGTTGAAGAATGCGCGGATGAACTCCTCGAAGTCCTCCGAGGGACAGGCCGGCTCGACCTCCACGGGCAGCCGGATCCGTCCGGGCATCATGGGCGGCATGGCATCACTGGAGCGTGCTTCGGACTGCCCCGGGGCAGCCGGAGCCATCTGCGGGGCCTGCCGCCCGCCGGGGCCCGTCGCCGACGACGGCGACGGCGACGTCCTGCCGCTGCACGCCACGCCCGCCATCAGCGCGGCGGTGGCCCAGAGGGCCCGGGCGGCCGTGCCTGCCGCCACCGTCCTGACCACCCTGGAATCAGGTCTGCCTGTCCTGGCCTGCTTCATCCGTCACCATCCCTGTCGACGCATCGCCACGGGGATCCGTCCCCTCGCCCCGCTCTGCGCACCATCCTACACGCATCCCGCGCCCGTGGGCGGTCGGCTCAGCTGATGTCGGTCACGCCCAGTTCGCGCAGTGCGCTGGCCATGGCCTCGCTGGCGGCTTCGCTGAGCTTCTCGTGGTCGAGCGCGAAGCGGATCGTCGCCTCGACCAGGCCAATGTGGGTACCGCAGTCGAAGCGCGTGCCGCGGAAGCGGTAGGCGTCGATCTGCTGCTCGCCCAGCAGGCTGGCGATGGCGTCGGTGAGCTGGATCTCCCCGCCGGCGCCGCGGCCGGTCTTCTCCAGATGGTCGAAGATCGCCCCGGGCAGGATGTAGCGGCCGACCACTGCCAGGGTGCTCGGCGCCTCCTCGGGCCTTGGCTTCTCGACCATGCGCCGGATCGCACCGCTGCGGTCGCGGAAGTCCCCGGTCTCGACGATGCCGTAGCTGCCGGTCTGCTCGCGCGGCACGTCCTGCACCGCGATCGCGCCGACGCCGTGGGCCTCGGCGTGGTCGGCCATCTGCTTGAGCGCGCCCGGGCCGTTGCGGTTCCAGATCAGGTCGTCGGGCAGCAGCACCGCGAACGGCTCGTCGCCCACCACCGGCTTCGCGCACAGCACGGCATGGCCCAGGCCCAGGGCCTCGGCCTGGGTGACGAACACGGCACGGACGCCTTCGGGCAACACGTTGCGCACCAGCTCGAGCTGCTCGTGCTTGCCGGCCTTCTCGAGCTTCTGCTCGAGTTCGTAGGCCTTGTCGAAGTAGTCGGCCACCGCGTGCTTGTAGCGGTTGGTCACGAACACCAGGGTGTCGCAGCCGGCCTCGATCGCCTCGTCCACCGCGTACTGGATCAGCGGGCGGTCGACGATCGGCAGCATCTCCTTGGGAACGGTTTTCGTGGCAGGGAGGAACCGTGTTCCCAGTCCAGCGACCGGGAACACCGCTTTTCGGATGCGTCGGGTCATGTCTTTCTAGCCTGTCGTGCGGGGAATGCGACGACGGTGCCCGTGTCCTCGCGCTCGGCCTCCGTATCCGCGTTGCCGGGACGGAATTCGGGGAGCGTCTCGCGCAGCAGGCGCGCAAGCTCCTCGGTATCGAATGCGGCCACCGCCTCGCGCATGCGCGCGAGCGCCGGCTGGAGCTTCTCCGCGGACACCGAACGGGCCTCGGCCTGGAGGATCTTCGGGTGCACCGTCGGACGGTACCGTTCGTCGGCGTGGAACAAGGTTTCGTGGAGTTTCTCCCCGGGCCGCAGCCCGGTGTAGACGATCGCGATGTCGCGCTCGGGCTGCTTGCCCGCCAGCCGGATCATCTGCTCGGCCAGCAGCCGGATCGGTACCGGCTCGCCCATGTCCAGCGTGTACACCGCCTCGCGCGCGCCGATCGCCACCGACTGCATGATCAGCTGGCAGGCCTCGGGGATGGTCATGAAGTAGCGCGTGACCTCCGGATGGGTCACGGTCACCGGCCCGCCGCTGCGGATCTGTTCGCGGAACAGCGGCACGACGCTGCCGGCCGAATCGAGCACGTTGCCGAAGCGCACGGTTACGAAATGGGTGCCGTCGGTCTGGGCCATCGACTGGCACACCATCTCGGCCAGGCGCTTGGACGCGCCGAGCACGTTGACCGGATCGACCGCCTTGTCGGTGGAGATCAGCACGAAGGTGCCGACCCGGGCCGCGCGCGCCTCGCGCGCCACCACCTCGGTGGCCAGCACGTTGTTGCGCACCGCTTCGCGCAGCTGCCCTTCCAGCACCGGGACCTGCTTGTAGGCCGCGGCATGGAACACCGCGTCGGGGCTGGACAGGCGCAGCGCATGGCGGATCACCGCCGGATCGCCGCAGTCGCCGAGCACCGGCACGCAGCGGATCTGCGGGAAGTCGCGCCGCAGTTCCGACTCGGTCTTGATCAGCGCCAGTTCGTCGATCTCGACCAGCGCGATCGTCGACGCCCCGTGCCGGGCGCACTGCCGGCACAGCTCGGCGCCGATGGAACCGCCGGCGCCGGTCACCAGCACGCTGCGGCCGCCGAGCCATGCGCGGATCGCCTTCCAGTCCGGCGTGACCGGCTTGCGGCCGAGCAGGTCCTCGATCGCCACCTCCTTGAGTTCGCCCGGCAGCGAACGCCCTTCGAGCATGTCGTCGAGCCGCGGCACCATGCGGAACGGAAGCCCGGTGCGTTCGCAGGCGGCCACCACGCGGCGCATCGTGGCCGCGTCCACCGAGGGCATTGCGATCACCAGCAGTTGGGCCGCCGTCTCCGGCGCGATCCGGGCCACGTCCTCGACCCGCCCCAGCACCGGTACGCCCTGCAGCCGGCTGCCGCGCAGCTTGGCCGCATCGTCCAGGAAGCCGACCGGGACATACGCCCCGGTCCTGCGCAGGTCGCGCACCAGGGTTTCGCCGGCCCGCCCCGCGCCCAGGATCAGCACCCGCAGCGCGGCCTTGTCGGTGCGCGCGATCTGGTGGTCCTTCCACGCCCTGTAGACCAGCCGGGGCATGCCCAGCAGCGCGGTGAGCAGCAACGGGTACAGCAGCAGCACCGAGCGCGGCACCTGGTCGAGCCGGCGGTTGAAGACGAACAGCACCAGCATGATCGCCAGCAGGCCGACCATCGCCGCCTTCAGGATGTTGACCAGGTCGGGCAGGCTCGCGAACCGCCAGACGCCCCGGTACAGGCCCACCTGCCAGAACACCGCGCCCTGCGCGGCCAGCACCAGCAGGATCTCGGCGGTGGCCAGCGACGGGAACGGCACGCCCGGCTGCATCGCGTGGCGGAAATGATGAAGCGCAGTCCAGCTCAGCCAGACCATGAACAGGTCGTGCGCGACGATTGCCATTCGCGGCGTCGCCATGCTGACCCGATCCTTCCAGTTGAGCATGTTCAGCGGTTCCTTCTACCGAGCTCGTCCGTCGAACCATCCACGGGCGACGCGCCGCGGAGCCTGTTCCACGCCAGCGCACCCACCGCAAGGAACGTCGAGCAGGCCGCGATGATAATGACCGAAGTGCCTGAACGCACAAGAAACATGAGCATCGAAGCAAGCACCGCGGCGGCGGCATACGCGAGCGTGACCGGGACGTGGGAGCCCAATGCACGGGCCCAGACCTGGTAGGCATGCCGGACGTGCGGACGCCACCACGCCTCACCCGCCAAGATGCGCAAAGCAAGCGTCAAAGACGCGTCAACGAGGAACGGCAGGAGTGGCAGAACCCACAGCACCCGTGCGACCGGTCCCCCTCCTTGCGAACCGACGGTGAACAGCATCGCCAGGCCGTATCCCAGCGCACCGCTGCCCACGTCCCCGAGGAAGATCCGGGCCCGCGGGAAGTTGAACGGCAGGAAACCGAGCGCCCCTGCGGCCAGCGCCAGGCCCAGCCACCACACCGGCCCCGCCCCCGCGAGCATCGCCCATGCCACCGCCACCACCAGGGCCTGCATCGCAGCGATGCCGTCGATGCCGTCCATGAAGTTCCAGACGTTGACCAGCACCAGGGCCGAGGCGAAGGCCACCGACACGTCAAGCGCGTCCCCGCCCCGCGACCACGCCGCCGCAGCGAGCAGGGCGGCCGAGAGCGCGTGCACGCACAGGCGCGGCCACGCCGGCAGCGGCCGGTGGTCGTCGAGCCAGCCGATGCCGGCGACCAGCAGCAGGCCGGCGCCGGCCAGCAGGCATGCGGGCCGTTCCCCGGGCGCGACCACGGCCAGGATCCCGCCGGCGGCCAGCAGCACCAGCACGATCGACACCCCACCACCACGCGGCGTCGCCGCCTGGTGGCTGCGACGCTCGCCAGGAAGGTCGATCAGCCGGCGCCGCAACGCATAGGCACGGGCAAGCGCCGTGACGACCGCACCGAGCACGGTCCCCGCCAGCATCCATGCCAGGGCCTGTGCGGCAGGCGCCATCAGACGACGGCGTAGTTGAGCAGGGGCTTGATCGTGCCCCACTCCTTGCAGCTCGGGCACTGCCAGTGGTGGCTGCGGGCGCCGAAACCGCAGCGATTGCAGCGGTAGCTGGGATTGCGCACCAGCAGTTGCTCGGTGATCAGGCGCAAGTCCTGCAGCGTCGCCGACAGGTCGGTGTTCTCGGCCAGGGTGAGATCGATCAGGGCCGCTTCGCCGCGGACCGAGGGCCGGTCCTTGAGCTGCTGTGCCAGGTAGGCGCGCGCGGCATGCACGCCGTCCTGCGCCTCGACCAGCCGGGTCAGCGCCAGCACCGGCGCGATGCCGCGGTAGTGTTCGCTCATCTCGGCCAGGAACTTGCGCGCGCCGGCCGCGTCGCCAACCCGGTCGTAGGCGGCCAGCAGGGCCGGAAGCACCTCGGGCAGGAAGTCGGTGTCGTGGCGCGCGGCGCGTTCATAGGCGCGGATCGCGCCGGCGTCGTTGCCGGCGTCGGTTTCCAGCCGCCCCTCGAGGATGCCGGCGCGCACCGACGTCGCATCGGCCGCGTAGGCGCGCGCCACCGCGGCCCGCGCCGCCTCCGCATTCCCGGCCAGGCGCTCGCGTTCGGCCAGCTCGCATTCGAAGTGGGCGATGAGCTTGCCCATCGGCTCGCCGGTGGCGGCCTCGTAGCGGGTCGCGTTCTCGATCGCCTTGGCCCAGTCGCGCTCGGCCTGGTAGATGCCGATCAGGTGCTTGAGCGCCTGCGGGGCGCGCTGGTCGATCCGCGCCAGGTCGGTGAACACGACCTCCGCACGGTCGAGCAGGCCGGCCTTCATGTAGTCCTCGCCCAGCGCCAGCAGCGCCTGGACCTTCTGCGGGTCGCTCAGGTCCGGGCGCTGGGCCAGACCCTGGTGCAGACGGATGGCGCGGTCGACCTCGCCGCGACGGCGGAACAGGTGGCCCAAGGCCAGCTGGGTCTCGAAGGTTTCCTTGTCCAGCTCGGCGATGTGCAGGAACAGCTCGATCGCCTTGTCCGGCTGTTCGTCGAGCAGGTAGTTCAGGCCCCGGAAGTAGGTGGTGGACAACCGGCTGACCTGGGTATCGCTGTGGCGCTCGCCTCCCCGCCGGCCCACCACCCAGCCGCTCAGCGCGGCCAGGGGCAGCAGCAGGAAGAACCAGAACCACTCGCTGACGAATGCCATGGTTCAGACTCCCGTGTCTTGGGCGGCACGTGGCGCGTGCCGGTCCGCGGATTGTCCATTCCCGAGCCTGCGCCGCAACGGCAGCACCACGCCGATCGCCAGCACCAGCCCGCCCCATAGCGCGCCCAGCAGCAACGCCGCCAGCAGCAGCACGCCAAGGCCGCCGTGGATCGCGGTGAACCCCAGGTCCAGGACCACCGGCTGCCGGTTGAGCGCGCCCACTGCGGCGCCGAGCGCCACGGACAGCACGGCGACGAGGATCCGGAGCAGCCGCATGCGCGGGGCCTGCGGCCTAGTCCTCCGCGGGCAGCGGGATCACGTCGGTGACCCGCTCGCGCAGGTCCTTGCCCGGCTTGAAATGGGGGACGTACTTGCCCGGCAGCGCCACCGCGTCGCCGGTCTTGGGGTTGCGGCCCGTGCGCGGGGGCCGGAAGTGCAGCGAAAAACTGCCGAAACCGCGGATCTCGATGCGGTCGCCGCGGGCGAGCGAGGCCGCCATCATCTCCAGCAGCGATTTGACCGCAAGGTCGACGTCGTCGGCCTTCAGGTGCGCCTGGCGCTGGGTGAGGATCTCGATCAGTTCCGATTTGGTCATCTTCGACACGCCCGTGGAAGCTGGGGGCGGCCCGCCACGCGGGCCGCCCCCCGGTCAAGGCGCCCGGCCGCGCGGGGCCGGACGCAGGCGGCCGAAGCCGCCGTCGCACTTACTCGGACTTGTTCTCCAGCTGCTCGCGCAGCAGCGCGCCCAGCTTGGTGGTGCCGCTGGAGGCTTCCGCCGCCGCCTTGTTGTACTCGGCGAGGGTCTCGGCCGCCTCGGCCTCGTCCTTGGCGCGGATCGACAGCTGCAGGGTGCGGCTCTTGCGGTCCTGGCCGATGTACTTGGCCTCGATCGCGTCACCGACCTTCAGGTGCTGGCTGGCGTCGTCGACGCGGACATCGGAGATGTCGCGCGCGGCCACGTAGCCTTCCACGCCGTCGCCCAGGTCGATGACCGCACCCTTGGCGTCGACTTCCTTCACCGTGCCGCTCACCTTCGAGCCGCGCGGATGGTTGGCCAGGAACTGCCCGTACGGATCCTGCTCGAGCTGCTTGACCCCCAGCGAGATGCGCTCGCGCTCCGGGTCGACCGCCAGCACCACCGCCTCGAGGGTCTCGCCCTTCTTGAAGTTGCGGGCCACGTCCTCGCCGGTGGAGTTCCAGCTGATGTCGGACAGGTGGATCAGGCCGTCGATTCCACCCTCCAGGCCGATGAACACGCCGAAGTCGGTGATCGACTTGATCTGGCCGGTGACCTTGTCGCCCTTCTTGTGGATCGCGGCGAAGGTCTCCCACGGGTTGCTGGTGACCTGCTTGATGCCCAGCGAGATGCGGCGGCGCTCCTCGTCCACGTCCAGGACCATGACCTCGATCTCGTCGCCAACCTGGACCACCTTGGACGGGTTGACGTTCTTGTTGGTCCAGTCCATCTCCGACACGTGCACCAGGCCCTCGACGCCCGGCTCGATCTCGACGAACGCACCGTAGTCGGTGACGTTGGAGACCTTGCCGAACACGCGGGTGTTGGCCGGGTAGCGGCGGGAGATGTTCTCCCACGGATCCTCGCCCAGCTGCTTGAGGCCCAGCGAGACGCGGTTGCGCTCGCGGTCGTACTTGAGCACGCGGACCTCGAGCTCCTGGCCGACCTCCACCACCTCGGACGGATGGCGCACGCGCTTCCACGCCATGTCGGTGATGTGCAGCAGGCCGTCGATGCCGCCCAGGTCGACGAACGCGCCGTAGTCGGTGAGGTTCTTGACCACGCCCTTGAGCACGGCGCCCTCGACCAGCTTCTCCATCAGCGCCTCGCGCTCCTCGGAGTGCTCGCTCTCGACCACCGCGCGGCGGGAGACGACGACGTTGTTGCGCTTGCGGTCAAGCTTGATGAGCTTGAACTCCAGCTCCTTGCCTTCCAGGTACGCCGGGTCGCGCACGGGGCGCACGTCGACCAGCGATCCGGGCAGGAACGCGCGCACGTCCTTGATGTCGACGGTGAAGCCGCCCTTGACCTTGCCGCTGATCTTGCCGGTGACGGTCTCGTCCTTCTCCAGGGCTTCTTCCAGCTCGTCCCACACCATGGCGCGCTTGGCCTTCTCGCGCGAGAGCACGGTCTCGCCGAAGCCGTTCTCCAGCGCGTCGAGGGCCACCTTGACGGTATCGCCCTCGGCGACGTCGATCTCGCCGTCGTCGTTACGGAACTGCTCGATGGGCACGATGCCCTCGGACTTCAGGCCGGCGTTGATGACCACCACGTCGGTGCGCACCTCGACCACGGTGCCGGTGACGATGGAGCCGGGCTTGAGCTTGGCCAGGTGGGCCTGGCTGGCTTCGAACAGTTCTGCGAATGATTCGGTCATGTTGATATCCGGTTGATGACACAGACCACGGCGTGGTCGTCGGGGAACTCCCGTTGCTTGCCGCGGTCCACCCGTTGGGTCGGCCGGCGCGGGATTGCGCATGGGCCGCAAGAGTGTTGTGGTTTGTAAAAGGATTGATCCGCCGGTTTCCCGGCGGGGCGGAGTCTGTCAAACGGGCTTCAAGCGATGTAGCGCGCCGGCAGGAGGGCCAGGACGCGCTCGACGACCGTATCGATCCCAAGGCCGGTGGTGTCGATGAGGACGGCCCCCTCGGCCGGCCGCAGCGGAGCCACCTCGCGATTGGCGTCGCGGGCGTCGCGCGCGAGAATCTCGCGTAACAGACCGTCCAATGTAACCGAAACCCCTTTGCCGCTCAACTGTTTATAGCGCCTTTCCGCGCGCTCGGCGGCGCTGGCGGTCAGGAACACCTTGTAGGGGGCGTCCGGGAAAATCACCGTGCCCATGTCGCGGCCGTCGGCCACCAGTCCCGGCGGACGCCGGAATGCCCGCTGGCGGTCCTTGAGCGCCTCGCGCACTTCGGGGATCGCGGCGATCGCCGAGGCCGCGGCGCCGGCGGTTTCGGTGCGCAGCTCGGTGGTGGCGTCCACGTCGTTGACGAGCACCCGGGGCTCGCCGCCGGGCGTGTCCTGGAAGCGGACGCGCGTGTCGAAGGTGCAGCGCACCAGGGCCGAGGCGTCGGAAAGGTCGACGTTGGCCCAGCCGGCCGCCACCCCCACGGCGCGGTAGAGCGCGCCTGAATCCAGGTAATGCCACCCCGTCCGCGCCGCCACTTCGCGGCTGATCGTCCCCTTGCCCGAACCCGAGGGCCCATCGATGGTGAGGACGGGGACGTCGGACGTGGGCGGGAGGTCGGTCATGGGCTGGCGCAGGCGTTGGCTCGGGCCGGCAAGTGTACCGCCCCTTGCCAGCCGCTGCCCGGAACCGCTATGCTTGGCGGCTTGTTAACGCCGTCCCAATACCAGAGGCAATCATGAAGGTCCTGTCCTCCCTGAAGTCGGCGAAGACCCGTCACCGTGACTGCAAGGTCGTTCGTCGCCGTGGCAAGGTCTTCGTGATCTGCAAGTCCAATCCGCGTTTCAAGGCGCGCCAGCGCTGAGCGACGCCGCGGCGGCCGCGTGCCGCGCGCACAGTCATACCGTCCCGGGGTCGCAGAAATGCGACCCCGGGTCGTTTCCGGCCACCGGAAAACGCCGCGCGTGCGCTTACAATCGGCGCTCCGGACTTTGGGGAGGAGTCTCAATGAACAGCCGTAACCGCACCCGCCGCGCCCGCGCCCTGCTTGCCATTCCCGCCGCCGCGCTGCTTGCCCTGGCCGGCCAGGCCTCGGCAGACGTGCTGCTGATCGAGCGCGTGGAGGCGCAATCGCAGGTGGCCCTGCCCGAGCGCGGCCTGAGCATGGCGCAGGTGGAACAGCGCTTTGGCGCGCCCAGCGAGCGGCTCGACCCGCGCGGCGGGCAGAAGGGGGACTGGCCCACCATCAACCGCTGGGTCTATCCGCAGTTCACCGTGTACTTCGAACGCGACCGCGTGATCAACGCCGTCCTCAACCAGGCCGCGCCGAACGAAGTCGGCCCCAAGCCGGCCATCCGCTGACGATGGGCGACGGCCAGGCGCGCTTCCCCGCGGAGTGGGAACCCCAGTCCGCGATCCTGCTCGCCTGGCCGCACGCCGGCACCGACTGGTCTGATCGGCTCGGCGAGGTCGAAGACAGCTATATCGCACTGGTCGCGGCGATCACCCGCTTCCAGCCGGCCATCGTTTGCGTCGCCGATGCCGACGTCGAGGCCTATGCGCGCGCGCGGCTGGCGTCGGCGCGGATCGACATGGCCCGGGTGCGTTTCGTGGAAGTGGAATACGACGACACCTGGCTGCGCGACACCGGGCCCATCACGCTGCGTGAGGGCAGCGGTTTCCGGATGCTTGATTTCCGGTTCACCGGCTGGGGCGGGAAGTTCGACGCCGGGCGCGACGACCGCCTGGCAGGACGACTGCACGAAGCTGGAATTTTTCTGAATAGTTCGCTGCAAAATATTGATTTTGCACTGGAAGGGGGCGCCATCGAAACCGATGGAGAAGGCACCCTGCTCAGCACCCTGCACTGCCTGCGCGAGCGCCATCCGGATATCTCGCGCGAGGAGCTTGAAGCCCGGCTGGGAGCCTGGCTCCATCAGGACCGCTTCCTCTGGCTGCGGCGCGGGTACCTGGAAGGCGACGACACCGACGCCCACATCGACACGCTCGCCCGCTTTTCCGCGCCCGATGCCATCGTCTACCAGGACTGCGACGACCCGGCCGACAGCCACCACGAAGAGCTGCAGGCAATGGCCGCGGAGCTGGCGGCCATGCGCACGCGGGATGGCGCACCGTACCGCCTGTTCGCCCTGCCCTGGCCGGCGCCGGTGCGCGATGGCGGGCGGCGCCTGCCCGCCTCATATGCGAACTTCCTCATCATCAACGGCGCGGTGCTGATGCCCGCCTACGGGGACCCGGCCGACGCGCGGGCCGCAGAGGTACTCGCGCGGGCGTTTCCGGGACGCGAGATCGTCCAGGTGCCCTGCCGCCCCTTCGTGTGGCAGAACGGCAGCCTGCACTGCCTGACGATGCAGCTGCCCGAAGGCAGCGTCGCCCCCTGAAGCCGTCGCGCGCGGAAATCGTAAACGCTGTCCCGCGCCCGCCCGGCGGACGGGCCCGGCGAATGGCCGCGCGCCCTACAATAGGCGGATGAAGAACAAGACCCTTCCCGTCGCGCTGGTGCAGGAGCGCAACCACGGCGATGCCGCCGAAAACCTGGCCGTCATCGAAACCCGCGTGGCCGAGGCCGCCGCCGCAGGCGCGCGCCTGGTGATGCTGCAGGAGCTGCACAACGGCCCCTATTTCTGCCAGCACGAGTCGGTGGACGAATTCGACCGTGCCGAGCCCATCCCCGGCCCCAGCACGGAGCGGCTGGCGGCGATGGCGAAACAGCACAAGGTGGTCATCATCGGCTCGCTGTTCGAGCGCCGCGCGGCGGGCCTGTACCACAACACCGGCGTGGTGCTGGAAAACGACGGCACCCTGCTGGGCAAGTACCGCAAGATGCACATCCCCGACGACCCGGGTTTCTACGAGAAGTTCTATTTCACCCCGGGCGACATGGGCTTCACTCCCATCGACAGCTCCGTCGGCAGGCTGGGCCTGCTGGTGTGTTGGGACCAGTGGTATCCGGAGGCGGCGCGCCTGATGGCGCTGGCCGGCGCCGAGATCCTGCTCTATCCAACCGCCATCGGCTGGGACCCGGACGATGACGATGCCGAGAAGCAGCGCCAGCGCGATGCATGGATCATCAGCCATCGCGGCCACGCCGTGGCCAATGGCCTGCCGGTGCTTTCCTGCAACCGGGTCGGACATGAACCCTCTCCGCTCGGGGCGTCCGGCGTCGACTTCTGGGGCAACAGCCATGTGCTCGGTCCCCAGGGCGAGTTCCTCGCCGAAGCCGGGGGCGAGCCGGAAATACTGCTGGCGGAGGTCGACATGGCCCGCAGCGAAGACGTGCGCCGGATCTGGCCGTTCCTGCGGGACCGCCGCATCGACGCCTACCAGGACCTCATGCGCCGCTACATCGACTGACGCCGGCGACAGGATCCGGCGATGACCGATACCCCGACGCCCTCGTGGCAAAGCCAGCCGCACGCCATCGTCGAGCGCGATGGCGTGCGCTATACCCTGCTGGGCACCGCCCACGTCTCACGCTCGAGCGTCGAGGCGGTTGAGGACGCCATTGGCAGCGGCCGCTTCGATACCGTGGCCGTTGAACTGGACGAGTCGCGCCTGCAGGCGCTCACCGATCCGGCCTCGCTGGCCAAGCTCGACCTGGTGCAGGTGATCCGCAAGGGCAAGGTGGCGATGTTCGCCGCCAACCTCGCGCTGGCGTCCTACCAGCGACGGCTGGCCGAACAGCTCGGCATCGAGCCGGGCGCAGAGCTCAAGCGTGCCGTCGGCGCGGCCAAGGAGCGCGGCCTCAAGGTGGAGCTGATCGATCGTGAGGTCGGCCTCACCTTCCGCCGCGCCTCCGCCAGCCTGGGTTTCCTGGGCAAGCTGAAGCTCGCCTCGGGCCTCGTGGCCGGACTGCTCAGCAGCGAGGAGATGGGCGAGGACGAGATCGAGAAGCTCAAGGAAGGCGACATCCTCGAGTCCACCTTCGGCGAGTTCGCCCAGAGCAGCCCTGCCCTCTATGAAAGCGTGATCGCCGAGCGCGACCGCTACATGGCGGCGCGCCTGCGCCAGGTGCCGTCCGGCAGCCGGGAAGTGCTCGCCGTGGTGGGCGCCGGCCACCTCGCCGGGCTGGCCCGGCACCTTGCCGAAGACACCGGGTCGCCCACGGTGATCCGCGCCCGGCTGGAGGATGCGCCGCCGCCGCGGGGGATGCGCTGGATCGGGACCGCGATCACCCTGCTGATCCTGGCGATGATCGTCTGGGGGTTCTGGCAGGGTGGCGCCGACTTGGGGCGCCAGCTGGTGCTGGAGTGGGCGGTGATCACCGCCGTCGGCGCCGCCGTGGGGACCATCCTGGCCGCCGGGCACCCACTGGGGGTCGTCGCGGCCGCCATCGCGGCGCCGCTCAAGCCGTTCCGCCCGCCCGGGGTGTCACCCGGGCTGTTCAGCGCGCTTGTCGAAGCGCACGTGCGCAAGCCTGCCTACGGGGACTTCCTTGCCCTGCGCGACGACGCCGGCAGCCTTCGCGGCTGGTACCGCAACCGGGTGTCGCGCACGCTGCTCAACTTCATCCTGACCAACCTCGGGTCAAGCGCAGGCGTCTGGGTGGCCGGCCTGAGGATTGCCGGTCAGCTGATGGCCTGAACCTGCTCCAGCCCGCGCGCCCGCCGCAGGATCCGGCGACTCGCGTTGTTGAGATCATCCAGGATGGCGTAGATCGTGGGCAGGAACAGCAGGCTCACCACCGTGGAGAACGCCAGCCCGCCCGCCACCGCGCGCGCCATCGGCGAATACGCCAGCCCGCCCAGCACCACCGTCTCGCTGAGCGAGATCGGCACCATCGCCAGCACGGCCGTGCCCATGGTCATCAGGATCGGGCGCAGGCGCTCGCGGCTGCCCGCCACCAGCGCGTCGGTTCGGTTCATGCCCGAGCGGCGCAGGTTGTTGATGTGCTCCACCATGATGATGCCGTTGTTCACCACCACCCCCATCAGCACCAGGATGCCGATGAAGGCCATGACGGTGAACGCGGTGCCGGTGAGCCAGAACAGCCAGAACACGCCCAGGATCGAGAACACCACGCAGCTCATGATCGCCGACGGGAACAGCAGCGACTCAAACACTGCCGCCATCACCACGTAGATCATCACCAGCGCCAGCAGCAGGTTGAACATCATCTGCCCCATCGCCTGCTGGTCCTCCTCGAACCCGCTGCCTGCGAAGCTGTAGCCGTAGCCTGCGGGGAAGCTGATCGCGCCCAGGGTTTCCTCCATGGCACGGCGCGCGTCCTGCATGGTTGCCTCGCCCGCCAGGTTGGCCTGGATGGCCAGCGTGGTCTGGCGATCTGTGCGGGTGATGCGGTTGGCGGCCGGCTCCACGGAGATGTCCACCATCGACATCAGCGGCACCGTGCGCCCGTCGGGAGCGCGCACCATGAAGGTGGCAATGTCGCTGGCATCGAACTCCTCGGCGCCCGCGAAGCGGACCCAGACCGGCACCTCGGTCGCGCCGCGCCGGTACTCGCGCAGCTGGCTGCCGCGCAGGGCCAGGCCGACGAAGCTGGCCACCTGGTCGGCACTGAAGCCGAACGCGGCCGCACGCTCGCGGTCCACGCGCACTGCCAGCTCGTTGACCCGGTCTCCCACGTCCAGGCGCACGTCGCGCAACTCCGGGCGCCGCGACAGGATCGGCAGCACGTCGTTGGCGATCTCGCGCAGTTGTTCCATGCTGTCGCCCACCAGCTGCACCTGTGCGTTCTGACCCAGCCCGCCGCCGCCCTGCTCGCCGCTGCCGCGCAGGCCGATCTCCGCGCGGGCCGACGCAGGCAGGCCGGCGCTGATCGCCTCGGCGATCGGCTTGCTGTCGCGCACTGAGGGATCCAGGGTGATCATGGTGCCGGCATCGCCCTGTTCGCCGAACCACGAATACACCTGGGTGATGCGGAACTCGTCGCGGTTCTCATCCAGGTAGCGCTCCACCCGGCGCACTTCTTCCGACACCTGCCCCAGGGTGTAGCTGCCCTTCCACTGGTAGAAGATCTGCAGTTCCCCGGCCTCGCCGCCGCCGAACATGTCGAACCTGGTCTGGGTCATCGGCACCAGGCTGACGACGATGACCAGCAGGATGGCGGCGACGCTGCGGCCGCGATGTTCCAGCGAGGCCCGCAGCAGCCGCGCATAGCCGCGCTGCATCCGCGGGATCAGCCCGTTCTCCCGGCGGACGGCCGGCGGCGTCTTCATCCGCGCCGACAGCATCGGGATCAGGCTCACCGCCACCAGCCAGGACGCCAGCAGCGATACCGAGATGGTGATCGCGATCTGGGCCATGAAGATGCTGATGTTGTTGGTGTCGCCCAGCAGGTTGGGCAGGAACACGATGCAGTGGCAGATGGTGCCGGCCGAGAGCGCGATGGCCACGTTGCGCGTGCCCACCACCGACGCGCGCCACGGCTGGTCCGGCACTTTCTCGCGCTCCTGGTAGATGCTTTCCACCACCACCACGGCGTTGTCCACCAGCATGCCCACGGCAAGCAGCAGGCCCATCAGGCTGAGCACGTTCAGGGTCACCCCGAAGAAGTGCATGAAACCCAGCGTCATGACGAAGCAGATCGGGATCGCCAGCGTCACCATCAGCGTCGAGGGCCAGTGGCGCAGGAAGAAAAACAGTACCGCGATCGACAGCAGCAGGCCGATCAGGCCGGCTTCCGCCAGCTCCAGCAGCGACTCAGTGACTTCGGCGCCGGTGTCCTGGATCACCCGGAACTCGATGCCGCGCAGGCCGGGCGCACCCCTCGCCTCCTCCAGCGTGGCAAGTGCCGCCCGCGACACCTCCACCAGGTTGGCGTTGCGCTCCTTGAAGATCTCCAGCCCCACCGCCGAGCGCCCGTCCAGGCGCCGGCCGTAGTCCATCCGGGTGGGCCGGAACTGGACGTCGGCCACGTCGCCCAGCAGCACGCCGCGCTCGTTGAGCGGCAGGTCGCGCAGTTCCTGCAGGTCGCTGATCTCGCCGATCGGCTGCACCCGCAGGCGCTGGCCGCCGTCCTCGATCAGTCCGGCGGAGACCGAAAAGTTGACCGTCTGCAGCCGATCGGCCAGCGCGTTGAGTTGCAGCCCGTGGGCGCTCAGGCGGTCCGGATCGATGGCGATCTCGACCTCGTTAGGTGGCGCCCCGCTGATTTCCACCCGGGCCACGCCGGGCACCCGCTCCAGCCGGCGCTTGAGTTGCCGGTCAATGACGTCGTAGGCGCCGGTCAGGTCCTGCTCGGCGGCCAGACGCACGCGCAGCACCGGCTGGTCGGCGGTTGAGAATTTGAATACGAAGTAGCGGCGGAAGTCGTCCGGAAGCTCCTTGCGGATCGCGTCCACGCGCTCGCGCGCCTCGGACGCGGTGATCGCGATGTCACGCTCCCAGTCCGAGAACTCCATGAACACGCCGGCCCCGTCGGCCGCAGCCTGGCCGC
>Ga0123333_10003364_pt1 | contig 15617 bp, 14 predicted proteins | sample BioC12SIPDNA_3_FD_89957 | JGI IMG/M metagenome (GOLD analysis project Ga0123333, IMG submission 89957) | Anaerobic biogas reactor microbial communites from Washington, USA - Biogas_R2_B C12 SIP DNA | ecosystem: Engineered > Bioreactor > Anaerobic > Unclassified | place: Washington, USA... | reverse complement strand
CGGGTAGGTGCGGGCGGCCGGCATCAGCTGAGGACCCACTCCCGACCACGCGCTCCACGCGAGGGTGCCCACGCCTGCGACCGCGACCACGCCGGTCAGCACGGCGACCAGGGGACGGTGCCACGGACCCCGGCCCGTCGCCGGCGGCAGCTCGACCGCCTGCGCGGCGGCCAGGAGCAGGCAGGCCGCGGCGACACTGACGAACAGTCCGGGCCAGGGGGTGACCGCCGCACCCGCCTCGGTGTGCCCGGCAGGGACGACACCGACCTGCAGGAGCGGGGCGACCAGGGCGGCGGCCAGGCCGAGCAGGGCACCGACCAGCAGGGCGGTGGCTCGTCGACCACGGTGCCCGCGACGCAGGGCCGCCCCCACGGCCAGCACGAGCAGCGGCACGGTCCACCAGAGCGTCGGGGAGAGCCCGCCCCCGGGGTGGAGCAGCAGGGTCTGCCAGGGCACGACCTCGCTCGGCCCCACGACGGCGGCACCCGCCCCGCCCAGCACCACACGGGGGTCGTCGAGGACGGCTCGGAGCCACGGGCCGGCGAGCACCCACGGCAGGAGCGCCAGGAGCAGACCGCGCAGTCGCCCCCAGCCCGGCCCGAAGAGCAGCACCAGCAGCCCCGCAATCGTGGTCAGGACGAGCACGGCGGGCGTGAACAGGCCGACCAGCGCGGCCAACAACACGGTCGCGAAAGTCGTGGAGGTGCGCTGAGCACCCTGTCGCCGGGACCCCGCGACCACGACCCCGGCGACCAGGAGGGGCATGGCCACGTGCGCGATCACCGGGCCCAGCCGCCCCTCGTCGACGGCCACCGACAGGGGGGCCAGCCCCGCCCAGATCAGGCCGGCCAGGGCGCGCGCCCACCTGGACCGCACCCCGACGCGCGCCGCGGCATAGGCCGACGCGACCGACAGCGGGACCGCTGCGAAGAGCAGCCAGGTGAGGGTGACCGCGGCGGGCGAGCGGGACGCATCCACCCACGGCAGCTGTTCGACGAGCCAGGTGAAGCCGGTCATCGGCAGCAGCCACGCGGCCGGGTCGCTGCCGCTGCCCAGGCCCTCGCCCGTCCAGGGGTCTGCCCAGGAGTGCCACAGGTCGGTCCACCCCGCGAGCACCGGCTGGACCGCACCACCGCGCACGCCGTAGCCGCCCCCGGACAGTGCGGGCACCAGGTCCCGCCAGCGCACCAGTGCCGCGATGACGGCGACGAGCAGCGCGAGCACCAGCGGCCAGCTCCACAGGGACCGCCATCGGCCGGGGACCGCCTCGAGCGACTCGGCATCCTCGGAGACCGGCCCGGTCTCCAGCGCCGCGGCGCCCCCACCTGTGCGGCCGCGGTCCACCAGCGCCTCGTGCACCGTGTCGCCCGTGCCCTGCCAGGCACTGGCCGCCGGGGCGAAGAGTCCCGACAAGTCGCGGCGGTGCACGCGGGTCCGTCCCCGGAAGCGCCACCGGGCACCCAGCCCCCGCCAGGGTGTCAGCACGGCCCCTGCATCGGCGAACGAGGCGGCAGCCTGGCTGGGGCGCTTCACGAGGAGCAGCCCCAGTCCCGCCAGCACGGAGGTCAGCAGGATGACGAGCGTGCGCCACGGCGCGGCCCAGACCGACCCGCGGGCGAGGGCGACCTGCCGGACGCGGCGTCGCGTGGCCAGCGAGGCCGGGGGGTGGCCGAGGGGCCCCTGGCGGATCACGGCGTCGGTCGCGACGACCACGCGGTGGCCCGCCAGGTGGCTGCGCCAGCTGAGGTCCAGCCCCTCCGCACCGTGGTCGAACGCGCGCTCGACTCCCCCCACCTCGTCCAGCACGTCGCTGCGGACCAACATTCCCGCGAGCGGGACCCCGATCACGTCGAGGCGCTCGTCGTGCTGACCCTGGTCCAGCTCCCGCGCGACATGGGCGTCCACGACCCGCCCGCCGCGGGTGAGCTGCTGACCCACGGAGATCAGCCGTCGGGGGTCGTCAGACCGGACCAGCTTGGGGCCGGCGACACCGACCCCGCTCGAGCGCTGGGTCGCCTCGATCAGCTCGGCGAGCGCGTCGGGCTCCGGGACCGAGTCGTCGTGGAGGATCCAGATCCAGTGCCGGGGCGCGACGGGCAGCTCGGCCCGGCCGTCCTCGACCACCCGCCAGAGCGGTGCCTCACCGTCCGGGTCGGGGAGGCGGTCACGGACCACGAGGTCGACGCCGCGCTCGGCGACGAGGGGGTGATCTCGGGCGTCATCGATCTCGGCGTCGTCTGCTCCCAGACCGGTCACCACGATGCGGTCGGGTCGTCGATCCTGCTGGAGGAGGGCGTCGAACGCCTGCAGGAGGACGGGGCCGCCGGGGTGCGTCAGGAGGAGGACGGTCAGGTCCTCCACCGGAACGCGCGGTCGATCGCGCACCCGGCTTGCGGGTGTGGCGGGCACGATGTGGGCGGCCGCCTAGACGGCGCGCTTCTTCAGCTTGCGTCGCTCCCGCTCGGACAGGCCGCCCCAGATGCCGAAGCGCTCGTCGTGCGCCAGGGCATACTCCAGGCACTCGGCGCGCACCTCGCAGCCGACGCAGACCTTCTTGGCCTCGCGTGTCGACCCGCCCTTCTCCGGAAAGAAGGCCTCGGGGTCAGTCTGGGCGCACAGCGCCCGCTCCTGCCACGAGGCCTCCTCCGAGTCCGTGTCGGTGCTCGTCAGAAATGTCATGATCTCCAGCTCGTGCACGGTTCCTCCAACCCTCACCCAGCACAAGTAACAACAAGAGAATTACACGCGTGTCATCCTCTCACGTCAAGCCCCGATCTGCTAGGGGGCGCTGACCTCGACCGTTGCGGCAGCCGCGCAGGACCGCCCTGGAGTCCTGGACACGGCCGGCCAGGTGCGAGGATCGGCCTATGAGGGACGCCCCAGATGAGCAGATGAGGACCGGCGCATGAGGATCACCGCCCTGGCCGGCGGGGTCGGCGGCGCACGCTTCGTGCGCGGGCTGCTGCACGAGCTCCGCGAGGTGCGCGGCGACGACGACACCCAGGTCACCGTGATCGGCAACACCGGTGACGACATCACGCTGTTCGGGCTGCGCATCTGTCCGGACCTGGACACGCTCCTCTACACCCTCGGTGGGGGGATCAACGAGGACCAGGGGTGGGGGCGCGTCGGCGACACGCACACGGTGCAGGGCGAGCTCGCGGCCCTGGGTGCGGTGCCGCAGTGGTTCGGCCTGGGCGACGCCGACTTCGCGACCCATATCGCCCGCAGCCAGTGGCTGGGCCAGGGCCACACGCTCAGCGAGGTCACCGACCGGTTGGCAGCTCGCTGGGGCCTGCCCGGCCAGGGCGTCCGGCTGCTCCCGGCCACGGACACCCCGATCGAGACCCACGTCGTCCTCGACGACGGCGAGGCCGGCGAGCGCGCCGTCCACTTCCAGCAGTGGTGGGTCCAGCTGCAGGCGGCGGTGCCGGCCAAGCGGTTCACCGTGGCCGGCCTGGCCCAGGCGGCGCCGGCGCCGGGTGTGCTCGACGCGCTCCGTGGCGCCGACGTGATCCTGCTCCCCCCGAGCAACCCGGTCGTGTCCATCGGCATCATCCTCGGGGTCCCCGGGGTCCGTGACGCCCTGCGCGGGTCCCGCGCCCCGGTCGTGGGGGTGAGTCCGATCATCGGTGGGGCGCCCGTGCGGGGGCACGCCGACGCCTGCCTGGCCACCCTGGACGTGGAGGTCAGCGCCGTCGGTGTCGCGGGGCTGTACGCCGACTTCCTGGACGGGTGGCTGGTCGACGACGCCGACGCCGCCACCACCCGCGGGCTGCGGGCGCAGGTGCGCACCCTCGACCTGCGGATGCGTGACATCAACGGCGCGGGGCGCATCGCCGGCGCGGCCCTGGACCTGGCCGCCGATCTCGCCGCCGACCGCACTCCCGGCCCCACGGCATGACGGCACCACCGCCGCCCGGGACGGTCACGGTCCACCCGCTGCACGGCATACCTGAGGTCGTCGCCGGGGACCAGCTCGGCCAGCTGCTGCGCACCGCCCTGACCCGGGCCGGACTCAGCCTCCTCGACGGCGACGTGCTGGCGGTCTCCAGCAAGATCGTGTCCAAGGCGAGGGGGCTCCGGGAGGCTCCCGACGGGCGCGGCGACGCCGTGCTCCGGCACAGCCGCCGGGTCGTCGCCGAACGACGCACCCCCACGGGCACGACCCGTGTCGTCGAGGCCCAGGCAGGGCCGGTGATGGCGGGGGCCGGGATCGACGGGTCGAACACCGGCCAGGACGACCGGCTGCTGCTCCTGCCCGGTGACCCGGACGGCGCCGCCCGTGACCTCTATGCCGAGCTGCTCACCGCGTATGCGCCGCAGCCCCTCCCCCTGATCGGGATCGTGGTCACGGACACCGCCGGACGCCCGTGGCGCGCCGGCCAGACCGACTTCGCCCTCGGGGCCTGCGGGGTCACCGTGCTGGAGGACCTGCGCGGCAGCACCGACGCCGACGGCCGGCCGCTCGCGGTGACCGCCCGTGCCGTCGCCGACGAGGTCGCCGCCGCGGCGGACCTGGTGAAGGGCAAGGCGAGCGGTGTCCCGGCCGCGCTCGTCCGCGGCCTGCCCGAGGGCACGGTGACCAGCCCGGGGGGCCCGGGTGCCCGCACCCTGGTCCGCACCGGTCCCGGCGACTGGTTCGCGCTGGGTGCCGCGGAGGCGGTCCGATCCGCACTCGGTGCCCCACCGGGGTCCGAGGTCGCCGACCACGTGGGCGTCGCCTCGGTCGGCCCCGAGGAGTATGCCGAGCGCCTGGCCCGCGCGGTGCGGCTCGCCCTTCTCGACGAGGAAGCGGCCACCGTGACCGAGGAGGAGGACGGCCGGCTGACGGTCCACGCCGGGACGCCGTTCGTGGCGGGACGGGTCGTGGCCCGGCTCGAGGTCGCGCTCGCCAGCGAGTCGATCGAGGGCGTCCGCGTCGAGTGGGCGGACGACCGCTGACCGACCCCGCACCGAGCGGACCGGGACGCCCTGGCACGATCCGTGGCATGCCAGACGTCACGATCCGCAACGAGGCCTCCGAGTCCGTGGTCCGGTCGTCCTTCGCCGCCCAGGGGCTGATGCAGCACCTCGGGGCCGAGCTGAGCCGGGTGGAGCCCGGCGCCGTGGAGATCACCGTGCGGCACCGGCCCGAGCTGACCCAGCAGCACGGCTACTTCCACGCCGGTGTGACCACCTCGATCGCGGACAGCGCGTGCGGCTACTCCGCCCTCACCCTCATGGGCCCCGGTTCCGAGGTGCTCTCCGTCGAGTTCAAGATCAACCTGTTCGCCCCCGGCCGGGGTGAGGAACTGGTGGCCAGGGCCCGCGTGATCCGGTCCGGTCGGACGATCACGGTGTGCCAGGGCGACGTCTTTGCCGTCGCGGACGGGACCGAGGTGCACTGCGCCACCATGGTGGCGACGTTGATGCGGGTCGACACCCCGCATCAGGTGCAGCCGTAGGAGGGCTCGGGACGTCGCCTACGGCACCATGACACGCAGCCGTATCCGGCTGCCGTAGCTGGTGGCCCGTGGGTCAATCCGGTGCGTTCCGACGACACTCAGCTTCCCCACCAGATGACTGGTCCCCGTCCTGGTGGCCCGTGGGTCAATCGAGCCCGCTCTGACGACACCCAACCACCCCACCAGACGACTGGCCTCGCCCGGGCGTGCTCCACGGGGCCCCTCGGTGCCGCCGGCCCGCGAGCACCCACGGATCAGTCGGGAGAGCCAGGATGGGTGGGGACCGACAAAACCCCTACGTAAAGTGCTGGGCGAGCGACAAAACCCCTACGAAAAGTGGTGGGGGAGGTGGCGGCGCGGGGGCATGCGGGGGCCGCGGCGAGGACGCATCGCGCCGGCCAGCTCGAGAAGCCGCTGCACCCGGTAGCGGTGACCGCGGTAGGGCTCGAGGAGCTCGGCCAGCCCGTCGTCGTCGAGCTCCTCCCCGGTCAGCGCCCACCCGATGTTGCGGGCCACGTGGTAGTCGCCGAAGCTCACCGCGTCGGCGTCGCCCAGTGCTCGCTGGGCCGTCTCCGCCGCGGTCCAGACGCCGACGCCGGGCACGGCCCGCAGCCGCCGGTGCGCCTGGGCGAGCGGCAGCTCGCCCAGGTCGGCGAGCCGGTCCGCCAGCCGCACCACCCGCATGAGCGTGTCGGACCGCTGCGGACTCACGCCCATGCGCAACCACTCCCAGGACGGGACCCGGCGCAGCCGCTCCGGCGTGGGCGGGACGTACAGGCCGAGCTCGGCACCGGGTCCGGGAGCGACGTCGCCCAGGCGCCGCACGAGCCCGCGATAGCCCGCGAACGCCTCCTGCCCCGTCACCTTCTGCTCGATGACCGCCGGGACGAGGGACTCCAGCACCAGTCCGGTCCGCGGCACCCGCCACCCGTCGCCGCGGTGCTCGAGCGCGGCCGCCACCTGTGGGTGGTGCGGCACGAAGCCGGAGGGGTCGTCGTGCTGGCCCAGCATCGTCGGGAGGTGGTCCAGCAGCCACGCGGCCGCATCCGCGGCACCCCAGGCGTAGCCGACGATGCGGCCCTCCGCGTGGCGGGTGGCCACCCGGAGCGTGGCCGCCCCGGCCGGCGTCCGGACGCCCCGCCACAGGGCACCGCCGGACGACTTCCAGGTGGGGTCACCGGCGCCGCGCCGCAGCGTCCCCCAGGTCGCGGCCACGTCCACCGGACGCCCTGGCGTCCACGTCCGCACGAGCGGTCGTGGCGCGGCGATGGCTGTCACGCCATCCAGCATTCCATGCGGCGTCGACCCGCATCCAGCGGGTCTCGGCTAGCGTGACCTCGTGCTCACCCCACACCAGGCACTCAATGACCTCGTGCACGACGACGCGACCCGGCCCGCCATCACGTTCTACGACGACACGCCCGGCCCGACCCAGGGCGAGCGCATCGAGATCTCGCGGCGCGTGCTGGACAACTGGGTCGCCAAGGCCGCCAACGCCCTCCAGGAGGGCCTGGACGTGCAGCGCGGTTCGGTCGTCCTGCTCGACCTGCCCTGCCCGCACTGGCGCGCCTGCTACTGGGCGCTGGCCGTGTGGGCCGTAGGAGCGACCCTGACCCTGGACGCGCACGAGGGCGCCGACGTGCTGGTGACCACGGACCCGGACTCGGGCACCGCCGAGGACGCCGACGAGGTCGTGGCCGTCACGCTGGCCGCCCTGGCCCGGGAGTATGACGGGGAGCTCCGGTCCGGCGTCATGGACGAGGCGAAGGAGGTCTCCAGCTTCGGCGACGGGTTCACCGCGTGGGACGAGCCGGAGGAGGACGACGACGCCCTGGTCCACGAGGGCAGCCGGACCGGCTACGCGGACCTGTTCGCCGACCTGGTCGGCGACCCCGCCGCCTGGCCGGCCGGGACGCGCGCCCTGGTCACCAGCACCTCGACCTACGACCTGCTGCGGCACCTGCTCCACGCCCTGGTGACCGGGTCCTCCCTGGTGCTGGTCCGCGGCGGCGGCCCGGTGGACGAGGACCGGCTGGCGAGCGAGGGTGTGACGCTGCGCACATAGGGGTGCCCGGTCGCCGGGGCGCCGCGGCCCGCGGGTAGGGTTCTCGGCCATGGACAAGGTCGTCAGTAGCGCCGCAGAAGCCGTCGAGGGTATCGAGGACGGCATGACCCTCACCGTGGGAGGGTTCGGGATCTCCGGCATCCCCAGTGTTCTCATCGATGCCGTGCTCGCCAAGGGAGCCACCGATCTGGAAGTCGTCTCCAACAACTGCGGGGTCGACGGCGCCGGGCTCGGCGTGCTGCTGGCCGCGGGTCGCGTGAGCCGCGTCATCGCCTCCTACGTCGGTGAGAACAAGGAGTTCGCCCGCCAGTACCTCTCCGGCGAGCTCGAGGTCGAGCTCACCCCGCAGGGCACCCTGGCGGAGAAGATGCGGTCGGCCGGCGCCGGGATCCCGGCGTTCTGGACCCCGACCGGCGTCGGTTCCCTGGTCTCCGAGGGCGGTATGCCGTGGCGCTACGACGCCGAGGGGAACGTCATCAAGGAGTCCCCGGCCAAGGAGAAGCGGGAGTACACCGTGCGCGGCGACACCCGCGAGTACGTCCTCGAGAACTCGATCTTCGCCGACTTCGGCCTGGTCCGGGCCGCCAAGGCCGACCGGCACGGCAACCTGGTCTTCAACCGCTCGGCCCGCAACTTCAACCCGCTGTGCGCGATGGCCGCCGGTGTCGCGGTCGCCGAGGTGGAGGAGCTCGTCGAGCCCGGTGAGATCGACCCGGACGAGGTGCACCTGCCGGGCATCTACGTCCAGCGCGTCCTGGTGCTGACCCCCGAGCAGGTGGCGGCCAAGGACATCGAGAAGCGCACCACCCGCCCCCGCCCGGACACCGCGACCACCGACACCACGACAGATGGGGAGGCCTGAGCCATGGCACTGACACGTGAGCAGATGGCGGCCCGTGCCGCCCAGGAGCTGCACGACGGCGACTACGTCAACCTCGGCATCGGGATGCCCACCCTGGTGCCCAACTACGTGCCCGACGACGTCGAGCTGGTGCTGCAGTCCGAGAACGGCATCCTCGGGGTCGGCCCCTACCCCTACGAGGGCGAGGAGGACCCGGACCTGATCAACGCCGGCAAGGAGACCGTGACCCTGCGGGCCGGCGCCTCGATCTTCGACTCGGCGACCAGTTTCGGCATGATCCGCGGCGGCAAGGTCGACGCGGCGATCCTCGGGGCGATGCAGGTCTCCGCGGCCGGCGACATCGCCAACTGGATGATCCCCGGCAAGATGGTCAAGGGCATGGGCGGCGCGATGGACCTGGTCCTGGGCGCCAAGAAGGTCATCGTCCTCATGGACCACGTCGCCAAGGACGGCACCCACAAGATCGTCCAGGAGTGCAGCCTGCCGATCACCGGCCTGGCCGTCGTGGAGCGCATCATCACCGACATCGCGGTGATCGACGTGACCCCCGAGGGGCTGGTGCTCCGCGAGGTCGTCGAGGGCGTCACCCCGGAGGAGGTCCAGGAGAAGACCGGCGCCCCGCTGGTCGTCGACCTGGCCTGACCCACAGCAGACACCACCGACCAGCCCCGTCCCGCCCGGGACGGGGCTGGTCCGCGTCACGGGCCGGAGCCGTGGGCACCCGGGTGGTCAGGCCCCCGTGGTGCCCCGCAGGAACCCGGCACCCCACGACAGGTGCATGGTGGCCAGCACGGCCGGCACGCGGGCCGCGACCGCGGCGCCGTGCCGGGCGCCGATCGCGATCCCACCGGCGGTGACCAGCACGGCATACCCCACGGGCAGCGCCAGCAGCGGCCGCCAGGCCAGGGCGCCGACCGCTCCCCCCGCCACGAGCAGCAGCGCCGTCGGCGGCGCCAGGTAGCGGGCGTTGACGGAGTCCGGGTGCTGGCGGACCAGGAAGCGGCGCCACTGGCCGGTGCGGAAGTACTGCCGCGCGAGCGCCCGCAGGTCGGGCCGGGGCCGGTAGGTGACCGTCAGGTCGGGCGTGAACCAGACCGTGCCGCCCAGCTGCCGGATCCGCCAGTTCATCTCCCAGTCCTGGGCGCGGGCGTAGGCCGGGTCGTAGCCGCCGACCCGCCGCAGCCAGTCGCGCCGGAACGTCCCGAGGAAGACCGTCTTGCTCGGGCCGGCCTGTCCCCCGACGTGGAAGCGGGCACCCCCCAGGCCCAGGACCGAGCCCATCGCCGCCGCCACCGCGCGCTCGAAGTCGGTCTGCCCCTCGGCCAGCATGACTCCGCCGACGTTGGCGGCACCGGTCTCCTCCAGCACGCGGACCGCGGTGTCGATATAGCCGTCCGACATCTCACCGTGCCCGTCCATCCGCACGATCACCTCGTGGCGCGCCGCGCCCAGCGCGGCGTTGAGGCCGTCGGGGGTGCGGCCGGAGGGGTTGGCGACCAGGGTGACCCGGGGGTCCCGGGCGGCCAGCCCCTCGGCGACCTCCTGGGTGCGGTCGGTGCTGGGCCCGAGCGCCAGCACGATCTCCAGCTCCCCGGCATACTGCTGGGCCAGGACCGACCCCACTGCCTCGGCCAGGTGCCGTTCCTCGTTGAGGATGGGCATGATCACGGACACGGGAGGAGGGGCGTCGGTCACGACGACGAGGCTACCCGCCGTCCCCCGGTGTCGGTCCTTCTGACGGCTGGACCGGCGTGGGCGCAGGATTCACCCAGCGTCAGCGCCTACCCTGTCCTGCGTGCCGACCCACCCCGAGGACGACTGGACCCGCCCGATGCCACGCACCCATGGCTCGCGCGGGCGCTCCGACGACGGGTACGACGAGCGCGACGGCGGAACCTACGACGACGGCTACGGCGAGGCCCCCTACGACGACGGCTACGACGACGCGACCCGCGAGCTGCCGGTCGGGCGGCGCGCCACCGCCGCCGACTACGGCTACGCCGAGGACGAGTTCGCCGACGAGCGCTGGGTCGCGCGGGAGTATGCCGAGGAGCCGGTGCCGCAGGCGGCGCCCCGGGGGCGTCCGCCGGGTGGGCGGCCCCCGCTGCAGCGGCGGCGCCGGCGCTACACCCTGCGCCGCGTCATGGCGGTGCTGCTGCTCCTGGTCCTGGCCTACGTGGGCTCGATGATCTGGGCCGTGACCAGCATCTGGAACTCCATCGAGCGGGTGGACGCCACACCGACGAGCAGCAACCGGCCGCTCAGCGCGTCGGGCACCAACTTCCTGCTGGTCGGGACCGACAGCCGCGAGAACCTCAGCCGCGAGGAACGCAACGACCTGGTGACCGGGCACGCGGAGGGCGCGCGGGCGGACACGATCATGCTGCTCCACCTGCCAGACTCGGGCGGACCGACCCTCATCTCGATCCCGCGGGACTCCTACGTGGAGATCCCCGGCCAGGGCTCCAACAAGATCAACGCGGCCTACGCCATCGGCGGACCGGCCCTCCTGGCCGACACCGTCGAGCAGTCCACCGGCCTGCGCATCGAGGGCTACCTGGAGATCGGGTTCGGCGGCTTCGTCGAGGTCGTCGCCACGGTCGGCGGTGTCGAGATGTGTCTGGACGAGCCGGTCCAGGACGAGAAGACCCGCCTGGACCTGCCCGCGGGGTGCCAGGTGCTGGAGGGCGCAGAGGCCCTCAACTACGTCCGGATGCGCTACGGCGACCCCCGGGGCGACCTCGGCCGGGTCGAGCGGCAGCGGGAGTTCCTCGCGGCCCTGACCCACGAGATGGCCACGCCGGGGACCGTGCTCGTGCCGTGGCGGCTGCACGACGTGGGCACCGCGACGGGCTCGGCGATGGCTTTGGGTGAGGACACCTCGATGTGGGAGACGGTCCGGATGGCGCTGGGGATGCGGGCCATCTCCAACGGCGAGGGCCAGTCGCTCACCGTCCCGGTGGCCGACGCCAACTACATGACCAGCGCGGGCTCCAGCGTGCTCTGGGACGAGGAGAAGGCCACCGCCCTGTTCGAGGCGCTGCGCAACGGCGAGCCGCTGTCGATCGAGCCGTGACCCCGTGGCTGCTTCGGTGCTGAACCGCTGGTGGGTCAAGGCCGCGGCACAGGGGCTGCTCGCGGCAGCTCCTGGCGCGACCGCCCTGGACGACCGCATCCGGCGGCGGCTGCGCCCACCGCACCTGACGAGCGACTACGTCCTGTCCAAGTGGCACCACGTCGAGTCCCACCTGGTGGCGGTCGGCGGCGGGACCGGCGCCGCCCTTGCCGCAGGGACCCGGGTGCTGGAGCTGGGGACCGGGTGGTTCCCGATCGTGCCGCTGGGGCTGGCGCTGCACGGGGCCACGGTCATCACTGTCGACCGCACGGGGCACCTCGACCCCGCCCGGGTGCGGCTGGCGATGCAGCTCCTCAGCGACCTGGAGGCCGCCGGGCGGGTGCGCACGGCCGCACCCGAACGACTCGCCCGGCTCAGGGACCTGCTCACCGATCCTGCGCCCCGCGGCACCGAGGAGCTGCTCGAGCCGTTGGGCGTGACGGCCCTGCTCGCCGACGCCACGGACCTCTCCGGCCTCCCGCAGACCCACGGGTCGGACCTACTGGTCTCCAACAACACCCTGGAGCACATCCCGGCCGACGTGCTCGCCGGGATCTTCACGGAGTTCCGGCGGGTCGGCGGGCCGTCGGCCCGGATGAGCCACTACATCGACCTGGCCGACCACTACGCCGGCTTCGACCCACGGATCAACGAGTTCCACTTCCTCACCCTCCCTGCGGCTCGCTGGCGGCTGGCCAACAACCGGCTCGGCTACCAGAACCGGTTGCAGCTCAGCGACTACCACCGGGTGCTGCACGACACGGGCTGGCAGGTCACGACGGAGCAGCTGACCTCGCGCAACCGGCGCCAGCTCGAGGGTTTGGCCCTGGTCGCCCCCTACGACGCCATGCCCCGGGAGGACCTGCTGGTCGTCAAGGCCCACGTGGTCGCCGACCGGAGCGCCTGACCCGCCCCCGCTCCTTCCCACCCCCTCGACCGGGCGCACGGCGTGGCGCTCCCAGACCCCACCGGGCGCACGGCGCGGCGCTCCCAGACCCCACCGGGCGCACGGCGCGGCGCTCCCCGACCCCACCGGGCGCACCGCGCGGCCGCGAGCGACCCCGGCATGGCTGCCCGACCCGCCGTGCGAGAGGATGGGGACAGGCATAGCGAAGGAGTCGACATGAGCGCGACGGAGCACTCACCATCGGTCATCGTCGGTTACGACGGCTCGGACGCCGCAGGGCAGGCCGTGACCTGGGCGGCCCGCCTCGCAGCCAGCCGGAACGCACCCCTCGTCGTGTTGCACGCGGCGGACATGTTCCGCTACGTCCACGACGCCGGCACGGCCATCTGGGACCCCGAGGACGTCAACCGGGCCTCGCTGGAGGTCGCGGAGCGCGGCGCAGACCTGGCCCGGACAGCCGCACCCGGGGTCGAGGTCAGGACGACCTCGTCCATGCACAGCGGTGCCCTCGCTCTGGAGGACCTGTCCGGCGGGGCCCACGCCATCGTGGTCGGCAACACCGGACGCGGCCGGGTCGCCGGGATCCTCCTGGGCTCCACGGCCTTCCACGTCGCAACGCGCGCCGAGTGCCCCGTGGTGGTCGTGCCCCAGGGTGATCCCCCGCTGCCCGGCCCGGAGCACCGCGTGTCGGTCGCCACGGACGGCTCGGCCAGCGGGACCACGGCCGTGCGGCACGCCGCGGAGATCGCGGCCCACTACGAGGCGCCGCTCCAGGTCATCACGGCCTGGGAGCCTCCCCCCTACGACCGCTACGGCCTGCCCTCGCCGACCGCCTTCACCGACGCCGTCGACCTCGACAAGGAGATCGAGCAGGCGGCGGAGCGGATCGCCAGTGCCGCCGCCGAGGAGGCCACGACCGCCCAGCCCGGCCTGGAGGTCACCGTCACGGTCTCGCGAGGCCGAGCCGTCGACGTCATCGCCGAGGAGTCCACCGGGGCCGCAGTGCTCGTGGTCGGCGCACGCGGCCGCGGCGACCTCAAGAGCCTGCTGCTCGGCTCGACCAGCCGGGCGGTGCTGCACCTGGCCACCTGCCCCGTGGAGCTCGTCCGCTGAGCGACCCACGCCGGCGCATCCCGCGCACCGACCACCTCCTGGCCGACCCGAGGCTGACCGACGCGGCCCGGGGGCTCGGGCGCGAGGCCGTCCTCCCGGCCGTGCACCGGGCGCAGGAGCGGGCCCGGTCCGGTCTGATCGCGCCCGAGGACGTCCTGGACGACGCCATCGCCGCCCTGCCGACGCCGAGCTCGGTGCGGCCCGTGCTGAACGCCACCGGCGTGGTCGTCCACACCAACCTCGGCCGGGCACCGCTCTCGGACGTCGCGGTCGAGGCGGTCGTGGGGGCCGCTGGCTACACCGACCTCGAGTTCGACCTGCACACCGGCCGGCGGGGTCCGCGGGGTGCTGGGACGGCTGACGCGCTGCGCGCGCTGCTCCCCGAGGGCACCGAGGCGCTGGTGGTGAACAACGGGGCCGCGGCACTCCTGCTCGCGGTGACGGCTCTCGCCGGTGCGGACCGGGAGGTGGTCGTGAGCCGCGGGGAGCTGGTGGAGATCGGTGACGGCTTCCGGCTCCCCGACCTCATGACCGCCAGCGGCAGCCGCCTGCACGAGGTGGGCACGACCAACCGGACCACGCGGAACGACTACGCGGCAGCGGTCGGCCCGCGCACCGGGGCGATCGTGAAGATCCACCCGAGCAACTTCCGGGTGGAGGGGTTCACGGGGGGTGTCGGTGTGCCCGACCTCGTGGAGCTCGGCGTGCCCGTCGTCGTGGACATCGGCTCTGGTCTGCTGGCACCCGACCCCGCCCTGCCCGACGAGCCAGATGCCACCAGTGCGCTGCGTGCTGGCGCGGCGCTGGTGACCGCCAGCGGCGACAAGCTGCTCGGGGGCCCGCAGGCCGGGCTCGTGCTCGGGGACCCGACGCTGGTGGAGCAGCTCAGGCGTCATCCGATGGCCCGCGCCCTGCGGGTCGACAAGCTGACCCTGGCCGCGCTCGAGGCGACTCTGCGCGGCGGGGCGGCCCCGGTCACGGCATACCGCACCGCGGATCCGGCCGCCCTGCTCCGCCGAACCGAGCTGCTGGCCGAGCAGGTCGGTGGCCGGGTGCGACGCCACGACGGGGTGGTCGGAGGTGGGGGTGCCCCCGGCGTGCGGCTGCCGGGCTGGGCCGTCGCAGTCCCCGCTGCGCTGGCCGGGCCGCTTCGGACCGGCACCCCCTCCGTGGTCGGGCAGGTCGAGGCCGGCGAGCTGCTGCTGGACCTACGGTGCGTGCCGGAGGGCTCGGACGTCGACCTCGCCACCGCCGTGCTCGCGGCGGTCGCCTCGTCGGGATCCTGACGCCGGTCAGCCCAGCTCGGCGACGGCCAGGAAGGTCCCCCGATCGTCGCCGTCGGTGACCTCCTCCGAGGTGACGAGCGCGATCCGCCGGGTGTCCGCCTGGTCGCCCCACACCAGGTCGGAGGACTCCAGCTGACGCCGGTCGACCAGTGAGGCGCTCACCACGTCGAGCTCGAGGGTGACCCCGTCGCCGAAGGTCACGACGACCCGGTCCCCCTCGGTGAGCGAGGTCACCTCGGCGAAGGAGGTCGGCGTGCCGTCACCCGCGGCCACGTCGCCCACGATGACCGCCGTCCCGAGCGCTCCGGGCCTCACCCGGTCACCACCGGCATACCAGACCGCCTCGCCCTCGGGCGGGTCCACCACGCCCCGCCCGTCCACCCCCACCGGCGAGAGCGGGAGGCCGCTGCCCCCCGCGCGCATCGCCACCTGCACCGGGTCGTCAGGTGCCGCCTCGTGAACCGGAGCCGCGGTCGGCCCCGACACCAGTGACGAGACGAGCGCGGTCAGTCCCCGAACCCCCACGACCACCAGCGCGATCAGGAGCAGCAGGAGCGCGGCGGCCACGATCCGGCGGCGGCGGTAGACGGCACGCTGTCGCGCCGAGACCGGGCGCCGGACCGGAGCGGTCCGCACGTGCGCCTCGTCGGGGTGTGACGGGTCCGGCGCCCACCCGGGTCGGCCGACCGGCTCGGTGAGGGTCTCCTCAACGAGCGGGGCCTGCGGCAGCGCCGACACAGCCAGTCCCTCCCGTCACATCAGTCACTCTGCTCACGTACTGGACCCAGCATGCGTCAACCAGTCAGCCTTTCGGAACGGTCT
>Ga0123333_10003361_pt1 | contig 15627 bp, 9 predicted proteins | sample BioC12SIPDNA_3_FD_89957 | JGI IMG/M metagenome (GOLD analysis project Ga0123333, IMG submission 89957) | Anaerobic biogas reactor microbial communites from Washington, USA - Biogas_R2_B C12 SIP DNA | ecosystem: Engineered > Bioreactor > Anaerobic > Unclassified | place: Washington, USA... | reverse complement strand
TGGCTGTTGCCTTGCTTTTGCGCAGCATCGATTTAGATGCCTTGATGCTTGCTTTTCGCAGCATCACCGTAGGCACCCTGCTGATTGCCGTAGCGCTGTTTATCATTGGGCTGCTTTTCCGGGTGTGGGCATGGCATTTGATGCTGGGCGAGCAGTTCCCCTTTGCGCGGGTGTTTTACGTGATGAACGCGGGTTACTTGCTTAATAACGTCTTTCCTTTCCGCCTGGGCGAATTTGGGCGGGCGATACTGCTTGGCAGCCATGAACCAGGTAAACCGGGCATTTTGGCTGTGCTCTCCAGCATCGTGGTTGAGCGCATATTTGATGTATTCCTGGCAGCGGTATTCTTCCTCAGCACCCTTCCGCTGGTTTTGGTTGAAGGCAACGCCAGTTGGATTGCGTTTACCATGTTAGGCTTGGCGGTGCTTGCATTTTTGATGCTGATCGTGATCACCCGTAAACGTGAGATTGTGGTTGGGTGGTTGGGCTCCCGACAGGGCAAGCTTGGCAAGCCCTTGGCATGGCTGGCGCCTAAGGTGGACGGATTGCTGAAAGGGTTTTCAGTGCTGAACAACCCGCGCTTATTCGTGCTCAGCTTCCTGTTCCTGCTGATCAGCTGGGTTCTTTCTATGGTGCAGCACACCTTCCTGCGCCTGGAGTTAATGCCTGGCAGCGAGTGGTGGTGGGTGATTTTTGTGCTTTCGACTGGCGCTTTTGCTGGGGCTCTGCCCTCTGCCCCGGCTGGCTTGGGCGTATTTGAAGCAGCCAATGTGGGCGCTTTTATCTTACTGGGTGTGGATCAATCCACAGCCCTGGCCTATGCCCTGATCGTGCATGCTATTCAATTTACCTTCCTGAGCTTGTTTGGGCTGGTGGGGTTAATCAAAGAAGGCCAATCCATTGGTGATCTTTACCGTAAGGCCAGGCTGACTAAACGGGCAAAACAAGAGATTTCCGAATGAGAGTCCTGCTCGGCCTCACTTACTTCACTCCCTACAAATCTGGCCTGACGGTTTACGCTGAAAGATTGGCAAGGGGATTGGTAAAGCGAGGACACGAGGTGGTGGTGTTGACCTCGCAGTATGACAGCTCCTTACCGTTGGAAGAGGTGCGAGTTGGGGTTAGGATTGTTCGCTTGCCGGTGTTGATGCGGCTTTCAAAGGGTGTGATCATGCCAGGCATCCTAAAGCAAGGTAAACGCTGGATGGATTGGGCAGAGATGATCAACCTGCACTTGCCCCAGTTTGATGCAGCACTGCTGGCGATGATTGCACAAAGATTGAAAAAGCCGATCGTGGCGACTTACCACTGTGACTTGGACATGCCCAAGGGGTGGTTTAACCGCTTGGCAGGTGGGGTGGTAGCTCAGGCTAACCATATCACTGCTAAACGGGCGAAGGTCATCGTCCACAATACCCAGGACTTCGCCGATCATTCGCCATTCTTAGCCCAATACCTGGATAAAGTGCAGATTATTCCCCCGCCTATTGAAGTTGTGCAACCGACAGCTGTTGAGGTCGAGGCTTTTCGCAGGAAGTTCCAGGTAGAAGATGGCCAGGTAATCATTGGGATGGCAGCGCGGCTGGCGGCTGAGAAGGGCGTAGAGGTCCTTGTCAGGGCGATGCCGCAGGTGCTGCAGGAATTTCCAAGTGCTAGGATCTTATTTGTCGGCGAATACCAGCATGTGATTGGCGAAGAAGCATATCGGCAGAGGATGCTGCCGTTGATTGAGCAGCTTGGTGAGCATTGGACTTTTTGCGGCCTTTTGAGCGAAGCAGAAAAAAGCGCTTTCTTCAAAAGCTGCCAGGTGTTGGTTTTACCAAGCACCAACAAAACCGAATCTTTGGGCATGGTGCAGGTGGAAGCACTGCATTTTGGCACCCCCATCGTCGCCAGCGACCTGCCCGGTGTGCGCCAGCCCGTCTTGCAGACTGGTTTAGGACGCATCTGCCCGGTAGGTGATGCAAGTGCATTGGCAGAGGCATTTATTGACGTCTTGCATCGGTTTCATGAAAGACAAACAACCCCAGTGTATGTTGAGGCATTTTCGACAGGGCGAGTGGCACTTGCTTACGAACAATTAATGAAGGATCTGCTTTGAATGGAGGCTAGCCAGCTGGATCAGATTTTGTGGGCACATCTTTTAGACCTGCCATACTTCCGCGCCATGCTGCGGGCGGTTGAACACTCCTTTTACGTTGACATACCGCTTGAACGACCGATCCTGGATTTGGGGGCGGGAGATGGTCACTTTGCCAGCTTGGTATTTGAGCAGCCGCTTGAAATAGGCTTGGACCCATGGCGTGCACCTTTGAAAGAAGCGCGCGCTAGGCAGGCTTACCAGCTCTTGGTACAAGCTGAAGGCAGCAGCATGCCGTACCCAGATGCCAGCTTTGGCAGCATCATCAGTAATTCCGTCTTGGAACATATCGACGACATCGATGCGGTGCTGCGCGATGCGCAGCGGGTTTTGAAGCCCAGAGGCAGATTTGTGTTTTGCGTGCCCAACCAGCGCTTTTTAAGCGACCTTTGGGGGCAGGGCATCTTACAAAAGTTGGGGCTGAGAAAACTTTCGGCCGAATACAACCACTTTTTCAACTGGGTGGCGCGCCATAAACACCTTGACCCACCTGAAGTTTGGACAGCGCGCTTAGAAAAGGCAGGCTTTGAAGTGGAAAGAACCTGGCATTACTTCCCCAAGCAAGCCCTGCACATGCTGGAGCGGGGGCATTTGTGGGGTTTGCATTCGCTGTTTTGGAAGAAGACCATCGGGCGCTGGGTGTTGATCCGCAAGCGCTGGAATCCTTTTATCCCATACCGCAAAACCAGGCCTTTTATGGACGTGGGCGCAATCCCAGAAGGGGTGTGCACTTTTTACGTAGCAAGGCGGCGTGCATGAGGCGCTTGCGCAAGTGGGCTTATTACGCCTATTCGGTTTTTGAACTGCTGACCGGGGTGCGCAATTGGCCGACTGTTTTAAGAATTTTCCTGGGCAAGGAAGACGGGCGGGTGCGCTGGCTGAAATTGCGTAGGTGCGGTGTAGAGATGGGCGTGCGCAGCCGTATGGATGCCTGGTCGGTCAAGGAGACATTTTTAGACCAGTTCTACACCAAGCATCGGATGCAAATTGAAGCAAATTGGGTTGTGGTGGATATCGGCGCGGCCATTGGGGAATTTACAGTTTATGCTGCCAAGGCAGCCCCGCATGGGCGGGTATTTGCCTTTGAGCCTTACGGCGAGTCGTATACACTGATGGTAGAAAACCTGCGCAGGAATGGGGTCAAGAACGTCACTGCAGAGCAAGTGGCGATTTGGCATGAAGCTGGCGAGCTGGCCTTAGACTTGAGCCTGGGCGAACCACTTCAGGCTCCCAGCTTGGAGAGCGAAATAACTGCGCATAGCCATAATAAGATAAGGGCAATCACCTTAGCTGATTTCTTCAAAACAAGCGGGGTGGCGCAGGTGGACTTGCTCAAGTTAGATTGCGAAGGGGCGGAGTTCCCGATCTTATTAAATTTGCCAACTGACTTATGGGAGCGCATACAAAGAATAGTGCTGGAATACCACGATGGTTACCAAGGCTACCAGCATGGGGTCTTAGCTGAGCTGCTTTTGGATCAGGGTTACCAAGTTTGGGTAGAGCCAAACTGGGTACATGAAGAGATTGGCTATCTTTATGCTATTAAACCTGGAAAATCATCTTAAATTTTCAATCCAATTCAACAATGGCCTCAGCAATTATCCATTTTTTTAGAACGTAAACGAATAAAAATACTGAACTCAGGCACAAGGAATGATAAAATCCTACGAGTGTTTGATGAGCATAACAATGGATTGTTGGCCTGATTTGAGGATTCACGATTAATTCAGACTTTATCAACCTAGCCATGCTCAAAGAACAAAATTTTGCTTGAGGGATGACACCATGAAGCCAATGAAATTAATTATTGTCAGCATACTCGTTGTAATTTTCTTGTTATCGCCTGCTGAGTTGGCTGCCAGCCAGACTGGGAGCTTGACTTATTTACCAATTATTATGAATAATTATTATGATCCGTATTATGATTTGGTTTTTGTGCCAGCAGGTGAATTTTTTATGGGCTGTGACCCAAACAACAACGGTGGAACACCCTGCCGAGAAGGCGAAACCCCCTTACATCCTGTTTACTTGGATTCTTATTACATCGAACGGTTTGAAGTAACCAACAGCCAATACCGAGCTTGTGTGGCAGCTGGTGCTTGTTCCAGACCTCGCTATAGTTATTCTCTAACTAGGGATTTTTATTATGGGGTAGAAAAGTATGAGAACTACCCAGTTGTGTATGTGAGCTGGTACCAAGCAAACGATTATTGCACCTGGGCAGGAAGGCGCTTACCCAGCGAAGCGGAATGGGAAAAGGCAGCTAGGGGGTCGACTGTGAAAGTTTACCCCTGGGGAAACGAAGCTCCTAATTGCTCTCTACTGAACTCATATAATTGCGTTATAGATACCAAGCAAGTTGGTAGTTATCCAGAAGGTGTAAGTGAATTTGGCGCTTATGATATGGCTGGCAACGTTTATGAGTGGGTTCAGGATTGGTATTCGAGCACATACTATGCAAATTCGCCTTATGAGAACCCGACTGGCCCTGAAAGCGGGATCACCAAAGTCTTGCGTTCAAGTAGCTTTAACAGTACCTATTGGCTTTATTCACGCGTTGTTTATAGGCATGATGGTGGGCATAAGCCATATGAAGTTTATTTTAATCGTGGGTTTCGTTGTGCAGTTTCTGCCCCATAATTATGCATGATAAGGTTTTGTAAAGCTAAGGAATTTGAGCAATCCCTTAATAATATATAATATCTAAATCTGATAACCTGATTTACTTCAGTTAGTACCGAGGATCAATGCCTTTTGCTAGTATTCATTTTCTATTCATATTTCTACCGATCGTATTAGCGGTTTACCTGCTGATACCAAACCGGTTGTGGCGCAATTTGGCAATCCTGGTCAGCTCGCTGGTTTACATAGCCTGGGAAGATCTGGCGCATCTGCCGGTCTTGCTTGTCTCGGTGGTGCTCAATTACCTGTTTGGGCTGTGGATTGGCAGCGCCTTGGAAAAAGCAAACCCAGGTAAAGCACGCAAGCTGACCTGGCTAGCAGTGCTGGTCAATCTCCTGATCTTGTTTTTCTATAAATACCTCGGTTTCTTTGGGGGTATCTTGCAGACACTCTCAAACGGACACATACTGATTGAAAACCGTGCTCTGCCTTTAGGGATTTCTTACTTCACTTTTACAGGTCTTTCTTACATTTTGGATGTATCTGCACAGGTGGAGAAACCTGAACGCAACCTGCTGTACCTGGCTTCTTACCTGGTCATGTTCCCCAAGTTGGTGCAGGGACCAATCACCCGCTATAAAGCCCTGCGCGAGGATATCAGCAATCCCAAGGTTAGCATGACTGACCTGGCGGAGGGTGCCAGACGATTTATTATTGGCTTGGGCAAAAAGGTGATCCTGGCAGACAGCTTGCGGGTTGCAGCGGACAGCGTCTTTGAAGCAGACTTCAGCCTCATGGGGGCTGGGGTGGCCTGGTTTGGTTTGCTGGCTTATACCCTGCAGATTTACTTTGACTTTGCCGGGTACACGGATATGGCGATTGGGGTGGGACGCTTCCTGGGGTTCAAGCTGCCAGAAAACTTTAACTTCCCGTATATCAGCCGCAGTATTAGCGAATTTTGGCGGCGCTGGCATATGACTTTGACCAGCTGGTTCCGTACTTATGTGTTCATCCCCCTGGAGTTTGCACGCAAGAAGGAAAAGGTGCTGCGCCAACAGAGCAATTTGCTAATTGTCTTCCTGCTAACCGGGCTCTGGCATGGGGCGACTTGGAACTTCCTGCTGTGGGGGATTTACTTTGGCCTAGTTTTAGCGATTGAAGCCAGCGGATTAGCAAAAGTCCTTAAAAAATTACCAAAAGCTTTGCAGCATATCTATACCCTGCTGCTGGTTATGTTGGGTTGGGTGTTTTTCCGCATTACAGACCTAGGCGAGTGGGGCGGCTTTTTGAAAGCTTTGATTGGCGCAAATGGCTGGCAGGGTGAAATTACCTTGCGAACCCTAAACATCTTGTTTTACTTCCCAATTATCATCCTGGGAGTCCTTTTCAGCATACCACTGCTGCAGAAATTCACTAGTAAAGCGGAGGCGAGTTCACGTACTTTAGGCATAGCCTTAGATTTTGCCCTGTTAGGTGTGTTTGTTATTGCCCTAGTTTACATCCTCACAACGGGTTATTCGTCTTTCATCTATGCACAATTTTTATAGACCAAGCATGCAGCGCGAAAAACTAACCCTCAACACGATTTTGATCTTCTTCCTGGTGCTGTTCCTGGTGCCCCTCTTCTGGGCTATTCGCGGTGCGAACCCTGAACGTTTCTCCGTGATTGAAAACAGGACCCTGGCAGAATTCAGCTTGGAGGACCGGCTGTTGTTTTCAGCCGTGAAACAACTGGCACGGGGTGATTTAAAGTCCTTTTCAGAGGTTGTGGATACGCAATTTCATAAACGCGCGTTTCAAAATGATTTTGCCAAGGCGGTCTCTGACCAGTTCCCCCTGCGCATTCAAGCTGTGCAGGCTTCAAAAGCCATCAACCGGCTGATCATCAGCGGCGCTTATGCTTTCTTACCTGACCAAGCCATCCCAGCGGATATGCAAAGTGAGTTTTACGTCACGCGCGATAAACAGCACCTACTTTACCGCCCGGTTAGCTTTACAGAGGAACAGAAACAAGTCATTGATGAGCGCCTTGCCAATTACCAATACTTGATTGAAACATACCCACAGATCAATTTTTCCGCATATTACCTGGAACGACTGCAGTATTCACCTTACCATCCTATTAATGATTACTTTAATGATGTCGATGAACGCCGTTCTTTAACCTACTTTGAAGAAAACAAACCTGATGAACTCTTATTTGAAAAGAATATGCTGAATGACTTCGAAGACCATGTCAAGTATTACTACACTTCTGATAACCACCTAAACATCCGGGGCATGGTTGAGATTTACAATGAGGTCTACGACCTGCTCAAGCAAAACTACCCGGAGATTTCGGACCGGGTGGATGTCAAAGAATATGTTACTTTCCCAGGGGTGCAATTCTTGGGCGGGTTGGCACGCATCACCCTCTTCCCGCTTGAGCCAGAGCTTTTCGAGGTAGCGGTGTATGACGTTCCGCCCTACAAGATTATTGATGATGGTGAAGAAATAATTTACACCCGCAGTGCTGATTATTGGGCAGGAACGAATTCTTTTGACCGTTATGCCAACCATTACGGGGATTATTTCGGGTTACTTAAATCGAATCTAGAGTACCACTCTGACAATGATTCAGAGCGCAACCTCTTGTACATAGGGGATTCATTCAGTATCCCGATTTATCCCATGATTGCTTCACACTACAAGAACACCCATTTCATTGATCCGCGTCATGATCATGATTACACCTCTGCCAGGTACTTACCACTCTTGGACATTGATGATGTGATTATCGTTGGGGATGCGACGGTTTTATATACGGATATAACCTGGTTGATTCGGCCTTGAGAGAAAATTATGTTGACGAAAAATTTTGCATATGCTTGTTTAACTGAAAAATGTGAGCTGGGTTTAGGCGCGCAGGTTGCCTTACACTGGATCAACAACGACCTGACAGCAGTAGACTACACTTACCAAGATTTTGAGGATTCGTCGAACCAGCTTGCCAATGTTTTGGCTGGTTTTGACATCCAGGCGGGCGAGGTGGTGAGCATCTTCCTACCGCGCAGTGAGCAATTGATCAGTGCCTTTTTTGCAATTCAGAAGCTGCAGGCAATGTCTTGTATTCTCTTTTCTACGCTGGGCGAGGAAGCTATGCTGGACCGCCTGGAAAACAGCGGTGCACGAGTCGTGATCACGAAAAAGAGCCTGCTGCGCAAGGTATTAGCCATAAAGGATGCGCTGCCCCAATTGAAGGCCATCCTGGTGATTGATTTGGACGCACACCAGGGCGGGCAAGTTTATAGCCTGCCTCAACTTTTGTCCGAGGCCGGGACGGGATTTGACTACCAGCACTATGTTGACCCTGAAACGCCAGCTTTCTTGCAGTACACTTCCGGCTCGACAGGCAAACCCAAAGGTGCGCTGCATGTGCACGGCGGCCTGGCTGAAATGCAGCAGACAATTGGCGAGATTATGATTATCGAGCCAGGTGACTTATATTGGTGCACGGCAGATCCAGCCTGGATTACCGGACTGGTATACGGCATCATCCTGCCCTTCAGCTTGTCCATCCGCCAGCTGCAGTTCAGCGGGGGCTATAACGCTGAAAAGTGGATGCAGATCTTGGATGACCAGGGGGTTAATACCTGGTATACCGCCCCGACCGCGCTGCGCATGCTCATGCAAGAGGGTGAGTTTACTTTTAGCAAGCATGCGTTTGCAGCGCTCAAGCACATCTACAGTGTGGGCGAGCCGTTAAACCCTGAAATTTTTCACTGGGGTAAAAAGACTTTTCAAAAAGAGATTTATGACACCTGGTTCCAAACCGAAACTGGCTGCATCATGATTGCCAATAAGCCCGGATTGGTGGTTAAACCCGGCTCAATGGGCAAACCCAGGGCAGGGATTGAGATCCGTATTTGTGATGATGAGGTGAAGCCCGTCCCAGTTGGCAAGCAGGGTTACCTGACGCTCAGGGCCGGCTGGGGGTCGATGTTTAGGACTTACTTCCAAAAGGACAAGGAATACCAGGATAAATTTCGCCAAGGGTTTTACTTCACGGGTGACCTGGCTAAACAGGATGAGGATGGCTATGTTTGGTACATCAGCCGCTCGGATGATGTTATCAACACCGCTGGACACCTGGTGGGTCCGTTCGAAGTGGAGAGCGCTCTGCTGGAGATAGAGGAGGTCAGCGATGTGGCCGTAATAGGCGTGCCGGATGAGCTGCTGCACCAGAAGATTATTGCCTTCCTGGTATTACGACCAGGCGAGACCTGGGAAAAGGCTTTAGAACTAAAATGCCGCATCCATGTTTCGAATAAAGTCTCCTCTTTTGCAATGCCTTCTGACTTTGTGATTACTGATAAAATACCTAAGAATCAGAGTGGAAAGATCTTGAGGCGGGTGCTGAAAGCCCAATATGACGGTACTGATGCCGGTGACCTTTCTACCATGGAGTAAAAATGGATTTAAGAGAACGCTTAACTAATGTGTTTCGTTATGTTTTTCATGATGATAGCATCACCTTGAATGATGATATGACCGCCGATGATATCGAAGAATGGGATTCCCTTTCGCATGTCAACCTGCTTTTAGCCATTGAGTTGGAGTTTGGCTTTGAATTTTTGCAGCGTGAAATCCAGGACCTAGAAAATGTAGGTGCCCTGGTACGTATCATCGAATCCAAATTGGCATAAGGACGCGCAACCAGCTGCTAGGATTGATTGCCAAGTTGGGTGACCTAACGGCAATTGCCAGGGGGTCAGAGCCTGTTTTTGCAAGCTGCGAGGCATCTTTAGGCATATTGTTGCAGCAATAATATTCTCCCAATTCTGATAGAATCACAATTAGACTGCCTTAAAAAATTTGGGCTATTAAGTAATACTTGTGGAATTTCAATGCCGGAACAGTTTGACCCTGAAAAATTCAGCGAACCCAGCGTCTTAGATTACGTCAAAGCGCAATTGCGCTTTTGGGACAAAAACAAGCTTTCTCTTGCGAGCAATGCCCAGCCTGTTGAAACCCTGTCAACCGCTGAGCTTGAAACGACAGCAGACAGCGCTGAGGTTGCCGAAATTTCCGGACAGACCTTAGAACCGCAGGCAAGCAAATTCCCCTGGTTGGCCTCAGGCGCACTGGCTATAGCCCTTTTAGCACAATACTTGGTTGAGCCGAGCCCAAACCGCAGCGCCATCTTTAGCACTGCGCTTTACCTGATTGCTGTTTTGCTGCTAATACTGGCCGCCTTACGCGGTGAAATCCGCCATGAGAGCCAAGCCCAACCAATAGTCACTGCCCAATCCACTAAAGTTAATATCCCATTACTCGTGGCGGGAGGGATGTTGGCAATTTTGGCCTTTTTCTCTTACAAAGGTGGCTCCTTCACACTGGTCAATACCTTCTTGTGGTTGGTCTCCATCAGCCTGGTGTGCCTGAGTTTGTGGGACAGGCAGGCTAGCAAGCAAAAAGTAAAACGCGGCTTGCTGAGCGACATCCGGCAGAGGGATTGGCAAAAGGTATTTTCTGCCTGGCGGCTCTTACTCATTTTGGGCATCCTGCTGGTGGCATTTTTTAGACTATACCAGCTGCAGAGCGTACCGCCAGAGATGACCAGCGACCAGATGGAGCGCATCCTGGCCGTGGCAGAGGTCATGGATGGCAAGGCATCCTTGTTTTTTCCACGCAACACCATCAGCGAACCTTTTCAGTATTATTGGGCAGGCTTGGTATTTAAGCTATTTGGCATGCCCTTCTCCTTTTTTGCGCTCAAGCTGGCGAATGCATTGGCAGGCTTGCTGGCTTTGGTTTACCTTTATAAATTAGCAAACCTGCTGACAGGCAGGTTGGGGGGCTTATTTTCGCTGCTGCTGTGCGAGGTGGCTTTTTGGCCGAATATCCAAGCCAGGGCAGCTTTAGGTAGCATTTACATCCTGTTATTTTTAGCGCCAAGCCTGTTTTATTATTTTAGGGGCTTGCAAAGAAATACCCTCAATGACTTTGTGCTGGCTGGGGTCGGGGTTGGCCTGGGCTTGCTGGCATCTCGCACCTTCCTGATCGTGCCCTTGTTTTTGCTTTTAGCAACTTTGTTGTTCATCCTGCATAAGGAGTCTGAAGGCCGCCGCACTGCTGCTTTGTGGGGCTTCCTGACTAGTTTAGTTATCGGCTTGATCCTTTTTGTGCCGATTATGAGCGTGATTGCCGACCAGCCTTATGATTACTTCTACCGCCTCTTTTCGCGTGTTTCAGACTGGGAACGGGCTTTACCCGGTAACGCTGCCTTGCTGTTCCTTAAAAATATAGGGGTTGCGCTGAGCATGTTTAACTGGTCCAATGCCAGCGGCTGGGTGGACAGCATTTCAAAGCGACCAGCTTTGGACTTCGTCAGCGCTGCGCTCTTTATCTTAGGTGTCGTACTAACCCTTATAAGGAATATCCAAACCAAAAAGTGGACGGACCTGTTGCTTGTTCTTTCTGTACCAGTCTTGCTGCTGCCATCGGCGCTCTCGCTGGCTTTCCCAGAAGAAAACCCCTCCATGTCCCGGGCGCTAGGCGCCAGCCTGCCGACCTTCATCCTGGCAGGCTCTGGATTAGCCATGTTGGTGAACAGCTATCGGCAAAACCTAGCTGGGCGGAAGGGTTTGATTATTTCCATTGCAGCAGCTATCTTATTATTATTTGGTGCGGCCAGGCAAAATTACCGGCTTACCTTCACAGATTACAAAGATACTTACCGTGCATCCAGCTGGAATGCCAGCGAAATGGCACTGGTGATCCGCGAGTTTGGTGATACGATTGGGGCTTATGACTCGGTATGGGTGATGGGTTATCCGCACTGGGTGGATGCGCGTATTGTTGCCTTGGAAGCTGGTAAAATGGGCAGCGATTTAAGTTTGCTGCCGCAACAAGTGCCGCAGAGCGTAGAAAACCCGGGAGCAAAATTATTCCTTTTGCATAGCGAAGACAAAGAAAGCATGGATGCACTGCAGTTGACATACCCACAGGGCTTTTTTACACCTTATCAATCTGCCCAGGAAGGCAAAAATTTCCTGGTTTTCATGGTTCCCTATGACGAAGGGGGGACACCCTGATGCAACCAGATTTGCATGCAGACAAAGCCCGTTTTGATTGGCAGCGCCTAATCATCTATAGCTTGCTGCTGCTGGTTTTAACAGGGGGTGCGGCCTTGCGAACCGTGGGCATGAACTGGGATGCGGATAAGCACTTACACCCGGATGAACGCTTTCTTTCGATGGTGCAAGCGGCTATCAGCCCGGTGGAGATCAGCCGTGCTTACTTTGACACGGCCACCTCCAGCCTAAACCCGGCTAACCGCGGTTATGAGTTTTTCGTATACGGCACACTGCCGATTATCCTGATCCGCTATGCCGGCGAGTGGCTTGGCCAAGTCGGCTATGACCCGATCACGTTGGTAGGGCGCTACCTTTCGGCTGCGGCAGATGTGTGCACCATCCTGCTGGTCTATTTGATTGGCAGCCGCCTGTTTAAACGCGAGGTTGGCCTCTTGGCCGCGGCTTTTTACGCTTTCATGGTGCTGCCGATCCAACTTTCGCATTTCATGACCGTGGATACCTTTACCAATACCTTTGGCATGCTGACGGTTTTGGCAGGGGTCTTGATTTTACGCATGGATCTGACAAGCCTGGCGAGTGCCTGGCAGTTAAAAGACGCCAAATGGCCAGCCCTCATAAAGCAAACAGGGACAACCCTGCCGTACGTGCTGTTTGGGATAGGGCTGGGTGCGGCGACGGCTTCAAAAATCAACGCGGTGACTTTGGCGCTGCTGCTGCCGATGATTGAAGCGGTGCGCTATTTCCAAGCTGAACCGGGCATGCGCAGCCGCCTGATCAAACCCATGCTGATCAACATGACTATTGCTGCGCTGACCAGTTTCGTGGTCTTCCGCATCGGCCAACCCTATGCCTTTGAAGGGCCGGGCTTTCTCAACTTCAGCATCAGCGAAAAGTGGTGGTCCAGCATGCGCAGTTTGCAAGCGCAAAACGCCGGTGATGTGGACTTCCCACCTGCCCTGCAGTGGGCACGCCGGCCGCTCAGCTTTGCCTGGACGAATATGGTCGTTTGGGGGATGGGCTTGCCCTTGGGCTTGAACGCCTGGGCTTCTTTTTTGGCAATGGGATGGCAGCTCTTAAAAGGGAAACATAGGCACAGCCTGCCCTTATGGGTGTGGACGGCTTTGTATTTCACCTGGCAGGCAACTGCCTGGGTGCGCTCCATGCGCTACCAGATGTTGGTTTACCCGCTCTTGGCCCTATTTGCAGCCTGGGGGCTTTTTAGCCTGTGGCAGCAGCGCCATGATATTCAACTTAAGCGCTTCAAGATAACCGCAAAATTGACTCGTGCGGTCGGCATTGTGCTGGTGGGTTTGGTTTTGATTGGCAGTGCAGCCTGGGCTTTTGCCTTTACACGCATCTACACCCGCGATCACAGCCGCGTCGCCGCCAGCAAATGGATTTACGAGAACATCCCGGGTCCGATCAACCTGGGAATGGAGGGCGAAAATGGTGAAGCGTTCAGCATACCGCTGCCCTACCGCAGTGGTGACAGCCTGCTGGCAAATCAACTCTACCGTATGCCTTTTGAGGCGCAATTTGATGGCTACCTGTCTGAGCTGAGCTTGCCGAATGTCTTAGACCAAAGCCAGCCAGGCAGCCCGCTGACACTTACAGCCTCTATCCTTGACAAAGGCGCCAATGAGGTCGTGCTCACCAGCGCCAGCATCACAAAAGACCCAAGCATAGATATCAACAGTTGGCAGGGCGGGGCAGTGCGTTTCCAGTTTATGGAGGCTGTGCAGCTACAAAAAGGGCACCTGTACCTGCTGCAATTGGGCTTGGATGGTGAGAACGGGCAGTTGCTTTTGAACGGCGTGCCCGAGTTGAGCCTAGTGGGCGAGGATGCCAGTCTTTACACTCAGCCGCTGCTGAAATTTGTGCAGACCCTGCGCCCAGAGATGCCGTACACCATGAACGTTGGCACGAACCAAGCTGGGCTGCTCAAAGCCGTCAGCCTGCCGGCTGTTTTGGATTATGGGCTTATGCCGGGCGAAAAAACTTTGCGATTAACCCTGCAAACAGCTGAGCAAGGCAACGCACAGACCGCTGTAGCTTTGCTGAGGGATAATTTTACAGACTTGGGCGAAGGCAAAGGTGCTGCTTATACTTTTGAGTTTGAGACGCCCCTAGTCTTGGAATACCCGCAGGGCTTATTCTTTACCTTGGAAATGATTGAAGGCCAAGGTGCGATTGGCATTGCCAGCCAGGCCCCAGTGCACGAATCCTCCTGGGATGATGCGCTGCCGCTGGGTCTGGATGGCATTTACCCTTACAGTGACAGCGGCGGCATTTACCGCGGCGACCTGAATTTTGAATTGTACTGGCCGGATGAGGTCTCCAAGCGCACCCGTTTTGAAAACTTGCTGGACCAGGCAGATTACATTTTTATCAGTTCCAACCGTCAGTGGGGGACCATTACACGCATGCCTGAGCGGTATCCCCTTACCAGCACTTACTATAGGGCTTTGTTAGGCTGCCCTGAGGGCAAGGACCTGGTATGGTGTTATAACGTCGCAGAACCCGGCCAGTTTGAGGGACAGCTTGGCTTTGAACTGGCAGCGGTTTTCACCTCTTTCCCTAACCTGGGTAACTTGGAATTTAATTCCCAGTTTGCCGAGGAAGCCTTTACAGTTTACGACCATCCCAAAGCACTGGTGTTTAAGAAGACCCAGGATTACGAACCGCAAACAGTACGGGATATTTTGCGGGCAGTCGACCTGAGCAAGGTGATCAACATCACCCCCAGGCAAGCCAGCAGCACCCCCAAGCCAAATTTAGACGGCAATCCAAGCCCGCAAGAAACCTTGATGCTGCCAGAGGACAAGCTGGCGCTGCAACGTGCCGGGGGCACTTGGTCAGAACTTTTTAACCGCCAAGGACTGCTCAATACCAGCCCGGTGTTAGCTGTGTTGGTGTTTTACTTGTTCAGCCTTGCCCTGGGATGGGTCGTTTACCCCTTGTTGAGGCTGGCACTGCCGGGTTTGAAAGACCGCGGTTATGCCTTTGCGCGCCTGGCCGGGTTTTTGATTTTAGCTTACCTGAGCTTTGTAGCCGGTTCGGCTGGTATTCCTTTTACCCGGGGAACCATTGCATTGGTGTTGGGGTTAATGATTTTAAGCTGCGGCGTTTTAGCATTCCTGCAGCGCAAAGAACTGCTAGCAGATATCCGCCAAAACTGGCGCCAATTTTTGGCCATTGAAGTCATCAGCCTGGTTGCGTTTGTGTTCTTCCTGCTGGTGCGCCTGGGCAACCCGGATTTGTGGCACCCCTGGAAGGGCGGCGAGAAGCCAATGGACTTTTCGTACCTGAACGCGGTCATAAAAAGCACAATCTTCCCGGCATACGACCCCTGGTTTGCAGGCGGTTACATCAATTATTATTATTATGGCTTTGTGGTTGTGGGCGTACCAATTAAACTGTTGGGGATCATCCCCAGCACCGCATATAATATTGTCTTACCGCTTTGGTACAGCATGTTGATCAGCGGGGCGTTTTCGATTGGCTGGAATATTTATCACGGCGTTTCTATCGGTAAGTCAACTGATCCCCAGGACAAAAAACACGGCCGTAAAGCCTTCCTGGCTGGCATTTTCAGCGCAGTTCTGCTGGGTCTGTTGGGCAATATGGGTACCGTGCGGCTTATTTCGGATACATTCCAAAAGATGGGCTCAGGCGGGCAGGTCTTGGATGGGGCTGGCTTATTCCAGCGCCTGGGCTGGTTCGTGCAGGGCATGATTTTGTTTTTCCAGAAAGTGCCCCTGCCGCTTTACCCGGGCGATTGGTACT
>Ga0123333_10003359_pt1 | contig 15629 bp, 14 predicted proteins | sample BioC12SIPDNA_3_FD_89957 | JGI IMG/M metagenome (GOLD analysis project Ga0123333, IMG submission 89957) | Anaerobic biogas reactor microbial communites from Washington, USA - Biogas_R2_B C12 SIP DNA | ecosystem: Engineered > Bioreactor > Anaerobic > Unclassified | place: Washington, USA... | reverse complement strand
ATAACGCCCAAACCAGCCAGTTTAGCAAACTCATTGTAAATTCGTGGTCACCGGAGTGCCCACTACTTGGTCGCCTTGGCGCCCTGCCAGGTAACCAAGATGCGCTGGACAGCGGTGGTGCCTGCCAGCGCGGCGATAATCGCCAGAGCCCAGATGAGTTGTCCGGCGACCAGGCCGAGAATCAGGATCACCATCCGCTCGAAGCGCGTTAGAATCCCCTCCTTGCACTCGAGGCCGATACCCTCGGCCCTGGCTCGTGTGTAACTGACCAATAGCGACATAGACAACGCCAGAACTGCCAGTATTACACCCAAGTCGTTATCGGTGCGCAGGTAGAGCCAGACGATGGCCACGAACATGGCCACCTCGGCCCAACGGTCTAGAGTTGAATCAAGAAAAGCACCGAACCGGGTGGTCTGACCCGAAATCCGGGCAAGCGTTCCGTCCACCGCGTCGAATGCCAGGGTGACTATAAGGAGAAGGCCCGCGAGGAGTAAGCGTCCAGTGGCCAACACGCCGGCAACTGCCACTGTGAGAAAGAAGCCCAGTATTGTTACGGCGTTAGGTGATAATCCGAGCGAACCCAAGAAACGCGCAATGGGTTCAATGAGGCGCGCACTCCAGACTCTCGCAAGATTCGCAACCATGATTCACGCTCAGGATGTAGTGACCATTAAATGTAAGTACAATATACATGAAGGTTTCTCATATGTCAACCGGTGACTTGGCGAAATTCGTCGTCTGCAGCATACCGCGTTGATGGCGACGCGAATCCGTCCAACCTCTCACGCCGCGGGGCAAAAAACAGCCCCAGGGGCGTGTGAAATCTGCCTGAGGCTGTAAGTGTAAAAATGTCTGAGCGGCCGCGCTTGCTACCGTGGAGGATCCTGTTCGTATGTGAGAGCGAGACCTTCAAGCAACCCTTGCTTCTCGGCCTCCGAGAGTCGCGCTTCTGGGTGGAGAAGCAGGTAATTCGGAAGGGGCATCTTTCCCGAAGTCACAACCTCTGCGATATCGTCAAAGTCCTCGTTCCGTCCGTCCCATTCGGAAAAGTTCAGCCGGTCACGACCGTCGGCTACATGCTCCGCCAGCATCAGCGAGATTGGCGCAATGTAGGAGTAGAAGGGCCACACTGTCTCGTTGCTGTGGCAGTCAAAGCAGGCACGTTGGGCCAGGGCGCGGGTCTCAGGTGAGTTCCAGGCGATCTCGCGCGTCACCGGAGGGTTGGTGCGGTCGACTGGGATGAACTGGATAGCGACGAACCCAATGGCGGCGAGGATCACAATGAGCAAGATCAGTCGTTTCACGCGCACACTCCTTACACTAAGTGTGCCATAGAATACACATACTGGCTTGCCCGGAGATGTGATTGACCGTCCAGTATCGCGGCAATGGTATGACTTGAGGGTGAGCCGGCCCGCTGAGATGGTGTTTCTCAGCGGGCCGTTTCTTTATGCTGCCAGGTCTGCTGCCGGCAGATACCCGATGTCTTGAGACGTGACCACTTCGAAGAACACGTTATGCGTCTCGAGCGCCCTTGTTGCCAGCGACCTCACTGCCCCGTGCGCCGTATGAAGAGCGGGAGCAGCCACTTTGAGACCGGCGGAGTGCCAGGAGCGTCTGCAAAGTAGTAACCCGTTCCGATCCTGGCCAGCGCCACGTAGACATAGCCGTACGTCCCACGAGTGAAGGCAGCGATATCTGTAACTCCGTCACCGTTGAAGTCGCCCGTTTCGCAGATCTCATTGCCGATGCAGAAGTAATGGATCCACTTCGGCAGGGTGATGAATCCTCCGGCCCACTGCGAACCGGCCGAAACCGCGACGATCACATCGCCGTTTGTCTCAGGGTGTGGTTCGATGCCGCCTACATAGTCTGATTGGAGGAAGGTGACGATGTCGTCTCTGCCGTTGCCGTCGAAATCGCCGACATCGCACGCCTCGTTAAGGGCACAGAAGAGATCGTGCCATTTCTCTGCAGGCGCATTGGCATCGCCGAAGCTTGAACCGTTTGAGAGCTCAACGTAGACGTTGGCGTCGTCGCCCTTGGTAAAGGTCACAATGTCGTCGAGACCGTCGCCGTTGAAATCGCCCGTCTGGCACGACTCATTCCCGATGCAGAAGAAGTTGTGCCACAGGTAGTTGGTGGGATTGAACAGGCCGCTCGTCAGGTCTCCTGATGACAGAGCCACTTCAACGTCGCCGGCGCGGTCGCCGCTGTAGGCGGAGCGGGTGAAGAGGGCGATGTCATCCCGGTTGTCTCCGTTGAAGTCACCGATTTCGCACACCTCAGAGCCCACGCAGAAGTAGCCGGCCCACACCTGAGTGTCCATGAACCGGTCGGCGCCGGACGAACTGCCGGACAATGTGACGAAGACGTTGCCATAGGAGGCCGTCGCGCGGCTGAACGCGACGAGGTCGTCCCTGCCATCAGCGTTGAAGTCGCCGACCTTGCAGACGTCCGAACCGACGCAGAAGTAGTCGTGCCACCTGGTTGGGGTTCCGAACTGTATGCCGTCGGACAACGCAACGTAGACGTCGCCCTCGACGGCGCCGAGCTGTGTGCTGCGGATTAGGTATGCGACATCATCGCGGCCGTCACCGTTGAAGTCGCCCGTAAGACAGGTCTGTGTGCCGGTGCAGAAGCTTGATTGCCACAGGCCGCCGGGCGCAGGGGTCGGGAAGAAGCCGGTTGGGGAGCCAGCCGCGAGAGCAACGAGGACCAGGCCGACCCGGCTGGCATCTGCTGATTGTTTTACAAAGCGAATGACATCGGCTCTGCCGTCGCCGTTGAAATCCCCCACCCCACAGTCCTCACCCGGCACGCAGAGCAGGTCGCTCCAGAGCTGCGAATCCATGAATGATCCGCCGGTTGCGAGCTTGACGTATGCGTTGCCGTACTTGGAGGGGTCGATTTCACTCCCTCGCAGCAGAGCCAGAAGATCGTCTCGGCGGTCACCGTCGAAATCGCCGATCTCACATTGCTCGTTGTTGATGCAGAACCAGGACCACCATTCGCCTAGATAGCTGAATTGACTTCCTGTGGAACGAGAAACGCCAAGGCGGCCCTGGCCATCGCCAGACTTTACGAAGAATGCGATATCGTCTCGGTTGTCGCCGTCGAAATCGCCAACGCGACACTCTTCTTGATTAATACAGAAGAAGTCGGCCCAGGATTCGACGCTTCCGAAGCGGTTGGAGCCGTTGGAGCGCGCGACCAACACATCACCCGCGAGATCATCATCGGGCGCGCCACGAGCGAAGAGGATGAGATCATCCCCGTTGTAGCCGTCGAAGTTCCCAACGTCACAGACCTGGTCCCCGATGCAGAAGTAGTCATGCCAGAGAGCCGGCGTGGCGAAGCTGCTGCCGGTGGAGATCGCCACGTCGACGTTGCCGGTCCCGGACTCGCCCCAGCCGCGATGGAAGATAATCAGGTCGTCTTTGCCGTCGTTGTTTGCGTCGCCGGCCTTGCACAGGTGGTTACCCGTGCAGACGCCGTCCAGCCACCTGCTGGACGGGGAGAAATAGGAACCGCCCGAGAGAGCGACCTTGACGTCGCCACGTTCTGGCTCGGGGCGTGTATCACGATACAACACGGCCACGTCGTCACGTTTGTCGCCGTTGAAGTCACCGATGAGACACTGCTCACCGCCCAGGCATAACTGCTCGTTGCTCCAACTGCCGAGTGCGTCGGCTGAAGCCGCAACCGCGTCCCGAGGCGCAGCTGGAGCGATCGCCGGAAGCTCTCCGGGATAGCCTGTCTCGGCATACGGATATTTCCCTGACTCGGTGTTAGCTAGCGACTCCTCGAGTAGTTGGCGCTCCGCCGGAGATAACCCCTCGAAGGTGGGCGTTGGGTCGGAGATGTCGGCGGCGAATGCTACGGGGCCGGCAATAGTCGTGAATACGAGCATCAGGATCACCGATAACGTTCGCGTGGTCCGAGAGCGCGAGGTCCTTCGGCCCGCCTTGGCCGGCTGGTTGCGTTCGTCAAGAAGTGCCATCACTGATTTGTCTCCTTTCGAGAAATGGTTCATGACGCTTCTGATGGAGATGTTACCCTCAGAAGTCTGCTTTGGCAAGCAGTGTGTGCTGCTTCACCGACAATGGGCGCGGACATCCCATATCGTATTATCGTATTAACGTAAGACGGCACGCGGGAGTTTCAGTTCCTGCGTTTTTGGAATGCCTGAAGATCTGAGCAGGCTCAGAAAGGGATAGGCCTGATAATGTACATCGCTTCTTCTGGATTTCGAGGTTTTGGGATGGTCATGGCTTGTATAGCCTTGGTTATCTTCGGCGGTGCCTGTTCGGGACCGAGCGCCACACGCGCGACGCCCATCGCATCCGAGACAAATGTCGACACAACTGTGACCACTGCGACGCTTGCGCCCACGTCGCCGGCTGATGTACCGAGAGGAATCGCGCCTACATCCGTTGCTACGCGTGCAGTGCCGGCCATAACGCCGTTGCCGCCTGAGGAGACTGACCTGCCTGTTACACCGGCGGCGGCTGGGACGTTGCCCTCGCCGGTCACTGCAACATCGACTCCAACGTCTGCCCCCCGGCTGGATGCCCTGCGGCTGGGTCTTTCGCCGGTTGCACAGGGTCTGTCTGGTCCGCTCCTGGTCACTCATGCAGGTGATGCTAGCGGGCGCTTGTTCATTGTCGAGAAGACGGGTGCTATCAGGCTCGTGGTTGAGGGACAGCTCCTGGAGCGGCCGTTCCTTAATATCGCAGATCGGATAACCAGTTCAGGCTATGAACAGGGTCTCCTGGGCCTGGCATTTCCCCCTGACTTTGCGGCCCGTGGTTTCTTCTTTGTCAACTACACTGACAAAAACGGCGACACCGTTATTGCACGCTTCACGGTCACCAGCGATCCGGACCTGGCTGACCCGGGAAGCGAGTTCAAAGTGCTTGAGATCGATCAACCTGCGGCTAACCACAACGGTGGCCACATCGTATTCGGACCGGATGGGCATTTGTGGATCGGGACCGGCGACGGCGGCGCGGCCAATGACCGCTATGGCAATGGCCAGAATCCGGATACACTCCTCGGCAAGATGCTGCGGCTCGACGTGGCGACTGATCTCTCGCAGCCATATACGATCCCTGCGGACAACCCGTGGGTGAACGCTGACTGGGCAGGCCGGGATATGCGTAATGAGGTGTGGGCATTGGGCTTGCGGAATCCTTGGCGCTACAACTTCGATCGCTCCACTGGAGATCTATGGATCGCGGACGTAGGCCAGAACCAGATCGAAGAGGTCAATGTCGTACGCCTCGGGTCCGCTGGCGGTCTGAACTTCGGTTGGCCGGCCATGGAAGGCGCAGCCTGTTTCCAGCAGGCCGGATGCGACCAGGCTGGGCTTGAGATGCCCGTGCTGACCTACAACCATGGGGGCGGGGACTGTTCGGTTACAGGGGGCTATGTCTACCGCGGTGCACAGTATCCGGCTCTGAATGGCGTCTATATCTACGGCGACTTTTGCAGTGGCCGGATTTGGGGTTTGGATGCAGCAAGCCCTGGCGCACCCGTGCTGCTCCTGGAAACCAGGTCGAGCCTGAGCTCATTTGGCGAAGATGAGGCAGGTGAAATGTACGTGACTGATCTCGGCCGGGGCATAGTGCAGCAACTGGTGGCGGAGTAAGGGCTGGTCTGTGGTAGAATGTCGCCGGATCAGTTGCATGCAGAAAGCGAGCCAGCTACATTCTCATCATGATCGAACGCACTCTCACTGCCATCCGCTACCTCCAGCCATTTCGGCAGGGCGGGTCCGTGCCGGCACTCGTCGAGGCCGATGACGGCGAGCTGTATGTGGTCAAGTTTCGCGGGGCTGCGCAGGGCCGGCGCGCCCTTATCGCCGAGTTGCTCTCAGGCGAGATCGGTCGCACACTGGGGCTGCGCGTGCCCGGGCTAGCGTTCATCTGGATTGAGCCGAGCTTTGGCACGGGCGAAGCCCACCAGGAAATCCGCGAAATGCTGAATGCCAGCGCGGGTCTCAACCTGGGGCTGCGCTTCTTGCCCGATTCGCTGGAGTACAGCCCCCTGCTCAAGCCGCCGCCGGCGCCAGAGGAAGCTGCAGCCATCGTCTGGTTCGATGCGCTTGTGACCAACGTCGATCGCACCGCGCGTAACGTCAACATCCTCCTGCATCAAAGACAGCTTTGGCTGATTGACCATGGCTCGTCTTTGTACTTCCATCACAGTCCTGCCTGGTACGGCGAAGACGCCTTGCTCAAACGGTCCCGGAGTCCGTTTCCGCTGGTCAAGCATCACGCTCTCCTCAGATTCGCCGGTCCTCTGGGAAAGGCTGATGCCCTGCTCAAGCCACTCTTGTCGCCTGACCTGGTTGCGAGCATCGTCGACCTGCTTCCCGATAGTTGGCTTCTGGATGCGGTTGATCCCGCCGTGTTGCGTGCCGGTTACCGGTTCTGGCTGAACGAGCGGTTGGCCGCTTCACACGTTTTCGTCGATGAGGCCGAGAATGCCCGCGTTCGCCTCCTTTGAGTACAGCGTGCTCCGCATCGCTCCCTCCGTCGAGCGGGAGGAGTTCGTCAACGCGGGCGTGCTGCTGTTTTGCAGCCAGTTGCATTTTCTGGGCGCACGGATCGCGCTTGACGCGGGCCGTGTGATGGCACTCGAACCCAAAGTCGATATCGCGGGCATCCAGGCTCAGCTCGATCTGGTCCACGAGATCGTAGCTGGCGGCGCAAAAGCGGGTGAGATCGGCGAATTGCCCCTCGGCGAGCGCTTCCGGTGGCTCGCGTCCCCGCGAAATACGATCGTCCAGCCTTCGCCCGTGCACCCGGGATTATGCATCGATCCGCAGGCGGCGCTGGATTCGATTTTCGCGCGGGTCGTCTTGGTGCAGGTTTCTTCTCGATCTTCCATTTGCCATGAAGCACCTGTTCAACCTTGATCCATCCATTCACTTTCTGAACCACGGCTCGTTTGGCGCGTGTCCGAAGCCGGTCTTCGAAGCGTACCAGCGATGGCAGGCCGAGCTTGAGCGCCAGCCCGTGGCGTTCTTGGGCCGCAAGGTGACCACTCTGCTAGCGGAGAGCCGGAGAGCATTGGCCTGCTTTTTGAACGTTGAGGCAGACGATCTCGTTTATTTCCCGAATCCAACCACGGCACTGAACATGGTCGCTCGCAGCCTGATCAGTGCGACCCAGGCCCCACGTCTTGTGGCTGGAGATGAGATCCTGACGACGGACCACGAATACGGCGCACTGGATCGCACCTGGAACTACATCTGCGGGCAAGTTGGTGCGAAGGTCGTCCGCCGTCCGATCCCGTTGCCTCTGCCTTCTCCTTCCGACTTCGTCGCGCACTTCTGGGAGGGCGTGAGCAGCCGCACGCGGGTGATCTTTATTTCTCACATCACCAGTCCGACCGGGTTGATCTTCCCCGTCGAAGAAGTCTGCAGTCTGGCTCGGCAGCATGGTATCGTGACGATTATCGACGGCGCGCACGCGCCGGGACAGATACCCCTCGACCTCGATGCGGTTGGCGCCGACATCTATGCGGGCGCGTGTCATAAATGGCTCTGCGCACCGAAGGGCGCGTCTTTTCTGCATGCACGTCGTGAGGTTCAGAGATGGCTTGAGCCGCTCGTCGTGAGCTGGGGCTGGGAAGCCGAGCAGCCCGGCCCGTCGCAGTTCGTGGATTGGCACGAATGGCAGGGAACGCGCGATGTCGCGGCTTTCCTCACCGTGCCGGATGCCATTCGGTTTCAGGAGCAGCATGACTGGCCCTGGGTCCGGGAGCAGTGCCACGTCCTGGCGGCCGAAACCCGTGAGCGCCTCGTCTCGCTGACCGGACTGCGCCCCATCTGCAGTGACGCGGCGTTCGGGCAGATGTTCGCCGCGGAGCTTCCTGCGTGCGACCTTGACTGGCTCAAGACGCGCTTGTACGATGAGCATCGCGTCGAGGTTCCCTTCACTCGTTGGGACGGGCGGTGTTTCGTGCGCGTCTCATTCCAGGCCTATAACGACCGGGCCGATGCGTATGCGCTCTTGCGTGGCCTGGCCCTCCTATTGCCGGAACTCACCGGTGGCCGCGCGTGATCTTCTGATAGCGCACAAGAGCGAGGTGCAGGCCCGCATTCGTCACCTCCTGCCGCAAGTTGAGTCTGCCCGTCTGGCCGCCGAAGCTTCCACCGGCCCGTCCCGTCGCATTCTCGAAGCGCGCGTCGCCAGGCTACAGGCTCAGCTTGAAGCGCTCATACAGGAGGAAGCGCGCCTTCGCCTGGAAATCGATCGCTCCCCACGCTGATCCCTCCATTCGGCCTGCCGCCGTCGTGGGACTTCCCTCTTAATCACCTTGTTGCCGCGTGGCTTTGTATATGTTTAGTTTGGATCTTGTACGTTACTTGTCTTTGTGGTATGATACTCTCTTGGAGCGATCGAGCATGCCTGACATGATTTATCTCAATTTCGACATCGAGATAGAGCGGGCGAACGGCCAGTACCGTGCGCATGTGCTGAGCTCACCGGCGGGTGAGGCGCGCGCGACACTGGGGCCGCTGGATGGGTTGGACCTGGACGGTTCGCCAGAAGTGCAGGGTGGCGCCCTCTTTGACGCGGTTTTCCGCGATGAGGCGCTCAGCAGCTTGCGTCGCAGCCTCGACGTGGCGGAGCGAGCCGAGAGAGGGCTGCGCATCCGTCTGCGCCTGGCCGAGGTGCCCGAGCTGGCCGATCTGCCTTGGGAGTACTTGTACGATCGGCAGCGAGCTCGCTTTTTTGCGCTCTCGCGAGAGACGCCGCTGGTGCGATACCTCGATCTACCGGAACCGGCCGATTCGATCCGTCCGGAGATACGCTTGCGAGTGCTGGCCGTCATCGCCAGTCCTTCGGACTACCCCGCCCTCGACGTGGAGCGCGAATGGTCAAACCTCAAGGAGGCGCTGTCTGAGTTGGAGTCGCGGGGCACGGTCACGCTGGAGCGCCTCGCTCCTGCGACAGTCGAGAGCTTGCAGCGACAGCTTCTGCGCCATGACTACCACATCCTGCACTTTCTGGGACACGGCGAGTTCGACGAAGTGGCAGGCGACAGCGTGTTATTGCTTGCTGACGCCGGCGGCCGGGGCGAGCCGGTCAGCGGCGAGACCTTCAGCGCGCTGGTGCGCGATCAGCGATCTCTCAGGCTGGCGCTCCTAAACGCTTGCCGTGGTGCGGTCAGCTCGGAGCAAGACCCCTATTCCGGCGTGGCCCAGCGACTGGTGCGCGGGGGCGTGCCCGCGGTCATTGCCATGCGCACCGCGATCTCAGATACCGCGGCCATCGCACTTGCGCGCAGCTTTTACACGGCATTGGCGGACGGCGCTGCGGTGGATGAGGCGCTCGCCGAGGCGCGTAAGGCGCTATACACGGGTGGCTATGCGGAGGAATGGGGAACGGCTGTGTTGTACATGCGCGCAGCCGATGGACGCCTGTGGCGCCCGGATCCCGCGGCGCGAGACAAACGCCTCAAACTCGCGTTGGCAGGGCTGAGCTTGGTGCTCGTAGTTTTCCTGGCCGGCCTGTTGATTTGGTCCCGGCTTGGCGCCGTCCGCATGGATCCGGTCGCGACCATGAACATCGCGGTGGTCGATGCCTCTGACCTTACGGCTGGTGATCGCTCCGTCCGCACCGAAGACGCCGGGTTGATCCGCACGTGGATGGTGGCCGCACTGGATCGGGAGAACCAGGCGTCGGAGGCCGGCGAACGGGTGGCCGTGTGGCACGACGGGCTCCCGCGTAAGGAGAAACGCAACAAGTTGCCCCTGCTGGTCGGTCAAGAAGCGCAAGAGCGGGAGGCCGAAGCCGCGGCCCTGGCAAAGTCGATCAACGCAGATGTGGTGATCTCCGGGCGCATTGAGAGAGAAGGCGGGCGCCGGCAGTATGTGCAGGAGTTCTTCCTGTTTTCGCGGTTGGCTCCCGAGGCGAGCGAGAGCATCGGCCGCTATACCTTCGGCGAGCCGATTCCTCTCAGCGACAGCCTTGCCGACGACGCGCTGAACCGCACGAGTGTCGCGGATCAAATCGGCGCCCGCACAGCTCTGCTCTACCGTATCATGCTAGCCCTTCGGGAGGACGTCCTGGGCAAGCACGCGGAGGCACTGAGCATTCTGCGGGAGATAGAATCCGATCTCGGGTTGCGCGATCTGTCTGAAGGCCAATTGGTTTCGAAATCCGGGTCGGTCTCTGGATTGGACACCCTGTACGCCTTCATTGGACGTGAAGCACTTTTCCTGGGCCGCAATGAAGAGGCGGAGGCCGCTGCACGTAGAGCGTTGGCGGTGAATGCTCACGATGTGCGTGCGTCCATCATTCTGGGCGGCGCGCTGATGGGGCGGGCCGAGGCGCTCGATCCGCTGGCGGCATTGTCGCCGGGCGGCCTCCTGGATGAAGCAGAGGCAGCCTATCGCACCGCGCTCGATGATGCCCCGCTGGCCAGCACAACACGCGATGTCGCCCAGCTGGCGCTTGCGCACGTGCAGGTCGCGCGCGGTGTTTCTTTGTACCTGTTGGGAGAGAGCGAGGCGACCGATTCGGAGGCCGACATCCTTTTTGATGAGGCGGTGCGCGATTTGTCGCAGTTTCTGACCTCCTTGAGCCAGAGCGAACAGCACCGGATGATCGCGCAGGGAAGGTCCTATATGGGAGCCGCACGATTATACCAGGGTAGCCTGGCGTTGCGAATGCAGGACCCGGAGCGCGCGGCAGATCTGTTCGTGGAGGCCCGGGGGCACTTTGAGGCGTGCAGGGCGGAAGGTGAACTGCTTCCCGAAGACGGCACCCTGCGCGACAGGATCATCGGGGAAGGCTGTACGCCAGGACAGCAACAGGCGAGCCAGGCGCTCGCGGAAATTGGAGGTGGCTGATGCGTGCAATCGGCATGATTCTCAGCATATGTGCGCTCTTGTTAACAGCGACGCTCTTCGGCGGGCGGGTCGCTGCGTCCCCAGCCGGCGGCTTTGTGGCCGCGCCGCCAGCCCAGCTAACTGGAACGCCGGTCGTGGTGACCTGTGTCGTCCGTGCAACTCAACTGCTGGTACGCACTGGGCCGGGGACGGCTTTCCCTGCGATTACGCGCCTGGCGCGCAACACGCGAGTGCGCGCCATTTCGTTCGTGGCGCGCGGCACCCCATCGGGTTCGTGGATTGAGGTGGAGCAGATCGCCGGCCGGCGTCTCGGTTTTGTGGCCGCTGCCCCTCAATTCGTGATCTGCAATCAGCCTTTCACGGTGCTGCCGGCCGGACGGATTCCGCCGGTGCCCACAGTCACTCGTACGCCTGCGCCGACGCCGACACGGCTGCCCCCGCTTGCACTGGTGAAGGTGTTCGGCAACGATAGCGAGGACACGGCCATCCCGCCGCGTATCAGCAACGACCGGCCGGTCAACAACGGTCGGAATGTTCTCATCCCGGGTGTGCAGACCGTGGCTGATCCCGACAACGTCGTCTTTCGCGACCGCCTCGTGTTCCAGGTTGAGGTGTTCGACCGGAAGGAGGGACGCCGCGATGGGGATGGCATCTCGACCGTGACCTTCCGCATCACAGATCCGATCGGAAACGTTTACGAACAGAGGGAACAGGCAAAGCCCTACTGCGCGTTTGGCGGAGCGAACCGGTGCGACGTGTGGACATTCTCGGAGCACGGCGACAAGTGGCCTAATGGAAACCCAATGACGCCGGGCCAACACTTTGTGGAAATCGTGATCCGGCCAGAATACAGCCAACCGGTCACGTGGTTCTGGGGGTTTGAGATCCAGGAGTAGACTGCCGGCCCGCCGGACGATACGGGGCAGTAGGGATGGGCTGCTCGCTGGGAACTGGGGCAGCCCATCCTGTTACTGCCGGACTGGGACCTCGAGCTTGATCGTGCCGGACTTCTCGAAATCCAGGGTAATTTCGATGGTTTGCCCTGCCACCAGGGGCGCAGTCAGGCCGATAAGCATCACATGCTTGCCGCCGGGTTTGAGTTCCAGGCGGCCATTCGCAGGAATCTCAAAGCCGCCCGGCACTGGGCGCATCTTCATGACGCCGCCCTCTTCGGTCGTCTCGTGCAGCTCCACCGTGTTCGACGCACTGCTTTGGCCGGACACCAGGCGGTCGGCCGTCCCACCTGTATTGACGATCGTCATGAATGCGCCGCCGTTGCCCCCTTCTGATGGAGAGGGTCGGGCATACGGGCCCTCGATCGTTACGGACGGCGATGCGCTCTGCGCTCCGCAGCCGGCTGCAAGTACAAGAACCATCAAAATCGCGACACTACAAAGTGAAACCGATAGCCTCATGAGCACCCCCCTCAGTTGAGCAAATGCTCGACATCCTTCTGGATGTTCTCCACAGGTGATCCGTATGGATACGAAGTGACCAGCTTGCCGGTCTTGTCGATCAGATACAGGCGCGCCGTGTGATCGATCGAGTAGCCCGATGCTGAATCCTGGGGATTGTAGTACACCTTCTCGGCAATGACTCCGTATGCCTTCTTTACACTCTCCAGGGAATCCGGCTCGATGTGAACGCCGTAGAAAGCCTGGTTAAACAACGGCACGTATTCGCCGAGGCGTTGCGCTGTGTCGCGCTCCGGGTCCACGCTCACAAAAACCACCGCAACATCCTTCGCGCGAGCGCCCAGCTTCTCATGCAGGACGCGCATCTCGGCCAAGGTGGTCGGGCAGATGTCAGGGCAAGACGTGTATCCGAAGAAGACGAGCGCTACGTTGCCCTGGAGAGACGAAATGCTGAACGCCGCGCCATTCCAATTCGTTCCTTCGATGGGCGGAGCGGCGGTCGCTGGCTCGTACGGGATGCCGTGATACCGGTAGCTGCTGCACGCGGCAAGCGGCAGGAGAAGGAGCGCCAGGAGGAAGATACTGGACCGTGATCGCACCGGAGACTCCCTTCGTGAATATCCGCCAGAGCGCAAGGTATTATGCCGTGAAACGATGCACATTTCAAGTGCGCAGCCGGAGGGGTGCTAGGTTCCCAGCGGGTGATAGGCTCGATTCCACCACACCAGCGGCGGCTGGTCTGGAGACGGCACGCCGGACGCTTGCACATGTCCCACATAGATGGTATGCGTGCCGGCACGCTCGTGGCAGTACACCGTGCAGTCCAGCCACGCGAGGGCATCGGCTAATACGGGGGCGCCGGTCACCGCCGTGCGCCAGTCGCCCACTGCGAAACGGTCCTCGCTATTTACATAAGCAAAACGATCTGAAAGGCCTGACTGATTGGCGGCCAAGATATTCACCGCGAACGTGGCGCCTTCTTGTTCGAGCAGATTGTGCGCATGATGCCGGTGGTCGATACAGATCAGGATGAGTGGTGGTTCGGGCGAAACCGAGGCGAATGCGGACACGGTGAGACCGTGCACCTCTTCGCCAGACTTGATGGTTACGATGGTCACGCCAGCTGGGAAGTGACGCAGCGCATCACGGAATGCTTCAGGAGTGATCGGCATGGCTCTTCCTTCGCGCAGGTTGGTTGGCTTCGCCAGTTATAACCGAAACCATGGACGAGCACAAGCCGGGTTTCTTCTGTGTAAAGGGCTATGATAAACTCATTTCTTATGTTTCGCGAGTTCTTCACTGACCGGAAGTTCTACTCGGTCATGCTCAAGGTTGCTCTGCCCATTGCTGCGCAATCCCTGGTCTTCAACCTGCTTAATGCGGTTGATGTCCTGCTGATCGGCCAGATGGGCGAAGTCTCCGTCGCGGCGGTGGCCCTGTCCAACCAGTGGACCTTCCTCATGAACCTCTTCCTGTTCGGTGTGGGCAGCGGCACCGCAATCTTCACCGCGCAGTCTTGGGGCCGCCACGATGTACCGAATTTGCGCAGAGCGTTCGGTATCGGACTGACAGTTGGCGTGTTCGGCAGCATACTGTTCGCGACAACGGCTTTGTTGATACCGTCCAGCGTCCTCCGCCTCTACACATCTGACCCGAACGTGGTGGCTTTGGGCGCGCCGTATCTGCGCGTCGTTGCGCTCTCCTATGTCTTCACTGCGTTCAGCACGATCTTCGGCATTGCCCTGCGCACAACAAGGAACATCAAACTGCCCGTCACCGTCAGCGCCTGCGCGTTGTCATTCAAGACGCTCCTGGCCTACGGTCTGATCTTCGGTAGTTTTGGGCTTCCGGAGCTCGGAATCGGGGGCGCTGCGATCGCGACAGTTATCGCTCGCGCGATCGAGTGTATCGTCTTGCTCACCCTCGCATACCGCTGGCACCTGCCGCCGGCCCTCGTCCCTGCCGACATGCGCGGGGTTGATCGCGCTTTCATTGCTACATTCGCCACGACAACGGTGCCGGTGATCCTCAACGAGGTGATCTGGGCCCTGGGCACGAATGTCTACACGGGAATCTACGCGCGAATCGGCACCGAATCGGTGGCCGCGCAGAACATCGCCAGCACCATTGAAGGCGTCGCCCTGGTGCCCATGTTCGGGGTGGGCAACGCCTGCGCCATTATCCTGGGGAATGCCATCGGCGCAGGCGACAACCCGCTTGCGCGTGACTATTCGCGCAAATTCCTTGCGCTTGCGATCGCGATCGGCCTGATTTTGGGCACGGTGATCTTTGGCGCCTCGCGCCTCATCCTGGGTGCCTATAACATCTCGCCTCAGGCAGCGGGCTATGCGCGCGGGGTCATGATGGTCATGGCATTTGCTCTCTGGTTGAAGGCCGCCAATTTGCTGATCATAGTGGGCATCTTGCGCAGCGGCGGTGACACACGCTTCAGCCTCGCAATAGACACCGGACCGATGTGGCTGATTGGCATTCCCCTTGCGCTGCTGGGTGCCTTCGTGCTTCATCTCCCCGTGTATTTCGTGGTGATGCTGGTGATCTTCGGTGACGAACTCACGAAGTTCGTGCTTGGGATGTGGCGTGTGCGGTCAGGGCGATGGCTGCGCGACGTGGTCACCGCCCTGAGCTGAAGATGGCGTGACTAGCGCATCTCCTGGCCGCCTGTGACGTTGATTGCCTGGCCGGTCATGTAGCTCGCCTGATCCGATGCCAGGAATACGACAACATTGCACACATCGTCATAGGTGCAACCGCGTTTCATAGGCACCTGATCGACGTATTTCTGTCGCACCTGTTCCAGCGTGAGCCCCTGGTTCCTCGCATACTGTTCGAAGAGCGACTCCTGCCACAGGGTGCCGTCGAGCAGGTTACCGGGGCAGATCGAATTCACCCTCACCCCAAGCTCAGCCAGCTCCAACGCCAGGCTCTGGGTAAAACCGATGCCCCCGAACTTAGATGCAGCGTACGCGGAGTTCTTGAAGCTGCCCTTCTTGCCCGACTTGGAATTGACCTGGATGATCGCACCGCTGAGCTGGGCTTTCATGATGCGGGAGGCCGCGCGTGCAGTCAGGTAGTAGCCAAACAGGTTGACCATCATGACGGCCTTCCACCTGCCTGCGTCGGATTCCGTCACCTCTTCGGCGATGAGGATGCCGGCGTTGGAGACCAGGATGTCGAGCCGGCCGAACTCGAACATGCACGCCGCGAAGCCTTCATCCACCGAAGCCTCATCGGTCACATCCATTCGCACGGCCAGGGCGCGACGACCGGTCCGGCGGACTAGTTCTGCAGTCGCCTCGGCCTGTTCGATCTTGATGTCT
>Ga0123333_10003357_pt1 | contig 15633 bp, 16 predicted proteins | sample BioC12SIPDNA_3_FD_89957 | JGI IMG/M metagenome (GOLD analysis project Ga0123333, IMG submission 89957) | Anaerobic biogas reactor microbial communites from Washington, USA - Biogas_R2_B C12 SIP DNA | ecosystem: Engineered > Bioreactor > Anaerobic > Unclassified | place: Washington, USA... | reverse complement strand
GGTGGCAGCGGCTCCGCGGTTGGTGGGGTGGGGCCAGGGCAGGCCTTGGCGAGGCTGTTGAGCGCCTGCGCGAAGGGGTGCTGCACTGGCGCGCCAGCAGAGACCCGCAGCTGCAGAGCCAGCGAAGACGTTTCTTATCGGTTGGTAGGCTGAGCGAGCGCGAGCGTGTGCGCTTCTTCTATCTCGCGACGGTGCGCCGAGCCGCTGAGGCTGGTATCGCGCGCCAACCTACGCAGACGCCGATCGAATATGATGATGTGTTGCGCAGCGCCACCGCAGAGCCCGAGAGTGCCGATACCTTGACTGACGCATTCGTGGCAGCACGATACAGCTCCGCCGACATCACGCCCGGCGAAGCCGACCAGGCCAAGTCTGCATGGCAACAACTCAAGCGGAGGCTGGTGCGCCGCTCAAAGAGGAGGTCAAGGTGACCGATCTGTTTGGCCACGCCGCGCGTGAGCAGGCCGACAAGCAGGCGCCACTGGCCGCGCGCATGCGCCCTCGCGTTCTCGACGAGTTCGTTGGCCAAGATCACGTGTTGGGCCCGGGCAGGCTGTTGCGGCGCGCGATCCAGGCCGACCAGATCTCTTCTGTCATCTTTTACGGGCCGCCGGGCACCGGCAAAACTACGCTGGCCCGCGTCATCGCCAATACAACGCATTCGCAGTTTGTGACGCTGAATGCTGTGCTCGACGGCGTGGCGCAGGTGCGTGAGGTGGTAAAGAGCGCGCAAGAGAACCGCGACCTGTATGGGCGGCGCACTATTCTGTTCGTGGACGAGGTTCATCGCTGGAACAAGGCACAGCAAGACGCGCTGCTCCCGTGGGTCGAGAATGGCACCATTCTCATGGTAGGCGCCACCACTGAGAACCCTTGGTTCTCGGTGAACCGAGCACTGCTCAGCCGCAGTCGCGTCTTTCAGCTCAAACCCCTCACTGCCGATGACTTGCGTGCTATCGCTCAGGCGGCGTTGACAGACCGAGAGCGGGGCTACGGATGCCTCGATGTTGAGATCGACGGTGACGCGCTGGAGCATCTCGTACAGGTGTCTAACGGCGATGCGCGTTCGCTGCTCAACGCGATAGAGCTTGCCGTGGAGACGACGCCGCCTGACGCGCAGGGCACCATCCGCGTGGACATAGCCGTGGCTGAAGAGTCGATTCAGCAACGGGCAGTGCTGTATGACCGCGAGGGCGACTATCACTTTGACACGATCAGCGCATTCATCAAGTCGCTGCGAGGCTCTGATCCCGACGCCGCCCTCTACTGGCTCGCCAAAATGGTGTATGCCGGTGAGGAGCCTCGTTTTATCTTTCGCCGCATGCTCATCCTGGCCTGTGAAGACGTGGGATTGGCCGACCCGCAGGCCCTGGTGGTGGTGCAGTCGGCGGCTGAGGCGTTTGAGCAGGTGGGCCTGCCCGAAGGCCAGTTTCATCTCGCATCGGCGGCTCTCTACCTGGCCACGTGCCCCAAGTCGAACTCGGTGATGGGCTACTTTGATGCGCTCGAGGCCGTCAAGAACGAGCGTCTGGACGAGGTGCCGCGACACCTCAAAGATTCCAGTCGCGACAAAGAGGGCTTTGGGCATGGCGAAGGCTATCTCTACCCCCACGCCTATCGTGATCACTGGGTGGCGCAGCAATATCTCCCCGATGCGTTACAGGGCAAGGTGTTCTACCACCCCAGCGATGTGGGCCGCGAACGAGCGATTCGCGACGATGTGGCGCGCCGTCGTGAAGCCCAACTCGCGGCTATGGTGCCCGGCGGCTCGGGCGATGTGCTCACCTATACCCCCGCCGACAGCGCTCAGGAGCGATGGCTGGCGCGTACCATCGACAGTGCCGCCCGTGACCTGGGTGTGATCCGCGATGAGATTATGTCGCATGCGCAGATTCGGCGACATGATCGCGTCTTGGATCTGAACGCCGGCACCGGCTTACTCACCTGGCAAGCGTTGCGTAGCGCTCCGGAGGGCGGAGTGTGGGCACAGACAGCCGATGCCGAGGCAGCGGCAGGTCTGGCGCAGATCGCCGAGCGGCTTCTTGCGGTCGAGCGCCCCATCGTGGCGTTAGCCGAGCCCTGGGCGCTGGCCGACTGGCTACGAGAGCAGGGGCAGGGCGATCTCCGCTTCGACGTCGTGGTTGGGCGCAACGCCTTGTTGTCTTGCCGCGACAAGCCCGAGGTGCTCAACTCGCTGGCTCCCCTGCTGGCCCGGGGCTGCCGCATATCGCTATGTGAGACGGCAGTATACCATGGGCAGCGCCTCTATGACCTCTGCGATCTGAGCGCCCTTGGCCCTGACCTGGCCGAGCGTCTCATCGCAGCCGAGGATGCTATCTACACTGATCCAGATGATCCCCTTGTCAACTGGCGCCCAGAAAGCATCGTGGCCACGCTGAATGGGCTTGGCTTTGAGGTTGCGACGCTCGAGCGCGAGTTCTCTGCTGATCGGCTCATCACGCCACAGCAGGTCGAGCGCTGGTTCGATCTCGTGCCCCGCGATAGGCCTACCTATGGCCAGCGGCTGCAGGCTGCACTCAGTGATGGCGAACTGGCGCGCGTCAGAACGCTTTTTCGTCAGCAGCTGGCAGGCAACACCGTAGGCTGGACCTGGCGCGCAGTGTTCCTGTGGGGTGATGGTCTCAGCAGCCTTTGACCGTGACGGCGACAGCCGCTAGAATAGGCTCATCCTAGCCGACAGGTTGTGTGCATTGCAGATGCTCCCACAGTCTCTGATGTTGGTCTGCCTTGCTGCCGCGCTCTTGGGCGCCGCGGCTCTGGTGTTAGCACTGGTCGCCATCGTGCGGCAGCGCCGATTCTTCGCCAGATATGACCGCGTCTTTGCCCATACCGATGAGCAAGGCCTGCATGATGCGCTGGAGACCTATGTGGCCCAGGTGACCACGGCGCTCGACCAGATACAGCATGGGGTGAATCAGGTCGAGGCCTTTGGGGCGCAGGTGAGTGGCTGCGTCCAACGCTTGGGCATGGTGCGCTTCAACCCCTTTGACGACACGGGCGGCGACCAGTCCTTCGCTCTTGCGCTGGCCGACGCTAGAGGGCAGGGCGTCGTTATCAGCAGTCTGCACGCCCGGGGCCTGACCCGCATCTATGCCAAGCCGCTTTCGCACTGGGCGTCGCCCTACCAACTCACTACAGAGGAGCAGCAGGCCATCGAGCGCGCTCGGAATTCTAGCAACGATACTCTGTTGGCGGGGCAGGGGGCAGGTGTTCGGGCCGTAGCAGAGTCGGTGGGAGGGAATGGGTAAATGGCACTGCTGAAGAAGAGTAGCGCGCCTGGCGCGGCTATCGGCAAGATCGATAACGTGCTGGGCAGCAACACCAGGTTCACAGGTGATCTCGTTTCTGATGGTAACATTCGCATCGATGGCCAATTTGAGGGGCGCGTGGAGACGGCAGGCAATGTTATCATCGGGCCAGATGCCCGCCTGGTTGCGACAATCGAGGCGTCGGTGGTGCAGGTGTGGGGCGCTGTTGAAGGCGACATCATTGCACGCGGCAGGCTCGAGATACTGCCATCGGGCAGGGTGTTTGGGAACTTGCGCGTGGCCTCGCTGCTCATCGACGAGGGCGGCATTTTCCGCGGAGAGTGCACGATGGGTGGCGAGCGCGTCGAAGGCGCGACGGTCTCTGTGGCCGACGCCTAGTACACAGCACCCGCGCGTCCGAGTCAGGCGGGCCGGTGAGGAGCCGATATGAAGGCAGTTTTTATCCGAAGCCAGACCATTCTACGAGATAGCCATCTCACGCACGAGCTCGATGAGTCGACTCCACGACTGGTGCCTGCCACACTGGAGGCGGTGCGGCAACTCGGCGGCCCCGAGACGATGGTTGTGGTCTATGACCACTTCGCCGGATCTGGTGACGAACTCCCGCCATCTCTACAGCAGATGATCTCGCAGATCGAGAATGCAGCCGGACGCGTGGATGTCGCTGTGGTGTGTGGCCATCAGCCTGGCGCCAGCTGCCACTGCTGGGAGGACTCGCCAGGCATCCTGTGGGGCGCGGCGAGCCGCTTTGCGCTGGATCTGTCCTCGTCTTTCCTCATCGGAGACTGCGTGGCCGATGTCATCACCGCCAAGGCGGCAGGCGTTCGACCCATTCTGGTGTTGGGCGATCGTAGCGTGCAAGAGGTGTTGGCCACGTCTGATGTCGGCAAGGATTTTGCGGTGGCACCTGATCTGCCGCGTGCGGCCGAGTTCATCGCCATTGAGCAAGAGATCGCCACCACAGTGGGCGCTCCCAGAGATCCGGCTGTCGAGATACCGATCGAGTTCGCGGCTGAAGCCGGTAGTGACGATCTACCCCTGGTGGTTGCATTATCGCCAGAGGCGCGCCAGAGCCAGGCCAGGCGTATGGGTGCCAGGCTGCAGCTTGGCGACATCACGCGGTGGCTGGTGTTCTTGACCGTCGGTGGGCTGGGCCTGAGCCTGGGCATCGCTTACCTCATGACGCATCTCTACCGCGTTCAGGCCTTTCCAGCTTATGTCTACTACCTGACGCTGCAGTTCATTCCACGACCGATCCGCGGCGCTATCTTTCTGGCGGTTGGCGCACTGTTTGTTTCGTTGGCGGTCTATAGCGTGGTCAAGTCGACGCGCGCAGCTGCATCTGGTGCTCACGAGGGCCGCGGCCGTTCACAGCGAGGCTAGATCGTCAGCACCATTTCATCCAGGGTGCGCAACTGCTCAAAGTCGTGCATCCTGAGCGCCTCCGTCGCCTCGGGGTGAGCCGTCGTAACATGTGCTCGTATCTGGCGCGCCCTCCCGACCTGTTGGCCCAACAGCGCCCGCGTTAGCTCGACCTCCCATTGGCCGCGCTGAAGCGGGTGCACGAGCAGCTCCAACTCGAGTGGCCCCCGAGCCGAGGAACTCCATAGCCTGCCAATCGCCACCAGCGCGCCACTTTCGATAACGGCGCAATCGCACCTACCGTCAAGGGGATCGAGCAGCAGAGCGTGCGATAGTCGTGCCCACAGGCTAGGCCGGTATTGCTCGAGGATATGTGGGCGTGCTTGCAGCTTGCTAGGGGGCAGCGCCTGACGCGCGAGCTCAACCATGCGTCGTGACTGCCACCAAGCCACCGGCTCGACGCGGCGTGAAGCTTCGGGAATGATCGTGCCCGGGCGGGGCCACAAGCCCAACTCCACAATGGTATCGAACAGGCGAAAACCACGCTGCAAGTACAGCCGTCGCGCCACAACGTTGTCGACGTTGACCTGCAGGTAGGCGCGTTGCCCGCCCATGCGCCTGATGTCCTCTAGCGCACAGTCTAGCAGCCGACCAGCGATGCCGCGACCACGGTGCTCGGGATATACAGCCACGTTGCTGATCTGCCATTCGTCGTGGCCGTGCTCGCGGCTGTAGCTCACGTTGCCGATGATCCGCTTGTCTTCGACCCACACGCAACCGTGGTACAGAGGCCAGCTGCTTGCGGCCAGGCCGAGCAATGACCCCCAGGTGGCCAGTTGGCGCATCTCATCGGTGAGGCGATTGCCGGTACGGCGCAGTTCATCGCCAAACGCGGCGTCGATCAGATCAGCAAGCTGTGCCAGATCTGTACGCGGTACAAAGGCGCGGATTCCATTCGTTTGCGGATGAGCCATCATTTGCGGACACCAACGAGCACAAGCTGAGCCACAAGCCGACGGCTATTCTACGTCCGTCGGTTTATGGCTGCAACCAACCACATTCACCGCGCACTGCGCTGAGAGCGAGCGTGACGAGCCCTGGCATAGATGCAGGCAGAGTACGGCTGTGCAGCCGATGTAAGAGATGCTAGATCCTCTCAAGCAGAGGGCAGGGCCTGGCCGCGAGCGGCGGATTGCCAGGATGGGAGACGATCTGCCTCACACGCCAGCATCTGGGTGTCTTACGCCATGTGACTCTGCAGGTTTTTCCAGCAGATCATGCGCCTGGGCGCCAGGGGATCGTACGCACCGCCTCAGGGCAACACCATATACGCTATCGCCTCGATCGCGCCTGCAGGCCGTTCGACAGCGCCGGCGAGACCGGCGCGTTGACCACTGCGCAGCAAAGCCGGCGCGCCCATTGCGATATGGTCAACCCCAGATGGGTGCGTTCCACCATCTACCAGCAACAAAAGGTGCCAGCTCAAACGTCCGGGGCGCCACCCAATGCCGCAAGACGTTCTTGGCGACTTTACCCAACGCGACCACGAAGCGGCTGGGCAACTAGGGTGAGTCAACTGACCTGGCCATCATCGCTCGGCGCGATCACCATTTGAGTGAACACGCTCTTGATTTCAGTTGTGGGTTGTTGAGGCAACTGCCCTGCCAGCAGTGGAACCGGCAGTTAGCCTGTAACGTCTACTGCGGTGAAAGGCTTGACAGGAGGGAGAGGCGATGAGCGCACTGCTGACGATCGGCGTGTTGACGCTGGCGCTGTTGCTGCTGAGCGTGGCTGGTCGCGCTGAGGCCAGCGACCAGTGAGGCCCGCCTGTTGAGCACGCGGAGCGGCATGGCCGCGGCTGCCGTGCGAACGCAAGACGAGGGTCGGCAGTCCCCCAAGGATCGCCGACCCTCTCTCTGTCTCAGAGCGCGCTAAAAGGCCCTGTAGGTCTCTTTCCTAGCGCCGCAGATGGGGCATACATCGGGGGCCTCGCCCACCAATGTGTGACCGCAGCGAGAGCAGACGTTCACGACCTCAAATCCCGGATCGTTGCCAACCTCGACGGCTGCCTTGGCGAGCGTGTAGAGCGCAGCGTGCGTCTTTTCGGCCTCCAGGGCCCACTCAAAGCTGCGCACAGCGCTGGTCTCTTCCTGTAGCTTGGCCACGGCGATGTAGGCGGGATACATCTCAGCCACCTCGAACTCTTCGCCGCCGATGGCGCCCGTCAGGTTCTGAACAGTGGGACCATAGCCGAACACCGCGCCGGCCACCGTTTGATCATCGCCCGCCTGGTTGCGCAACACCATAAAGTGGCTGGTAGCGTGGATCTGCTCGGCCCACGATACGGCTCTGAATAGCCTCGCCACCGTGGGAAAGCCATCCCGCTCGGCCTTGTCGGCCCAGGCGAGATATCGCATGTGGGCCTGGCTTTCGCCGGCGTAAGCGCTCTTGAGGTTGGCTTCGGTCATAGGGTGCATGTGGGCTATCCTTTCCAGCAGAGATGAGGTCCTAGCCGATCTTGATCTCTTTGGTAGCTTCCCATAGGCCGTGGATGTTGCAGAACGCCACCGCATATAGCGTGCCCGGCTCGCTGGTCTTGATCTTGGTGCTCACGCCATGGAAGGTGTACACCGGTCCCTGGTTAGGGCCGCTGACCGACTCACCATGAGCCGAAAACTCGAAATGGCCCACTTGATGCGGATTCTTGCCACTCTCGGGCTTAAAGTAGACGGTGATGTAGCTGATGTGGTGCTCTGTGGTGTTCGGGTGTGCCACCTCTTTGCCCAGGCTGACGGTGACGTCAAAGTACTCGTCTGCCTTGACGACATCGGCGCACTCGATGACGGGAACGTGTTTTTCCTTCTTCCAGTCGGCCGACTGCAAAAGCTCTCCGAACGACATGTCTGCATCCTCCTGTGTGAAATCAATCCGACTGAACGCCTGACGCAGAGCCTTCTCTGCGTGCCTCACATGTGAGCGCGAGCAGCTACTTGAGCTGATCGATGATGGCTGGCAAGAACACCGGCAGGTCAGCTGGCGTGCGCGACGTGACCAGGTTGCCATCGACCACTACGGCCTCATCCACATACTCTGCTCCGGCGTTGATCAAGTCGTCCTTGATGGCGCCAACACAAGTGGCGCGCTTGCCCGCCACCACACGAGCCGATATGGCCACCCAGGCCGCATGGCAGATCGCTGCCACCAGGCCGCCCTTGGCGTCGATGCCCTTGACCAAAGCCAAAACCGCTGGATAACGGCGTAACTTGTCTGGCGCAAAGCCACCTGGGATGACGATGCCGTCAAAGTCGTCGGCCGAAACCTCGTCCGCGGCCACATCGGCCGTGGCCGGATAGCCGTGCTTGCTGGTGTAGGTCGTCTTCCGGGGCCCTACCAGCGTCACCTCAGCGCCGGCCTCTTGCAGTCGATAGTAAGGGTACCAGAGTTCGGGATCCTCGTAGATGTCCTCGACCAGAATCGCTACGCGCTTGCCTTGCAGAGTCATCATCAAAACCTCCTAGGGATAATGAGCATCCGGTAGGATCATGTCTATTATACCTGTCCTTCGCATTGCCCTCAAGTGCCCTGCACCAGGGCTACCAGGGGAAGGGCTTTCAATAGGTGTTGTAGTCGATTAGGAATGAGCGCAGTCGTTCTGGGCGCGTAGCACGATGCGCGATATCCACGCTGCCGCACCTTGGGCAAACAGGATCTCCGAGGCGGCTCAGGCGCATGCAGCTCTTTGTGAACTCCGCACCGCAACGGTTGCAGGCCAGTGGCCCTTCGCGGATCGTCCCACAGGCTCGGAGTCTATCGATCAATCTCATCGCAGCCTCATTTCGCCTTATGCTTGCCAGCGACTTTCGGTGGCCTCAGGCAGGGCGCCCGATGGCCGTCATGTAAACCGTAGATTCACGCTCTCCATCGATGCCAATGAGGACATTGACCTCGTCATCGTACAACGCACCCACCTGGCAACTCCCTAGCCCCAGGCCAACAGCTGCCATGGCCACGGCCTGGGCAATGTGCCCTGCATCGAGATAGACATAGCGATACGCACGTTGAGCGTACTTCCAGATCGAGCGCTCAAAGATGGCGGTCCATACGAACACCAGGGCTGCTTCGCGAAGCATGCCCTGGTCGAGCCCAGCGTGGGCTACTGCCTCGGCGTAGGCGCCCGTCTTGAGCTGCTCAAGAGAGTGCTCGCCAACAGCATAGTGATACACGCCCTGCTCGATGCCCTCGACGCGGGTGGCTACCACATACGTCTCGATGGGGTAGAGAGCTCCAGCCGAGGGCACAGTGCGCCTGAGGTGGTTACCGTGCTGTTCGGTAACCCCTTGCGCCGCCCAGCATAGACGCGACACCTCGCCCAACGTCAATGATGCGGCGCTGTAACGGCGCACGCTGCGGCGATCGTGCAATGCCTGCCACAGCGAGGTGCCGCCGCTGAGCTGCGGGGTCTCGAGGGCAATGCGCGGCGTGTCGCGATAGCGCTTGAGCGGCTCTGGCTGATGTGCCCAGTCGAGCGGATGCTCTGACAGCTGGCCTCGCATGTAACTCGTTTCTCGCTGAAAGGCCTCTCCAATACCTCGTGGCGATTCGTTGATAGACATCGCACCTCCTAGATGAACAGCGTCACTGTCGACTTGCGGGCATCGGCGATGTAAGAGCCCACCGCACCATAGGCGTCGATCAGGTCTTCGCGCAGGTCTTGGCGCTTGATGCCCATGATCTCCATAGTCATCTCGCACGCCAGCACCTTGCCTCCCAGCTCCCTAAAGTCGGCCATCAAACGCTCCAGAGAAGCGACGCGCGCCGCCTTCATCCGGCGCCGGACCATCCACTTGCCCAGGCCTAACAGGTGCATCCTGGAGAGCGGTCCACGTTCCAGGCCGCCCTTCTTGAGGCGTTCAAGGCCCCAGAACGTAAAGTACAATGAGACCTCCATGCCCATCGCCAGTGAGCCATTGGCGATGATGAGCGCGCTATACAGCTTGTCCATATCGCCGCTCTGCACGACGATGGTGGTGCGTTCTGACATGCTCACCCCCTAACGCCGGATGCGGATAGTCCAGTCCGAGTCGGCGCCCTCGACGCCGATCAGTTCCAGGTCGAGCGCCTCGGCGGCCATCGGTATCTCTTTCTTTGAGGCAGGGTGGGTGCCAGCGATTACCAGCACATCGCCCGGTTGAGCTCGTCGCAACGCCTTGCGGGTCTCGACCAATGGCACAGGGCAGGTCTCACCGCGCACATCAACACGAATTTCCGCCATGATCAATCTCTCCCAAAGACGATGTCGACCGAATGGACGTCCCAGAGCGGCTCGATCCTTTCGAGGATCTCTTCGCGAATGTTGTTTCCGAACTGATGATCGCTGGAGAGGTCGAGCACCACTCGCACGACGCCGTCGTCGAGGGCGAGCTCACTGACCAGCTTGGTCCGCACGATATCGAGCCCCACGGCAGGGTTCATCACATGCTTGAGGCGCCGCCGCAGCTCATCGAGTGTGGTGGGCGTCTGCTCTGTGACAAGCCCATGTCGCTCTTCATAGTTCTGAATGGCCGAGCGCAGGGCGTCTACGGCCAACACTGAGCAGTGTACTTTGATGGCGGGCAGGCCGCCCAAAGCGTCTGAGGCCTGTTGCCAAGTGATGTTGCGCGCCTCTTCGAGCGTCTTGCCCTTGGCCAGATCGGTGATGATGGAGCCGGTAGCGATGTTCGACGCGCATCCGTATGACTCGAACTTGATGTCGGCGATGCGCTGTTCATGCTCATCGACTTTAAGGTAGACAGCGACCATGTCACCACATGCCGGGCTCCCCTCCACCGATTTGGCATCGGCGTCCTCAATCCGTCCAACGTTGTGCGGGTCGCGAAAGTGATCCATCACGATCTCGCTGTATGGTAGCGTTGACATACCTTACTCCTTCCCGAGCGGGCTGATGGCCCGCAGCTTGGTAACCACATCGGCCATGGCGTCTGCCACGGCATCTACATCATCATCGTTGTTGTATCGGCCAAAGGTAAACCGCACCGAACCATGGGCACGCTCGTGGTCCCCACCGATGCCCAGAATGACGTGGCTGCCCTCAAGCGAACGGCTAAAGCACGCCGAGCCCGTGCTCACGCTAAAGCCGCGTAGATCCAGATGCAGCAACACCGACTCACCCTCTACATAGCGGAACGAGACGTTGGCGTTATGGGGCAGCCGTTCGACGGAGTGGCCGTTAACGCGCGACTCTGGGATTGCGAGCAGCTTTGTTGTCAGGCGATCGCGATAACCTTGCAGACGCGCCGTCTCCTCAGGCGTAACCAGTTCTACTGCCGTGGCAAAGCCGACTGCCCCCGGTATGTTTTCAACACCGCCGCGACGATTGCCCTCTTGAAAGCCGCCATCCATCCATTTGGTGAGCGGTGTGCCATCGCGCACGTACAGCGCGCCGATGCCGCGTGGGCCATGGCTGAGATGCCCGGTTAACGAAACCAAATCAACGGGCACTTGCGTCACGTCGAGTTCTACCCGGGGAAAGCTGTGGCTGGCATCGGTATGCAGTAGCACGCCATGCTCGCGGGTAATGCCTCCTATGGCCTGCAGGTCTTGCAGTGTGCCGATCTCTTGATTAGCTGCCTGGATCGACACCAGGATCGTATCAGGCCGCAGGGCCGCACGCAGCGCATCGAGGTCGACGCGACCGTGCTCATCGAGCGCTACGCGCGTCACCTCAAAACCCTGCCGCGCTAGGCTGCGCACGCTGTGAAGCACCGCAAAGTCCTCGATGCCAGTGCTGATTATGTGCCGCCCCTTTTTATCCCCCAGTGCCATGGCGACGCCTTTGATGGCCATATTGCTGGCTTCAGTATCTCCCGATGTAAACACGATACTATCGGCCGGGGCGCGCAGTCGCGTGGCGATGGTAGCGCGAGAACGCTCGAGCGCCTCCTTGGCCTCAATGCCCAGCGAATAACCAAACTGCGAGGTCGCCACGGCAAAAGTGTCGAGAAAGTAGGGCATCATGGCTTGCAGCACGCGCTCATCCAGACGAGTGGCGGCGGCGTTGTCGAGATAGATGGTGCGCTGGTTCACAAGCTCCTCCGAGAGTGGCTGCTATCATGTTATTGATTAAATACATCAATATTATAATGAATAATGGCGAGCGGCACAAGTCTCTACCAATAATAGAGCGATTTACTCCATTATAGTCACAAGACGGCAGCAGCGTCAAGCTGGTACACTCACCACGACTAACACCGAGAGAGGGTGTGACTGGTATCTGGCACAGGTTTGGGTGGGTGCAGCAAGCGCCGCCGACGTGAAACGGGAGATGCTGGACCTTCTGGAGCAGGAGACGAGCCATGGCGGCAACGTGCCGATCGCGAGGCTGGGAGGCGATCTGCAGCGACGGTGATGCACGAAGAGGCGAGGCCGGAGTTACGGTTGCGGTGTTGCCGTGCGTGCTATCGAAGGGGCGCATAAGGCGCCTATCGCGACACGGCCAGCCCCAGACAGCTGCGTCGTACTATCCACCGGCAACAGGCGTCGCCCGCTTAAGACGCTCGTGACGCCTTAGCACAACGCGGCCAGGAAGGGGTGAAGCTGTTGGGGTGATTCGCGTCTGACCCGACCGTCATCTCTCAGTGCGATTATCATTTGAGTGGACGCAGCAACAGCCAACACCTCGCGCAGTTCGCGTTGACGATGGGGTGCTGCTGCAGTCAGGCTCTTCTATCGCAGTTCTGGCAGCAAGGGCCCAAATGTCAGGTAGTCGCTCGTCGTGCCGTCTGAAGCCGTGTGGATCAGCCGCTCTCCTGTGCTGGCGCTATAGAGGCCAATGCGCAGGTAAAAGGGGCCACCGCTCATGCTCTCCGGCACCGCAATGACGTGCCTGTCCACCACCTGCTCTCCCTGGCGCCATAGGCTCGTGGGGTAGTCGCCCTGTAGAGGCTGCTCGTCAGTCTGCGCCAGGATACGCCCGTAGGCGTTCACCAGATGAGCGAACACGGTATAGTCTTCTGTCATGGGGCGCAGCGCTTCCCAGTAGAGGTCGATGGTCCACTCGTCGCCCAACCTCGGCTGCACGGGGTTGACGCCAAATCCAAAGAGTCGAACGCTCTCGCCCCAGTCGATCTGCATCGGAGCGGCTGGCTCGTAGCGGGTCTCATAAGGCGGCACGACGCGGATTGCGCCAACCGCCGGGCTTGTACCCAACGATGCGCCGTTAGGTGCCTCGGCCTCCAGAGGGTCTCGTTGCACACCCCTGTAGACCGTCACGCGGATGTCGCCTCTTGTGGGAGTGTGCGCGACCGGCGAGATGGGAACCACGATCTCGTCTTGAATGATCTGGCCAGGAATCCAGTCTGACGTGGGCAATGCGCCGCCGCCGGGCATTGAATTGGCAATGCCCACCTGCATGCGCTGTCTGCCCGTCACCTCCACCGATACGGTATAGTCGACGGCCGGCCGTCTGCGAGCCAGCCACACCAATCGCACCGTTACGGTCTGTCCGCGGGGCACAGTGTCCCGGTCAATGCTATACCCCACAAGGTACAGATCGTCACCGTATTCGATGCCTACAGGCGCCACGTTTTCGTCGGCCAGATAGGCCAGGTTCAGCTCAGGAGGTGCGCTGCGCTGTGTGGTGGCGGGTAACACCAACGCGGTAACGAACAACGCCACGGCGAGCCCCAGCGAGGCCATCCATTGCCCGCGCGATGGCAGCCAGGCACACCAACCAGCTGCCAGCAGCAGACTCGTGGGCACGGTCAGCGCCGATAGGCTTTCTGAAAGCAGCCCATCGTCTCGCCACAGGAGTAACCCGTAGCGTAGCCCACTGGCCAACGCAAATGTCCCCACCACCCACCAACCGTGGCGTGATTCTTGCTGCGCTGGCGACCACCAGCGGCGCAAAACTGCCAACCCGAGCCCGCCAGCACTGATGATCGCTAGAGCATCGAGCACTGTGTAGACCACGCGGTCTAGCGGGATACTGCGCCATCCCAGGGTGCCCCAGAGGCCTTGAGAGAGCCGCGTCACCACCAGGCGCGGGCTGACAGCCTGTAACCCAACGATCACCTGTGCCGCCTGTTGGGGCAGCGGCTCGCGAGCGGGTGTCAGGAGTGAGCAAAGAGCGCGTATGAGCAGGTATAGCCCGATACCCGACAGGAGATGCAGGGTTCTTTCGCGCCGTATGTGCGCGCCACGGGTATGGAGCACCGCGACCAAGGCAGCTAGGAGCGGCAGCGTGCTGATGGCGCCAACCGCCGGTGAGACTAGCACCCCGAGCGCTGGCGCCGCCACCCAGATCGACGTTAGCCACGAGGTGAGCGGCCGCTCCCAAAGGCGCACTGCCAACGCTAGCAGGGCTGCCGTCGTGAACGCGGCGAGCGCATCAGCGTTAGCGGTGGTGCTCGCAATGACCGAGGCTGGCAGCAGACCGATGGCCACCGCAGTCAACGTGGCTACCGAGCGATCTTTCGTGAGGCGGTTGGCAATTCCGTAGACGATCACTGTGGCGCCCAATATCGCCACCAACGACACGGCGCGCAGGAATCGCACGGCATTCGCCACCTCAGGAGCCGAAAGCCGATGCAGCAACGTGTTGCGATTGGCTGTCCCCGAAAGGTCATAGGTGCTCAGATACGGATTGGGGCGCATGGCGTCAGATGACGAAGGATCGTCAGCAAACACCGCAACCGCGGCCTGTGCGATCCAGCGATAGGCCGGTGATTCGTGCACGACGCGGTGATCGGCGAACTGACTCACCAGTGCGGCATAAGCTGGCTCGTCGCCAGCTCCCCGGCGGGCCAGCGCTTGTGCAACAAAGGGGGCTTCCTCGGCGCCCTCGAGCAGCGGTAAGCGCGCCCCGTTGAGTAGCGCAGCGGCTATCACAACCAGCAACACCAACCCGAGTTGCCAGTGTGGCCTAGCGGCCGATAGAGCTGCAGCGAGGCGGTCTGCCAAGCCCCCAGAACGTTCTTGCGCGGCGCCCGTCACAAAAGCCCTCGATGCACTGTCCATCTACGCCGGGCCACAGACGTCGCTCAGCACACGCAGCATACGGTCAGCGATAGGTTCCCAGTCGAACAGGCGCGACAGTTCCTCTGCGCCACTCCCGATCTGTGTGGCCAGTTCGCGGTTTTCCCAGAGCCGCTGGATGGCATCAGCCAGAGCACCAGCGTCATTCGGTGGCACCAGCAGCACGTTGACATCAGGCACCAGCTCGGGTGTGGGCACTTGCGGTATGGTGCTGACCACAGGCAGACCATGCGCCAAGGCGGCCATCAGGCTGCCGCGCCGAAACGAGGCGCCGTCACGAAACGGTAAAACGCACGCATCAGAGCTCAGAAAGGCGGCCGAGACTTCTTCGTTGGGCATATAGCCAGTCCAAAAGACGTTGTCGCGCAGGCCTCGCTCTTGGATCAGTGCCTCGACGCGCTCGAGATACAGGCGGTTGGTGGGGTCCGAGGCGCCAACAGTCCCACCGATCATCATCAAGTGCGCAGGGATCTGCCGGCCCAGCACCATGGCGAGCGCCTCGATCAGCTCCTCGCCGCCCTTGCTCTCGTTCAAGAAGCCAAAGTAGCACAGCAGCATCGAGCGCGAGTTGACGCCCCAGCGGCGGCGCCAGGTCTCGCGGTCATAACCGTCTGGCAGGCGAGGTGTGATGTTAGAGCCGATAGGAATCAACTCCAGGCGGCGAATGCCGCTTACCGAATCCAAAGTGTGGCGGTCTTGCGCATTGGTCACGATCACGGCCGCGGCACTACGTGCCAGCTCATGGTTAACCCAGGTACGCAGACGGCTGGCCTTGGGGAACAGATACGGCACCAACAGGTCGTGGAAAGTCACCACAAAGGGGTACCGCGCGTAACGGCGTGGTAGCAGGTTGATAGCCGGATGCATGCCAAAAGCCGCTGTCTGATACTGGATGTTGATGACGTCGGGCCTGACCTGCTCGAGCAGTTCGCCAAAAGCCTTGTACGAT
>Ga0123333_10003350_pt1 | contig 15648 bp, 12 predicted proteins | sample BioC12SIPDNA_3_FD_89957 | JGI IMG/M metagenome (GOLD analysis project Ga0123333, IMG submission 89957) | Anaerobic biogas reactor microbial communites from Washington, USA - Biogas_R2_B C12 SIP DNA | ecosystem: Engineered > Bioreactor > Anaerobic > Unclassified | place: Washington, USA... | reverse complement strand
TGGTGGCCAGCACACTCTTGATGAGCACCGGGTCGTCCATCTGCAGGCGGCCCAGGTAGACATCGGGATGGAAAGCGGGCGGGTCGTCTCTCTTGACGGCCCCCGAGCTTGGGTCGGGCCAGAAACTCTCGCCGACCACACCATCGCCGTTGGAGTCCCAGTTGCTCGCCAGATCGACGTAGTACCAGTCGCTCGGCCAGCCGCACGTGTTCGGTCCGGTGGGCTGGAAGCCGCACATATCGGTGAAGCTCTGGCTCCCGGCATAGAAGACGTCCCGGCCAAACGGGTTCGACTTCAGGAAGGGCACCGTAGCGTCGGAGCCGATCAGCAATACATATTTGAGGCCGGCGCTTTCACTCCACAGCTGCTTCTCATACGCCCGGATATTGTCCCGGAGCACGTTTCCCGCGCCGCCCAGATCCTCCACGGTCCTCACCAGCATGTTATAGCCGAGGAAGCGCTTGTAGGCGATGAACTCGTCCAGGGCATGCGCGTCGATCACAGCCTTGCTGGTGACGACCAGGTAGCGCGGGCCGGATGCCGGTGCGAAAATGCCAGGATCCACCATCGTGAAGTTCGCACAGCAGAGCTCGCCTGTGGAAGCGCCCCCGTAGACGACGACGCTCGGGTCTACGGCTTTGCCGAAGGCCGGCGCCTCCAGTGCATGCGGCGTCAGGCCGCGCTTCGGGCCCAGCCGGACCTCGTAGCTGGTGAAGCCGCCTGCCGGGGCGACCAGCTCATAGCTGCCGTCTCGCCCGCTGAGCGTGGTGTCGAGGATTGTGGCGCGGCCATCCAGGATGCCGGCAAGCGAGAGGGGCACATCCCCCTGTGCCACGCCCCCGGGGTTGGCGGTCCGCTGCCCGCACAGCACCTGGCCGCGGAAGATGACCTCGTCGACCGCTGGCAGGGTGGGCAGCGGCGTGGCGGTTGGGGTGGGAAAGCCAAAGATTGCGATGCTGAGTACCAGCCATAGGGGAAGCCACAGGGTGTGGAAGTGTTTCACTGGGAACCTCCCGGGGGATCAGGCGGATGGCCAACGATCGTCTCTAGCCTTATAGCACCGGCGACACATTTGCGCAAGGAGATTCGCAGACCGGGCGCTGCTCATCCCCCGGGCCACGGTCGCCTGGCTGCCGCCGGGCTTACGTCCCGGCACCACGGCCTGATCGTCGTGTCAGGCCAGAGCCCCAAAGGTCAGCCGGATTCAGCGTCATCCGGCAGAGCGGCGGCTGAATTGGCCAAGTCACAGCGCCGGCTGTCCAAAGAATGGTGGTACAATAGTGCGCACTCCGGGGAACGGTGACGAGTCAGTCGCGCAAGGTGGCTGCCGCAGCGCCTCGCTACAAGTGGAGGATTTCGGAGTTTTCCACTTGGACCTGCCAATTGGAGACTAACTCTTGGAAAATAAAGCTATACAACTCCAGATCCGGCCGTTTCAACCAGGCGACCATGTCCATATCCGATGCATCCTGAATAGCATCGGCTGGGATGAACACTACATCATCGCTTTCGAGCAAGCAGCTATACACTTTTCCCAAAGCAGCAATTCGGCTGTCTTCGTGGCCAATCTGCAAGAGTTCACAATAGGCTTCGTTTTTATCGAGTATCATGAATGGAATCGCCTCGCACAGATTCAAGGCCTGGCTGTCGATACGGCGTATCAGCGAAGCGGCGCTGCCTCTGCATTGGTAGCACGTGCTGAGGATTATGCTCGCGAATGTCATGCACGCGGCGTATATGTCGACACCCCAACCACAAATGATCGTGGCCGGCGTTTTTATGAAGCCACCGGCTATCAGGTGGGATACATCATGCCTCGGTATTATGAAGAAGAACTTGATGGAGTAACATATCAGAAGTTCTTCGATGATAGAGCCGCCTGACACCGGCGCGTGCGATCCGTTTACCCTGAACTGCGTGAGCGGAGGCAGATCAGATCTTCAACATCACCGAAAGTGCTGTGCGGCTCAGTTCGAGCGTTCGGCAGGCCACCGTGGGACCGGCCCGAAGATCTCTGACCGGTTGCGCAACCCCTTGACTTATGTTAAGATCATCGGAGACGAGGACAGGTCGCAGCACGCCGCAGCGTGTGCGCCTGGCGTCCGGAGAGGGGTGGAGGACGAACGTGGTGACAACGGACTTGACGGCAGTCGAAGTGGCGCCTAAGCCGAAGCAGGACAAGCCCTCACACCGCCTGGCGGTGGACAAGGCCGCGCTCAAGAAGCTGCGCCTGGTCGCGGTGGCCTACTCGCACGTCAAGGTCGCGTGGTTCCCCACCCAGGAGGCCTACGAGGCCGAGGTGGAGGTGGAGCAGCGCGCGCGGGACGTCGTGGTCGCGCTGAAGAAGCTGGGGGTGAAGGCCAAGGCATACCGAGCCGACCGCTATTTCATGGCGAAGCTCCTGGTCGACCAGCCCGACCTCGTCCTGAACCTGGTCGACACACTGCGCGGGAGCGACGCGCTGCAGACCTCGATCCCCGGCGCGCTGGAGCTGACCGGCGTGCCCTACACCGGCGCGGGCATGCGCGGCCTGGTGGTCGGCAACGACCGCAACCTGGTCAAGGAAGTGCTCGACGCGAACGACATCCCGACCCCGCCCTTCCAGTTCGTCACGCGCCGCGGCACGCGCATCCGCGATGACCTGGGCCTGCCCCTGATCGTCAAGCTCAACGAGGGTGGCGGCAGCGTTGGCATCGACAATGCGGCCGTCAAGGAGACATACGAAGCGGCCCAGCAGCAGGCCGACATGCTGATCGGCGCGTACAAGATGCCGGTCGTCGTGGAGCGCTTCATCGAAGGCCCGGAGATCACGGCGGTCGCGTTCGACGACGGCGAGCGCGTGCACGTCTTCTGCGCCGAAAAGGTCTTCAAGGAGACCGAGGAGCGCAAGTACCTGTTCACCAGCTTCGAGAGCTACAACGATCCGGAGTGCTACCAGTACATCCTGCCCGATCCCGCGATCACGGAGGCCGTGACGGGGTATACCCGCCGCGCATTCGAGGTGCTGCGCTGCCGCGACTACGCCAAGTTCGACGTGCGAATCGATGTCGCGACAGGCACGCCCTACTTCACCGATGCCAACCCCAACACCGCGTTTGGCCCCAGCCTGGGGCTGCCCATGACCGAAGTGCTGCAAATGCACGGGATCAAGTTTTCCAAAGTGCTCGCCAGCCTGATGAGCAAACATGCCCGCCGCATCTACGCTCCCGCGCAGCTGCCGTAAGCCGCCCAGCCTGCCGCGCATCTGCCAGATCTCTGAGTATCACTGCGGTCCCGCAGTGCTGCAGATGCTGCTTGCGCAGCATGGCGTCGTTGCGAGCCAGGAGCGCCTGACCGACCTGGCCGACGTGGCCAAGACGATCGGAGAGTATGGCACGCGCGTCGACCAGCTGGCGCGCGCGGTCGCCTGGCTGCGCGAGGGCGTGCGCCTCTGGTACAAGACCCATGCGACCGCGGATGATCTGACCGCGTTGGTGTGCGGCCACCGCTGCCCGGCGGGGGTGGAGTGGCAGGGGTTCTTCGAGGACAGCGAGGCGGAAGAGGATTTTTCGGAGGGCGACTACGGCCATTACAGCGTCGTGATCTCCGTCGACCGGCGCCGCGAATTGATCACCCTCCGCGATCCCTATCCGGAGTTCTGCCGGACGGACCGGGTCTTCTCGCTGAGCTGGTTCATCGGCCGCTGGTGGGATGTCAACCTCAAGCCCAACCCGAAGACCGGCCGGCTGCGCCCGGTCGAAGACCGCCGCATGCTGTTCGTGATCACCGGAAAGCGCGCGCGATTCCCGGAGCAGCTCGGGATGACGCAGGGTTAATCGAGCCGGGGCCCAACCCGTCAGGCCGCGCCTCCGGCCCAATTCCCCGGGCAGCGGATTCACCCCGGGCTGCAGGTGCTCGCCTGCAGGCAGCGCCACTCACCTGATCGCCGCCGGGAGAAACACCTGTTTGGGAGCCACGGGGTGAGACCAGTACAACCCCGAGCTGTAGCTGCCAGCAACCAGCAGAGGCGGATCGTCGTTTGAGATGGCCAGCGAATACATCACGGGGTAGAAAATCCCGGTGCTGTAGACATGCCAGGTCTCGCCACCATCGAACGACCTCAACACACCGAATCCCTCGGTCGCGGCATAGACCCAGCGAGGGCTGCGTGGGTCGAAGACGATCTTCGTCATCGGCGCGACATCTGTGAGCTTGAGCTGCCAGGTGCTTCCGCCATCGGTTGATTTGTAGAGGCCTTCATCCAGGACGCCTGCGAGAATCGTGTCACTATCCAGGGGATGCACGGCGATTGACTCAACCGCTTTTTCGCCAAATTTCCCGAATGTACCCATCACCTGCCAGTGTTCGGCGCCATCGGTCGTCTTTGCAATACCACCACCGAATTGCATCCCAGCCCATACCGTCTCGGTCCGGCTGGGGTCAATGGCCACGGCAATGACCGGACATAGCCCACCGCAACTCTCGAGGGCCGGGAGTCCCTGATTCTTCTGGTTCCAGGTTTGCCCGTCATCGGGACTCTTGTAAATGCCGTTGGACCTGGCTGCCACATAGACCGGACTCGAAGCACGGGGCGCAACGGCAACACGGTAGGCGGAATCCACTGCCGTGACCCGGGTGAAAGTAGCACCCTGGTCCGTGGACTGCTCAAAATTGGGCCAGGCTGCTACATAGATCTTCTGTGAATCTGTTGGGTCCACGGCAATATCGTTGATTCCCGAACACCAGGTAGAGTCGGCGCATGCATATTGCCAGGTTGCGCCCCCATCCTGGCTGCGGTAGAAGTGCCCCTGATCATCGGTCCCGGCATAAATGTTCTGCGAGTTTTGCGGGTCGATCGCGACACTGTGGACAACCACAGCGGTGATCCCCTGCGAGGCTTCGGTCCAGGTTTCCCCCCGATCGCTCGATTTCTCTACTCCCCCTACGTGGTCGGCCTGTGGCGTGGTGGCAGCGTAGAGGGTGTCTGGGCTTGACGAATGATAGGCGATATCGGGGACCATCGTCCCCACTACCGTCCCGTAGGCGTCCTGCCAGTGCACTCCGCCATCGGTGCTCTTATGAAAGCCACCACCTGCGCTGTAGAGGATCGCGGGATCGCTGGGGTGAAAGTACAGGTGGCACGGGCCAATGGATGTGTTGGCATGATCGCTACCCTGATTCACCCTTAGCCAGCGAGCCTGACTGAAGACATAGTACTCCCCGCCGATGATTGCGCTCAACCGGTCGTCATTGTGGGGGTCTGTGGCAAGGGCATTGACCCCTTCCCGGTATAGGGTTGAATCGGAGCGGAACGGCAGATCATCGTTGATGGCGACCCAGTCTTCGCCGTTGTTCGTGGATCGGAAGGCGCCGTCATAGATCGTTCCGGCATACAGCACTGCGGGATGGGTCGGGTCAATCGCGAGGGAGTATACCCCGCCCGTGTGGGTTGTCTCGGGATAGCGAGGGATGCCGTTGTCTTTCATTATCCAGGTGGCGCCACCATCAACCGATTTGTAGATGTTGCCGATTTTCAGGCCGATCCCTCCGCCAAGACCGGCGTACAGGATGTTCGTGTTGAGCGGGTCAATCACTATGTTTAGGACAACCAGGCTTTCGTCCAGGCCGGCGCTCGAATCGGCCCAGGTGGCGCCGCCGTCGGTGGATTTCCAGATGCCGTCATAGTCGGTACCGGCGAACAACGTATTTGGATGCAGCGGATCGACCTCCAGGCAGCGAATGGGAAAGAACGTCAGGCCATTCCGTGCCGGCTGCCAGGAGCCTCCGCCGTCCATCGTCTTGAACACGCCCGCGTCGCGGGTGCCGATATAGACCGTGTGGGCGTCAGCGGGTGACATGGCGGTGGCCGTAATTTCACCGCCAAAAAGGGGGTAAGACTGCCAGCTTTCCAGGGCGAAGGATCGAGGCCTGCCTGCCGGCACAGGCGAGGCATCCTGCTCCTGGAGAAGCGCGGTCAGGTGCAGCGGGCCGAAACCTTCTGCGGTCGTCTCTGCTCGACCAGAGACACTCTGGCTCAACAGCAGCATCAGAATTGCCACCCCGATGGACAATGTCCGTCCGAGCCTGGCAGAATGACTGCCGAGTTTGGCGACCGGTTCCTTCATGAGAACACCTCCTTACTGAACTGCCCACACCCATGCCGTCTCGTCACCGCCGGTCGCCAGCCGGCTGCCATCGGGCGAGAACGCAATGCTGTTGACCGGCTGGCTGTAGCCTCCCAGCGACCGCAGCTCCTGCCCGCTGGCCACGTCCCACAATTTGACCTCCAGGCCCGCACCGACCGCGAGGATCTGCCCGTCGGATGAGAAGGCCAGCGATGAAACTTGCAGGCTGTGATCGGGGAAGAAGCCCACCTGCCGGCCCGTGGCCAGGTCCCACAGCCGGACGACCGGATCGTTGGTTGCGGCTGAGGCGAGGAACTTGCCATCGGGCGAGAAGGCCAGGCTGCGCACCACATTGCTTTCAATGGTCAGCAGCTCAGTGCCCGCGAGGGCGTCCAACAGGACGATCTCCCCGCTTCCGGACGCCAGCGTTTTGCCGTCGGGCGAGAAGGCCACGACCTGAACGTCGTTGCGGCGCCCGGGCAGAGTACGCAGCTCCTCGCCGCTGGCCACGTCCCACAGTTTGACCGTGCTGCCCGTCCCTGTGGCCAGGATCTTTCCGTCACTCCGGAACGCGATGCTGTGCGTGTTCTTGCTGCCGGCCAGCGTACGGACTTCACCCCAACCCGTGCTATCCCACAGCGTCACGCCTTCGTCAGAGGCCGCGGCCAGCAGCGTGGCATCTGGCGAGAAGGCGAGGGCGTTCGTCCACTGCACGCTCTCGATCGTGTAGAGTTGTTTCAGGGTCTCGGCGTCGAGGATGTAGATGTGGTAGGTCCCAATGGCCAGCAGCTTGCCGTCCGGCGACCAGACTACCTGCTTGGCCCGGTCGACGTTCGCCGGCTCCGACCGCTGCAGGTCTGCAACCCGGGAGAGCGTGATGGCCGACTCCGAGACGGCCGCGGCCGCGATCACGGGCCCCATCCCGGGCAGCTCGGCACTGGGCTGCGGTGCTGCGCCGGCCTCGATGCGCCACACGCGCAGCCCGTCGGGTGAACCCGAAGCCAGCAGCGTTCCGTCGGGCGAGAAGGCAACGTCATGAATCCAGCTGGTGTGCCCGGTCAGGCGCTGCAGTTCGGCCCCGGTCGCCGTGTCCCACAGCCGGACGGTAAGATCCCAGGATGCCGAAGCCAGCAGCGTGCCGTCAGGGGAGAGTGAGACGCCGTCCACCTGCCCGGTGTGTCCCATGAACGCGCGGGCCTGGCGCCGGGCTGCCACGTCCCACAGCCGGACGGACTGATCCACTGAGCCGGAGGCCAGAAAGCCGCCATCGGCCGAGAAGACGAGGCTTTGCACCCGGCTGGAGTGGCCTGTGAGCACGCCCAACTGCTTGCCTTCCGTGGCATCCCACAGCTGGATTTCGCCGCGTCCATCGCCGGCGGCCACCGTGTGCCCATCGGGCGAAACCGCAATCGCCCCCACCCAGTCGCCGATCGGGATCGTGCGGAGCTCGTCGCCCGTTCCAACGTCCCAAACCTTGAGTGCGCCGCCGGTCGCGGTGACCAGCGTGGCGCCACCGGGAGCGAATGCGACCGCCTCCGTGCGACCGGAGCCTTCCAGCTTGCCCAGCGTGCCGCGGCTCGCCACATCCCACAACTGAGCGGCCTCGCTGCCGCCCAACGCCAGCAGCTTGCCGTCGGGCGAGAAGGCGAGATCCTGCGCATACTCGGCCCGGATTTCCTCAGGCTCTTTCTGCGATGCGAGGCTGTGGATGAAGAGCGCGTGGCCGCCGGTGTAGAGCGTCTGGCCGTCCGGGGCCCAGGCCAGGGGGCTGCCGTTGCCCTCGTGAAGCGCCACCAGCGTTGCCCGGATGCTGGCCGCCGGGCTCGCCTCCGCGGCGACCGCAGGGGTCGGGGGCTGGGTAGCTGCCGGGCTGGCCCCTGTGGGCGAAGGCATCGCGGAGGGCTGCGCGGCAGGCGGCGCCGCAGAAGGCGCAGCGGGTGCCGTCGTCTGCGCGGCTGCGCCGGCCGGCGAGGGTGCGGTTGCGGTGATCTGTGGCGCGCTGGCGACGAGCTCCGCGCCCTGCCAGGTTGCGTCCCATTCCTTTTCCTCGGGGCTCATCACGACTGTGACATTCTCTCCGCGGCCGCACGCAGTGATCTTGTACGTGCCGCTCGCGGTCGTAGCGCCGGTGAACCTGCCCGTCACATAGACCGGCGTGCCCTCCGGCGCACCGATGCTGAACTCGCGGTTGGACCCGAGCTTGATCTCCTCGCTTTGGATCGTGCACGCCTGGCTGAGCGCGCCGAAGGGCGCGGTCAGCTTGAAGTGAAGGAGCGTACCTTCCGCGCTCACTGCGAAGCTCACAGCGGGCTGCCCTGCCCACTGGCCGGCTGCCGGGGCCTGCCCACTGCCGCCTGAGGATGGGGGACGCGGGGTCGCCCGGGATATGATGGCGCCGCAGCCCTGGAGCAGCGTGGCCAGGACCAGCAGGATGGCCAGGATCGCGATCCATCGCCTGTCCGGCTTACGGGCGCTTATTCGGCGTGTGTGAGCATCAAACATGGGATTCCTCTCCCGTTGCAAGGGCCGCCATCGCGCGCGGCTCGCCGATCCCCCTGAGCGCGCGGCGAGCCGCCGCAACAACCTCCGCATCCCGATCCTGCAGAAGGGTCTGCAGCGGCTTGACTGCCAGGGCGCAGAAAGCTGCCTGATCGGGCCTGGCTGCCATCTGGGCCAGGCCATCGGCCGCGGCAGCGCGCACGAAGGTCTGCGGGTCACGCAGCGAGGCGGTGAGTGCACCGGCCGTCTCCGCCCCGCCAATCGAGGCGAGGGCATACGCCGCGTTCGAGGGCAGATAGGCCACCCGCTGGTTCCGCAGCGCCTTCAGCAGCCCGGCCGTGTCCCCTGCCCGCTGCATCCGGGACGTGCTGGGACCCGTGACCAGCCGTATCTTCCAGAGCGCGATGATGGGCAGCGTGATGACCGGGGCAAGCAGTGCAAGCACAGGCCACAGGATACCATGCCCCGCGCCAACCCGTCGTGAGAGCAAGGCTGCGGTGATCGGGCCTCCGATGTAGGCCCCGAGCAAGAGGAGGGCCACGACGACGCCGGCCAGGGCCGACGGATTGCCACCGCTGCTCCCGATGATGATCACGGCTGCCAGCCAGCCCAGGCCGAGACTCAACGTCAGCGCACGCAGGATGTTTTCGGATTTTCGGTTCATCTTACCTCACTCCTTGCCGGCTCTTCTCCGGCGTCAGGACCGGCGGGCCCTGACCATCTTCACGATAGCATAGACGATGCCGGTGAGGCCGCAGACGACTGCGCCAACGAACAGGTAGACCGTGCCGCCGCTCGAGCTGGCAGCGGCCGAATACCACGTGCTGAACGTGACAGTCAAGCCGCACAGGAGCAGCAACAGGCTGCCGCCGGCAATGGTGTTGATGCGCTTCCGGTTCTGGCTGATCGCGCCGGACAGGAGCGCCTGGGCCTCAGCAGGCGCCACGCCGGCAGCCGCCAGCTCGTCCAGCAAATCGGCCCGTGATTTTCCCTGGCCGGCCTGGTCTTCGAGATAGGCCTGCCATTGCAGGTGCGAGCGGGCTCGCGCGGCGGGGGCTGGCTGAGACATGGACATCCTCCTAGCGTTCCGACAACGCCTCAAGGACCTGGCTGGCTAGCTGGTTGGCTGCACCTGCAGCGCAGGTCTTCAGCATCCGTTCAGAGCTGCCGCCAAGAACCCCCATGCTCTGGCTGCCCCTGGCGTGCAAGTGCATGACGGGAAACTCCCCATGATACAGCCGGCCTTCCACTTCGAGCGTGGCAGCTCCCGCCATGAATGTCAGAAAGTAGCGGGCTGCACGGTTGCCTGCGTCGATGCGCACGAACTGGCCTTCGATGGTGAAGTCGTCTCCTCCCGGGTTGCCGGGCACACCGGCGATCACCAGGCCGCGCTTCGACAACTGCTTGTAGAGTTCCTCGTGGAAGACATTCACCAGGGGGCCGATGTCGAACCCGGCCTTGACCAGCGCCTGCCCGGCCGCGAACGGCTCGATAGAACATGTTCTACCTGTGAGTTCCATTTCATCACCTCACGACGAATGGTATGTAGGTCTTTGGGCCAGGCAGTCCCAGGGCGTAGAGATCGCACGTGCCGCCGTTGCCCGAGAAGAAGGCCATGCCGTTCGCAATGGCGACCTGGGAGGTCGTCTGCGCCGTGTAGCCGAGCGGGTAACGGAACAGCTGCTGCCTGGTTTCCTCATCGATGGCGTACATATTGGTGCCGGAGAGGAAGTAGATGATGCCGTTGGCAATGGAGGGATTGTAGATCTCTCCAAGGCCCGTGTAGCGCCAGACCTCGTCACCGGTCTTCACGTCGAATGCGATCAGGTAAGGATCGGTCGGCACATAGATCCGCCCGAGCGTTGTGTTGCAGGCGATGGTGCCCGTGGTCTCGGAGATCGGCTTCTGCCAGGAAATCGCCGGGCTGGCCGGGTCATAGGCAACCAGTTGTTTGACCGGCTCATAGTCATAGTCGAAGGTGGCGACCAGGCGATCGTTGCACAGGACGTATTGCGTTATGTCGTAGTAATTCTCCGGCTCCGGCCGCTGGTACTGGCGCTCGATCGTATGCGTGGCGGTGTCGATTCTCAGCATGTGATCGGCGTAGTTGGGGTAGCCTGATTTGGGCGCATCGGCCGGGACATAGATCTTGCCGCCGTCGAGAAGTGGGTAGTCGCCCATGAACCCCACGTCATCGGTGGCCTTGCTCTTGTACCAGACGATCTCGCCGGTCACTTTGTCGAGTGCATAGAGCTTGCCATCGCCTATGAATGGCTTCTCCACGATGTAGACCAGTCCCCCGGCTTCGTCAATCGTGACCAGGGCTTCTTCGTTGTAGCCTATTTCGAAGGACAACGGCGCCTGCCACAGCTCGGCCCCGTTGCGGCTGTCCACGGCATACAGGTCGTAGATGCCCGTCGTCCCGCTCAGATAGAAGACAACGCCGTCCTCTGAAACCACCGGCTGCGGCGCCCAGCCCAGGAGGCTCTCGCCGAATTGCCACAGCTTCTGTCCGCTGGAGGCATTGAAGGCCGTCAGCTGGCTGCCCGCTCCGGACGTAAACAGCGTGCCATTGTAGATTGCGGGCGAGCGGGAGATGACGCTGAAGTACATGTCGTCGCAGCCGATCCCCCATCTGCGTTCCAGCTTCGCAACATTGGAACGGCTCAGGATGTTCTCTGCGGTGTTGTGGGCCGTATAGGCATCGTCGTAGCCGAAGTGAAGCCAGTTCTGAGGCATGGCAGGCGGAATCGCGGGGAGCTGCGTGCCGGGCGACCTTTCCTCAGCCTGCGCCGGACGGCTGCATACGGCGGGGAAGAGCAGCAGGATGACGATGGTGAGCCAGCGGATGAGAGTCGGTCGGTTCATGTCCATCCTCCTCGTGGGGAGTGAGTCCGTTATGCGCAGGATAGCCGGTATCCGGCCGGCCTGCTTGACAACGGGCGATTGGAAAGCCAACAATCTCCAACAGAACCGGTACAACGTTGTTAAAAGGCCTCTTTCGACCCAAATCATGCCGGCAGACATGGTATAATCCGCGCATCACCGGGAGAGCACCATGACCTACCTCTATAAAGAAGCCAACTTCCCAGCAGGCTACCGGGCAGCCGAGGTCAGCCAGGTTCTGCGCGCCCTGCGCCGGCTGCGCAGCATCGCGATCGTAGGGCTTGCCGGGATGGGCAAGTCGAACGTGGCCCGTTTCATCGTCTCCCATCCGGAGGTTCCGGCCAGGTATCTGGGTGACAAGGCCGGCAGCTATGCCTTCCTGCATGTCGACTGCGCCGGGCTGCGCAGCAGCGACGAGGCCGGGCTGCTTGCCGGGCTGCTCGGGCAGGCGCGCCGGTCGGGCATGCGACCGCCCGAGGCCACCACCGATCCGCGCGACGCCTGGCGGGAGTGTCTCCTGGGCCTGGACCCGGGCTGCGGACTGGCCGTGGTTTTCGACTATTTCGACGAGATCGCGCGCAATCCTGACGTGGGTTTCTTCAACTACCTGGCGCACCTGCGCAATCTTCGGCCCCGTGCCAACCTTTCCTACGTATTCGTAACCCGGCGGCCGCCCCAGCACCTGTTCGAGCTGAACGAACTCCTGGACGATCCGTGCTTTGCCGGCCCCTTGAATCGTGCAGACTCCCTGGCATCCATCGGCCGGGATGAAGCACGGTTGGACCTGGTCTTTCCGCCGGCCGGACGCGACGCCCTCATCGCGTCCACCGGCGGGCATCCGGGATTCCTCAAGAACGCCTGCGAACTGGCAGCGAATGGGCAGATCGATCTGGGCCTGCCGCCCGCACAAATAGCCGAGCAGCTATTGGCGTCGGCCAGGGTGCGCAGCCTGTGCGCAGAACTATGGGCCGACCTGGCCCCGGCCGAGCAAACCCTGCTGGAACATGCAGCGCACCGGGCGCCGCTGGTGTCGATCCCGCCCGAGCTCGAGCGGTATGGCATCCTGGCCCGGCCGGCCGGTGCTGGCGGGTCGCGCATCTTCTCGCCGCTTTTCGAGCGCTGGGTGCGGGAGGCCACCGCCAGCCGCTCCGGTGCGGTGCGGATCGTGGCCGTCCCCCCCAACCAGGCATCGATCGAGGCCCCTGCCGGCGAGGCGCGCGTCACGCTCTCGCCCAAGTTGTTCGCGCTGCTGGTCGCGCTCAGCGAAGCGCGCGGCCAACTGCTGTCCGGCGATGTCCTGATCGGACGCGTTTATCCTGGTGAAGAGGCGGGGGTCACCGACGCGGCGCTGTCGCAGCTCGTCAAGCGACTGCGTGGCGTGCTTGATCCCCCAGCGCGGCGCATCACCGGTGATGACAGCTATTCGTCGATAGAGACCGTGCGGGATGTGGGCTTCCGGCTTATTGGGTGAGCCGGTAACAGAGCATCCCTGCGGCCAGCAGTGCGAAACGTTTCTGCTGGCGCTCGCATTGCAATCCGTCGAACTGCTCGGCCTGGTAGTAGACGACCGGCAGCGTCGCGTTGAGCAGCCCGAACAAGTAGGGCCGCGGGTCGGCCGGATCGGCCAGATACTGCGCGGCCTGCTGCCGGATCGCGGCAATGACATGCCAGGCCTTCCTGAAGCGTCGATCGGCAAACGCATCGCCCGGCGGAGGCTCATCCGGGAATGTCCTCCAGTCTTTCGAATAGCGGAGCAGGGCGGCCTCCAGCCCAAGGCCCAGCTCCAGATCGGCCGGGTTCTCTAACCGGGTCACGATGAACTTCAGGTCCGCCTCCAGACGACAGAAATCGCGAAGCGTGTGGCCCTGTTCCTGATCCGCGGCAACGCTGCCCACCGGCGCCTGGCGACGCCGTGCAGCCGAGAACCCATTGCCCGTGTGCGAAAAGTCGATGAACCAGGGGTGCCTCCGGCCGTCTTTGCCGATCTCGATCAGTACGTTGCGCGCGTTGAGGTCGCCGTGGATGGTGGCCCGGTGAATGTCGAGGGCCAGGTGCTGTTGGCGCCACTGGTGCAGAAAAGCCAGGGGGTCATGCCAGCCGAAATCGGGCTGGCGGCAAAAAGCTGGCTGGCGGTTCGGCCAGGGTGGCTCCGTCTGGCTCAGATTGGTGCGGCAATAGGGATCGTCTTGATCCACGATGGTCATGACGGCCTGCTTGATGGGGTCCTGTTTTTCCGCCAGAAGGCTGTACTCCGCAAACAGGTCGCGTTTCACGGTCCGGCCGCGGCTGTACCAGGCGTCTCTGAGCCGCTCGCAGGTCTGCCTGACCAGGGCGATGCTTTCGTTGTCCGATTGCGCCGATGAGTAGAATTCACCGAAGGTCATGATCGTGCTGCCCGGCGCCAGGCTCACGAATCTGTAAGCGATCCCAGCGTAGTCACCCCAGGTGGCTTGCCGGTGGAGCGCCTCCTGGCCGACGAGCGCGGTGCTGACAAAGCGCTCGTAGTTTTCCGCCTCGCCCTCGATCGTATCGCGCCTGCCGAGCTTGATGACGAACCGCTGGGACAAAGGCTCCTCGCTCCCCGCGTCCAGCAGGCGAGCCTCCAGGGTGCTGCTGCCGCCATACCCCCCCGCCAGGGGTTCCAGCTGGATGTAGGTGATCTGGGGAGGCGGGCGAAAGAGCGCCTGGATCAGCGGCACGTATTCCGGCGTTGGCAGCCTGGCATGGCCGCAGACAGCCGGGAGAAGCTGCGCGGGCAGCTGCAGGTTGGCCTGCACCAGGTCGCGGCCGGCCTTGCGCCACAACCGGCGGTAGTGAGCCGCCAGCCAGCTGAGGCCGAGAATCAGGCCGCAGAGGATGAAGACATACCAGGCGGAGACGGGCACTTCCCACAGACGGTACCTCGATGCCGAGAGGAAGATCGCGAAGAGAACGAGGCAGACCGCCCCGAATGCCACGGCCAGCACGCCCCAGAAGCCTGCGTCAGCCCGTCGTAGTTTTTGCCACACCCGCGTTCTCCTGATGAAGGAAAGGGAGGAGGACCCTGGAAAGCACCCCTATCTTATCCCGGATCGGCCGTCTTGCCAACTCCGCGAGACGCGCCAGGAGGAGAACTTCGGGGAATGTGTGGTATGATTTCGCGACCTTGCCGCGAGCAACTCCTCTGCGGCCAGGCATGCTGATCCTGAGGAGATCCCGTATTCGCGGATGGCATCACAACTGGCAGCGGAACAAGGCGCAGGTTATCGTGAGGCGCCCTGCTCGGGGCGACTGACGCGGGTGCAGCGGCTTGCATGCGCGGTGGCGCGGCTTGCAGGCTGGCGGTTCGAACTACCCGCGCTGCCCGACCGGTGCGTCATCATCGGCGCTCACCATACTTCGGGGATGGACTTCTTCGTGGGGATGCTGGCCCTGCTGGCGTCGGGCCTGCAGATTCGCTGGGCTGCCAAAGACACGCTCTTCTTCTGGCCTGCGGGCCCCATCCTCCGCGGCCTCGGCGGCCTGCCGGTCAACCGCCGCTCACGCACCAACTGGGTGGCGCGCATGGTCGAGACCTTCGCGGCCAGCCACACCTTCCGGCTGGCCATCCTGCCGGAAGGCACGCGGCGCTTCACCGATCACTGGAAGACCGGCTTCTACCACATCGCGCGCCTGGCCAACGTCCCGGTCATCTTCGCATTCGCCGACTACGAGCGGCGGGTGGTTGGTTGGGGGCCCAGCCTGGTGCCCACCGGCGACATCGAGGCCGATTTCGAGGTCATCCGGGATTTCTACGCCGGCATTCACCCGCGCTTCCCCGAATGCGCGGGCGAAGTCGCCGTGCGCAAGGTCGCGCAGGGGTAGTCGTCGCCGCCTGGCGATCATGAAGGTTCAGAAATCATCCGGGCAACGGGCAGGTGGACCCGTCCAGCCAGACCGCCTGGGCGTCAACGATGCTGTTGGCAAACACTGCGGGCTGAAGTGCTGAGACTGCCGGTCTGTCTCTGCTTCTTTCCAGGCAAGAATCGTGTATGATTTCCGTATTCAAAGGCTTGCTTGGAGGTAGCAGATGTCGCTGCAGACTCAGTCCTTTCCGCCCATACCGGCAGATACGGTGCGGGTTGCCAAGGCCGCCTTTCGGCGCAAAGGCAACATTTACCTGACCATCGGTGACCACATC
>Ga0123333_10003349_pt1 | contig 15652 bp, 14 predicted proteins | sample BioC12SIPDNA_3_FD_89957 | JGI IMG/M metagenome (GOLD analysis project Ga0123333, IMG submission 89957) | Anaerobic biogas reactor microbial communites from Washington, USA - Biogas_R2_B C12 SIP DNA | ecosystem: Engineered > Bioreactor > Anaerobic > Unclassified | place: Washington, USA... | reverse complement strand
CTCCTGGTAGGTCACCAGCCGCACGAAGTCGAGCGTGCTCAACCCCGAGTAGGCGCGCGCCAGCCCGCCGGTGGGCAGGGTGTGGTTGGCGCCCGTGACGTAGTCGCCGAACGCCACCGAGCTCGACGCCCCCAGGAAGACGGTGCCGGCGTTGCGCACGCGCGGAAGCGCCGCGCGCGGCTCGGCCAGCATCAGCAGCAGGTGCTCGGGCGCGTAGCGCGCGGCGAAGGCGAGCGCCGCCTCGAGGTCGTCGGCCACCAGCAGCGCGCCGGCCGCCCGCAGGCTCGCCTCGCTCACCTCGCGGCGCGCCTGCGACGGCAGCAGGCGCGCCAGCGCGTCGGCTACGGCGCGCGCCGGCTCCGCGCCCACGCTCACCAGCACCGCGGCGGCGCGCGGGTCGTGCTCGGCCTGGGCGAGCAGCTCCAAAGCCACCAGCTCGGGGTCGGCCGTCGCGTCGGCGACCACCAGCACCTCGGAGGGGCCGGCGGGGCAGTCGATGGCGACCACGCCGTTGAGCTGCCGCTTGGCCTCCGTGACGTACGCGTTGCCCGGCCCAACCACCTTGTCGACGCGCGGCACGCTCTGGGTGCCGAGCGCCATGGCCGCCACGGCGCCCGCGCCGCCCACCGCGAACACGCGGTCCGCCCCGGCCAGCGCGCAGGCCGCCAGCACCGCCGCCGGCGGCAGGCCGTCGGGGCCCGGCGGCGAGCACACCACCACCTCGCCCACCCCCGCCACGCGCGCGGGCACCACGCCCATCAGCACGCTGCTCGGGTAGCTGGCGCGCCCGCCCGGCGCGTACACGCCCACGCGCGCCAGCGGCTCCGGTCGGCGGCCCAGACGCACGCCCGGGCGCACCTCGACCTCGAGCTCGTCAGGCAGCTGCGCGGCGTGGAAGGCGCGCACGTTGGCGGCGGCCTCCTCGAGCGCCGCGCGCAGCGCGGGGGCGAGCTCCGCCAGCGCGTGCCGGCACGCCTCGCGCGGCACCTCCAGCCTCTGCGGCACGGCGGCGTCGTAGCGGCGCGCCAGGTCGAACAGCGCGGCGTCGCCCCGCGCGCGCACGTCGGCGATGGCGGCGGCGGTGGCGCGCTCGACCTCGGGGTCGGGGCTGGCGCCGCGCTCCAGCAGGCGGGCGAGCTGCGCCGCGCTCAGGTCGGTCAGCCGCCCGGTGACGCCCACCGGCGCCGTGCTCGCAGCGCCGCTCACGGCATCAGCCTCTCGATGCCCGTCACGAGGATGCCCTCGGCCCCTACCGCCTTCAGCTCGGCGATCACCCGGTCGACGTCGCGCCGGTCCACCACGGCGTGCGCCGCTACGATCTCGGTCTCGTCGAGCACGTTGACGACGGTGGGGCCGTTGATGCCCGGCAGGATGCGGCGGATGTCGGCGAGCGCGGCCCTGGGCACGTTGGCCATCAGGTAGCGCTTGCCGCGGGCGCGCAGCACCGACTCCAGGGTGGTGGCGAAGCCGCTCACGGCGCGCGCCCGCTCGGCGTCGGCCAGCGCCGCGGGGCTGGCGATCAGCACCGCCGACGTGTCTAGCAGCGTGCCCAGCTCGCGTAGGCCGTTGCTGCGCAGCGTGGAGCCGGTGTCGACCACGTCGACGATGGCGTCGGCCACGCCCAGCAGCGGGGTGATCTCGGCGGCGCCGCTGATCGGCACCAGCTCGAAGCTGCGGCCGTGCGCGGCGAAGTAGCGGCGGGTGAGGTTCACGAAGCTGGTGGCCACGCGCACGCCGTCGGGCAGGTCCGCCACGTCGCGCGCCGGCAGGTCGTTGCGCACCGCCAGCGCCACGCGGCAGGCGCCGTAGCCCAGCTCCAGCAGCGTCTCGACCGGGCAGCCGGCCTCCTCGACCAGGTCGCGGCCCGTGATGCCTAGGTCGGCGGCGCCGTTGGCCACGAACTCCGGGATGTCGGCCGAGCGCACGAACAGCGCCGTGCGCCCCTCGCCCAGCGTGGCCTGCAGGGCGCGCTCGCCGCGGAAGCGCAGGTCGAGGCCGGCGCGCTCCAGCAGCGTGCGGGCGCCCTCCGCCAGGCGGCCTTTGTTGGGTAGTGCGATACGTAGCATGCTTCCTTCCGGTGTTCTCGGGCTCGAGGTCGGGGGTCGCGTCCTGGAGGAGGGGTCACCGAAAGGCGAGCGGCCCATCCTGTGAGGGACGGGCCGCTGTGGGGTTGCTGTTGGCGCTTCGTCAGCCTATGCCGCTACGCCGGCTCCACCACGACCCGTGGGGGTGATGGTGATGACGATGGTGGCGCTGGGCGGTGAGGCCGACGAGCATGGCGGGGATGATACGTGGCGTGCGGCGAGCGGTCAAGCGGTGGGTCCCGCGGCGAGGGGGTCCCGCGAGGCGGACGCGCCGTCGTGCACGGTGCTGTGGCGATCGCGGACGCCGCGTGTCCCGGGCCCTTGACAGGCCCGTCATACAACCAGTAGGTTGTATCAATGCTCAGCCCAGCGGAAGCCGACCAGGTCTTCTCGGCCCTCGCCGACGCCACGCGCAGGGACATCCTGCGCCGCGCGATGGCGGGTTCGGAGGGCGTGGCGGAGCTGGCCGAGCGTTACCCCATGAGCTTCGCCGCCGTTCAGAAGCACGTGGCCGTGCTGGAGCGGGCGGGGCTGGTGGCGAAGGAGCGTGCCGGCCGGCGCAAGCTGGTCGTCACGCAGGTGGAGCGGCTCAAGCAGGCGCAGCGCCTGCTCGACGAGTACGAGGCGCTGTGGCGCGGCCGCATCGAGCGCATGAGCGACATCCTCGAGGGACCCCAAGGAGGAGCAGCATGAGCGTCACCGAAGTCCGCAAAGACCCCGCCAACCTGACCCTGACCGTCACCTGCGAGTTCCAGGCCACGCCCGAGCGCGTGTGGCAGCTGTGGGCCGACCCGCGCCAGCTCGAGCGCTGGTGGGGGCCACCTACCTACCCCGCCACGGTAACGACCCACGACCTGCGCCCCGGCGGCCGCGTGGAGTACTACATGACCGGCCCGCAGGGCGACACGCCGGGCGGCTACTGGGTGCTCGAAGAGGTCGACCCGCCGCGCGCGTTGGCGTTCCGCGACGGCTTCGCCAACGATGACGGCACCCCGAACGACGCCCTGCCCGGCACCACCGCGCGCGTGACCATCGAGCCCATCGAGGGCGGCCGCAGCCGCATGCGCATGCAGAGCCGCTTCCCCAGCCTCGAGGCCATGGAGCAGCTCGTGGCGATGGGCATGGAGGAGGGCCTGAAGCAGGCGCTCGGCCAGATCGACGCCATCCTGGCGGAGGAGCCCGGCGCCGAGGTGCGGGCTTGAGCGGCGACCGAGCGGCCGCAGCTGGCTCCCACGCCGCCGGGCCGGCGGCCGCCGAGCGCTTCCTGGAGGTCCCCGGCGCCCGGCTGGCCTACGACGTGCGCCCTGGTGCCGACGCGGAGCTGCCCACGCTGCTGCTCGTCGGCTCGCCGATGGACGCGGTCGGCTTCGGCAGCCTGGCGGGGCGCTTGACCGACCGCACGGTGGTCACCTACGACCCGCGCGGCACGGCGCGCAGCCGGCTCCCGAACGGGGTTGGCGAGGTCACGCCCGAGCAACACGCTGACGACCTGGCCCGCCTGATCGCCCACCTGGGCGTGGGGCCGGTCGACGTGTTCGCCAGCAGCGGCGGCGCCGTCAACGCGCTGGCGCTGGTCGCGCGGCGCCCGGAGCTCGTGCGCTCCGTCGTGGCGCACGAGCCGCCCCTGGCGCAGCTGCTGCCCGAGCGCGACGCGGCGTTGCAGGTGATCCGCGGCATCCACCAGACCTACCAGGAGAGCGGCCTGGGGCCCGCCATGGCGCGGTTCATCGCCGTCTCGACCCACCAGGGCGAGGTGCCCGCCGACCTGTTCGAGGACGGCGGCCCCGACCCGGCCATGTTCGGCCTACCCACCGAGGACGAAGGCCGCCGCGACGACGCGCTGCTCGGACAGAACCTCGTCCCCTGCACGTCCTACCAGCCGGACCTGGAGGCGCTGCGAGCGGCGCCCGTCCGCCTGCTGGTGGCGGTGGGCGAGGGCTCGGGCGAGGCGCTGGCCGCCCGCGCGGCGCGGGCGCTGGCCGAGCGGCTCGGCGCGCGGCCGGTCGGCTTCCCCGGCGACCACGGCGGCTTCCTGGGCGGCGAGTACGGCCAGATGGGCGAGCCCGACGCGTTCGCGGCGCGCCTGCGCGAGGTGCTGACGGACGCAGCCTGAGCGATGCGCCGTAGGGCGTGGGGCGGTCGCATCGGGGCCGCCCCACGTCCTGCTGCTACGTTGTGGGCATGAGGGTCCTGGTCACGGGCGCCTCCGGCTTCGTGGGCGGCCACGTGTGCCGGCGCCTGCTCGCCGAGGGCTGGCAGGTGACGGGCCTGAGCCGCACCGGCGGCGACCTGCCCGCCGGCGTGGCGGCGGCGCGGGGCGACGTCGCCACGGGCGAGGGGCTCGCCTCCGCCATGGCCGGCGTGGACGCGGTGGTGCACCTGGTGGGCATCATCCGCGAGCAGGGCGCCGCCACCTTCCAGCGCGTGCACGTGGACGGCACGCGCAACGTGCTGGCCGCCGCCCGCGAAGCTGGCGTGCGGCGCTACGTGCACATGAGCGCGCTGGGCGCCGAGCTCGGCTCGTCGAGCGGCTACCACCGCAGCAAGGCGCAGGCCGAGGAGCTGGTGCGCGCCTCCGACCTCACCTGGACGATCATGCGCCCCAGCCTGATCCTCGGCGTGGGCGACGGCTTCTTCAGCGGCACCCTGCGCCAGCTGGTGGTGCTGCCCCCGGTGGTGCCGGTGGTGGGCGACGGCAGCTTCCCCTTCCGCCCCATCTGGATCGGCGACGTGGCCACGGCGTTCGCCCGCGCGCTCACGCTGCCCGCCGCCGAGCGCCGCACCTTCGAGCTCTTGGGCCCGCGCGAGTACACGCTGCGCGAGCTGCAGGCGCAGGTGCGCGACCTGCTGAGGCCCAACAAGCCGCTCGTGAGCGTGCCGCTGCCGCTGATGCGCCTGGGCGTGGTGGTGTTCCGGCTGCTGCCGAACCCGCCCATCACGCGCGACGAGTTCCTGATGCTGAAGAAGGGCAACACCGGCGACCCGTGGCCGGCGGTGGAGGCGCTGGGGCTGGAGCTGGAGGCGATCGAGAAGCGCCTGCCGGAGGTGCTGACGGCGTGAGGGCGCCGCCCTCGGGAGCGGCCTGGAGGTATCGGCCGGGCGCCGGGTCGAGCATGGGAGGTGCCTAAACGCCCGGGTTCCGAACCGCGACACGCTGGCTCCAACGCGGCGCGGTTCGTAACGCGCGGCTCCACCGACCGGGACGGGCTTCCCGCTCGTCCCTGACCCAAGGCAACGTCAGCGCGCTTCGGCCGCGCGCGATCGGCAGGCGCCGGCGGATGCGACGTTACGCCGTGCCCACCGGCGTTCTCAGGTCAGGAGGGGCCGCAGGCACGCGCTACGTAGCGCTGAACCCAAGCACGTTACGTGTCGCGGTTCGGAACCCCCCGGGACGAGGCACCCGACCTCTCCGCCTGTCACATGCCTACCCCCACCGGGTTCGCGCCTACCGCTGCCCCCGGCGCTCGCAGCCCAGAGAGCGCGACCGTCACCCCAAGCGCCGCCCGTCCACGATCCGCCTGAGCTTCCCGCCCGCCGAGCTGGCCGGCGACCCGCGCGTGGTGCAGGCCTACCTGGGGCGCGGCGGCGAGGCCGACGCCTAGCCGCGCGCCGGCTTCCGGACCGCGGCGATCATGCCGATCGCCTCCATCAGGGCGTACATGGTGGTGGGCCCCACGAAGGCGAAGCCGCGGCGCTTGAGCTCGGCGGCCAGGGCGGTGGACTCGGGCGAGCGCGTGGCGGCGGGGTCGTGCGCCGCCACGGCCTCGGGGCTGGGCTCGAACGACCACACCAGATCCACCAGGCCGCCCTCCGCCCGCAGGGCGACGGTGGCGGCGGCGTTGCCGATCGTGGCGCGGATCTTGGCGGCCGAGCGCACGATGCCGGCGTCCTGCAGCAGGCGCTCCACGTCGGCCTCGGTGAAGGCGGCCACCGCGTCGGGGTCGAAGCCCGCGAACGCGGCGCGGAACGCCTCGCGCTTGCGCAGCACGGTGGACCAGGCGAGGCCCGTCTGGAAGGCCTCGAGGCTGAGCGCTTCGAACAGCGCGCGCTCCTCGCGCACGGGCACGCCCCACTCCTCGTCGAAGTAGGCGCGCAGCAGCGGGTCGCGGGCGGCCCAGGCGGGGCGCACGGCGTCGGCGTGCGGGTCGGGCGCCGCGGGGGCGCGGCTGAGGCGCGGCTGGGAGGTGGGGTCGTGGTCCATGGCCCTCCTGGTCGGTGGCGGGAGGCGGGCGAGCGGCGGCTCGTTGCGGGCGGTCCTGGGCGCAGCTTAGGAGCCCGGCCCCCGCCGCGGCAACGGACGCCGGCCGAGGGGACGTAGGTCCCTGCCGCTTCCCGCCCGGCGGCCGTACCCTGTAGGTGGTTCAGGGGAACGTCCCGCACGCCTCCCCTGCAACGAAGCCCCCAGGACGCGAGCTCGGAGCCGCGCTAGACCAGGGGGCTTCTTCCATGCCTCGACCCGACCGGCCGCCCCCTCTACCGCACCGGCCGCGCCTCCGAGCCGCTCCCTGGCGTCCGTCCGGTACTCCGCTACCGCTGCTTGGACGCGGGGCGCCCCCACGTCTTAGGCTAGCGGCGAGGGGCTGGCAACCGGCCGGCGATTCAGGAACGGAGGCAGTCGCCATCAACACCCTGGAACAAATGCAAGCCGCAGGACACGAGCAGGTCACCTTCTTCTACGACGAGAAGACCGGGCTCAAGGCCATCGTCGCGATCCACAGCACCGCGCTGGGGCCGGCGCTGGGGGGGTGCCGCGTGTGGCCCTACGAGAGCGAGGCGGCCGCCCTCAACGACGTGCTGCGCCTCAGCCGCGCCATGACCTACAAGAACTCCGCCATGGGCCTCCCCCTCGGGGGCGGCAAGGCCGTCATCATCGCCGACTCGCGCGCCGACAAGACCCCCGAGCTGTTCGAGGCGTTCGGCCGCGCCGTCGAGCGCCTGGGCGGCCGCTACATCACGGCCGAGGACGTGGGCACCGAGCCCGACGACATGGTGGCCGTAAGGCGCCACACGCGCCACGTGGCCGGCCTGCCCGACACCAGCGGCGACCCCTCGCCAGCCACGGCGTTCGGGGTCTACAACGGCATCAGGGCGGCGCTGAAGCACGCCTTCGGCGACGACGACCTGCGCGGCCGCCGCGTGGCGGTGCAGGGCCTCGGCGCGGTTGGCATGCACCTGTGCCGCTACCTGCACGAGGACGGCGCCGAGCTGATCGTCACCGACATCGCCCAGAAGCGCATCGACCAGGCCGTCAGCGAGATGAACGCGCGCGCCGTGGGCAGCGACGAGATCTACGACGTCGAGTGCGACGTGTTCGCCCCCTGCGCCCTCGGAGCGGTGGTGAACGACGCCACCCTGCCGCGCTTCAAGGCGAAGGTCATCGCCGGCTCGGCCAACAACCAGCTGGCCGAGGCGCGCCACGGCGACGCCCTCAAGCAGCGCGGCATCCTCTACGCCCCCGACTTCATCATCAACGGCGGCGGCGTCATCAACGTGGCCGACGAGCTGCAGCCCGGCGGCTACGACCGCGAGCGCGCCTACGCCCAGGTCGCGAAGATCGGCGAGAAGGTCGCGCGCGCCCTGCGCCTCGCCGACGAGCGCGGCATCTCCACCGAGGCCGCGGCCGTGACGATGGCCGAGGAGCGCCTGCGCCAGGAGGGCGTGGGCGCCTGAACCGACCGGCCGCCAGCTAGCAGTCGTTCCGGGCGGCGCCCCGGGCTCGCCTCGCGACCGCGAGGGGATCCCGGGGCGCCGCTCTGCGTGGGACCACGTGAGGGCCGCCGGCGCGCCACGCGAGCCGGTACTCGCGCGGTGCCGCTCCCGGTTCGCCTACCGGGACGGCACCAGTCCGTCATCGCCCTGTTCAGCCCATAGCGTCGCGGCTTAGCGCGGTACGCGTGATGGTCCGCCGCCCGTGCCCGTCGGGTAAGGGTCGCGGACTCAGTTCGGTATGGCTATGCGGTAGTCCGGATATCCGGTCCGAGGGCGTCTCTATGCAGTATCCCGCTACAGCCCCCCTCGCGCCGTGACATTCCCGACCGTTTCGCTCTGCATAACCGGCGCCATACTTGCATTCGCACCGCAACTGTATGCAATGATGCCGCCAAGCTGGCCGCTCCCCGGCCCGCATCGGTCCACTTCCCTACCGACCGAGAACAACTGGAGGTTCTCTAGATGCCGTCAACCCGGTTCCGCCTCGTCGTATCTATCGCAGCCCTGCTGCTGGCAGTGGGGCTCCCGCTGTCGACCGCCTTCGCCCAACCGGTGTACGGCGGCACGCTGATCGTGGGCCTCGCCGACGACCCGCCGCAGCTCGACCCCCACCTCACCACCGCCAACGCCTCGCGCACCGTGCTGCACAACATCTTCGCTACGCTCGTCGAGATCGACGCCCAGATGCAGATCGTCCCGGGCCTCGCCGAGTCGTGGAGCGTGTCGGACGACGGCCTGCGCTACTCCTTCACCCTCACGCCCGACGTGGTGTTCCACGACGGCACGCCCGTCGACGCCGAGGCAGTGGCCTTCAACTTCGCGCGCATGATGGACCCGGGGTTCGGCTCGCCGCGCGCCGCCGAGCTGGCGTTCGTCGACGAGGTCGTCGTCACCGGCCCCCTCACCTTCGAGGTGATCATGAGCCAGCCGTTCGCCGCCTTCCTGCCGGCGCTGGCCTCCTGGACGGGCATGATGGTGTCGCCCACGGCGGTGCAGACCTCCGACAACTTCGAGGACGTGCTGATCGGCGCGGGCCCGTTCCGCTTCGTGGAGCAGATCCGCGACGACCGCGTGGTGCTCGAGAAGAACCCCACCTACTTCCGCGAGGGCCTGCCGTACCTCGACGGCGTGGTCTACCGCACCTTCGTCGACGGCGACTCGCGCGTCCTCAACCTCGAGTCGGGCGCCCTGCACATCATCAACACCGTGCCCGGCCGCAACGTGGCGGCGCTGGAGAAGCACCCCGAGATCACCCTCTCGAGCGTGGGCGGCCTCGGCTACCGCGGCTTCTACGTCAACACCCAGTCCGCCGACCTCGGCAACCGTGAGCGCCGCCGCGCCGTGAGCGCCTGCATCGACCGCCAGGTCATCGTCGACACCGTGTTCGGCAACGCTGCCGTGCCGGGCAGCAGCCCGTTCTCGCCCGCCACCTGGGTGGTCGACCTCGACGACCCCGTGCCGCCGCGCGACCTCGACTTCGCGCGCCAGATGCTGGCCGAGGCCGGCGTGCCCGACGGCTTCAGCTTCACCATGCTGATCACGCCCGACGAGGAGAGCATCCGCGTGGCCTCGATGATGGCCGCCATGTGCGCCGAGGTGGGCATCACCATCAACCTGCAGCAGACCGAGTTCGGCACCATGCTCGCCCGCCTCGGCGACGGCAACTACACCGCCGCCCAGGTGGAGCTCAGCCCGCGCAACGACCCCGACCTGAGCGCCTACCCCTGGTTCCACAGCGAGGCCACCAACTGGGGCCGCCTGCAGAACGCCGAGCTCGACGACCTGCTCACGCGCGCCCGCGCCGCGGTCGACCAGGCCGAGCGCCGCGAGCTCTACCGCCAGGTGAACGAGGTGCTCAACGTCGAGTTCCCCTACGTGTTCACCTACCACATGGCCGAGATGAAGGCGTACCGCAACGAGCTCAAGGGCTACCGCCACATCCCCGACTCCATGATGCGGTTCGAGGACGTCTGGCTCGCCGACGACTGAGCCGCTGAGCCGCTAGGCGCGCGCACCGCTCGCGCGCCTAGCCCGCAGCCAGAAGACCGCCCGCGATCGGACCTGCCAGCGTGTGGCCGATCGCGGGCCCGTGACGGGAGCCCGCTTCCCCCGGACCGACCCACTATCTACACGGAGACGCATGGCTATCTACCTGCTACGGCGCCTGCTCACGGCGGTGCCGATAATCCTCCTCATCACGGCGGTGGTGTTCGCCGTGATGCAGATCCTGCCCGGTGACCCGGCGGTGATGCTCCTGGGCACCGAGGCCACCGAGGCGTCGCTGGCCGCCACCCGCGAGCGCCTGGGCCTCAACCGGCCCCTGCACGTGCAGTACCTCAGCTGGCTGGGCGACGTGCTGCGCGGCGACCTGGGCCGCTCGATGATCGACAATCGCCCCGTCACCACGGCCATCGCCAACGCCTTCCCCGTGACGCTGCAGATCGCGCTGATCTCGCTCGTCATGGCGCTGCTGGTGGGGGTGCCCGCCGGCATCGTGTCGGCGGTGCGGCGCGGCGGGGTGGCCGACGCCGTCGCCTCGCTGGTCGCCCTGTCGGGCATCTCGCTGCCCGGCTTCTGGGCGGCGCTGCTGCTGGTGTACGTGTTCGCCCTGCAGTTCGACTGGCTGCCCTCGTCGGGCTTCGTGCGCCCCAGCGAGGACCTGTGGGGGAGCTTCCTCTCGAGCCTGCTGCCGGCGGTGGCCCTGGGGCTGCGGCCGGCCGGGGTGTTCATGCGCCTGCTGCGCTCGTCGATGCTCGACGTGATCCGCAGCGACTACGTGCGCACCGCGCGCGCCAAGGGCGTGGGCGCCAACCTGGTGGTGATGCGCCACGCGCTGCGCAACGCCCTGGTGCCGCTCGTGACGGTGCTGGGCGTGGAGTTCTCGGCGCTGCTCGGCAACGTGGTGGTGATCGACACCATCTTCGCCATCCCCGGCTTCGGGCGGCTGATCTACAACTCGTTCCTGCGCCTCGACTTCGTGATGATGCAGAGCCTGCTGCTGCTGTTCGCGCTCATCGTCATCGCCGTCAACTTCCTCACCGACCTGTCGTACTCGCTCCTCGACCCGAGGATCCGCTACCGATGATGCGCCGCCTACCGAAACCCGTGCGGGGCTTCCTGCGCCGGCCGCTGGCGGTGCTGGGGCTCGTGCTCGTGCTGGGCATGGTGCTGGCCGCCCTGTTCGCGCCGCTGCTGGCGCCGCACGCCCCCACCAAGGCCGACTTCGGCGCCATCCTGGCGGCGCCCAGCGCCAAGCACCCGCTGGGCACCGACGAGCTCGGCCGCGACGTGCTCAGCCGTCTGCTGTTCGGCGCCCGCGCCTCGCTGCAGGCCGGCATGCTGGCGGTGCTGATCGCCGTGGTCATCGGCGTGCCCGTCGGGCTGGTCAGCGGCTACCGCCGCGGTTGGGTCGACGAGGTGGTCATGCGCCTCACCGACGCCGTGATGGCGTTCCCCGTGATCGTGCTGGCGCTGGCCATGACGGCCGTGCTGGGCGCCAGCCTCACCACCGCCATGGTGGCGATCGGCGTGGTCTACGCGCCGGTGTTCGTGCGCCTGGCGCGCGCGCAGGCCATGGCGTTGCGCGAGGTGGAGTTCACCGAGGCGGCGCGCGCGCTCGGCAACCACGAGGCGGCCATCCTGGTGCGCCACCTGCTGCCCAACATCGCCAGCGCCGTGCTGGTGCAGGCGTCGCTGTCGGTGGCGGCGGCCATCCTGGTGGAGAGCGCGCTGTCGTTCCTCGGCCTCGGCGTGCAGCCGCCCACCCCGTCGTGGGGCTCGATGCTGCGCATCGGCACCGGCTACCTGCTCGAGGCGCCGTGGACGTCGTTCTGGCCCGGCCTGGCGATCTTCGTGACGGTGCTGGGCATCAACCTGCTGGGCGACGGCCTGCGGGACGTGCTCGACCCGCGCGACCGCTAGCCGCTCACCGCTGGGCTCCTACCGCCTGGCGGCGGCCCGGTGCTCGTCCCCTCAGGCGCTCAGTGCGCCGCGGCGCCCGCGAGGCGGCGCCGCGGCGCCAGCGCCCCGAACCACACCCCGGCGATGACGAGCAGCGCGCCCACCAGCGCCGCCACCCGGATGGGCGTGCCCGCGAGCAGCGCCTCGAGGCCCAGGGTCACGAACGGCACCGCCACCATCAGGTAGGCGGTGGCCGACGGCTTCCAGCGGCGGATCAGCAGCAGCGTCAGCGCGAACAGCCCCACCGAGCCGAAGCTCACCAGGTAGAGCAGCGCCCAGCGCGCCTCGGGCAGCGCGGGCCACGACCAGCGCTCGCCCACGGCCGAAGACAGGCCCAGCAGCAGCGCCGCCCCCACGCTCATGGCGATGGCGTTGACCACCGCCGGGTGGTAGCCCGCCAGGCGCTTGGCGAGGACGATGCTCTGCGCCAGGCTCAACGCGCCTAGCAGCAGCGTCAGCAGCGCCAGCGGCGTGACCGCGAGCTCGGCCGAGGTGGCGGTGAGCCAGGCCACCCCCGCCAGCGCCAGCAGCGCCCCGAACAGGGGCCGCGCCCCGAGCCGCTCCTGGCCCTGGGCGCTCGCCAGCAGCAGCGTCAGCAGCGGCGTGGCGGCCGTGACGATGGTGGCGGTGCCGGCCGTGACGTGCACCAGCGACCAGTAGCCGAAGGCGAAGAACAGCCCGAAGTTGAGCGCGCCGAACAGCAGCGCCAGGCGCAGGTCGGCGCCACGCGGCGCGCGCAGGCGCAGCACCAGGCTGGCGAGCGCGAACACGCCCGCGGCCATGGCGAAGCGCACGCCGGCGCCCCACATGGGCGGCAGCTCGAGGTTGCTGAAGCGCACCGCCACGTAGTTGCCCGAGGCGAGCAGGGCGCAGGCGGCGAACAGCAGCCAGGTGGTGAGCTCGGGGCCGGCCCGGGGGTCGCTCGGTGCGTGCATGGGGCAGCATGCGCTCGCGGCCGGCGGCGGTCTATGACGGCTGGGCCGGGGGCGGCGGCCGGGCCCGGCGCGCTGCCCCGGCGCGGGGCTAGCGTCGCGCCCGGGCGCCCGCGGCGGGGCGCGTGCGTCGCCTCCGGCGGGCCCGCGCACTAGGCTGGTGCCAGGAGGCCACGTGTCGGAGCCAGAGCTGAGGATCGTGCCGGCCGCCCAGGCCGCGTGCGCCGACCTGCGGGCGGTGTTCGGCGAGCGCGGCGTGGCGGCCGACTGCCAGTGCCAGTGGTTCAAGCTGTCGGCGGCGGAGTGGCGCAGCACCACCCCCGCCGAGCGCGCCGAGCGCCTGCGGCGGCAGACCGCCTGCGGGCACGCGTCGGCGGGCGCCACCACCGGGCTCGTCGCCTACCTGGGGGAGGAGGCGGTCGGTTGGTGCGCCGTCGAGCCGCGCACCGCCTACCCGCGCCTGCGGGGCGCGCGTGCCCTGGGCGGGGCGCTCGGAGGACAAGCTGGACGAGGGCGTGTGGGCCGTGACCTGCTTCGTGACGCGCGCGGGCTTCCGCAAGCGCGGCGTGAGCCGGGCGTTGGCGCGCGCCGCGGTCGAGCACGCCCGCGCGCACGGCGCGCGCGCCGTGGAGGGCTACCCCATCGAGGTGCAGCCGGGCAAGGAGTTCGGCTGGGGCGAGCTGTTCGTGGGCACCGTGAGCGTGTTCGCCAGCGCCGGCTTCCGGCCCGTGAGCCGCCCGACCGCCAGCCGCGTGGTCATGCGCCTCGATCTCGAGGGGTGAGCGTGTGGTCGGCCTGGGCGGTGGGGCGCGGCATCCGGCGAGGCTAGCAGCCGCGGCTCAGCCGAGCTTCTTCAGCGGCCTGACGGCCGGGCCCTGGATCACCGCGCCGCCCGGCTCGAAGCGCGAGCCGTGGCAGGGGCAGTCCCAGCTCTTCTCGGCGTCGTTCCAGCCGACGATGCAGCCCAGGTGGGTGCAGGCCGCCGACAGCCGCGTGAGGGTGCCGTCGGCGGCGCGGTAGAGCGCCACGCTGCCGTCCTCCTCGTCGCGCACCACCACCCCCTGGCCCGGCGGCACGCTCCAGCTGCGCTGGCCCGCCAGGCGGTCGAACAGCAGGTGGCGGGTGGCGCGCACCCCCATCCCGACCAGGTCGGAGGCGCCGTGCAGGTTCACGCGCCGCGGCTCGTAGAGCGCCTCCCACGGGTTCGGCCGCTCCACGATCAGGTCGCGCAGCAGCAGGCCCGCCACCAGGCCGTGGGTCATGCCCCAGCCGCCGAAGCCGGTGGCCACGTACAGGTGGCGCATGCCGGGCGCGGCGCGGCCGATGTAGGGCACGCCGTCGAGCGTGCGGTTGTCCTGCGCCGACCAGCGGTAGACGACCTCGAGCGCCCCGAAGCGCCGGCGCGCCCACTCCTCGAGGCGCAGGTAGCGCTCGGCGGTGTTGCCGCCCTCGCCCGTGACGTGGCCCTCGCCGCCCACCAGCAGCAGCGGCCCCGCGTCGGTGGGGTGGGTGCGCAACGAGTGGTGCGGCTTCGTGCCGTAGAGCATCGCGTGCTCGAGCCCCTCCGGCAGCCCGGCGGCCGGGCGCACGCCCAGCACGTACGAGCGGTGCGGCGTCATGCGGAAGGCGTAGAGCGCCTTGTCGCCGATCGGGTAGTGGCTGGCGACGATCACGTCCCTGGCCCGCACCGTGCCGCCGCTGGTGGTCACGCGGCAGGGCTCGCCGTGCCGGTACTCGAGCACGCGGCTGCCCTCGAACACGTGGCTGCCGTCGCCGGGCAGCTGCGCCGCCAGCGCCAGCAGGAACCTCAGCGGGTGGAAGCGCGCCTGCTCGCCGAGCCTCACGGCCGCCGCCACCGGGTAGGGCAGGGGCGCGTCGTCGGTGAGCTCGATGGGCAGGCCGACCGTGGCGCCGGCCGCGGCCTCGTCGTGGAAGGCCTGCGCCTCGTCGGGGTCCTCGGTGTAGGTGTAGGCGGTGGTGGTGGCGAGGTCGCAGTCGATGCCGCGCGCCTCCACCAGGCGTCGCGCCTCGCGGATGCCGCTGGCGTTGGCGTCGGCGTAGGCGCGCGCCTTGGCCTCCCCGAAGCGCGCGATCAGCTGCGCGTACGCGAGCCCGTGGAGCGCGGTGAGCTTGGCGGTGGTGTGGCCGGTGACGCCGTGGCCCACGCGCCGCGCCTCGATCACCGCCACGCGCTGGCCCGCCTCCTTGAGGAGCGTGGCCGTGGCGATGCCGGCCAGCCCGCCGCCGATGACCGCCACGTCGACCTCCACCTCGCCCTGCAGCGGTGGGTAGCCGGTCTCGGGTGCGGTGGCGAGCCACAGGGAGGTGGGCTCGCCGGGGAGGTCGCTCGTGCGCGGGTCCATGGCCCATCATGCGCAGCGGCGCGCGCGGCGCCGGTGCGTGCGTCGCAGCCCACGCCGCCGAGGGCGCGCCCCGGCCTGCCCAGCAGCCCGCGCCGCCGGTCCGCCCCGCCCCGCAGGTCGGCCGGCGGCAGCCCGCGCTCAGCCGCGCCGGTCGACCAGCCACACCCCCAGGGCGGCGCAGGCGAGGGCGAAGGCGGCCATGAACGCCAGGCCGCCGCCCACCTCGGGCAGGCCCCAGCCGTGGTAGGTGAGCCCCTTGAGGGCGTCCATGGCGTGGCGCATCGGCAGCGCCTGCGACAGCGCCAGCAGCACGCGGTTGCCGACGATCTCGATGGGCCAGTAGGCGCCGCCGAGCATGGCCATCGACACCGCCACGATGGGGATCACCACGTTCATGCGCTGGGCGTTGCCCACCAGCCCGGCGAGCAGCATGCCGAGCGCCGTGATCGCCACCACGTAGGCCACCGCCACCAGCAGCGCCACGCCCCAGCTGGCGCCGACGCTGACCCCGAAGCCCAGGCGGAAGACGGCGTACACCACCAGCAGCTGCACCATGCCGGTCAGGAAGGTGTAGGCGAAGTGGCCGCCGTACATCGAGAGCTTG
>Ga0123333_10003347_pt1 | contig 15653 bp, 12 predicted proteins | sample BioC12SIPDNA_3_FD_89957 | JGI IMG/M metagenome (GOLD analysis project Ga0123333, IMG submission 89957) | Anaerobic biogas reactor microbial communites from Washington, USA - Biogas_R2_B C12 SIP DNA | ecosystem: Engineered > Bioreactor > Anaerobic > Unclassified | place: Washington, USA... | reverse complement strand
GGCCTTCCGGGTTCAGTGGTGGTTTCGTTGTTACAGGTACCGTCGCTATGTGCGCGGACTGTCACGGCCCCGGGCAGGCCTCAGCCGGTCCGCTTCTGGGCCAGTACCGCGGCTCCTATCGCACCATTGAATTGAGCGTGCCGGGCCACGTGGACATCGGTCATCAGCTCTTCCTCAAAGGCCGCCTGGAGTCCCGAATTCAACGCGCCTCCGCCGGTCATCAGCACGTCGCGTTGGAGCCCGTCTCGGCGCGCCATCCTTCCCACCCGCGCGGCCAGCGAGTTGTGGAGGCCGGCGACGATATCCGCGCGGTCTTTGCCCCGAGCGAGCAGGGAGATGACCTCGGACTGTGCAAATACCACGCACAGGCTGTTGATCTGGCAGGGGTTGGTCGACCGGCGGGCGAGTTCGCCCAGTTCGTCGATAGATGCTTCCAGGGTCTCCGCCAGCACTTCCATGAACCGCCCCGTGCCGGCGGCGCACTTGTCGTTCATGACGAAGTTCTTGACCTCGCCGTCATCGTCCAGCACGATCACCTTGCTGTCCTGGCCGCCGATGTCGATAATCGTCTTGACCCGCACGCCTTCCGGCGCCGTCATGCGCGTGCCTCCGGCATGGGCCGCGATCTCGCTGACCGTGTCGTCGGCGAACAGGATCGTCCTGCGACCGTACCCCGTGGCCATGACCGAGGCGAGATCGGCACGGTGCAGGCCGAGATCGGAGAGCAGGTCGTCGAGCAGTCGGCCGGCCGTCTCGGCACAGACGACACCGCTGCGGGCCACGCGGGACCCCAGCACCGAGCCATTGTTGATCACGGCTGTCTTGACGTACGTCGAGCCGGCGTCAATTCCCGCATAGTATTTCATTGGACTCGCACCTTGCTTCGCTCTTCTTCGCTCCGGTCATCTCCAGGAATGCCTCGATCCGCGTCCGCAGTTGCTCCACGTCCTCCGGGTTGTAATCCGTTTCCACTCGCAGCAGCGGCACGCCCGCTTCCTTCATCATGCGCTCCACCCGCGCGACCTCGAAGTCATAAATCATGCAGCCCTTGAGAACGTGGTAGATCACGCCATCGACGCGGAACTTCTCGACCAACTGCCTCAGGCGGTACATGCGGTCTTCGTTCGGCGAAAATGACGGGCAGGTGCAGGGCATGATCAGCCGGGCGGCGATCCCGCGGATCATCTCGGTCATCGAGCCTTCACTCACCCCGACCGGATCGTACAGAAGTCGATCGGCCATGCAGGTTTCGTCAATGACCACAACGCCACCCATCTCTTCAATGAGCATGGGCAGTTTCCAGTTCGGGAAGACGACGGGCGAGCCGGCCAGTAGGACGCGCGGAGCGCGCTTGTCGGCCACCGACCGGCCCTGCCGGCGACGCTGCTCCAGTTCATCGTTGAACCGTGTCATGGCGCCGGCCCACTCGTCCACCGTATCGTAGGCGTAGGCGTTGAGCGCCAGCATGGCGTGTTGGCCAAGCACGACGATCGGATCCGCCGACCGCAGCTCGTGCAGCCGTCTCGCCTGGTACTGGGCTCGGGCAATCCTGCCGATCGCCTCGCGGAGCGTCTTGCGATTGATCTTCCGGCACGTGAGCTTCTCAATGTTGCGTTTGACAGCATAGATCTGCTCGAGCCACTCGATCCGAGAACGTTCCGTTTCCTTGATGTGCGGGACCTCGAGCATCCAGACCGGCAGGAAATCCGAGAGGGCCTCGCCGAGCTTGCGTTTGCCGTCGCAGGTGGTGGGCACGATCACGGCGTCGAACCGCCGATAGATCGGCAGCAGCCCGAACGAGGTGAGACCGGCCGATGCCCTGACGACCGGACAGATGTCGCGGGGCACCAGGTCATCGCCTGCCAGAGCTGCCTCGTAACTGCCTCCACACAGCCGGATCGGAACCGCGCCGGCCGCGTAGATGAACTCCTCGGGCGCCATGATGCAATAGGTGCCGATCACTTTCTGGCCGGGATGAAGCGCCGGGCCGTCTACCTCCTCGCCGCTCAGGAACGCCCGCCGTAGGACGTCCAGGAATCGATTCATCGTGGCCGGCCGGCGGTCGTCCGCTTCCAGTTCGTGCAATACCTTCTCCGTCGATCTGCCTAGCGCGCGCACAAACCTCGCCTTCCGCCGTTGCAGTTCCTCGGTGGTGTCCTCTTGTCGTGGCATCGATGTTCGTTTCCTCATGATGGTCGGGAGCCCGAAAGAACCGGCTCCCCTTCGTCGGCGCTGATCGTATCCGCTGCGCCTACCGCAGGCTCTTGCCGCGCCCGTCGGCCTGACGCGACGGGGTTCGAAAAGAACCCTTTTTGCGTGGCACGGTAGATCGTCCTGCCACAAAACGTGGCGCTCAGGACGCCTTCTTCCGGGCAGTTTTCAATACACTTCATGCAGAGAATGCAGTCCTGGTAGGTTACGTTCGTCCGCGTGCGTTCCGTGAAGATCTCCTCGATGTCCAGCGGGCACACGTTGTAGCAGATCCCGCAGCGGGTGCACGCCTGGCAGTTCTTCTTCAGCTTGACAATGCTGATCTTGCGGCATAGCCCGATGACTAATCCCATGGGGCAGAACGAACACCAGAACCGCCTCTTGGTCAGGGCGCCGATCAGGAACAGGCCCGCCACGACCAGCCCCACGGCGGTCATGAAGATACCCACGCCGCTGCGAAAGTTGACGGCGATCTCTTCCACATTCCCCACGCACAGCGGCACCACATATTTCGCGGGACACCACTGGCAGTACGGCTGACTCAGGTCGGACGCGATCTGGGACCGCATGAAGAATGGAAAGCAGGACAGTGGCACGACGAGGGAGAGAAACAGCAAGACCCACTTGATCGGCGCCAAGCGGGCCCGTAGTCGCTGCGAAAAGAACAGATAACCCATGTTGAGTCTGCGGCGGGCCAGATCCAGCACGTCCATGATGAATCCCAGCGGGCAGATCCAGCCGCACCACGCCTTCCCTAGCACGAGCAGGAGCAGGAAGAAATAGAGAAGCATCGGAGCGTTCGGCCGGACCAGATAGCCCGGACCTCCATGTCCACTGAAATGGTGCTGCACGTGCCACAAGAAGCAGTCGCCTCCGCGGGATTCCCCGACATACCAGCATGCGAAAGTCGGCAGGAAATCTCCCAGGGAAATGCCGACCAAACCCCCATACGTCAGCACGATGAACGCGATGACCAGCACGGTCCAGCGAAGTGTCGACATCCTCATAAGTCACCTCGGCTGATGCGGTGCCGATCGAACTGGACCATGATTTCCGCGGCGCGCCTGCGGCGGCGATAAATCCCGAAACCGCCGGCAAGCACCAGAAAACCCACGCCGGAAACGGTTGCCAGGCGAAATCCCTCGGACTTGCTCTTCCATTCCGGACCCGGCATCCGCACGCCCAGCAGCAGCGAGGCGCAGTGGTACTCGGATGCGTAAGCCCTCCCTCCCAGCTCTCCCGGTGTCCGCACCTTGTGCAGGACGACGTACAGGCATTGATCCGCCGGAGTCATGCGCACCCGACCATCCGACTTCTTTCCCACCGGGACGACCGTCAGAATGCCCTGCTCGTCCGTCATGAGTCGATTCTGCCAGCCGCTGTCGGACAACACGCTCACCTCGGCGTTAGCCAGGGGTGCCCCTTGATACAGCACCTGCAGCTTGTTTTCTTCCATAGCCGTCTGGCTGGTGGTCAGGAAGCCACCACGGCCCGTCCCGGTTGTGATGGGACCGATTTCGAGAGCCACCTTCTCAGCGTCCCGGAAGAGCACGTCGGGATCGCTGCCCGAGTCGCCGTCGCGGCTGAAGCGGGATGCCAGCGCGTTGGCATAGAAATGGACGCGTTCCAGCTCTCCGTCCGCATCGAAATCCATGATGCCCGCGTCCAGGTGCATGCCCACGACGTACACACCGTTGGGCAGCTCGCTGTCGGCTTTTGATTCGGGAGGACATTTGGTCACGACCGTGTCCTGCTCCATGTTCACCTCCGCAGCCACCATTGAGCCGTTCGGCAGGCGGATCCACGTCTTCATCTTCTCGATGTCGACCAGTTGTCCGAGTGGACTGTCTTTGCCTTCCGTGGCCGGAAAGGCGCCCCAGCACAGCAACAGCGGCTTGGGCTTGCTCAGCATCGCCAACATCTCCGCTCGGCTCGGTGATTGACCACCTGGACGCCCACCCGATTGGCCGCCGCCATGACCACTCGGGGCGGAGTCGGTCCCCGGCATCGAATGAGATGGCATGCCGCCTTGCCGCATTCGCTCCAGCACGTGAACGGGTGGTTGTCCGCCCTCGTTCAGCCCCGCTCGGACATGAGGCGGCGGAACGCCAGCATCATGACCCCGCCCGCCACGCTTCGCAGCGGACTCAACCGCGTGTTGCTCCACCGAGCGGCCATGAGTTGCGGCGGACGTCGAGTCTCCCGGCGCGGCGTGCTTCGAGCCGTCAGGGCCCGCTCGCCCAACCACCGCGGATTTCACGACGCCCGAGGGAACTCCGCCGCGGCCCCTTGCGCCGAGGCCCTCGGCGGACCACCAGATCGCGCCCGGCAGATCAGACGCCGCCGCGGTGGAAGCGATGGCCAAGTACGACAGCCAGACAAGCCACTTCGTCACAGTCATCATTCCCGAATCCTCGTGCTCCCGTACACCGTCACTCCTGTCAGTTCGCGGGAGGCAGATCATGAAGAGAGCGGAGAAGGAGACATCCTGTTCCCTTCTCCACTCACCAGCCCGGGCTGGCACCCCTCCTTATTCGTCGCTGCCGGGAGAGCGGCCAACCTCGAACGATATGGTCGCGGTGTAGGACACTTCGTCGCATTTGTCGGCCAGATCGCCGGTGGGGCGCGTGCGGTAATTCACGTTGAGGTACCACACGCCCGCATGCGATATCTTCACCTCGGCACGGCCATGGATGACGCTCTTGGCATAGGCAAACGCGCCCGTCGTTGAGAAACCCATGTACGTGGCCATGAGCTTGGGATAGCCCGGCACCGATTTGCCCTCGAAGAGAACCTGAACGGGCAGCATGTCGCCCTCGCGCAACAGAGCCGGATTCTTCAGCGGAATGATCTCCAGACTGTGGCCGACCGGTCGCTTGAACGTATCGCTCAGCGCGCCCGCGTTGAAAATCGCCTTGCCTTGCTGGCAATAGTAGTGGCTCGATTCAACATTCTGCACTTCCGTCTTGGGGCCCATGTGATGCTTCTTCTGATCCCCTTCCTTGTAGATCGTGTAGAATCCCGGCCTGAGTTCGGCCGCCAGAATATGCGTTCCCTCTTTGGCGAGTTCCACGCGGGTCAGGAACTCAGTGGGCTTGTCGAGCGGCCGCACTTCGCCCTCCGGATCCACGATCTTGAGGGTCTCGAGCCAGTCCGCTCCGAGCATGCCCCCCACGGGAAGAGCCTCGCCCCATCCGAAGAACATGGTGGCGCCGCGCCGCAGGTGAGGCACGTAGTCCGTCAAGTTCACGTACATCGTGTGTCCCGCGGCCGTCGGCGGCAGGCCGGTGAAAACCGTCAACATAAGAAACATCCAAATCAGGGTCGTCGATCGTTGTTGCATAGCCTCCCTTTCGAATCCGTTGGATCGCAAGAAGTTGCGAACGTTCGCCATCGCACGGACACCCACGAAAAGATGCCCGGCGTCGGTGGCCGCTAAGAAGAGGCGCCGGCCGCGCCCACGAGACCTTGCTGATTCGCCCAACAGGCTACCGGCGTGACTTCTCAACGCGTGGCTGGCATCGGCGGACGGGCCGGGCTGGCGGATTGGGATCGCAGGTTCCCCTGCCGCGCATCCGCTCCGGGCACAACCGTCGCGGAAACGCCATGAACTGAGACTGAGTATCGTTATCGTGTTCAGGTGCCAAGGTATCAGTTATTTTCCCGCTGTCAACAGCCTTCCGAACAACGGTTCTCGATTCTTCGCGGTTGTTGGTGGAACGGCGCGCCAGCCGTTTTGGCCAGTCGATCATCGCCTCGTAGCAGTCCGAAAGGTCTTCGAAAGGAGATGCGGTCATGGCGTGGTCTTCCTACGCGCCGCAGGGGTCCAGGAGTTCCCGGAGCAGGCGGCTCGCACGCTCCGGACGGCCCTCCCGCAGCGCTTGCAGCGCCAGTGACAAACCCTGGTCATGGTGTGCGAGAAACGGCACCGCCACGCCGCTGGGTGGAGTGGTCGGCACCAGACGCTGTGCGATCCGGTCGAGCAGTTCCGGGAGCCCCGCCGCCGTCACGGCGCTGGTCACCAGCCCGGGCGGACGATCCGCCGGGATCACGCTGACCAGGTCACATTTGTTGTGCACGATCACAGGTTCCTGGGCGGCAGTCTGCACCCAACGTTCGTCTTCGGCCGACCACGGCACTGTCAGGTCCGTGACGACTACCAGCAGGTCGGCTGCCGCAGCCTGCCGCACGGCACGCGCGATACCTTCACTCTCCAGTTCACTCGCGGCGCTACGCGAACCGGCCGTGTCCGAGAATTCGACGGGCCAGCCACCCACAGCCGTGACCGCGGTCAACACGTCGCGGGTCGTCCCGGCGGCGGAGTCCACCAGCGATCGCCGATAGCCCAGCAACGTGTTGAGCAGGCTGCTCTTCCCCGCGTTGGTACGGCCGACCAGCACCACCTGCCAGGGCTGAACCAGTCGCTGACCGAACGCCGACCATCGGCGGGTGGCCGCGAGCGTCTGCTCCGCAGCGTCCAGACGCCCGGCACCAATGTGCTCGATCGCCTCCGCCACGCAGTGCGACAGCGCGCCACGGTGTTGATCGAGCAGCACGGCGGCCGCACGCACTGTGCGGGCGCGCGCCAGTGCCAGACGCGCTTCGGCCACCAGCCGGTCACCGCTGTGGCGGAGTACCCAGTCGGCGGCCGGTACCGGCTCGCACCCGGCGGCGGCCAGCGTCCCCAGCACATGCTCGACGGCTGCCGAGCCGCCGTGGCAATGGACCTCGATCCGCTCCGCGCTGTGCCGGCAGACCACGACTTCCTCCGCGCCACGCGCCGGCGCCGCATTCGGATCGGCATGCGGCACCCAGTATCCGAACACGACACGATCGGGCGGGCAGCGGTCGAGCTGCCACCCGGTGGCCGGCCGGAACAGCCGGCTGACGGCCTGCGTGGCGTCCGGCCCGTCCACCACAAGCGTGGCGACCGCACCGCGACCGGGCGGCGTCAGGACCGCCGCCTGGCAGCGCCACGGCCGTGTCCGAGACTGCTCAGCGTTTGTCACCTGCTCGCCCACAACCACCCCCCATTCTGCGGCCGTGACCGCCCGGCCCGGTCACGTGTGGGCGCCGGCCAGGTATCGGTAGCCTGTCGCCGCAATGCCGCGGAGGACCAGATGGGGGTCGAACTCCATGTCCCGGTCGATCAGCCGGGCCAAATGCAGGCCGTCCCCGCCGGTACAGAACACGCATGGCACGTCGGGCACCGCAGCGCTGACCTGCAGGATCAGCTCGCGTACCGCTCCGACACACCCCCATACGATCCCGCTGCGGATGGCCTCCTGCGTCGACTTGCCGATGGCGTCCGGCGTGCTGGACAGGTCCAGGTTCTCCAGCCGGGGCAGCGCATCGGTCGCCGCGGCCAGGGACTGGGCGGCGGCCTGGATCCCGGGCAGAATGGCGCCGCCGCGAAACACGCCGTCGCCGGTGATCAGATCCACCGTTACGGCCGTCCCCGCGTCGACCACAATCGCGCTGCGCTGGGGCGCTCGCAGTTCGTTGGCCGCCACCGCGGCCGCCAGCCGGTCCGTTCCCACCCGGTCCGGAGCGCTCAGATCGATCTGCAGCGGAAAATGGCTGTGCTGCAACAACACGTACTCGTCCTGCGGCCGCGCGGCGCGGACCCACGCCGAGAGCTGTGTTTCGAGCGTGCGGTTGACACTGGCTGCAAACCAGTACAGCGGCGTCTGGGGCAACTGCATGAGGTCCGCCTCCAGATGCACGGGCAGCGTCCCGCCGGCCGCCTGCGGCGGGATGTGCTTCGCCTGCACCACCGTCGGACAGGCACCGTCGAGTTGCAGGTCCACACGCTGCGATGCCTCCTCTACATCAGCCGTGATCAGGAAGCGGCCGAGCTTGATCGCGCTGTTGCCCACATCGGCAACCATCAGATGCTGAAGCGACTGTGCATTCATGCGGACACGTGCGCAAGTTGACGGGCAATCGCCTGGACGAGCCGGTTCAGGCCCTGGCCTGTCACGGCTGATATCAACAACACCTCGCCCGAGACGGCGTCCGCCAGCCGCTCCTGCACGTCCGTGGCGCCGGGCAGCTCCCCCTTGGTGACCGCCACAATCTCCGGCCGTTCTCCCAGCCACGACTTGTACTCGACCAGCTCCTTGCGGATGGCCCGATAGTTGGCTACCGCATCGCTGCCGTCGGCCGGCGCCGGCTCGATCAGATGCACGAGGATCCCCGCCCGCTCAATGTGCCGCAGAAACTCGTGCCCCAGCCCCACACCGGCATGAGCCCCCTCGATCAGCCCCGGAATGTCGGCCAGGATGAACGAGTGGTCGGCGTCGATCTGTACCCGGCCCAGATGCGGTACCTTGGTTGTGAATGGATAGTCAGCGATCGTCGGCCGCGCCCGCGACAGGCGGCTCAACAGCGTGCTCTTGCCGGCATTCGGCTTGCCGATGAGCCCCACATCGGCAATCACCTTCAGCTCGAGCGTCAACAGACGCCGTTCCCCGTCCTCCCCCGGCGTACACTGCCGCGGCGCCCGGTTGGTCGCCGACTTGAAATGCGCGTTCCCCATCCCCCCGCGGCCACCTCGCGCGGCTACAAACTGGTCCCCCACCGCCACGAGATCCTTGATCACAAACTGCTGCCTGGCGTCCCACACCACCGTGCCCGGCGGCACGTCGATGACCAGGTCCTTGCCGCTGCGCCCATGGCGATCGGCGCCACTGCCGTGCCGCCCCGCCTCCGCCCGCCACGTCCGCCGATGCGCCAGCGGAGAGAGGCTGTCGACTCCGGCCGTGGCCCGCATGATCACGCTGCCACCGTGCCCACCGTCGCCGCCGTCCGGCCCTCCCTTGGGAATGTAGCGCTCGCGGCGGAAGCTGCAGCACCCGTCGCCGCCATTGCCCGCCTGCACTTCGATCTGAACCCGGTCGACAAACATGAGCCCTCACACCCGCCGCATCCGCGTGCGCCGGCGCAAAGAAAACAGGGACCGTTCCCGCAGGAATGGCCCCTGCATGTTATAAGCGGCCGCACGCCTGGGAAAGCCCGCCTGCGGCCGGTCAGCCGACCAGCCGATCAGTTGCAGACCACGTTGACGCGCCGCCCGTGACGATCGAACATGACGACGCCATCGGTGAGCGCAAAGAGCGTGTAGTCCTTGCCCTGCCCCACGTTCGCCCCGGCCTGGAACCGCGTGCCCAACTGGCGGACCAGGATGCTGCCGGCCCGCACACGCTGGCCGCCAAACCGCTTCACGCCCCGCCGCTGACCATTGGAGTCGCGCCCGTTGCGGCTGGACCCCTGCCCTTTCTTGTGAGCCATTGCGTCTATCCTCGCTACCAGTCTTGGTCGTCCATTGGAGAAACCTTAACTTTTAGCGATAAACCCACAGGTAATCAACCCGTTCCGGCAGGCTGTAGGCCTCAAGGATCTGCTTCTGCCGCGCGGCGTCCGCGTCGTACGGCACGCCGTAACGCACCTCGTCCTCCACCTCGTTGACCGCGTCACCCGGCCGCCAGAAATTCAGCTGCAACGTCTTGGACAGGATGTCCCGCCCCGTCCCCGGCGGATCACCCGCCTGGAACGCGTCGGGCAAGTCCACAGGCTGGTACGCGTTGGTCAGCCCTTTGACAAACACCGAGAAATAGGTCAGACGCGGGTCGATGTCCTCCCAGGTGGCTACCCCCCAGACCTCCTGCGGATCGTCCGCCGTCGACAGCAGGATTGGCTGCCGGCTGATCTCCACCGAGTTGAGCAGCTTTTCGCCACGCATCTCCCGCGCTTCAATCGGTGCCTTGGCCGCCGGAATGATCCGGTCCTGATACGACTTCGCGAAATCGTGGCTGGCCAGCACCAACTGCGGGAAGAACGTCCAACCCTCCTGACTGACCGGCTGGCCGTCGTACAAATCGTGCCCAAACGCGTCCTTCCGCGCCTCCGGGACCATGTCGTTGCCCAGATAACGCAGCCGATACACCAGGTACCAGATCACCTTCCGCTGCATCTTCCCCGTGTCCTGAGGCACGTCCACCACGATCGTCCGCAACGGCTTGAACGCAAACTCCAGACTCCAGATCTGACGCCGCAACACCACCAGACGCGACCGCTCGAATACGGTGCGCGACTTGGCCGCGAAGTTCGGTTGCCAATCCAGCTCCGGTAGCCCCTTGGCCACCTCCACCAGCGTCATCGGTCCCGAATAGGTCTCTCCATATTGCGGGTCCGGTGGAATGACCGTCAGCACACCAGGGGCCAACGGCCGACTCTGCGCGAATACCACAGGAGCTGCCATTAACGCAATCAATACAGTCAGCGAGCAGGAAGCCAATCGCCATGCCATGTGAAGATCCAGACTCTCAGCTAGAGGGAGGATTGCCACCCGATAAGACCAACGTCGAGCGAGACCGGACCTTCAGTATAATTGCCCAGTTTCCCCAGAATCAAGCGTCGACCGGGCAGAGACCCGCCAGACAGGCCTCGCCAGGCTGCGTTTTCCACACATTCCGACCAGCCTGACTCGCTTCGGATAAGAGCCAGCAACCGGCCTGACAGGTGGCGGAACGGGGCTGCGGAACTCGGAGGAAGAGCTTGGGGCGCCAGGGAGCGCCCCCCGATCCGAGTGCTTTTCAGACGAGACGTCGCCGGGCATTAGCGCTTCTTCTGGCGGGCCGCGCCGGCGGTCGATGGGCGTTGGGCAGCGTCGGTGACGCGGCCCGCCGTCACGTCGGTGAACTGCAGCGAACTCACCACCGACTGGTCGCACGCCCCGAAACGCTCAGCCAGTTCAGCCTCATGCGTGAACACGCACGAGAGCCGGCGACCCTGCTCGTCCGTCACGTGGTAGTAGATCCAGTCGATGGACAGGTCCTTGGCTTGCCCCGTCGTGACGACACGCATCACGCGCAGTCCATGGTCGGTGACCGATTCGGAGGCGGTGACGAACTCGCCGAAATGGTCGGCCAGGGCCCGTTTGACGTCCTGCTGGAAATCGACGATGGAGAACGTCTCCCCCTCCTTGAGTTTTGGCAGTGCGGAGAAATTCACCTGGGCGACCAGATCCCCGCGGTCCACCAATCGCAGGACACTCACGTCGGCCCGCTCGATCATGACGTGCCAACGTCGGTCCAGGAGCATTTCAAAGCCGCCGGACGGGGAGTGGAACTCTAGCAGCCGCGCCGGTTCGTCCGGCTTCAGATTCAGGTCGGCCAGCACCTCGTTGTGCAGCGCCGGGACGTTCACCTGCCGCTGGACCGCCATCTGCACGCGCGCGGTCGCCTCCAGACCCGGGTAGGCGTGTCCCACCGCCCGGCTCTCCTTGAGCGACATGGCGAACCAGGTGATCCGTTTCAGTTGCGTGTCGAAGCTGATTTTGGCCGCCACCGACAGCTGGCTGGATACACCCTCCACCGAGCCGGTCACGGTGCCTTGCGCGTGGATCACCGCCAGATTCTTGTCAACACGCTGCAACGTGCACACCACACTGCTGTGGTCGACGGCGTCCAGCCCGAGAAGCGGTGCCAGCCAGTCGGAATCGAGTTTCCACGTCTCCCCAACGGCCACCGATCGCCCCGGCAAAATGACGTCGACCAACGCACTGCTGGCCGGCACGTTGAGCAGATCCAGTTCGTCACGGTCGAGCGGACCGAGCGGGGAAAAGAGCACCACATCCTGCGGGCTGTCGGCCGCCACCGCCACGATCCGACGGTCCTCACGCAGCTGTGGGCGCACCGACCCTTCACGATACTTGATCGTCGCCCGCGCCGACTCGTAGTCCCGCACCGCGCTGGCGGCCAGCCGGTGCCCATCATGTACCTGCAGCGTCTTCTCGTTGTATATCAGCTGAGCGTTGACCTTCACCGGGGACTTGGCCGGCTGGCTCCCCTCGGCCTTGAGCTTCAGGTCGCCATCCAGCTCGAACTGGACCTTCACACGATACGTGTCCCCCGTCGACAAAGCGGGCGTCAGGTTGACCTTGTCGCCGCGAACTGCCGCCATGGTGGGGTTGGCTTCCAGCTGCAGGAGGCATAGCGGTGCAACTATAATGAGATAGGCGTGAATAAACCGCAGATTTGGTTTTATTGATTCTTTGATGGGCATCGGTGCATCCAAGACAAGATAGGAGCTGCGGGAACGAATGGCTGCAAGCGCCCACGCAGTGGTGGCGACGAATCGAGCGGCAGGTCGTCGACAGTACCACATTCGGTAGATCGACCGATCGAGGCTCGGCCATTCAGTAGAAAACCAGATGGCACGCGACGACCGGGGAGTGGTCAGGGAGCGGCCTGAGAAGAAGCGGCAAATGGACAGGCCAGTCTCCGGAGCGGTGCGTGCCCACCCTGAGTGCAGGCAGGCCAGGCTGCCTAGATTGTGCAGGCAAGCAACTGGCCCAGATTAACACCGAGTACCAGCCGCTCTTGGAAGACAGCCGCCCTTGGGAGTCTGTCCGGAGGACCCGGCCCGGCGGGCTTTCTGGGGGGTTGGTAGTAGTTGGGCGCGAACTTTTTCGCGACACAAAACGACTTAATTGGGTATAACAGATGGCGGTCGTGTCTGCCGCGCGGCGCATGTGGGTGGAGAAGTGGTGCCGAAGCGGTGGAAGATCGAGGACCGGCGAGAACCAATTTTCGAGTGCGGGCGTAATGAACTAATGACCACTCATCGCGTACGCGCGTGAGGGGGCGGGGAGCGGCCCTGGGATGGGACGCGTTTCCCAAGCTGGAACAGGGTCTCGGTGGGCGATGGGAGTCGCAGGGAGCACCGCAGAGACGATCGCGACGAGAAGAGGATTGCGATGCATTCCGACTATTACATCCCGGCGATGCGCGAACTGCGAGATCAGCAGGTCCGTTTCGCTCCGCGCGACAAGAAGCTGGAGCAGCTTGATCGCGCCGAGAAGTTGATCAGCGAGATCGATGTTGCGCGCACGTACTCGTATGCCTATCTTTGTTTCCGGATCACCACCTTCCGTCCGGAGGCATCTCCCGACGTCACGATGTCCGGGTCCGAGGCGTTGCACGACCTGTTGCTGTTTGTGGAGGACTTGTCGGACGCGGCCAACGTACTGGTGGAGGAAGTGTCGGAGCCGGTCTATACGGTGGAGCAGTTGAGCAAGGGCTTCAACGTCTCGAGCAAGACGATCTCGCGGTGGCGGCGTCAGGGTCTGGTCAGCCGCAAGTTCGTGTTTCAGGGGCGTAAACGCGTCGGGTTCCTCAACAGCAGCGTGCAGCGGTTTGTGTCGAGCAATCCCGAGCGGATCCAGCGCGGCGGCCGTTTCAGTCAGCTCTCCAATTCCGAACGCACGTCGATCATCGACCGCGCGCGCCGGCTCGCGCTGGCGGGCGGCGGTCCGGCGGAGGTCACTCGCCGCATCGCCAAGCGGATGAATCGCAGCGTCGAGACGATTCGCTACACGCTCAAGCAGTTCGACCAGAAGTTCCCGACGCTGGCCATCTTCCCCGATCACACCGGGCCGCTGAGCAAGGAGACGAAGAAGAAGGTCTATCAGCAATACCGCCGTGGCACGTCGGTCGATGTGCTGGCCAAACGCTACGGCCGGACCAAGACGAGCATCTACCGGGTCGTCAACGAAATGCGGGCCCGCGCCATCCTCGAATTGCCGCTGGACTACATGTACAACAAGGAGTTCGACAAGGCGGGCGCAGAGAAGTCGATCCTCGGCCCGATGCCCGCATCCAGCGAGTCGCGCAAACGTACCCGCGTCCCCGCCGGACTGCCCCGGTACCTGGCGTCGCTCTACGAGGTCCCGCTGCTGACGCGCGAGCAGGAGCAGTACCTGTTCCGCAAGTTCAACTACTTCAAGCACCGGGCCAGCCAGCTGCGTCAACAACTCGATCCGGCGCGGGCCAAGAGCAGCCTGATGGATCGCATCGAAGACCTCTACAACGAGGCGGTCCAGACCAAGAACCAGATCGTGCAGGCCAACCTGCGACTGGTTGTTTCGATCGCCAAGCGGCACGTCACCAACGCCGACGACTTCTTCGGCCTGGTGAGCGACGGCAACATGTCGCTGATCCGGGCCGTCGAGAAGTTCGACTACGCGCGCGGCAACAAGTTCAGCACCTACGCCAGCTGGGCCATCATGAAGAACTTCGCCCGGACCATTCCCGACGAGTTCAAACACCGCGACCGGTTCCGCACCAGTCACGACGAAATGTTCACCTCCCGCGAGGATGAACGGTCGGATCGCTACGAGCAGGAAACCGCGCAGCACCTGCGGCAGCGCCAGATCGGTCGGATCCTCTCCCGGCTTGACGAACGGGAGCAGAAAATTATCATTAGCCGCTTCGGCCTCGATCATCGCCAGGAACCGCTGACGCTTAAAGAGGTGGGCCACGAAATGGGGGTCACCAAGGAGCGGGTGCGACAGATCGAAGCTCGAGCGCTGAATAAACTGCGGCTCGCCGCTCAAGAAGAACGCATTGAGCTGCCCGATTGAGCCCATCCGGGCAGCCGGATCAGTGGCACCCCGAGACAGGGGATCTAGAGTGCAGGGGAGGTCTTTCTTCGCTGGCAGACGTGATACCGGCACGCGCCGCGCGCAGTTCGCGACGCAGTTCGCGACACAGTCCCTGACGGGATGGGGGCTCTGACAGGGTGGGGAACCGATCCATCCATCCCCACACTGGGGTACGGCCTGCGACCGGCCGGTCCAGGCCTAGTGCTGTTGGTGCAGCCAGACGCGTTTTTTGCACCATCCGTATTGCGTGATAACCGGTCTTCGTTATATTTACTGGTTTTCACAGGATGGATATCCGCAGGCCAGCGTAGCTCAATTGGCAGAGCAGTTGATTTGTAATCAACAGGTTGTGGGTTCAAGTCCCTCCGCTGGCTTCGTGCCGCGCGGAGATGTCTGACCACTCTGAACGTGGTAGGGTGGCGTGCGCAACCTGACTGCAGGTGCAAGGTTGCAGATACAAGGTAGCATCATTCCGGGGGGTTACCCGAGTGGTCAAAGGGGTCAGACTGTAAATCTGATGGCGATGCCTTCGTAGGTTCGAATCCTACACCCCCCATTTGTAGAGCGCCGCTGGACGCGGCGGAACAACGGCGACAGCGTCTGCGGCAGGCAACTGTTGGATGCGGGAGCAACGCGGGAACAGCGAGGATGTGTCCGGGAGAACGCGGGTGTGCAACGCGGGTGTGGGGAACGCGGGTGTAGCTCAATGGTAGAGCGTCAGCCTTCCAAGCTGAACACGAGGGTTCGATTCCCTTCACCCGCTCTGATTGGTTGCTGCTGTAGCTCAGTTGGTAGAGCGCGTCCTTGGTAAGGACGAGGTCAAGGGTTCAAGTCCCTTCAGCAGCTTATACCGGGCGACCGGTGCGAGCGTGTCGGCGTCGGCTGCGGTGTTCGCGGCCGGTTGGCCAGGTTCATTTCGCGTTTCACAGGACGGCTGTCGCAGGTCGTCGCAATCGCTCCCGACACAAAGCGGGAGGTGGAGTAATCAGACATG
>Ga0123333_10003345_pt1 | contig 15655 bp, 7 predicted proteins | sample BioC12SIPDNA_3_FD_89957 | JGI IMG/M metagenome (GOLD analysis project Ga0123333, IMG submission 89957) | Anaerobic biogas reactor microbial communites from Washington, USA - Biogas_R2_B C12 SIP DNA | ecosystem: Engineered > Bioreactor > Anaerobic > Unclassified | place: Washington, USA... | reverse complement strand
TCTGCCTGCGTGCAGGGCGCGGTCCTTGCCCCATGCGCGGATGGCCGCGACCTCTTCCGGGTTGGTTCGGCTGAACGGAACGACATTCTCGAAGGTTCCCCGAACGAGTTCATCCGTCACCTCGCCGGCGCCCCGCACGAACATCGTGGTCGCGACGTCGTGCACCACGGATTCGATATCCGATCCGGCGAACCCCTCGGACATCTGTACCAGCTCCGCGAGCAACGACGAGTCCGGGTCCAGTTGGAGATACTTGCGGAAATAGAGCGAGATGATCTCCGCTCGATCGGTATCGTCGGGTAGGTCCACGAAGAACAGTTCGTCGAACCGCCCCTTCCGGAGCAGCTCGGGCGGCAGGCTCGTCACATCGTTCGCGGTCGCCACCATGAACACCTTCGACGTGGATTCCTGCAACCAGAAGAGCAACTGGCCGATCAGCCGCCGCGTGACCCCCGAGTCACCACCGGTGTCCACCAGGGCCTTCTCGATCTCATCGACCCACAGCACGCACGGTGCGACACGATCGGCCATCGACAATGCTTCCTTGAGCCGACCTTCGGACTGCCCCACGTACATACCCATGATCGCGCTCATATCGAGACGATAGAGCGGAAGCCGCCACTCCACTGCGATAGCCTTGGCGCTCAATGACTTACCGCATCCCGGCACTCCGACCAGCAGCACGCCTCGCGGCGGATGAAGGGGCGATCTGCTCAGGTCCGCGCGAATCAGCTCGCGGCGTGTCTGCAACCATTCGCGGAGCGTGGACAATCCGCCGATCTGGTATTCACCCTCCTTCACCTTGATCCGCTCGATTCCACTGAGCTCACCGAACATCTGATCTTTGAACTCGGACAGTTCGGCGATGTCGTCGCGCGTCAACGCACCCTTGGCGAGCATCGTGGTCACGGCATTGACCGCTTCGGCCTGCGTCACCCCGACGAGGATTTCCGCCGCCTGACGGATCTCGCCGTTCCCCCAGTCGATACTCATGAACGGACGGTGATCGTCGACGAGAGCCGTCACAACCTGCTCGAGTTCGTCCACATCCGGAAGGTCGAGATCGACCGACATCCCGAGGCGCGACAATCCGCTCCACACCTGCCCCGCGGTGATCAGAATGATCGAACCTTGACGTTCGTCGGCCAGTCGCACCAACTCCGCCAAGTGCCGGGCTGTCGGCTTGTCGTCGTCGACGTCCTCGATGTCACTCAAGATGATGTTGGTGTTCACGCGGTTCACGAAGGTTGAGGCCGTGAACTCCAATGCGCCGACCAGAGACCTGTCGTCGATGACTGGCGCCTGCCCCGACAACTCGAACAGACCCCGTGTCCGCGAATGCCAGTAGAACGACATCGAGCCGAACGTCCCGGCCACGCCACGCAGAACATCGAGGGCACGTGGACTCTCGATGGTGCGAACCACGATCAGCGGTACCCGCGCTTTCAGATAGCGAGTGATGACGTCGGCTGTCGAGATCTGATTGGGCATGGATTCTCCCGGTGGGTAGGTGACACGGTGCCGTTCGAATGCGGTATCACTCGAGGACGACACGGCGACGACGAGCGGATCCGGTGGCCGGCGGATACTCGGGGGTGCCCGATCGGATCCGGTCGGGTTCCACAACCGAGGCACCGCCGGAACCTGCCGGATCGAGTAGTTGCTCGAGTGGATACTCCGCGTCGAGAAGAACCGTCAGGCGAACACTACGAACGAGGCGAAGCTGCCGCTCCCGCGTCGCAACATCGACGGTCGCGGACGCAGCCTCACGCTCGAGGCTCTCCTGACTGCGCCGAATATCCTCGGCGACACCGTGCTCCATCGGTGAACGCAATTCCACCGGCAGTGCCGGATGCCGAACCAACTGCAACCTGCGGGCGTAGGCCCTGCGTAGTTCGAGGAGAGCCTGAGCCATCTCGTGCTCACTCGTCGCCCGGGACACATCGCGGGTGCACTGTTCGTCGGCACGTTCCATCACCGCCGCCTGCGCGTTGTGGAAATGCGCGAGCAGACGTTGGTAGGTGTCCGGCGGGAAGGAATCGACGGCGAGCGGAGGAAGCCCCTCCAAACTGTGTCGAGGGTCCCGTGCCCACGCGCGCAGCGCCATCACCCACGCCTCGTAGACACTCGCGGCACCGACCGTCATGAGAGGTTCGACTCCGGGACTCGACGCGAGATCACCGGGATCTCCCCCGGCGGCATCGGTGACCAGTCCGGAAGATCCCCCGCGATCACACGATTGCGGCTCAACCGTTCGCCCGCCGGTCGCGGTGACCGGCGCAGCGCGTCCCTGGCGACGATCGCCGGCGACACAGTTCCCTTCTGCGGTTGCGGAGGCACGAACGGTGCCAGCCTCGTTCGTCGAACGACGATGCCGTCGGTCTGCGTCATCAGTGCCCTTTCTCCCGTCCTGCGGCGATCGGCCATCCGCCGATGAGTTCGAGGATGTCGCGTTCGCCGGCGTCAGCTTCCTGATAGGCGAGCCGGGCATCGACGAACTCGGCGATCGCCGCCCGGTAGATGTCGATCGAGTATTGGAGCGCCTGCCCGCGTGCGGCCTCCGCGTGGCGCACCCGCTCGTCGGCGACACGCTTCTTTCTCACCACCCACCATGCGGCACCGCCGAATGCAGCCAACGCCAACAACCCTCCTGCGACGTCGAAGACTGCAACGCCGAACCAGGCGACCACACACGCCAGCAGAACGGGCCACACCGCCGTGGCCGGCCGGAATCGAATCGCCTCGATGTGGCCGGCGCACGCGCGATGCCATGTCTCCGCGAGACTTACCTCGGAAAGTTCCTGTGTGGTGGCGGTGTCGGTTTTCCAGCCGGGAAATCCCATCGCGACGGCCAACTGCGAATGATCCGGGGCCAACACGATCTCGAGGACGTCGATGAATCGCGATCGATAGGCGTTCGCGTAGTCTCCGACAGCGGTACGGAGATCGTCTCTCCCCGCACCGATCGCCAGCTTCTGCGCACCGACCGACACCCCCATTTCGTCGGGGTGAACGCCGATCTGCGTCTGCAACGAGACCGCATCCATCTTCTCGTCCAGTGCGCGCGTAGTCGAATCCGCGACGAGACGCGCCCGCCCCGTGTCACCGCCGGTCTCGATGACCGCTCGATGGTAGGCGACCTCACGCTGAAACGGCAGTTCCTCGTCGTCGTACTCGGTGACGAGTTGTTCGAGCAGATCGTCGAGCTGATCCTGAACGGACTGGACGAGCGGGGTGTCGGTATCGGCGATGCGCCGGTACTTCTCGACGGCGAATCCGAACGCCGACGCGGATTCCAACAGCGCCTTGTAGTGCGGCCACCCGGGACTGTGGCGCAGCAACACCGGATACACCGAATCGTCCACCGATCCCCGCAAGGTGGTCAGTTCATCGACCCAGATCTGCGCCTGGGCATCCACAACCGCAGGATCGGACCGCAACAGCTCGTTCCACTCGGCCAACTGCTGCTCGACAGCGGCACATCCGTGTGTGCCGAACGCATCGTGGGCCGCCGCCTCGAACACGACCGCGAACTCACGACCCAGCGCACGCGGATCCTGCGCGGTCAGGTACGCCCGCAACCATCGGGAGGACGCATCGAGACGGCCCTGCCGGCGCAACACCAGCGCGAAGAACAAACTGGTCTTCGCCCGATCACGCGTGAACGCCGTCTGCACCGATTTGTCGGCCAGTTCCCGGTCGTCCCTCGACCAGGCCGCCAGCGCCACGAGTGCCGGTGCCAGCCAGTAGCGTGGGGTCTGGATCATCAACTCTTCGGAGATCTGCTGCACCGTGTCGTTGCTGACATTTCCGATGTCGAACGCCTGCAACGTTCCGACGGACGTGCGACGCACCACCTTGTAGTGGCCGTACTCACGGTCGAGTGCGGCCTCGACATTGCCGAGTGCGGTTTCCGACCGCTGCACGTTGGCGATGAGCCCGGCCTGATGCACGAACTGGCGGAACTCGGCCGTCAGTGCCTGCAACTCGGCCCGGGTGGTCTGCACGTCGACAGACACCCGTCCGACGTTCGCGTCGACCCGGCCGACCTGCACCGTCAGTTCGTTCACCTGCCGTTGCACCCGATCGACCGCGTTCACGATCGGGACGACGTTGATTGCATTCATTCTCGAAGGTGGTCCTTTCGCCGATGATTCGGCGTCGATCGATCAGAGGATTCCGCCGCCACTGCACGATCCATCGGGCCGCACCGGTACCAGAGCACCGTCGGAATAAACCTCGATGTAGGCGTACGAGCCGCTACGCACCAACCCCCGCGCCTGCGCAAACGGATCGGCCACCGCGTCGGCGGCGTGGTAGTGCTCGACGATGTCGTGCAGCAGATCGAGCTTGTGATCGACGAACGGCGGCCCCAGGTAACACTGCTGAAGGCACCCGAGCAACACACCACCCTGACGCCGCTCGTACTCGTCACGAATCGACCGCATGATCTCGAGCTGCGCGCTTCTGTCCACTGCGGTATCGATGGCGCGGAACGCACGAAGAAGATCTCCGGAACGAGGCTTGCGTCGATTGATCAGAGCCTGCGGAGACACGAGCGGCACCGACCGCTGAGGCTGCGTGCCGACACCGGACTTGTGGTGCTGTCCACCTTTCTGCGGCGCACCGACCACCCGCCTCGACCGAAACGACTCCACCATGAACTCCCCCTTCGCCGCCGACCGACCTCCCCGGTGCCGGCAGCTACCGATTCAACATCAACACAATAGGACAAGGCACCAGCCACTACCGTATATGCACCTACCGGACGTTTCGTAAGGCTCGCTACGCTTTCCCCATGGCTCGCATACGCTCCATCGCCGAAGGCACGCAGAACATCCGCCCGCACGACAGTGAGGTCGACTGCTTCTACAACGTCCTCGACGAGGACGGGATTCGACTGCTGCACCTGACCACTTTCGGGTCGGACCACCGGAAGTCCAAGCCGAAGAGCAGTCAGTCCATCCAACTCGACCGGGACATGGCGGTGCAACTCATCGAAGTCCTGCTGAAGACGTTCCCCGACATCCTTCCTGCAGCGAAGGCTGCCCTTCCTGCCACCTCGTCGAGTTCGAGTTCGTCCAACGGCGAGGGCGAGTCCCCCATCTTCCAATCGTTGTTGAAGGAACTGGGTATCACCGACTGAGATGCTCATTCTCCTACACTGAGCGCGAGCGTTCGCCGATCAGATCGCCGTGGACGTGATGCGTGACGATCGCCTCTGTGAGGAGCAAGTCTGTGGTGACGAGGGTCGGACACCGCGCTGCGATACGCCCCCATGTCTCCACCGGCCCGGGAAACAAGGCGTCCGACACCAGGCCGTGCGCTTCGAGTCGCGCCAACGCTGCTGCCACGAGCGTGAATGCGGGGATGGCTGTCCATTCCTTGCCCGCGTCGAACACCCCGGTGGCCAGTGCGAGTCGCTCGTCCACTATTGCCCTCAGGTGATGGTATTCCTCATCCACAGACTCGGCGAGGTGTTGTGCGTCGGCGAGTATTCCGCCTGGCGCGTCGACACCTACCCACTCGCGCCGCACATCGAATGCCTCGAAGTATGCCGAACACATCGACTCCGCGCTCAGGAGCGCGCTCGGCACGCTGCGCAGCGCCGTCGCGAATCCCTCGATCGTCTCGTCACCCAGCATGATGATGTCGCGCACGATTTCATGTCGGGGACGTGCGGTGGAAGGCAACGAACCGGACCGGAGGATGGACGCGAGGTTGTCACCACCGTACGTCTCGAGGTAGCGAAGCGTATCGGATCGTTCCTGCATCACCTCACGACGACGCGCGAACAACGAGGGAAGGTCGGCGATCTCGACCATCGCCCCGACCCACGGATTGGTGTGAAGATCGTTGAGTGTCTCCTCAGCGCGGAAACTCTGGCGAACAATCTCAGTCTCCACCGCGAGCGACGGCAGTTGAAGCAACGGAATCGTGCTGTTGCCGAGTGTTTCCAATGCTGCTCGCGGATTCCGGGAAACGACACGTAGCAATTCTCGTCGTGTCTGGGACGAATGAACATCGCCCATGTCGTCGAGGGTCCGTGCCAGGACTGCCCAAATCTCGGGCATCGTCTTCTCACTACTCGGGGCACGGCCTCCGTCCACCAAATAGCGCGACAGTCGTTCCCGGCCCTTGTTGCGATCTTTCCGGTAGCCGTTCTGAATTACCTCGACCGCCGAGCCGTCCGGCCACACGGGGACGTCATGACGAACCCACGGATCTGCCACGCGCAACGTCACCAGCAGGTCGCCGGCGTCCTTCAGTGCTTTCGGCAGGCGCACCCGATTGTCGGTGACGGGAAGCTCGATACTCCCTGCCCACGGCGCGGTGGTCCACCACACGTCCGCAACAAGGTCGTCGACGACTCGTAGTCCGTCGAAGACCATGTGTCCGTCGTCGATTCGAATGCTCTCGCACGTACCCACAGGGCGGATCGTCGCGACGGTGAATCGCTCCAGAGTGTTGTCGGCCGACAATGCGACCGCGTTCAACTCGCCGTCGCCGGCCTCGCGCAGCACATCGTAGAACACACGCAGATCAACCTCGAACTGATCGACGTCACGACGTTTCGCGATGTACCACTTGAGGCTGGTTCCGTCACGATCGACAGCATCCACACGGAGTGTGGTGCAGCCAGGAACGCTGAGAACCAACTTCGACGTCTCGAGGTCTGCGTGGAGCAGCACATGAACGGACGACTTCCACTGGATCGCCTGTTCGGGCTCTCCCACATGTGTTCGTACGTGAGGCGGAGTGAGGTATAGCGTGTGTGTCCGCAGATCCGACTCGACGACTACCGAACAGCGAATGTCGCTCGATGTGAACTTCACCGTAGGTTCGACGATCCGAACGCCGTGCGACGAACTGAACTGGGCGGTGACCTCCCGCAATCCGCCGCCCGGAGCAAGCGGTCGCACCCAGCGATCGAGCTCCACGCGCACACCTTCGAGAACGAAGATTGTGAACTCCGCGCTCGAACCAGCAGATCCGGTCGCCGAGATCGTCACAATGCCCACGATCGGCGATCCGACACGGGCGAACGGATCGATTTCCACTCCGTCCGAACCCGTCGAGTGGTCCGACTCGGTGAGCACAGCTCCCCTGTCCGTGCGAACTCGTACATGCCATGTCGACTCGGTGCCACTCGAGCGGCCGGGCAGCCACAGTCGAGGCCTGCATCCGACAACCTCGATTCCCGACGACGTGGTCACTCCGATCAGACGGTCGTGGGTAACAAGCCTCGGAATCTCGACGATTCGGACTCCCCGCAGGGTCCCCTCGACGTTGCTCGTCTCAACTCGGAACGATTCGCACCCCGACAGATCCACCCACCCCGCCCGCCAACCGGCCCAGCCGGTCGGGGCACCCAGATCGGCGTACGGCTCGATCACGGTGCCGGACACGTGATCCACGAGTGTCGCGCCGATCGGGTGCACCACGAGAACCTCGGACTTCGGGAGCGACGCGCGCGCGTTCGCACACTTCCCGGCTCCGTCTCCGACACCCTTGTCGAACAGCAGCACGGGATCATCCGGATCGACGACGGCGATGCTGCGGACCCGTCCCGAAGAACTCTCTTCGACGACAATCTCCCGAGCTGGTCGCTGCACGGTCACCTGGGTCGACGGTGCCTCGAACCACTCGACTCCCCACCGCGGGTCCGGTTTGACCATCGTGGTCTCACCGTCTACCGACAGCGACCACAGTTCATCATCTGCCGGTGTCGGCGGGAGATCCACAACGACCCGGCCACTCTCGAACGAGTAGGCCAGCGCGGGTAATCCCGGACGTCGTACAACGTCGGATTCCTTCGACGATAGTAGTCTCGGGGAACGGACTACGTTCAGCGCGGCACGGATTCCCTCGACGGTGATCGGTGGAAGTTCGATGTCCGCATCGTCCGAGCGATCCCACCCTCCGTCAGGATCAACGAGTCCGCGAACGATCCGATCGAGGATTTCGATGGCGAATGCGCCACCGTAGTCGAGGAAGTATCGCACCGGTTTCGCCAAGGCGAGCGCATCGGCGTTCTTCTCGGAGCGCTGGATCCAGTCGGCCAGTCCGGCACCCGACGCGTCCTTTCCTCGATGCAGGTAGGTCGCTGCGACGTCTATCAGGTTGTCCATGCAGTGGATAGGGATGCCGGCGTGCACTCCGAGCGTCTGGACGTATCGTCCGTGCAGGTGAGGGAATGTGTCGAGGCCGAACCTCTCGAGGTTCGGTTCAACGCTGTCGCGCAGCGCGTTCTCGAATGCCAGGGTGTGCGGGTATCCGATCTCGTCCCAGAAACTCGCCCAGTAACGTCCCTGTTCGTAGGCGAGCGCGGCATGCCCGACCAGCACGGTCACGGTGATCGCCGGATACTGCGCGATGAACTCCGCCACGGGACGTCGCCGGAGTCGGTTCCGTTTCGCCGCGATCCCGTAGAACCCTTGTAGACGGTGCACTTCCGATTCGTTGAATCCCGCGCGTACAGCAAGGTTCACCTTCTCCAGGCGACAAGCCATGTCGGACTCCGCCTCCGACATCCACTGCTCGAACTGGTCCGTGTTCAACCCGTTCCCCTCCGACCGGTGTTGCCCCGGCCCGACTGTCAACGCCGGGCCGGGTTCCCCATCTCAGTTGCACAGCCTCGTGATCAGATCGTCGGCGTCCGCAAGCTCGACAGCAACGGCGCTGTATCCGTTATCGGCGAGCCACGCATCGCGCTCGGCATCATCGCTGTTCGTGATGGCGATCTTCTCGTCGCCCCACAGGATTTCGAGGGGCCATCCGTCCCCTACCTCGACACCGATGACCGGTGCCGACATTCCGGATTCCGCGAGTTTCGCCAGGAGCGGGCGTGCCTCCGCATCAACCTGCGCGAGTGCTTCTGCCCACGCACCCGATACAGCACCTGTCACCGAGATCTGACGGAAGATCTCGAGTGCACCGCCGCGGGTCAGTTCTTCGTGGTAACGGGCGTTGCGGTATGTCCGCAGGCAGCCGTAGCAGGAGGTTTCCTCACCGCAATCACATGCGTTGAGGCGTTCGACGGTAGCGGCGAGGACGCCGCCGAGGTTCTCGGCGATCTTCTTCGCCGCACCGGCACCTGCTGGCACCGTGTCGAACAGGACGATGCTGCGTCGGCCGTTACGGCTCCACGACAGGGTGCCGTCGATGTCGTCACGGCTGATCTCGAGTGCTTTCGACGCGCCTTCGAGCAGGGCATAGAGCACCGACAGCCACCTGCCGTGGCTTTCGGCGGTGTAGTCGACGGTGCCGAAGGTGAATTCGGCGACATCCGTCTCGTAGCGATGTGCGAACGACAAGAGATCGAGTGGTCCGTCGCATAGTTGCCCGGTCGCCGGTCGCACGTGCTGACGAGAGATGCGTTTCCCTTTCCGCGGCGCTGCCCAACCGCACCACCGGCAAACATGGTAACCACCTACACCGCCGTCCGAAATCACGGCCATACGGGCGCGGGTACCCGCCTTGGCCTCGACCTCGATACCCCCGGTGGACTGCCAGGTGAACGTGTCGATGACGTCGCCGATGTCTTCCACGTAGCTGGTACCACCCCACGTGCGCTCGGGCTGTGCTGTACCCACATCGGTAGCTTTCGCATCGGCAACGAATCCGTACTCCGGGACCACCATCTTCCCGATCGCCCCGAACGGCTTCTCACATGCGCTGCACATCGCACCTGCATCGAGGACATGTCCGACCTCGAAACGCCCGCACTCCCGGCACACTCGGTACTCGAGCTGCTCGAGTTCACGTTTGGGCACTCGATGGATTCCGCGGGACGTCCAGACCTTGCCGCCGGCAACCACTTGGTTTCCGGGCGCGTAGTCGTAGATGGCCTGGCTCAGATCACGCGACAGCTCCAACTTTGCCCCGACGGGCTCGTGGCAGTGCAGCGTCCTCAATTCGACGGTGTCGACGGGGAATCCGTACTTCGGCAGCACGTTCTTGTTCGCAAGGAATCCGAGTAGTTGGCGCTGGTCGATCGTGCGGAGCGTCTTCTGCAGTTGGTCGGCCAGTTTGAACTGCTCGGCGTTCTTGGCTTCCTCGATGAGAGTACGGAACGTCTGGAAGTCGTTCTCCACCTCGCTCTCGACTTTGTCGAGCAGCGTCACGAGGTGTTCGACCCAGCCGTCTTCTTCGAGTCCGATCTCCTCCTGGACCTGTGGGGGAAGGATACGACGCAGATCGGTGCGCATGTCGTCCGGCACCGGATCCAAGAACGTGCCGATCCGCGACGCTGGCGAGGGATTGCCGTTCTCATCGGGGCGGAAGAACTGCCCCGCCTCCTTCCACACCGTTCCGTCGGAGTCGAAAGCGTGCCGGAAGTATGCGGCCAAGGCAACGGAGTGCGCGTGGCGACGACCGATTCGTTCGTTTTCCACCGGCACCCACGGGATACGCATCGTCCCCGCGATCATGGATTCCGGTTCCTGGAACTTCGACAGGTCGTGCGAGCTGCGCTTGGCATATGTCAGGACCAGCGCAGCCGACGCTGCACGTCGACCGGCACGTCCTGCACGCTGCACGTAGTTCGCGGTCTTGGGCGGCATGTTGCGCAGCACCACCGACTGGAGGTCGCCGACGTCCACTCCGAGTTCGAATGTGGTCGAGCAGGACAAAACGTTGACCTTGCCGTTGATGAAGTCCCGTTGAATCTCCGCCGCTTTGTCGGCGGTCCACTGTGCGGTGTGTTCCTGAGCAGTCAAGGGTGCCGTGTTCAGCGATCCGTAGAGGTTGCGGTAGTGGTTGGAGTCGTCTGCGAGCGCGGGGATCTCGTACTGCCGTAGGGTTCCTGGGCACGTGCTGTTCGGGCAGATACCGAGCACGTTGAACGCGGTGATACGCCGACACGTGTCGCAGCGGTGCCAGGAGCAGTCCATGCCGTTGCGCACCCGAAGATGGGCGTGCGCTACCTGGAATGCATCCGCCTCGAACTTGTCGGGCTCACGTGTGATGAAGCCGTTGTCGACGAGGAACCGCCAGCACCCGTCGAGGAGCTTCTCGATATCCACAGTCTTATCGACTGCGGCAAGTACCTTCGTGACGAAGCGCACCCGGTTGTTCGTACTTCCCGGCCGTCCACTCGGCAGCCACGACAAGATCTTGTTCTTCGGGTTGGAACCGACCCGGGTGATACGGATCCGCATGTTGCGCGGCTCGAAACGCTCACTCTTGATGTCGACTTCGTCGAGAAGATTGAGAGCACCCTGGAACCGAACCGTTTTGAGCAGTTCGTCGAGAAGATCCCACGCCTGGTCCGCGCTGAGCCCGAGTTGCGTCAGCCCACGCGGTTCGGGTGCTCCCTCGCGGCAGACGCCGACCCGCATCAAGCCGAGTCCTTCGAGAGACTGCTTGTGGTCCATGGTCATGAGCTCACCCATGACCCACTCGTTGACTTCCTTGTCCATCGCGACACAACCGGCGTTGGGCGGGAAGTGATGGGCCGCCTTCGCCTTTTTCTGCGCAAGGAGACCGAGGTCTTCGACGGTGAGATCTTCGTCCGCGTACTTGCGGTCTTGCAGCGCCATCGTCAGGTAGCGCCGTTCGAGCAGACGTCCGTACGTACGGCTGAGGTAGGGCGCCGCGAACGCCGCTGCCTGACGGGAGTCGGAGAACATCAACAGTTTCCGACCTTCGCCGACTTCCTTCACAGTGTCGTCGCTGGCCGGTGGCAACTCTTGGTACAGCGCTGTTGCCAGCACCGCGGGTGCGGCGTTGACATCGGTACGCAACCTGCGGATCAGCTGGCGTGCGCTCGCTCCGCACTCGGTGCACGTGCTCATGACCTTCGTGGGAGCCTTGTGCTCACGGACTCGACGGTACGGACCACCCGCGCACCCGGCCGTCGGACACAGTCCATCCGCCTCGTCCACGCGCCCACAGCCGGTGCAGAGATACTTGATACCGGAGTCGCCTGCCTTGGTATCTCCGAGTGTTTCCTCGTCCTCGTCCACACTGGCCTCGACGGCATCGGTGAGAACCAGCCATTTGACGGCGCGATCGTCCCGCGAGCTGGGCTTGAAGTACTTTCCCGATTCCGCGAGCTCGACCTCACCGGCAAGGTGCACGGCGCCGCACCTCTGGCATGTTCCGAACTCGAACATCGCACGCCCTGTGGACGGGTCCCTTTCGTGCCGACCGAGCAACACCGTCGGGCCGTCTTCGCCCAAACTGACAAACGCGCCTTCTGTTGCACGGGCGAACATGTGGTAACGCGCCGACAACACCGGATTCCCACTGCCATCGGTGACAGCCGACCCGAGCGCGACGAGATCTTGCAGCTTGGCTTCGCACCGGGAGTCTCCCGGCCACAGCCGTTCCGCGAGAACACGCGCATCGCTCGGACCGTCGGCGAACTGCTCGTGCAGGGCCTGGAGCGTCTTCTCCGTGTGCAGCGCGTCGCCAGGGTTGCCGGTCGGTGAGTGCGCGCCCAGTGCCGAGTGGTCGGCGTCAGGTTTCGCCCACTCGGTCAGCTCGTCGTCGGTCATCTGCCATGTGGCGGGGCGTTCGTGCTCGACACGGACCGGTTTCACCAGGTCCTGACGATCCGGATCGTCGGGCACGTACTCGAACTCCGTCTGGAACAAGTTGCGTGCAAAGCGCATTGCTTCCGCAGGCTCACCGTCGAGTGATGCCGACGTCGCAATGCACTGCAACGTGGACTTCGGCGCTACTCGTTGGCGAAGTCGGCGTAGCAGCAGCGCTACCTCCGCTCCCTGCGCGCCGTCGTACACGTGCGCTTCGTCGAGCGCAATGAACTTCCACGTTCCCGAATACGGCCCGTCGAACAGATCGATATCGGCCGGTCGCAGCAGCAGATATTCGAGCATCGCGTAGTTCGTGAGCAGGATGTGCGGAGGCTGCGCCCGCATCTCTTCCCGACTCAACAACTCGTTCTCCACCCGAGATTCTCCCGGATTCGCCGCAGCGAACTTGCTCGCCGCCTTGTCCGCGTACTCGTCTGTTTCGCCGGTGTACCGGCCGAAGGTGATGTCGGGAATCCCCCTGAGCATCGTGCGCAACCGCTTGAGCTGGTCGTTGGCCAGAGCGTTCATCGGGTAGAGCAGCAGCGCCCGAACACCGGGGCCGAGTGTGCCCGCCTCGCGTTCTTCGATCAGCGAGTTGATGATCGGCAGCAGGAAGCTCTCGGTCTTACCCGAGCCGGTACCGGTACTGACGACGATGTTCCGCCCCGCGGTCACTTTCCTGATCGCGCGTTCCTGATGCTGGTACAGCGGGCGGTTCAGGTCTTCCGGTTTCGGGTACAGGTCGGCCAGACCGGGCCGCAGAACACCTTCCTCGATGAGGTCGGGAATCGAGTGTCCGGGCTTGTACGGCGGAGTCAACTCCAGCAACGGACCCTTCGTCAGCAAGCGGGACTCGTCGATCGCAGTGTCGAACGCGGTGGCGATCGCGGGGTCGCTGGGCCCCAACAGGGTCTTGAGGTACCTCTTGTAGGTCTCGTCGATCCGGCGAGCGGTGACGAGCGGGTCGAGGCGTTGCTGCATCAGATGTCTCCGATCAGGTTTCCGTGGCGGGCGTAGGTGACGAATGCTTCAGCGATGAGGAGATCGGACATGACGAGCCGCGGGCACAGTTGCGCCATGACAGCCCACTGTTCTTCGAAATCTGCTGTGACGGGCGGATAGCGGAGCATTCCGCGGGCACGCATACGGGCGAGTACCGCAAATGTCAACGATTGCAGTGTCAGGAACATCCATTGGTTTCGTGTGGTATCGACGCCGTCGAGTGTCTCGCTTCGCGCGGCGACCTCACGATAGATCGGTCCCCGAGTTCGCCGTATGACGTCGAGCGACCGCACGGCGGCGGAAACGAACGAGGTTGACGCTCCTCGTTCCATCCACTCGTCACGTGTATGGAAGGCGTCGATGGCGGCGCTGACCCGCGTGTCCTCGTCGAGCAGTGCGCCGGGGACGAGTCGGGCGTGCTCGATGATCGCCTCGACCTGCGATGCGGGCATGGCCGCGAACTGCACGGTGCCTTGGTCGAAGACTCCGCTGTAGAGGTCGGCGGACTTCCCGCGGCTCAGGACCTCCATCAGGGTGGCACCGCCCTTGTGTTCGAGGTAGTCGATCGTCTCGATACGCTCGCCGGCCACATAGTTGCGCCGCGCATACAGCGACGGCAGGTCTGCAATCTCGATCATGCAACCGACCCACGGGTTCGGGTGCAAGATGTTCAACGTGTAGTCGGCGGCATAGCTCTCGTACACGAGCCCGGTGCGGATGAGCATCGCCATCATCTCGGGCAGCGGGATGATGCTGTTGCCCAGAGCTTCGAGAGCGGACCGGGGATTCTCCGCGAGAATGCGACCGAGCGCCGATCTCAGTTGCTGAGTGTGGGTGTCTTCCGAATCCTGGGGCAGCACCGCGAACGCCGCCCACACTTCGGGCATACTCACCGCGTCCGCCGGTGCCGGGCCGGCACCCGCGAGGAACCTGGAGAGGTTGTCGCGCTCGTGCGACAGATCGTGCATCCATCCCGCTTGCTCGACCTCGAAGGCCGAGTCGCCGGGCCACGACGGAGGTGTGAGGGTGGTCCACGGGTCGTCGACGAACACCTGAACGAGCAGCGGGCCGGCGTCGACATGCGAGTCGGGCAACGTCGCGCAACCGTCGACGACCCGCAGTGTCTGCACTTTCGACCAGGGCGCGGTGCGCGCCCAGACGTTGACCGCCAGGTCTTCTTCGTCGGCGGGATCGTCGAGGACGAGGGTGCCGTCGCTGACCGTGATTCCCGCGCACAGAGCTGCGGGACGGACGTGGACGAGAACAACCTTGACGGTGCGTCCGTGCTCGTCGTCCACAAGGGCGACGATGCGGCACGGTCCGAGGTCGCGAGCAACGTCGAAGAAGACACGGCTCGGGGCCTGGAAGTACTCGTAGTGCGGGGTGTCCGGAGTGACATCCTTGATCCGATGTCCGCTCATGTCTTCGAGTTGGAACACCGCGGCCTCGACCATCGGCGCCTGGAGGGCGATGTGTCGGTGCTCGTCGAGTTCGGTGGGTGTCAGCACCGCGGCGGCGGTGCGCCACTGGGCCGGGGCGCCGATCCGGTCAGCGCGCATCTGCAGGTACGGCGGTGTCAGGCGCAGCCGGTAAGCACGTTCACCCTGGGTGACGGTGATCAGTTTGTCGCGGTCACCGGCACCGAAATCGACCCTTGGGTGTGGGACGTCGAGATCCCACTCGCTGCCGATGGTGGCGACCACGGGGATCAGCCCGCCGGTCGCGGGGAACCGGAAGGGCCGCGAATAGTCGACGAAGATGCCTTCGGCGAGAAATACCTGTTGCCGGATGTCGGCACCGATCGGCCCGGATACCTGAATCTCGAACATGCCGAGCATCGCGTCGTCGATGTGCTCGAACGGATCAACCGCGATGTCTTCGTCGGTCCCGTCGATCTCGGTGTCGACGATCCACGTCGTCGAGTCGGGTCGCTTGGCTCGGACCCGCCACGGAATGGGTTGGCTACCCGGGTTGGCCGGCAGTGTCACTTCCGGCCGCGACCCGTACACGGTCAGACCGTTGAGAGTCTGGACTCCATCAATGGGTTCACCGTGTTCGAACGAGGGGGCAGTGGTGTCGCGGACGCTTCGCACACCACCGAGCGACCGCCT